>Ga0137394_10001726_pt1 | contig 16041 bp, 20 predicted proteins | sample czobulk116metaG_FD_108278 | JGI IMG/M metagenome (GOLD analysis project Ga0137394, IMG submission 108278) | Vadose zone soil microbial communities from Angelo Coast Range Reserve, California, USA - czobulk1.16 metaG | ecosystem: Environmental > Terrestrial > Soil > Vadose zone | place: USA...
CGCAGAAACCATGGCAACTTGAACACATAAGATATTCATTATGGACAGGGAGAGCAGTGTGCAATAGCCGATGAGCTCGGAACCATCGAGGTAATCATGTTAGTACTGCACTGCACTGTGCTCCCAACACGAGGTGTCAACGTCCCTGATCGACGGCCCGTGACGTGGTCATCATGACCCTGACCATGACAACCGGCCGATCCACTGGCACATGCTCAGCTAAGAACCGAGAGTCGTCGAGCTTTGATCGAATTTGATCAGATTATCTCTTGGATGGGATCTCGTCTGCTCAAAGCAATGCTGATGGAGTGTTGGTCTATGCACACACAAACGAGTTTCAGGATCACTGTAGGAGTCTTGTATGTTGACCGGATCAAATTGAAGTCTCTTCCCGATACCGGCGAACACGAGGCCAACGCAGTGTTTGGCGTACTTTGACCCTGTCCTGCCTTCGACGCTTCACCCTGTCAGTACAACTAGTGGGGAGTAATGTGAATATTAATATCTCGGCGTAAGGAACATAAATATTAGAAACCGTTGATCTATTAGAAAGAGAATAAAAATGTATATCGTATGTCCATCTATAATCACAACACACACGTCTATTGTAACAACCGAAACGATTGGGTCCAAGAGGTCCCTGACGACTCCGTCAAGCACCCTCTTGTGTAAATCGAGGGATTTTGTCACAGGGCCGATCCATGTGTCGTTTCAACGAGTCCACTCGCGTGTAGCTCTTCCCACAGTACGGGCATATATGTTCCATACTCGTGTGTTGGCTCTCACGGTGACGCTTCAGGTTTTGTGGACGAGTAAACGTTGCCCCACATACGTCACATGCGTAGAGTGTGGGACTTGAAGGAGTAGGAGGGGACGGAACGGGAGCGGGATACCCAGACGTGGTAGAAGAAGGATTCATGGAGGAGTCTAAATATTGGGCGTGTGCACCCTGAGTCCACGTTGCTGGGCCCGAATAAGTGTTCTGAGGGCTGACGAATTGCGCATGAGATTGCGATGGGACAATAGGTTGTCCATTATCTATCGGGTGGTAATTTTGATAGTGGGCAGGAATTCCGGGATTCAAATATGCCCTCGCGGCGTGATGCGCATCAGACGCAAAGTGCTGAGAGGGATACTGCGGATTCACAGACGACCTTGCTAGTTGTTGTTGGGCGGTAAGGACGCTTGGCAGTGCCGCGGGGTTGCCGGAGACGATAACTGTTTGTAATCATGTAAGCAGAGAATAGTTGGGACGGGGAAGGGGATTACGCGTGCCTGGATGATGGGGATGCTGGATATGACCGTGTGTTGGTCTTTGAACTTGAGCCTGAGCACTCCGTCCAACAGGATAGTAGCCTACGGGCTGATCGCCATGGTCCACGTGGCCGGAGAAGTCAAGAGAGGATAGTGAGCTTTGCTGAAGATGCTGATTCGAGGAGCCGCTAGGAGTGTTGTGTGGCTGCATATTGGAGGAAAGGTATTGGACTATCAGAAATGCACAATGGTGAGAGCATTTATATCCTTGTTAGATTTTTGAAGAACGAAAGTTGAACAGCATCGCATTTGTTGAACATATCCAAGGAGTACACTGCGACCGGTGAGTAACGGCTCCACTGATCCGGCGCAGTTAAGGCTAAGAGGGGCCGCTACGTGAGCCAAAGTGTGGGAAGTAGAAACCACATTGGGTTCGGAGGTCAAGGTGACTTGAGGTTTCGAACATCATCTGACGGGTCAGGAGATGGCGCCCTTCTCTTGACAAGGAAAGATAGATAAACTTCGTTGTCATAGCACCCGATGCATCCGCGGAACTGCGTTTCGTATCCAGTAGTAGGACGAGTTTTTTGACGACACTTCCCCCCATCTAAGATATCGTCTAGGGGACTGTAGTGTCGCATATCTGATACGACACTTGAGCGCATTTCCGGTTGCAGGGCAATGCAGGCAGCGTGCTGTACCGCTCATGTGGGGTTGGATAGATTTGCGATATCATCTATCATGAAGATGGCCGTGTAGGCGACGGACGTACTTCGAAATCGTTCTGCGACATTCGAAGAGGGTCTCCACTTTATCGGGACTGGGACCCATCCAGTCTGCTCTGGGTGGGCTAAAGGACCAAAATGAGCAGCAAAAAAGTGATGGTCATCGCATCGACATGTACGGGTATTGTGTCAGCCTGAGGACAAAGATCGTGGATGTGGAAAACCGGGCTTGAGAGACGAATATAGACTGATTGGGCGGACATGATTTCCATCGGCGATTGAACACCGGGGGGGATGTCGAGGCGACTATAGTGCGACTATCTGGGAAGAATGAAACGGGTACAAGATAAAAAAAAATGCGGCTACCTGTGGAGAAAGGATACCATACACTTCGTTTTCTTTGTAAGTATGGACCCGGCTCGCCTGTGGCGCCCTACAACAGCCTTGTAATGGTGACAGAGCCTTTTGCATAGGCCCATTTGAGATGTAACCCACCATCCAGAGAGTTGTTCGAAACAGGCATGAATGGTGTTGATGAGAGGACGTGGTGTGGGACATAGCAAGTAGACAACGGAATAAGATGTCGGACATCATGCTTACACGGATTGTTTAAGGGGATCACTTACGAAATAAAAGCGCACGTCGCGCAGTGAGACGGAGACTACGACTTGGAGTTCATGGGGGCTACTGTAAGTCCCGCAGTGACACATCAGACGGAGGGGATCATCATAGCACTTCATGCACATCATCAACATCAAGTGCCAGTGTTTGAGAGTGCAGGAAAAGGAGATCCACAGTGTAGCAAAAGTCTAATCTGCTTACCGAAATTGAAAGGGTTTACAGAAAATCTCTGCTGTGAAAACTCGAAGATGATTGTATGATTGTATGCGCGGGCCAAGTGTGACGCACAATTTGTGCAAGTTTGTGCGGGGTCACGCAATCGCCGCAGCTAGATTTGTAATGTTACGGGGTAGGAGTGCTTTGCAACTGTATGGGTGGCCTGACTCACTGATCCCGGCACTACAATGAGTCACAGAGAGCGAAAAGAGAAGGTTCTGCCTTGGCAGGGCGTTTATGTTTATGTTTGACTGTGATTCAACGCCAACAAATCTGACGGCGAGTTCCCACTAGCCGATTGGTCGGGGATTCTCCGGAGTTCGGGCCGCTCAGATTATAACTCCATCCTTTTCCTCAGCTGGTCGATGTGCGAGAAGGCGCTTCAAGAGATATTTTTGTCCCTAGATGTAAGCATGTAGTAGTAATAACAGCGATGGCCCACGGCATTAGTAGAGCAGGGCAGTGAGGAGGACAGACGGGAAGTGAAAGAAAATATGTCGTTGATTCGTGCCACGGCGGTAATCGCACCTCACCAGCCTCACCTACCATCGCCGTTACCGTGCGCTGTTGCGCTGGGCATGATGCATGCCATGATGACGCGCGGACATGCCACGCCGCGCAAAGCAGAAGCCGCATCACCGCCCAACGGACGGTTGTTACTCTCGCTCTTTCCCTTTGCCTCGCCGGCCCCCGATCTTCCTTTTTCCGAGCTAAGGAAGGACAAAAAAATGCATCTGCGAGCTCGATGCGTGCTTCAACGGGTACTCCCCGCTGCGGCTAGCACTACCGCCGCCTCCCGCGGGCCGCGCCGGCGGAGCCAAAACCTGGGCCGGGCGCGCGGGACGTGACGTGAGCGATATCGATATCGTTCCGGATGACGACGCACCCACGAGGGCAGATTAAAGGTCCGGGAGTTTACTGTACAGCACAGTAGGGTGAGGAGACTCGGAGCACGCGGGCGAGTGTGGGCCGGGTGCCGCTGGGCGTCGGTGGTAGACATGCCAGTGGCTAGTGGGGACACCGCCCGTGGCAGACAGCCTCTGGATCGGATGATTCGTCATGGTTTACCCACTCACGACTCGGAGTTACATATCCACCGCTTGAGCTGGCCATACTACTCACCAATGTCGCGTCAGTTCATTGCGCACATCGCCCGCAACAGACAAGGGTCGCATAACAAAAGCATTTCGTGCATATAAACCCCCCCATCTACAACACGAGCGTCGGCTCGATCGAAGGTGCCCACAACAAAGCACCGTACCGGGGAGGCTCCAGATGCACCGGTAGAGATGCATAAAGGTCACGTAGCGAAAGTGGGTCTTGTGCAATACCAGAACCTAAAACACAAGCGTCAGGCTGGATTGAATGTTCGTTAGTCTCGCAAGGACCAAGGTCTGTTTCTAAGCCAGCCGTAACCAAGTCAGGCATAATCAGGAAATATTGATCAGATACAAGCTATCTTATAGATGGCGCGCAGTCACAGAAACCAATATGTAGAGGCAGCGGTTGGAAGATGCGTAGTTGTTGAAAGGTATATACTAGCAGTATTATCTTGGGATCTGTAGCCCGACTTTCCGGGTATCGTAACCTATTGATATCATATAGAACGTTCAAAAGCATCGGGAGACCTGAGAATGAAGAGTGGTGGAGGTGGAAGGGGACGGAATTTAACGACTCGGAAATCTATATTATTGCCTACGAGACTGCGAGTACGAATGAGTGAGCCAAATGGATTATGAACCAGATCGACCCTGGACACGACAACCAGCTCGGATAACACAGGCAGCAACTCTTCTGTCGCTGTACCATCCTCGGGATTCAGAATGCTGGTTAGCTCCGGTGTGAGGGCTACGTCTGCCCGAAGCCTCCTCACTGCGCCAAGCGACCGAAGGAATGTGCACCAGTGTTCCCGACGGACAGCGAAGTCGTCTGGCACGTAGGCGCGATCGAATTCGAGGGCGAGGCTCTCCACGAAGCGAGGAACGGGCGAAACGGCAGTGCAGATCCGTACCATGGTAGCTACTTGCTCATTGAGTCGATCGATCTTGTCATCCGAGCCCATGGCAAGCATGAGACAGGAGGGGGAACCTGAGGGCTGCTCAGGGTAGTAGGTGATGGTGAAAGTTCCCGAGAACGACACGACCGCCGCCCTGAAATTGATGTCCTGAATTGTCTTGAGACACGCTGACAATGCTTTGACGGCGAGGGTGGGCTTTGGGGAATACGTAACGTGGAAACATTGGAGTAGAGGGGTGCTGATCAGGGCCAACAATTTCTCCAAATAGGCACTGTCACCTGTGAATGTGAGCCTCCAGAGGCTGGGGAGCACGACACGGCGCATATCCGCATGCCAAAATTCCCTGTCTGGGTCAGAGAGAAGGAAAGTGGGTCCGAAGCCGATGGATAGGTTCTCCAGCTGAGGCATGCTTGAAATGAGCTCAACTAGATGCTCGGGTGGGACGTAACTATAGTCTTCGATTCGATCAAAGCGGAGAGAGATGAGGTTTGCGGTGACGGAATTGGTGAGTACCAAAGATACTTCTTCAAGAGGAATATTATGTAGGTGGAGGGCGCGTAGACGAGGTGTTGCGAAGCCATCAGGAAGTATCATGGGAACGTTATCTTCTAGGGAGGATAGAGAAAGAGTCTCCAGTATCGGAAAGGTTCTATCCAGTGCTATAGGCAGTTCGTCGCACAAACTGCTGGCGTCGACGAATAATAGAAAACACCCGGTCGGACTGCCCAAGGCCGTCAAGCACTTTTTTTTTGGATTTAAGATCCATGTAGTCGAAGTATGTGGGTTCGAGGATGAGTGGCAGAGGTGGAGAGTGAATGAGCATTGTTTCCGTTGCAGTGTGAGAGTCGCACTGAAGACGCAATTTCAAGCGGGATGCCGACTCGAACATTATATACCGCCATCTTCTGCAAATATGTAGCAGCGTGCACCATCGACGTTCGTGATTCCAATGAGACAAATCGGCCAGTCGACAGAGATCAAATATTTCCAGGAGTATTTCATCGGGAAGATGGCCGATGGAGATACTACATGGTGGCTTTTGCCCTGTTTTGCAAATAATTAACGAGTTGAACCAGGCAGAAGGATACACACCATCAGCCCCGAAAACTACCTGTCGGTCAGGCGGGGACATTCCGTTCACTGTCAAAGGTCAAAGGAAACAAAGGAAAGGTTGAGTTTGAGCACGTGCTCGTCAAACAGATATTTGCCGCCCGGTCCGGATTGTAACCGGGCTGAGAAATAACGTCTGCGTCCAACCAAAATACAGCTCATGCACGACGCATTGTTCATACTGCAATCTCATGGAAAATATCAGACACGGCTTCCGCATCCGTACATGCTTGGCACCATGCCGGCAGCCGGCTCGCAATTGAAGCGAAAGCGCTACCGTACATAGCTTCAAGTTACGGCCCTGGCCCTGGCCTGACGCCACGTTATATCTCACTTCCGCTCATTCCTAGGCGTCGTTCGCCATGTTCGGTTTCAAAGGGTCATCGCGATGCGGGGGAAAAGTGACGGTGCGGGAAAACCAATGACACGTGTGATTTGAACGTGCTCTCGTGTATCGTCGCCAAGTAGTTGTTGTCGAGAATGTGCGTCGATGAATTCGTCTAAGAGGACACCGTGGGGACTATATCGATATGTATCCTCAGACGCTCTGTCGCGCTGGCAGCAGCGCGATCGAAGCCCTCGTTAGCATTGCGGGGACCCGCATTTGTCCTCACCACTGGCATCAGCAGCATCGAGTACCCCTGCAGGAGCAAAGGAAAATGTGGACGGTAGGTACGCCGATTCGCCATCCGAGCACACCTGCCACACCCTGCTGTTTGCCCGAGCTATTCGCGTCGTACGGATTCTAGTACATTTGTCCGTGTTTATGCGCGTGGAGCTGGTTTGGGGTCGAATGATGTCAAGTGGCATCCCCCATGGTGGCAAGAAGTAAACGTCGTAAACTCCCACCGGCACTGACCTGCTTAGTTGTCCTTCAAGTTCGACCCAGGCGATGATGGTATATAGATACTTTATTTAATGGTTATGCTACAATATTCAAGCGTGATAATAATACCTCTTGACTCCAGGACAGTCAGACTGAGTCAGTCCTTCCCTCCAACGTGGTGTCTAAGCACCCCACCCGGACAATAACCATGCCTCGGTGCGGAGCATGCCGACCGCGTCCATGCCTACGCCCCCGTCCGTGAGCTGTACCCGCTTCTCCAAGATAGATGCGAGCCCCTTGAAGCTGGCCGAACAACCCGCGTGCGCCGACGGGCTGACCAAGAACGCCTCGCGATGCATGAATACGAGCTGCGAGAGCTCGGCGTCCCCGATGACCGTGGGTGTCGACTGCGATCCGCCGCCGTAACCGTGAAAGCACGCAAAGGACTGCAGGATCGCGCACGGACAGGGAGACGACGGTCGCGCCTGCGCAACACCTCGCGAGGATGTCGAAAGGACGGAATCTGTATCTGACTGCGATGGGTGGTTAAGAAAATGAGGGGTTTTGACTGGATGGTGGGCAACGTACTTGGTACCCCCTATCGTCGTCGCTCATTTGAATATCGGATGACGTGAGTGGGATGCCCATTCCCTCACTGGCATGCTGCACAACGATTACAATGGAGGAAGGGAGTATTTCTCTATCCACGCACAGAAATTGAAGGGCCGAAGCTCAGTGCACTGAGCAGTGCTGCAAGTTCGATATCGATCTACCATCATATGACGATGTCAGCTCCAAGCGGCCACATAAGCCACTGCACGACGGAACACCGCACACCTGAGACATGACGTGTTTTCTCACTCCCGTAGCAATACCGTTACGCGACAAATAGGAAGAGGCCCGGCGGGTAGAATAGACGAAACTCTTGTGTGGGTGATGTTGGAGAAGGGAGAGGTGGCATCTGAGGGCCTTTTGTAAGATGCGGGAAGATTTTCCAGGGGGGCCAAGGCCACAGGGCACTGCCACGCACCCACCGCGCTGCGAGCCTTGTGACCAACACGCCGAGTCCAGGGACTATCCGATTGGCTAATCTCACGCACGATTGATTGTGATTTGCTGACACTCAAAACACGCAGCCGAATGGCTCGAAAACAAGTCATGAGGTGGCGCGCCCTGGGCAAAACAAACGCCCTGTGCAGTAACAATTCTTCACTTCACTAGCTTCACTCCTTCACTCGATCTCCCCTTTGCCGCGTATTGACCGACGGGCGGTCTGGGTGCTGGGTCTGGGCGAACGACCTCGACTGTCCGTTCTGCGTAATACGGTATAGTGCGCTTTGAATGGGTACGTCGTTTTCCCGAACCAACACCATCTCACCTCATGATTCGTTAGCTTCGAAGAAAATATATGGAAAAATGGAAGAGGACAGACGCCGGCTGGCGTCAATCTTCTGAGGCAAATTCGCCGATGCCGATGGGGCTGGGGTTTTGGGAGTGATCATCATACCAGCACAGGTCGTTTTTCTTGGGCGGCAAGGTTGGCCATCTCTTTGGGCGGACGACTATCTACAGCTTGGGGAGCATCACGTCTACGGAACTTCTGAAAGATCAAGGCGGCACAATCAAATTCCGCGGAAATAGAGGTTTTTTATCACATCTTCATCTCCACTCGTCCTCCTCATGGATTGACATGGATACGTGTCGCATCTCTGCGCCATGTTAAAAGATGACCCGGAAGCAACTTGCCGCCGAAGCAATGCCCGAAAACCCGTCAAAGTGGTCAAACTACTGGCATGATAAATATTCCGTGGGCTGAAGATATGTTGAGACGAACTTTTGGCCTTTTGGCGGAGAAAACCCCTAACCGTCTGCGCCAGTAGTGTTGAAGCTCGAAAAGGAGATGGGAAATGAAGAGCTCGGAACGGAACGGGGAGTCGGTCGAGCGTCCGCCAGGGCAGAGATCTGATACTCGATTGTAATCTGGCCTCGTGGAAAACGCGCGGCTCTTGATGCCAAACAAGGGAGCGCCGTCACGGTCCCCACGCAGCCTCGATGTTCATAACGTTCTCCAGTACTGCTTGGGAACGTGAGTTGGCTGCAAGCTTGCTGGTGTGCCCGTTGTAGAGTCTTAGGTCTGGCCCTGCCTGGTACTGTACACTGGTAGTCTTGTTCGCATCTGCGCCGAACATGCTTGCATTACATTGTTGACGCGTGTAACGTCAAACACGCGCTACGTTGAACGATGGGCCCGGGGCGCCCGCAGCATTATACGTATAGTACAGTGCAGTAATATCTATATTTGTACTAACACGACACGAGGCGCATGTCAGGCCATCCTAGGCAAAGTTCAACCGAGAGAACTGATGGACAATAGTGGTAGGCATCCGAGGTCACCGCATGGTCCCCAACACGTTGCATTCTTTCACGTTGACATTACGCACGTACTGTTTGTACTTCCAAGTCTCCAGCCGAGAGACGTGGTCTTAGTCTCGGTCTCGGTCGATACTCGATACAATCCCCTCGGGACGCACTCACTGGCAGCCCTCAGTTGAACTCTGAACGATCTGAACTCTGGCAGACACCGGCAGACGCCGGACATGCCGCCGCAGGGGAGATTGACGCCCGTGGTCACTCACGAAAAGCGGTATGCTAATGGTAATCAGTCGAGTGCCAAGTCATGAATCGACTATTCAAGCTATCTTAGGATTGGATCATTGGAGCGTGGGTCAAGCATTTCCCGGGAGCCAGTGTCTTCGGCTTCGGCGACTCGGCGACGGGGCTCGGTCACTGACCGATTTCAGTTCGTCGCTCGGCAATCTACCTCCTCGTAAGCAAGAGATGGCTGTGCAACTCTCGGGTCCTCGGGAGGTCACGCGGCCTCACGCATCATATTATTCGTGCCATATTAGGATTTATGCCACTCAGTAGTACTGTTATCGGTATCGGTGAGCACGTAGAATGGAGCTCTGTGGGGTCCGGGACATGCAGCGCTCAACTCCGCAGTCGCAGTCGCGAAAACGTCACCGCGTCACCGTCACCCCTCGCATTCAAGTTCCCCACTCACTGGAAGCAAAAGCAAGACGACGACACCCGGGTCAAAAATATCACTCCTCGCGGAGTATAGTACATCGAAAATAGGCCCGAGGATCAGGTGGTACGATCTCCTCTTAATTTTTTCCTCTTTCTTATAACACCCGGCCGTCAGTCAAATTCGCATATGCTTCTATGAAAATTTGATACCACTTTTCTTTCTGTCAAAATCGACGGCTTGCTTTCCATTTTCCCCCGCTCCACAGCTCAGTTCAGTACAGCTGACGCGATAGAAGCAGTACGGTTACTACTGTACGCTTTATTGCAGGGGCCATTCCATCCCTTTGACTGCGCTTTGCTGATTACGGTACCACCTTACAGGACACTTGAATGATTACCGTGTCAAGTTGCATTCCAGTCTTAAAAGCACTCACCCTCCGCCCGCCCGCCCTCCTCTTCTCCCTCACCGCTCATTTCTCAACGGACGAGAGCAAAAAACAATAGGAGAGCATGGATTCGTTGCCGAATAAACCAGTCCCGGACCTCGGATGGTCACACGTCGGCATAGGTTTCTCCTTTATCGTAGTCAACTCTGCGATCTCGCATGTGCTTCACCTGCACGTTGGCACCTCTCTCGCGATCGCAGCCATACGCTGTGTGTTGCAACTCACCGCGATGGCTGCTATCTTGCAGTCCGTGTTCGCGACCAAGAATTTGTGGGCGGTTGTGGGGATAGCAGGTACGTTCCTTCCGTGTCTCGCTTACGGAGCGGGGGTGGAGGGGATCATCCATTACGTGTTGACCCTTAAGCCGATCCACAGTTGTGCTGAACGTTCTTGGCACGCTCGAGACCGGTGAGTCATCTAAACCCCGTCCGTTTCTCAGGCTCTCACGCATCGTCACAGTTGTGATCAAGGCAAGCAGAAGATGTCAGAATATGGTACGTGGGGTCTCATCCCTGTTCGTGTAGGCTCCTGCCGAGAAGCATGGTTTGCGAAATTTTTCAAGTTTGCCGCCGTGCTCGTTGCGATGATGGCCTCGACCATCCCGGTGTCTGTTTTAGGAGTGAAGTTTGCGATGCGTGTCATGCCGTTTTGGACACCAGAACAATTCAGTCAGTATCGGCACCGTTTCCCCACTCCTTTCCTGACTGACCACCTCCAATTCTGACCTGTATGCGGTTAGTCCCCGTTATGGGCATGTTGTGCGGGAACGCGATCGCGGCCATCATGGTGTCGCAGAGCTATGTTCTGAAAGAGCTCGAGTTAGTTGTCCTCTCACTGGCGCTCCCACCTCGCTGAACGCGTACTGATCTCGTCTTCTATAGCGAAAATCGTGACAAAACGGAGACGTTGCTCGCATTTGGCGCATCGCGCTTCGAAGCCTGTCGTCCACTCGCGGTTGACGCACTGCGTCTTGCCCTGATGCCAATCGTCAATCAGATGAGGTACGCAGGCACGTTCGCGCCTGAGCTCGTCCCACCCCCGCTTACCGTATCCTCTTCGAACGTAGCGTGATAGGTATCATCTCGATCCCAGGCATGATGACGGGTGCGATCCTGGGCGGCGCGGACGTGGAGCAGGCGGCACGGCTGCAGATGGTCATCATGTTCATGATATCCGCATCAAGCGCGCTCTCGTGCATCGCCGCGACGTTCTTTACGTTGTACGAGTGCGTCGACTCGGAGCATCGCATCCGCGGCGACCGCATATATACGCGACCTCATGGGCTCCACCGCCTCGGCGGCGAGACTGTGCGGGCCGTGTTCAGCACTGTTTGGTCCATGGTCGATTCGGTGCGGCGCGCGTGGATCGTCGCCGTGAAACGAATGCTGCGGGAGAAGGAGATGGTCGTCGGCAGTAATATTAATGGTGGGAGCGGCCCAGGCATCTATTCGCCATCAGAGCGCTCGCGACTGCTCCCCTAAAACGTGCCGCCACTGGCCTGTCGCGCACACGTTGTGCTAGTAAGAGGGGGGGAGAGAGAAGGCCGTGGCCTTGCGCCGGGCTGATAGAGACATTTTGGACGTTTTGGGGTGCTGGTCTGGTCGGCGGGTCGTGGGAGGGCGAGCTGTTTTCACGTAAAATGGCGGGCAGCAGAAAAAGGAAGACGCGCAGCAAGGGCTTGCTTCTCTCAGGGGGACAACCGAGCGCTTACACCAGTACTGTCAGGAAGGGAGAGGTCAGCTCGGGTGGTATCAGATAGAGGGCAGCGCAATCATAGAGTTTGCATTGGTAGATAGAGCGAGCAGGCGCCAATCAACGCAATAAAAGGGCGTACGTCGATGGCTTTGTGGGTTGCATCTTGACCTCTTCGTTCTATTCAGTGTCGGACTCGGAGAATCTGATCGCAAGTCTGTCTTCTCTTTATGTCCGTGATCGAATTTGTTTTTATCCAATTTAGGCAGACCATTCCCAACCACTCGGTCTCTCCGATAACACCACCTCACCTTTCCACCTTTTACAAACCCCCGAACCACCACAACCACCACCACAATCCATGTATAACGTCGTACAAGAGATCCCGGTCGACACCTGTTACGTGGTCCAGTGCAGCAAGTGTGGAAAGACGACCTGGGGGGTATGGCGCGTTCCTTGATTCCCTGAGCGCTCGGTATTAAGGCCAAAAACACTTACTTGCAGGGATGTGGGAACCACGTCGAATCGGTGAGTACTAGTCTCGCACGCGGGGATTTCTTTCCTCGCGCCCAAACACCCGATCGCGAGAGGGCCCAGCGTTTGGGTTTCGATTGGGACCCTCGTTTTTTTTGGCGAGTCGTTCCAGGTTGGTTTATGTCACCGAGTTGTCACCGTTGTCATTTAAGGGTCCTTTCGCCCTCTTGATGCGTCCCAACCACAGAGACTTGATGCTGACGGTCGTACACACAGGTCATGATTGGGATCAAAGAAGAAGATCGTTGCGTGTGCCCCCGTTGATATGCTGTAAAGTAAAGAAAGAGATGTAGTGTATGCTGTGTCTATAGCGAGCGATGATGATATGAGCTGCCGTAATTCATGTTAACACCCTCGCCTGCCTCTTTTTTAACTTTCGCCTTTGCTTTCACCATCGCCTTTTATTCCTCCCCCCCTTCTCCCTCTGCTGCGTCTCTCAGTTATCTGAAAAAACAGCCCTGGCCCAATTTCAAACTCTTTACCACCCGCGCACTGCCACTGCCACCACTTCCGCACCCTCCCACCACCATCTTCTCACATCTACCACCGCCAGTACTGCTGCCCCTGCCCTTGCCCCCGCTTCCGTCGCCGTCCCTGTACTCCTCCACCTCCCTAGATTCGTCTTTTCATGCTCCCGCAACGATGGGCTCGGCCGATCAACGGGTCATGAACCGCCTGCCGTTCGACCCTACCGCGGATGTGCGCATCACGCACACCGTCGAGCAGCGCCGCGCCAGTGGCGCCGATCGCCTCAGCGCAGGAGGCGGCCTCATCTTGAACCATTACCTTCGCGGGCCCTCCGTGGGCAAGGGCCAGCATGGCACCGTGTACAAGTGCTGGGATCTCACTCAGAATAGCCTCGAAGTCGTGCGTACATCCATCCTTATCCCTCGTCTTCCTCCTCCTCCCCGTCCTTCGTTCCCATGGCCATGCCACGCCCCACTATGCCCCCTTTTAACTCCCGTCTCCTCGCGTGCTCAACTCCCAAACTCTCACCGTTACGCACACGTTCGCTCCGTAGGCCATCAAGGTCGTGTCGCGCCACAATCCCCGCGCCGACCGCCTCAACCAGCTCAAACGGAAGCGCATCCCACGCTCGGGGCCCCACTTACCCGTCACCGACAACCTCGGCAGCCAAGAGTACAAAATTAAAAAAGAGATCGCAGTCATGAAACTCTGTCGCCATCCTCATGTCGTGCGTTTGCTAGAAGTCATAGATGACAAGTTGTACCAAAAGGTCTACATGGGTAAGTCCCTCCCCCCCGTCCCCGCCGCTCCGCCTCTCCAGTCGCCGTCACCCCCTTTCGCTGACTCTTATCGCAGTTATGGAGTTCCTCGGTGGCGGCGAGATCAAGTGGCGTGATTCCGATAGCAACCCCGTGTTACGGGTAGACCAGTCAAGACGAATCTGTAGAGACGTTATCCTCGGCCTAGAGTACCGTTCGTGCCCCCCCTTTCTTCCTCTAGTACCACGAGCCCTTCGGAGCATTCGCTAACCTCTGTGGCGTTATTAGTTCACTTCCAGGGCATCATTCACCGCGATATCAAACCCGCTAACCTCATGTGGACGTCCGATCGTCGCACAGTAAAGATAACCGATTTTGGCGTCGCTCACATATCCGCAGCCCAGCGATTTGCTGGATCTGGCAAGGGCAAGTCAGATAGTGGAGCGGCAACGACCGACTCGCACGCCGACCTGCATCTTCTTTTCGACGACTCGGAACTTTGCAAGACGGCCGGCACGCCTTCCTTTCTCGCACCAGAGGTCGTGTTCGATTTTGGGACGGAGATACCTCCACCTTCCTCCTCGGACGCCCTCGCAGCGGCAGACTCGAACTCCGTGGCGACTCTTCAGGCGCCGGTGCCTCATCGTCCCCCTATCACGAAGGCCATCGACGTCTGGGCACTCGGCGTGACGCTCTACTGCCTTTTGTTTGGCAGGACACCCTTTCGGGTGGAGAGCAACCACGAATTTGCGTTATACGGCGTTATTTGCACGCAGGATTGGGACGTGGAGCCATTCATGGGTTTGGATCGCATTCCCACGGAGGGTCGACACCACGATTGTCCCAGTGACAGGCCATGCTCCGAAGGCGCCGAGATTATCAAGCTGCTTGAGCGCTTGCTTGAGAAAGGTGTGAACAAACGGATCACTCTCGACGAGGTCAAGGTAACCGTTATGACTTTGTCACCTATGGCGAGCCTCCAACTCAATCTAATTATTTTCAGCGTCACCGATGGTTTCTCCGCGACATTCCAGACCGCGAACGTTGGGTACGAGAGACGCTTCCAGACAGCAAGGTCGTCACTGCCGTCACCGAAGACGCCATTTCTGATGCCGTTTCGCCGATCCGCTTCCGCTGGCGTCAGCGACTCACAAACCGCCTCACGTCCCTTCTCCGCATCCGTCCCCAGCGTTCCTTCCGCTCTGTGGATGGCCGCCATTCTGACTCGGACGACGTTGGCGTGCGGTCGCTGCCCTCGGTCAGCATGAGCCGATATAACAGCAAGAAGGAATCGTCCCGGCAGGCGCATACATCCAACTCCCGCCCAGCGCAGTCCTCAAGCCAGTCAAGAGAGACGACACATTCTCGGGCCGAGACGCATCCGTCAATAGCATCCGGTTCTCGCCCGCCTCTACGCATATCGAGCCCGCCCCGATCAAGGTCATCCGACACGCGGACCCCTACGGCCTCCAGCGCCGCCGGTGCGCAGGCAAACAAGGGCCTCGAAAGACGGCGCGGCTCGGCCTCGCTTCTCACTTCTTCCGACCGGATGGCATCCTCCATGCACTCTTTGAGCCCAACCACTGACGAGCCTCGCCCTCGCAGCCGCTTCTCCCTCTCCTCGCTACGCTGGCGCCGCAGTGACCAACAGCCTTCCACCCCTGCCTCTGCCTCCGTTACAGCTTCGGTGCCCGTGACGCCGCCCATGTCAAGTCGCCAGCTGTCCCGCACCACCCTTCCACCGAACGCATCTGCGGTCTCCCCGGTGCTTGTTGCAGGGGACGCCGCACCGGCGATGCGCGCATCAAGTTGGGGCGATGTTGGTGAGTACAGCCGGCTCGTACGAGCACAAGATGTCGCGAGTATGCACTCGGGCGCTGGTGACCACGACGAACCACTCGATCCGGACGTCGTCGTCGTCGGCGCAGGAGGCGTCGCCACGGGTCCGTTGCCCCCCACACCCAGCGGCAGCGCGGGCGCGCTCGCCACCATCGGCCTCGCTCCGCCATACAGTAAACTCGCGGGTATCCCGTGCCGCGGTCCGCGGGGCCCGCCGTCGCCGCCCGGAGCGGTATCGCGCGGCTCCCACGGGTCCGGGTTTGGCGTGGTCGGCGCGGTCGGCTCGCCGGTGGTTGTAGGCGGCAGCAGGTGGCAAACGTCCTCGAACATGCCGCGCTCGCTCATGCAACTCTCGTCTTCCCTTAGCTCTGAGGAAGGGGGATTGGGTACGGGCGAGGGCGAGGGCGAGGGCGACGACAACGCTTCCGACGCAGACTCGGACAGTTTTTTCGCGCGCAACTCGGAAGAAGTCGCGCGTCCGCGCGTGGTCATGCCCAACGCAACA
>Ga0137394_10001728_pt1 | contig 16030 bp, 13 predicted proteins | sample czobulk116metaG_FD_108278 | JGI IMG/M metagenome (GOLD analysis project Ga0137394, IMG submission 108278) | Vadose zone soil microbial communities from Angelo Coast Range Reserve, California, USA - czobulk1.16 metaG | ecosystem: Environmental > Terrestrial > Soil > Vadose zone | place: USA...
ATGGATGACCCCGTCCGGCAGAGCCGAATTCCTCATCTTCGATGGCTTGGAGGAGGACCCGATCGTGACTGACAAGGCTGTCCTCAAGCTCACCACCATCCGCAGCCACGACCAGTACAACACCACGATCTATGGGCTGAACGACCGCTATCGCGGCGTGTTCGGGCGGCGTGATGTGCTCTTCGTGAATGCGGCGGACCTGGCCGGACTTGGCATTGCGCATGGTGATCTCGTCCAGATCGAGACGGCGCTGCCTTCAAGCGAACCGCGGCGTCTCAGCCTGACCGCGATCGCCCACGACATCGCGCGCGGGTCGGTCGCCGCCTATTATCCGGAAGCAAACGGACTCGTGCCGCTCGACCACCGGGACAAGGAAAGCGGCACGCCGTCGTACAAGTCAGTGCCTGTGCGCATCCGCCGCACGGCGTAATGCCACGTAATTTCAACCGCGAAGAGCCGCAGTTTCGCGGAGCATCTGAGCCAGTACGCCGAAGGATCGGCGGTGATTCATTACGGGCCAGACCTGTTCGCGCTTCGATCTCGACGACGCCCGCGACAAGATCTTGAACTGGGTCGCTGACTACCCGTCGCCGGATCGTGGCTTGCCCGCACTATCCATCCTTCATGGCGTTCCTCTGATAGACGTACAGATGACTGTAGGCCGCAGAAAGAAGCGGCGCATCGATTCCTATCTTCTCGCCATGACGAACAAGGTCGCCGATAATGTTCTCGACTTCGATCGGGCGACGGCGCTGGAGATCCCGGAACATCGAGGATGCCAACGGCGATCCCTTGGCAGTAAGTTGCTCGTGGGCCTGCTTGAGGAAGTTCTCCGAAGGAGGGGAACCTACAGCACGGACAATCTCAACGATCTCATCGACTAGGTTCGTTGCGAAGGCCTTTCCTCCAGGAGAGGCTTCGATCTCACCGATCGTTCCGCGCATTAGGCACGTGATCGCACCAAGCGAGGAAAGCAAAATCCACTTTTCCCACATTTCACGGTCGATCTCGCGCGAAAGACGGGCGCCGATGTTGGCCGCACGCATGAATTCGTCCAGCGCACGTATACGCTCCGTAGTGCTGCCATTGAGTTCGCCATAGGCGAAGTCCTGAAGGGGTGTTAGCTGGACGACACTGCCGTCGTCATCGAGCACCGTGGCGATCTTGAGAGCGCAACCGACGAGGTTATTCTGATCGAAGCGGTCCAAAAGAAGCTGCATGTGTCCCATGCCGTTCAGCACCGGCATGATCATGGTTTCCAAACCGACGGCGGGCTCGATGTCCTCGAGCGCAGCAGGGAGTTGAAATCCCTTAAGAGCGATGAGGATCACATCGTAGGGCTTAGCGATGGCATCGCTGGTCACGACTTTTGGACGGAGGATTGCGTCACCGTGGGGGCTCGTGATGCGCAGTCCGGTCGCGCGCAACTGATCGGCCCTTTTCTTCCGAACGAGGAACGAGACATCTCGCCCGGCTTGAAGAAGCCGCGCTCCCAAGTATCCGCCAGTCGAGCCGGCCCCTACCACAAGCAGACGCATCATTATTTCTCCTGGACCGCTATCGAGCTGTTTGTCGCAGTGGGGCACTGGCGCGGGTAGACCGCGGCCAGTTCGCTAAGCTCGCTGTGACCTGAAGGCCTTCCGCATCTCTTCCGTAAAGAGCACTGGTTGCTCGAACGCGGCGAAATGCCCGCCCTTATCGAGTTCATTCCAATAGAACAGGTTTGGCCAGAGTGCTTCAGCCCACGCCTTCGGCGGGCAGAAGATCTCGTGGGGAAAGACCGACGCTGCCATCGGCAGCTCGATCCGCCCCTTTGAAAGGCCAGCCGCCCCTGCGCGGGTATTCTCCCAGTAGATGCGGGCAGATGAAGCGGCGGTGTCGGTGAACCAATAGAGACTGATGTCGTCGAGCATGGCGTCGATGGAGAGCGCATCTTCGGGATTACCGTGATTATCGGTCCAAGCCTGGAACTTCTCGTAGATCCATAGCGCCTGGCCGGCGGGCGAGTCCGCAAGCGGATAACCGATCGTTTGAGGCCGAGTGGCGTGCTCGCGGAAATACCCGGCTTGATCGTTGGAAAACCATGCGGCCCGGTCGATCGCCTTGCGCTCTGCGGGCGTCGGGTTCTCCGGCAGTTTCTCTGGGAAGACGAATTGCCAGTTCACGTGGGCCGCGACCAGGCCCTGGGGCCGTTGTTTAGCTAAGGCATGCGTGACGCCAGCACCCCAATCACCACCCTGCGCAACCCAGCGGTCATAGCCCAGGCGCTGCATCAGCGCGGTCCAGGCGTGCGCGATTCGCTCCACGTCCCAACCCGTTTCTGTCGGCTTGTCGGAAAACGCGAAACCCGGGAGCGACGGCACGACGACATGGAAGGCGTCTTCCGCCCTACCGCCGAAACGAGTGGGATCGCTGAGTGGCCCGATGATCTCCATGAACTCCACGAAAGATCCGGGCCATCCGTGCGTGAGGATGATTGGCAGGGCCTTCGGGTGCTGCGACCGCACATGCAGGAAATGAATTCCGAGGCCGTCGATTCGCGTGCGAAACTGGGGGAAGGTGTTGGCGCGCGCTTCGAAACGGCGCCAGTCGTACTTGTCGCGCCAGTAGGCGACCAGCGCGTGGGCTTTGTCCAAGGGAACGCCCTGCGACCAGTCGCCGACGGTTTCTCGGTCCGGCCACCGCGTCGCCGTTAAGCGGCGCCTGAGGTCGTCGATGGCGGCCTGGGATACCGACACCCGAAAGGGCTCAACGGCAACGGCATCAGTGGCCTTTCGCGGCTCTATGCTATCGGCCTGGGCGAGCGCCGAGCCCGCGCCGATTATCGGCACCAGTGCGCCGCCCGCCGCTAGGGCGAGCAGCCCGCGGCGAGACGGCATGACCGAGTTGGGAAGTATAGAATTATCTGGCATTTCCGTCTCCTGCGGAAGCGCGCCGGTACGCCAAAGAGGGATACCTACCGTGCGAGCGCTAAGGCTTTCGAGATTGCTGTGGCGACGACTGGATTGCGCCGATGCCAAGTGTCTACCAACATAGTCCGCAAGATCCGATGACATTCGATCAAGAGCTACAGGTACAATCGAGGTTGCACCTCGTCCGTGTCGCGTCGACCCAAGCCCGCCAATTCTTTGAGTCCTCGTGAAACTTCCTTCCCGTCCTCGCAGAAAGCCGAGAGCGCAGAACGAAAGACTAGCCCAAAACGAAATCGACCACGAATTCGTAGGTCGGAAAAGCCCTTTCACCAGACAAGAACACTGGATTGATTTTCCAACTACGTCTCCGTTCACTCGATCCCCGAGGGCTTGAGGCACACCTTCCGAATTCCGGGCAAACGTTCGTCCTCTAGGACTGGCGGCAAGCAGCCGCCAGTAAGCCCGCACCGACGCTTCGTCGAAAACAAAACGGGCAGCGTAATGTCGGATTTCTTGGGCGAACCGGACAAAGCTTGTGCGGCCTTCGTCTGCCGCTTTTGGACCCTTGGCGGACTCGGTAAGAAGTGCCGAACGACACCTCAGAGAGCTGAAGCCTCTACAAGCCCGCGAGGTTCCGCAGTGCGGCGTCCTCGGCCGCTTCAGCCTCGATGATCGCCGCTCGCGCATGTTCGAAGACCTGTTGCCCGACCCGGGTCAGGGCAAGTCTACGTGTACTTCGATCAAGCAATCGAACGCTAAGCCGACCCTCCAACAGCGCGACGCGCCGGCTGATCCGTGACTTGGCACTTTCAACGCGCGCGAGGCGGCGGAGAACCCGCAATTGAGAACGACGGCCGCAAAGAATTGAAGATCGTTGAAATCACACATCACATCTGACCGATCGTCCCGTCACCACCCTGCCTTCAGAAAAATCCGCCTAGCCGCATGGAAGTGCGTCATACCTTCGAATGAAACGCTTGGGCCTCCGCCTTGCTCTCAAATATGTGCGGACGAACCGTTCGAGTAAGTTCACGACCGAGCTTCACGCGCATGAATGCGCTCGTGGTGTAACGTGAAACCAGGGTGTAGTGTGCGTCTTCCATGTCGCGCACCATGTCCGCATATTCCCTGGCGACCTCGTCATCGAGACGGAAGGAGTCGTAGTTCACTACGACCGCTACCCGCTTTCCGATCTCCCGGACCTTCTGCGTCACAGTTTCGCGAATGGCCGCGACGTCCCTGGAGCTGCGGACATGTAATCCCTCAAAATTGAGAAACAGGATGTTGCGATTGGCGTCGAACGCCAACCGATCACTCAAGTCGAGATCGAGCAGGCGCCCGCGCAGACCGAGTGATTCAGGACGAAAGATGCGCGGATCCATTTCGCGTACCTGCCTCATAAGAGGCCGGAAAGCCATGTGGCCGAGAATATCGCGCTCGATGTCAATCCCCGGCGCAACTTCGGTCAGTTCCAATCCGTCAACGGTTAATCGGAACACGCAGCGTTCGGTAACATACAGAACCGTCTTGTCCGCTTCCGCCGCGACCTTGCCGCTGAACGTCACCTGTTGGACACCGTTTCCAAACTTCAGGGTGCGTCCTTCCTGTGCAACCCGCAGCTTACCGTCCTCGATTCTGAGATCCAGCCCGCTGGCCGTGAACGTCCCAGCGAATACCACCTTTCGCGCGTTTTGGCTGATGTTGATAAAGCCGCCAGCACCAGCAAGTCTAGTCCCGAAACGGCTAACGTTGACGTTGCCATCACGATCGACCTCGGCCATGCCGAGAATGGCGATATCGAGCCCACCGCCATCGTAAAAATCGAACTGCTGGTTCTGGTGAATGATGGCGTCAGTGTTGACTGCGGCACCGAAATCGAGGCCCGAGGCAGGAATGCCTCCAATCACGCCAGGCTCGGCGGTCAGGGTAAAAAGGTCACTGACCAATTCCTCAGCGGCAATCGCGGCCACTCCTTCCGGCATGCCAATGCCGAGGTTTGCGATGGCACCTGCTCGTAGCTCCAGGGCGCAACGTCTGGCTATGATCTTGCGTTCGTCCAGCGGCATCGCGGGAACGCTGTCCAACGGCACGCAAATCTCCCCGCTGAATGCCGGATCATAAACCGTCGAGTAGGTCTGTCGGTGGTTTTCGGGTTCGGCGACAACGACGCAATCGACGAGGACACCGGGTATGATGACCTGCCGCGGATGCAATGAGCCCGCGCGGGCGATCCGCTCGACCTGCACTATCACTACACCGCCCGAGTTCTTAACTGCCATCGCCATGGCGAGATTGTCGAGATCGAGAGCTTCCCGTTCGGCTGTAACGTTGCCATTGGGATCGGCAGTCGTGCCACGCAGGAATGCGATTTGCAGCGGGAATCCTCGGTAGAACAGCCAATCTTGGCCGTCGATCTCGATCACCCTAACGATGTCTTCGGTGGTACGAGAATTGATCTTACCCCCCTCGACGCGCGGATCGACAAAGGTGCCTATGCCCACCCGCGAAACCGTGCCGGGCTTACCAGCTGCGATATCTCTATACATGTGAGATATGACGCCCTGCGGCAGATTGTACGCTTCGATTTGCCCTTCTAAGGCCAGACGTCCTACCTTGGGTATGAGACCCCAATGGCCACCGATGGCGCGCTTCAGGAGACCCTCATGGCCGAGCGCGTTGAGGCCACGTTCCTTTCCGTCCCCCTGTCCCGCGGCAAACAGAAGCGTCAGGTCGCGTGGTTCGCCAGTATCGACGAAACGCCTTTCCAAGGCGACCAAGAGGGCATCAGGAACACCGATACCCACAAATCCGGAGGTACAGATTGCATCTCCCGACTGTACGATTGCGACGGCTTCTGCCGCGGAAGTTACCTTGTTACGCATTTTCCCTCAGAATCACTATTGCTCGCCACCATCCGCTATCGACTACAATCGCGCGACTCTGCCAGCAGAGAGTATGGGTCTAAGGTGGCCGCAGATACTCGTCGCTCAGGCGAGAATTACCTCGCTCTAGAGAAGCAAGTGAAGCAATCGGAAGGCAAACACCTCAATCGATGCTTCTGGATCGCGGCATAAGATCTGCCCTATGTTAAACCGAGGTGCCTCTCTCGTAGCGCCGTCATTACGATCCGTCGGTCGGTACCCGCAATGACGATCCTCGCATCCATGGTCGCAATGAATTCCTCTTGTTCGCGCGCCGTGGTTCCCGAGAACATCGTCCAGACGATCTCGATGCCACTATTTCTCGCCTTCGCACTTATCTCTCTGCATGCCTCGATCACCACTTCATGTGTGGTTTGACCTGGCAAACCCAGCGCATGTGCGAGATCGAAAGGACCAAGCATAATCGCATCAATCCCAGGCACCTTTACGATCTCATCCACCGTCTGAAGTGCTTCCGGTGATTCCAAAAGAAGCCAAACCGACGTCTCCTTATTGCTTACAATCGAGAACTCTTGCCAGTCTCGAACCTGATGCCAGGTAGCCCGCGTCCCCGGACACGCGCCACGCGAACCTCCATTGGAGTTCCATGTGTACTTTGCTGCCGAAACGACGCTTTGAGCTTCGGCCGCGCTCTTCACGTTCGGAACGATCACGCCCATCGCCCCTGCATCCAGCACGCGCATTATGAAACTGGGCGTATGATCCGGAACACGCACCAAGGGCGTGATGCCCGACGCTTCGGCCGCTCTGATCAAGTGAATCGCGGAATCAAAGCCAAAAGATCCATGCTCGAGGTCGAGATACACGAAATCGAAATTCGCGGCGGCCGCCATTTCCACCATATCGGGGGAGTTGGTCTGAACGCCGATTCCCACGGCCGTCTTACCCTCGGCGTTCGCGAGTTTTACGGCGTTCCGACGTTGACGCGTCTTTCCGTAGCTCATTTGCCGAGCCCCGTGGTCGGTTCGGAATGGATTGCAATTTCTGCTATCACTGTTGTGAAGCTGGGATGCAATTCGACTTTGAGAAAGCCGCGTTCGTACAAAGCGAAGTAACGCGGCCGGGCCTCGACCGCTGTCTCAAATGGATTGGCCCGGCCGTTGCATGCTTGATTACTGTCGGGACCGCTTCACACAAAAGCAGGCGGTCTGCTTATCAAATGAAACATTAGATCGTAGGATTAAAACATCCCGTGGATCGTACCACCATCGATAACCAAGTTCTGGCCGACGATGGAGTTCGCGTAATCGCTGCAGAGCAGCGCACAAAATGCCGCGAAATCGTCCGGATCGGCCAATCGTTTCGTCGGCATGCCGAAGAACTCGATGAGCCGCTTCTCCTCGACCTCGTAGTTGCTCCCATTTCGCTCTGCTCGATCGGACAGCATCCTCGCCAGACCTGGCGTCGCATGAAGCCCGGGAAGGAGATTGTTCAGGATCACGTTGTCCTTTGCAAACCGCTTGGACAGCGCCACAGTGTAATTTACCAGTGCCGATCTCGTCGGTCCAGATAGCAGTCTCAACTCGGTCGGGTGTTTGGCCGCGCCCGTCGCTATATTCACGATACGGCCCCACCGCCTATCGGCCATTCCGTCAATCGCGCCCTTAATCAATTCGATTGGTCCAACGAAGGTCGTGGTGACCGACCCGTACCAATCCTCCTCGCTAATTTCCCGGAAATCTTCAGTCGCTTTCGGCGGAGAGCACGTAATGACGAGAATATCTGGTTGAGGGCAAGCCTTCATGAGGGCCTGTCGTCCCTCACGCGTTCCATGATCGGCAACGACAGGCGTCACCGTAGCGTTCGTCTCCCGGGCTATCGTCTCGGCCGCATTACGAAGACGCTCCTCTCCGCGTGCCGAGATAAAGAGCGTAACGCCTTCTCGAGCCAATGCCATAGCGCTGCTGTATCCCAGACCGGCACTGGCTCCCGCAATGATGGCTCGGCGATTCCGAATGCGAAGATCCATCAAATCCCCCAGCGCCACGGTTCGGCAACTGCTCCATCCTATTTCTCAAGTCGTGCGGGCGGGAGTTCCAGAAGAGAGAACGGAGTGTTGTCAGGAAGGGAACGCAACCGGCCACCAATCTTTCGAATTCGCCTCTACGCTCCATGCTTCTCTCATCAACGAAGGAAGGCTTCACATGGCACGCAAACTCGAAGGAAAGATCGCCGTCGTGACAGGCGGTTCAACCGGTATTGGACTAGCAATAGCTAAACGCTTCGCCGCGAAAGGCGCACAAGTCATCATTACCGGGCGCCGTCAAGTCGAGCTGGAAAAGGCCGGGAATGCCGTGGGTCCCAATGCACTGGCCGTACAAGCCGATTCGGCGAACCTGTCCGATTTGAGCAGGCTTTATAGTGAGGTGAAGAGCCGATATGGCCGCATCGACGTCTTGGTGGCCAATGCGGGAGGTGGCTCCATGCTGCCTTTAGGATCCATCACCGAGGAGCAATACGACGATACCTTTAACCGCAACGTAAAGGGTGTGCTGTTTACGGTTCAAATGGCCCTACCGCTTCTCGTCGACGGCGGTTCGGTCATCCTTACGGCGTCAAATGTCAGCATTAAGGGGACGCCTGCCTTCAGCGTCTATTCGGCATCAAAGGCTGCGGTTCGTAGCTTCGCGCGCAGCTGGACCCTCGACCTCAAGCCACGCGGAATCCGCGTAAACGTGATCAGCCCGGGTCCCATCAAAACACCGGGCCTACTTGAGTTAGCCGGACCGGACTCGGTCAAGCAACAGGGGATGCTCGACTATATGGCAATGACCGTACCGCTCGGCCGCGTCGGCGAACCCGACGAAGTCGCAAAGGCAGCCGTTTTTCTGGCGTCGGATGATGCCAGTTACATTGCAGGAATTGAACTCTTCGTCGATGGCGGACAGGCCCAATTCTAAACTTCGCTGCGGTCGGCGCGCCAATCGTCGGCGGACCATTTGCCGTCCAAGCCAAACAAGGAGATCTTCGTGATCGATGTCTACGCTTTCGCCACGCCTAACAGCCTCAAAATCCCGATCGCATTGGAGGAACTGGGGCTTGCCTATCGTCTAATTCCCGTGAATCTCCGGAACGGTGAGCAAAAGTCGGCTGACTTCATGGCCATAAACGCCAATGCCAAAGTGCCTGTTGTCGTAGATCGCAACGTCCCCGGAAACGAGCCCGTAACGCTCAGTGAATCCGGAGCCATCCTCCTTTATCTCGCGGAAAAGTTCGGTCGTCTCTTGCCTACCGTTCCCCTGCTGCGCGCGCGCGTCCTTGAGGAGCTTTTCTTTCACGCCGCAAGCCTTGGGCCCGCGTTCACGAACAGCTTTTTCGAAAGGATCGCGAAGGCCCCCAATTCCGAAACGGCGGCACGTGCCTTGGCCGAAGCGCAGCGCACTCTAGCTGTATTCGAAACCAGGTTGGATCGATCCAACTATGTGGCTGGTGATGAATTTACGATAGCAGACATCGCGCACTACGGCTGGCTCTGGCGGCATGAAGCGGCCGGAGTAAGCCTTGGCGGCGCTCCAAACGTAAAGCGTTGGTTCGACGCCGTCTCCGATCGGGACTCGGTAAAGCGAGCAATTTCCCGTACCGTGGCGCTCGCTTCATAGGGAATCCGGATAGCCCCCCAGGCTTTGCGGCGCTCGGAACCAAATCCGAGCGTCGCTCCGACATGCGCATTTGCCGGCTTCGAAAAGCTACGGCGGCACCCGCGGAGCAGACGCATATGGGCTGCTCTGATTCTGTCGCCGTTCAACGGCTTCTCTAGCCGGAATCGAAGAGAAGTCCCTCGGCGCGCTCCTCATCGGAGACTCTCGGACCATCGTAGGCCGCCAATCGCGCCAACACTTCCGCCTCCAGGGCGGCAAGTCGCGCGAGGTGCGGGGGCTGCGGGGTCGCTACAACCAGCTGTCGAGATACTTCCAAACGATTTCGCTGTTCCATCGAGCTGCATCCAACAATCCATTACTGGCACGCTTAGCAGTTCGTCGTATCCCGGGCATTTGCAATTCACGACGTCCCATTCTTTCCGCGCGAAGGATCGCAACACAGTTGCGTCACCAAGCTGTGGCACTGCGCCGCGCCTTCGGGAAGCCCACTTCCCAAAGCGATCGGGGCCGCTTCTGGTGAGGCGACATTCGCCGCGAAAATATACCTTGCGGCACGTACCTCCTTTCGCTGTTTGCGAAGATGCGACCGTGAGAGACGATTGGATTTGCAGAACCAAACAATCCGTATTGCTTCAAGAGTCAGCACAGGCCGAGGAGCGCGCTCGGCCCCAGATGTGAACATACCACGAGGGTGGAGAGAACATGGCATTGAAGTTGCTCTCCCGTTCTGGGAAGAAGGGGAGTTTGAAGGACCAGCAAACTCCCATGGCAGGTCGTGCCGCGCTTGTCGGCTTTGTTGGCACAATGCTGGAGTACTATGACTTCATTATTTACGGTGCCGCAGCGGCTTTGATCTTTCCCAAAGTCTTCTTCGTCAATCTCGACCCGACAACCGCAACCTTGTTATCTCTCCTCAGCTTCGGAATCGGCTTTGTCGCGCGTCCCGTCGGAGCAGTTATCATTGGCCATTACGGCGATCGACTTGGCCGCAAAGCAGTTTTGCTGTTTACCCTATATTTGATGGGCGGCTCGACGGTTGCGATCGGGCTACTCCCAGATGCACACATGATTGGCCATGCTGCTCCGGTGTTACTCACTTTTCTTCGTCTTTTGCAGGGCCTTTCAGCAGCGGGAGAGCAGAGTGGGTCGAACTCGCTTACGCTAGAGCACTCGACGGCAGGGAATCGCGCCTTCTTTAGCAGTTGGACGCTAAGCGGGGTGCAGGCCGGCGCCATTCTTGCGAAATTCGCGTTCATTCCGATTATGCTGCTTCCGGAAGAACAGCTTCTGAGCTGGGGTTGGAGAATCCCTTTCCTGCTCAGCTCGCTCGTCTTTGTCGTGGCCTATCTTACCCGCCGCGACATGCCCGAAACTCCATCCTTCGAGGTCCTGAAAAAGACAAACCAGATCGAGCGCTATCCAGTCGTGACACTCCTTCGCGACTACTGGGCGGACGTACTTCGTGTCATGATCTGCTCGCTAATTTCCTGCATCAGTTCGCTGACAACGGTTTTCGCGCTTAGCTACGCCTCCCGCGAGTTCAATGTGCCTGGCTACATTGTGCTTTGGGCGGGCGTAATCGGGAATACCGTAGCTCTCTTCCTTCAGCCGTTCCTCGCCATGCTTGGAGATCGCATTGGCCGCAAGCCAGTGTTCATTGCGGGCTCTCTTGGCTGTGCCATTATGGTTTTCCCTTACTTTCTTGCCATTTCCACCGGCAGCAGCACGCTCATTTTCATCGCCGCCAGTCTCCTTTCGGGCGTCGTCTATGCGGCAACGAGCGCAATCTGGCCATCCTTCTTTGGAGAGATGTTCGAAACGCGCGTACGCTACTCTGGCATGGCGATCGGGACGAACTTTGGCTTCCTTGCCGCAGGATTCACTCCGGCTATAAGCCAGAGCCTAATGGTAGCCGGTCCTTGGGGATGGATCCCGGTCGCCATCTTCATAGCGTGCTGTTGCACCGCAGCAGCTATCGCTGGGGCGACAGCTCGAGAGACGAGCCATACACCGCTCGAACAGCTCGGCAAGGCAAACTCCGAGTCCAAGAAAGGTCCTCGGTGACGTCCGGAAATCTGGTCTTGTCCTCCGGCAACTTCGCGGGAATGCGCAAGTTTACTTCGCAACGGCACCTCACAGAGGATACTTCCAATGGAGCAGATGATCTGGTTGGCGCCATGGGTGCTGAATGAAATTTGGCTCTCAGCTTTCGAGACTCTGATGGGCGTTCTTGCTCCACCAAAGAAGATTGTGACGCATCCCTCGTCACGGACAATTTGTGCGCGCTGCGAACGACGCGTAAAGGGATCGTGCCACATACCAACAACGTTGAAACGATGACTTTCAATCATTGCTGTTTCGCAATGGCTCCAACGACTGCAACTATCCCCCAAATACAAGGAAGCTCTCATGATTGAGAACCCTAGCAAGAAGAGCGCCCCTCCGTCCTTCGGCGCGGATGTGACCGGTATCGAGACGCTGCTCAACCGCAATCTACCGGAAGTTTTCGGTGAGGGTGATCCGGCTCGCCGAAGGGCCGCAATTCAGGAACTTTACACCGACGATTGTGTGCTGTGCGTGCCGCCTGGTACATTCGTTGGTCACGACGCGCTGGACAAGTTCGCCGGTGATCTTCGAGCGACGCATCCCCATTATATTTATACGCCTCATGGCGCGCCCCAAGTTCTTCACAATTCAGGGCGCTTAGCATGGGGCTCGGGGCCGAAAGGCGAAACGCCCCTGTACACCGGTGTGGATTTCGTCATCGCACGGGACGGCAAGATCGCGGCTCTTTATGTTTACCTCGACTCGCCGCCCACCTAATCGGCGAGCGGAACAGGCCCTCCTTGTGAGTAGCGGGCATCCGCCCTTTCTCCAATGGGCGGGTCGCCTCAATTCCAGAAACGACCCTGACTAGCTTCTACAGATCCTCATTGGAATTCGCTTCGCTGGGCTTCTTGACTGGCCAGGACGCGGGGTTGGTCGAAGCAGTGATGGTCGTTGCCCGGGCGCCGGACAGACCGGTCAGTTCGTCGCCGAGGACGGATCCTTCTCGGTCTTCTTCATGGCCGCCGCCGGCTTCTTGGCCTTCTCCGTCGGGGTATAAAGGGGGACCGGACCCACCTCGAGGATCGTCGCCGGCGCGTTCTTGGTATCAACGGGCGCGATGGCGGTGCTATCTGTATCGGCGAGAAATTTATCGAGCATGGCCTGGATCGAGTTCTTGGCGGCGTCCGGCCCGGTGTCACGCATGTCGTCGTGGCGGAAGTCGGTGTTCACGACCGTGATGCCGGCCTTTTCGCGCTGCTCTTCGTCCGGGATAACACCGGGATCGGGCTTAAACTGCGTGTCCTTGGAGCGGAACGATAGAATCTTGAACTTGCCATCGGTCAGGAATGGCACGCGTAGATTGTCCAGCGTGACGACCTTCTTGATCTCGTCGGGATACTGCTTCGCGAAATACATCGAGATGTCGCCGCCCATCGAATGGCCGACCATGGTCAGCCTGTCGTAGTCGGCATTCGGCTGAACCTTCTTCATCTCCTCGACGGCGAATTTAATGTTGGCCACGCCGCGTTGAATCTGCGGCAGACGGCCGACATAAACCTCGCCGACTTTGGTCACCATCGGCGCATCGGTCGGCAGGTCATGCTGAATGCTGATCACCAGATAGCCGCGCGCGGCGAACACGCTTGAGACGAACGAATACTCAGTGAACTTGGCGGTGTTGCCGTGATTGAGGATTGCTACCGGCAGCTTGATCATGCCGGCAGTGGCCTGCATCTCCCTGTCACGGCGCACGGCGACATCGACTTCAACCGGGCGGTTGTCGCGAGTCGGATCCTTGAACCCGATGGCTTCATGGCGGATCGCCCACTTGCCGGCCGTGACATGGGCCGCCGTAACCAGCACGGTGAGTACAAGCAGAATGGTAATTCCACGTTTCACGACGTCCTCCTGGCGCTCACCTTTCTCGAGGCTGATCGGCTCATTGCAGTTTCCTAGTGGGCGTCTCTGGAGAATACGATCGTACTGCTGGCCGCGAACATGCCTCCAACCCCGTGAGCGACCGAGATCTTCACATCAGGTACCTGAGCTGCGGCGATTCCACGCACTTGCCTGACCGATTCCTGCAGGGCGTACATTCCGTACATGCCGGAGTGCATGTAACTTAGCCCGCCGCCATTGGTGTTCATCGGCAATTTGCCACCCGGTGCAGTGTTGCGTTCGCGGATGAATGCGGTCGCCTCCCCTGGCTTGCAGAAGCCTAAATCTTCCAAACCATAGAGTGGCAGATGTGCAAAGGCGTCGTAGATCATCAAGTGATCCACATCGGAGTGCGTGATGCCAGCTGACTGGAAGGCTTCGCGACCTGAAACCCTGAATGCACGCGAGGTGGTAAAATCCTCCATTTGGCTCACCATCGGAGTTTCCACACTTTCTCCCGTACCGGCGATATAAACCGGCCGACGGAAGTCCTTGGCGCGGTCGGCCGATGCGAGGATCAGCGCTCCGCCGCCATCAGTCACAAGGCAACACATCAGCAATCGAAACGGGTAGGAGATCATCCGCGAATTCATCACGTCATCGACGGAAATCGGATCCCTAAAGGTGGCACGGGGATTCTTCGCGGCCCATTCGCGTTGAACCACCGCCACTTCCGCCAATGCCTCTTCGCCTAACCCGTGTGCTTTTAGATATCGTAGAACGGGGACGGTGAACATTGTCGCAGGGCCGGTGGTACCATAGGGAGTTTCGAACTGCTGAAGAAGACTGCCTTGGACCGGTATTGGGAATCCCGCTGCTGCAATACGAGACCGCCCGCTTTCGCCATGGGTAATGAGCACGGTTCTGCACAAGCCTGATTCTAAGGCTGCCGTTGCGTGCCGAACATGCATGAGGAATGAGCACCCGCCCACGCCAGTGGCATCGATCCAGGTTGGCGTGATGCCCAGATAGTGCGCGAGCGACTCGGGACTTTCGCCCGCCGTTGCAATGCCGTCGATGTCGGAAATCGAAATTCCTGCATCCCGAACTGCATTGAGAGCTGCATCGGCGTGCAGTTGAACTTGGGACATGTTCGGAATCACGCCGAGCTGCGTCGTCTCGGCGGCACCCACGACGGCAGCCTTGGATCGCTTCATGTCACGCCTCCGAAGGTTTGAAGAGAGGAAGAGTGATCTCCTCGTTCTGCTTGGCAAAAGCTACCTCAAGCGGCATGTCGAGACGGAGAGCTTCCGGCGTCTGTGCGCAGCCGGTAATGTTTGTCATCATTCTGGGGCCTTCCTTGAGTTGCACTACGGCAATCGCGTAGGGAGCCTCGAATCCAGGGATCGATCGCTGCGAAATAACGTAGCTGTAAAGCGATGCCCGGCCGCTCGCGGCGAATGTCTCGACCTCCGTGCTGGAGCACTTGGGACAGAATGGACGAGGCGGGAAATACGCGTGGGCACAATGGACACATCGTTGGAGTCGCAATTGTCCCTGTCGCGTGCCTTCCCAGAAGTGGGCAGTCTCAGGTGTGGGAACGGGTAGCGGTCTCGTCTGATCTTTCATTTGAGTGCGTGCTCCGGAGGAATTTTCGGCAATCAATCAAGCTAGGTCGTCGAGCTTCCCGTCAGCCACCATTTCTCTCAGCGCGACTTTTCGAATCTTTCCGCTTGGGGTGAGCGGAAACGCTTCGATTCGGAAATATTTGGCCGGGGTCTTGTATTTGGCGATCCGCCTTGCGCAATGATCGGAAAGTTCGCCTGCGGTGGCATTTCCACCCCTGACCGCAGCAGCGACTATCTCCCCGAAGTAATCATCCTTGATCCCGAAGACGGCGACCTCGGATACGGTCGGATGGGAGAGGAGAATTCGCTCGACTTCAGCGGGATAGATGTTCTCGCCACCTCGGATAATCATGTCCTTGAGGCGTCCGCCGGAAAGCACCAATTTTCCGTCCTGGCGGACTTGACCGAGGTCACCTGTCTTCAACCAACCATCAGCGTCGATTGCCTTTCGGGTCTCACCATCGTTGGCGAAATAGCCAAGCATATTTGAAGGACTGTTGATTTGAACTTCGCCTATCGCATCGCAGCCGAGAATCGCACCACTTTCCGGATCTACAATCCGAACGTTGTATTCCGGCAACGGTTGACCCGCGGTCTCGAAGCGATCCGGATCGCCGGGCTCTGGACACGAGATAAGCCCCGCGGACTCGGTCAGTCCGTACGCCTGCACCAGCCCCGGAATGGGAAACTCGGCGGCGCAGCGGCGCAGAAGCTCGGGCTCGACGTCTGCTCCTCCGCAGGTGCCGACTCTAAGCGACGATAGGTCAAACTCGTTCCTGCGAGGGTGCTCGAGCATCATCCGCAGTGACGTAGGAACGGCGACATGAACCGTCGCCCGATGGCGCTCGATGACGTCGAACATTGCGACGGCATCGAACGCTTCGAGACCAAGGAATGTTGCACCGACCGCGAGGCAGCCAGGGATCGCCACACAGAAGGAGGCGGAATGAAACATAGGGACTATGGAGGTAATACGATCTTCGGATCCGATCTTCAGTCTAGAAAAGACGGCCCGACCGTCG
>Ga0137394_10001729_pt1 | contig 16029 bp, 15 predicted proteins | sample czobulk116metaG_FD_108278 | JGI IMG/M metagenome (GOLD analysis project Ga0137394, IMG submission 108278) | Vadose zone soil microbial communities from Angelo Coast Range Reserve, California, USA - czobulk1.16 metaG | ecosystem: Environmental > Terrestrial > Soil > Vadose zone | place: USA...
AGCTTTGCCCACTTCGCCTGGTCGTCGCGGATGAAGCGGGAGAACTCTTCGGGCGTATTGCCGCGCGGGTCGGCGCCCAGCGCGATCATCCTGGACCGCACATCCGGGTCGGTGAGCACGCGGTTGGCGTCGGCGCTCAGCCGATCGACGATCGGCCTGGGCGTGGCAGCGGGCGCGAGCAGCCCGAACCAGCCGAGGGCTTCGTAGCCGGGAAGGCCGGACTCCGCCACCGTGGGAAGATCTGGCAGGGTCTCGGTCCGCCGCGCGCCGGTGGTGGCGAGCGCCTTGAGCTTCCCCGCCCTGACGTGCTGGATCACCGCCTGCGAGGGCGCGAAGAGCAGGTCGACCTGGCCGGCGAGAAGGTCGATGACCGCCTGGCCGGTGCCTTTGTAGGGGACGTGCAGCAGGTCGACCCGCGCCATCGATTTGAAGAGCTCGGCCGAAAGGTGCGAGGCCGCGCCGCTGCCCGACGAGGCGTAGCTCAACCGGCCTGGATTCGCTCTCGCGAAGGCGACGAGCTCGCCGATCGACGCGACCGGAGCCTTCGACGAGGCCGTCACGACATAGGGCGAGGCCGATACCAGCGTTACCGGAGCGAACTGCGACACATTGCGCTCCGTCAGCGACGCGGTCGAGCTCATGAGCAGCACGCTGCCGTCGGCCGGCGCCTGCGCGACGACCTCGGCTCCGATATGGCCGCTCGCCCCTGGCTTGTTCTCGACCACAACTTGTTCCCTCCAGAGCTCGGTGAGCTTCGGTGCCATGAGCCGGGCGAGGGCGTCCGCCCCGCCGCCAGGCGGGAAGGGAACGACGATGCGGACCGGCTTGGCGGGGGAGGGCTGCGAGAGCGCCGGGGGTGGAACCGCGAGGCTGAGAGCGAGGAGCAGGAGCTTCAGCCGCGCTCTCCCGTCGTGACGTAGAGCCACAGCGCCTCGATGTCCTCGGGCTTCAGCACGTCGCCCCACGGCGGCATCGCGTTCTTGCCCTTGGTCACCGAGGTGACGAAGCGCTCGCGCTGGTCGCGCGGGAATTTACGCAGGTCGAAGGCGCCCTGCGGGTCGAGCATGCGTGCGCCGTGGCATGCGGAACAATTACGCGCGTAGACCTCCGCCCCGACCTTCAATTGCTCGGGCTGCTGGGCGAAACCCGGCGCGCAGACCAGGGCGAGCGCGCCGGCAGTGAGCCGCATCAATCCGGCATCAGAGCAAACGTCCAGACCGAGCCGCCCTGCGGCACGTTCTGCAGTTGCTCGCGCGCGATGTTCCAGTACAGGCCGCCAATGCCGGAAAGCACCGTGACGTACTGACGCCCCTTGTGCGTGTACGTCACCGGCATGGCGTTGATGCCCGAGCCGGTCTGGAACTGCCAGAGTTGCTTGCCGGTATCGGCGTCGAGGGCGATGAATTCGCCCGTCTCCTTGCCGGTGAATACCAGCCCGCCGCCGGTCGAAAGCGTCGCCGACCAGACCTGGAAGTCCGTGAGCGGCACGCGCCATTTCTTCTCGCCGGTGAGCGGGTTGATCGCGTCGATGTGGCCGATCGGCTCGCCCGCGGCGCGCGGCAGCGGCAGGTTCTCGATGTACATGTAGCGCTGGCCGACGACATGCGGCTTGATCTCGAGGTGCTTGTACATGCGGCCTTCGTGCAGGGTGGCCGCATAGAGAAGGCCGGTCTGCGGATTGAACGAGGCGTGCATCCAGTTCTTGCCGCCGCGGGTGGAGGGCCACATCTCGGTGGGGTTGCCCGCGCGGATGCTTTTCGCGACATCGCTCTCGACCGGCCGCCCGGTGTCCGGGTCGACAGCGCTCGCCCAGTTCACCTTTGCATAGGGCCGCGCAGAGATGAGGCTGCCGCTCGCGCGGTCGAGCACATAGACGAAGCCGTTGCGGTTCAGCTGCATGATCACCTTGCGATCACGTCCGTCGACCTTGAGGTCGGCGTTGATCAGCTCCCAGCAGGCGTCGTAGTCGTAAGCGTCGTTCGGCGTGAACTGGTAATGCCAGACGATCTCGCCGGTCTTGGGCCGCATCGCGAGCACGGAAGAGGTGTACAGGTTGTCCCCGGGGCGCGACTGCGACGCCCACGGCGCCGGGTTGCCGGTTCCCCAGTACATTAGGTCGAGCTGCGGGTCGTAGGAGCCGGTGATCCACGCCGAGCCGCCGCCGACTTCCCAGGCATTGCTGTCCTGCGGCCAGGTCTCGTTGCCTTTCTCCCCGCGCGCCGGGATGGTGTAGCGGCGCCACAGGCGCTTGCCGGTCTCGGGATCGATGCCGTCGATGAAGCCGCGCACGCCGAACTCCGCCCCCGAGTTGCCGATCACCAGCACGCCGTTTGCGATGAGCGGCGCGAGCGTGAGCGACACGCCGTCCTTCCACTCGGCGACCTTGGTCTTCCAGAGCTCCTTGCCGTCCTTCGCGTCGAGCGCGATCACGTGCGCATCGAGGGTCGTGCGGTACACGCGCCCGTTGTAGATCGCCGCGCCCTTGTTCGACACCCCGCAGCACACCACCCGCGGCGTCTCGGGCGGCCACTCGAGGGTGTGCTTCCAGATCTGCTTGCCGGTCGCGACGTCGATCGCCACCGTGTGCCGCGCGTTCGTCACGTACATCACGCCGTTGTAGACGATCGGCTGCGCCTGCTCGCCCCAGTTGTTGTCGAGGCTCAGGCTCCACACCGGCACCAGCCGCCGCACGCTCTTGCGGTCGATCTGGTTGAGCCGGCTGTAGCGCTGCTGGTTGTAGCCCATCCCGTAGGTCAGGATGTTGTCGGTGTTGCGGCCGTCGTTTTTCAGATCGTCCAACGATTGCGCGCAGACCGCGGTGGCGCCCGACAGGACTGCCGCGGCGAACAGGATTCTCATGGCTCCTCCTCTAAGGGCCGGGACATGCTACGCCCGAGGCGGAGCATATCGCAACGCGCGTTCTGCTAGACTGAAAATCCAATGCCGGCCACGGGAGGGAGAGTGGCAGCGTCGCTCTGGCCGTTTCTGGCCGTTCCGGACGATCCCGAGGACGCCGAGCGCAGCGCGCAAGCGCGGCTTTTCAACGTCGCGGCGTTGGCGGCGCTGGGCATTGCGGTCGTCAGTCAGCTCGGTCAAGTTCGGCTCTTCGGGCGTCGGCACGCCGGTTCACCTGGCGGGCGAGCTCATGATGCAGCTCACCGGAATCAGCATGGTGCACGTGCCCTACAAGGGCATCGCGCCCGCGATGGCCGCCATCCTCGGCGGTGAGATCCAGATCACTTACGCCGCGGTGCTCTCGGGGCTGCAGCATTTCAAGAGCGGCCGTCTCAGGCCGCTCGCCATAGCGAGCCGCACCCGTTACCCGGCGCTCCCCGACGTGCCTACGGCAGCGGAAGCAGGACTGGCGGGCTACGAGATCGACTTCTGGTACGCGCTGCTCAACTCGCCGGACATGAAAGAGAGCCTCGCCGCCCAGGGCTGCATCGCGGTCGGCGGCAGGCCCGAAGCACTGACCGCGCTCATCCGCTCCGAGTATCAGCTCTGGTCGAAGGTGGTGAAGACGGGCGGCGTGAAAGTCGAGTGAGGGGCGTTCGGCCCGTGGTAGGTTAGCGCGACGAACGCAGAGGAGGTGATTCCATGGAAATCCGCAGGCTGCTCGTCACCAAGGACGTGGTTTATTCCGAAGCCGGAAGGAACGCGCCCCGCCCGATCACGCGCGCGATCGCGCTCGCCGTGATCCACAACCCGCTCGCCGGAAGGCACGTCGAGGACTTGTCTGCGCTCTTCGACGTCGGTGCGCAGCTCGCCGAGCTGGTGATGCCGCAGCTCGTCGCGCTGTTGCCGCACAAGGCCGAGTCCTACGGCAAGGGCGCGATCGTCGGCGTGAACGGCGACCTCGAGCATGCGGCTGCGATTTGCCATCCCAAGATGGGCAAGCCGATGCGCGCGGCGCTCGGCGGCGGCGAGGCCCTGATTCCGTCCACGCAGCGGGTGGCTGCTGCAGGTGCGACGCTCGACCTGCCGCTCGGCCACAAGGACAACCCGTGGTCCTTCGACCACTTCGAGACGGTGACCGTCGGGGTCCCCGATGCGCCGCGCCCGGATGAAATCGTCGTCGCCATCGGCATCGCCGATGGCGGACGTGTGAACCCGCGCGTCGGCAAGCAAAGAATTCTGTAGCGCCTTTTAGGCGGCAAGCAGCGCGACAACGGCAAGCCCGGCCGTCACGACCGAGACCGCGGCGGCCAACGCAGCCCAGACCAGGCGATCCGCCGAGCGCAGCACGCGCCGGCTCTTCTCGAGCCGAAGCGCCTCGAGCGCTTCATCGAAGGCGAACCAGCGGATCCTGCGCTTCTCGAGCGGCGTGGTGCGACCGGCGTAGGCCATGAGGAAGTAGACGATGGAGATCCGCTCTCCCGCCTTCTTCCGCTCGACCGGTCGCAGGCGCCGGATCGGGCGGGCGCGCACGCCCGCTTCCTCGGAGACCTCGCGCCGCGCGGCGGCGCCCGCGGTCTCGCCCTTCTCGACACGGCCCTTGGGAAAGACCCACCTGCCGCGCGCTCCGGTCGCCTCGACGAGGAGGTAGCGAGGCCCTCCAGCCGTCAGCTTGAACACGACTCCTCCTCCGTGCGTCGGGCGGCTCATGAAAATCTCTAGTCTGATCTGAGCCGGTCTCTGAGAACCAGGTCCTCCGTCACGCCACCTCTGTGAGCTCGAGGGCGTTGCGGATCAGGCGCCCCCGTGCGCAGAATCCGCCCTGGAGGCATCCGATTTGTACCAAGGTCTAGCACAGCGCTACACCGGAGTCGCGAAGGCGCTCCACTGGCTGGTCGCCGCGCTGATTTTCGGCCAGATCGCGTTCGGCTGGTACCTGCAGAGCGTTCCGCGCAAGACTCCGGCGCGGACGGTGTACGTGAACCTGCACAAGTCGACCGGGCTTACGCTGGGCCTGCTCGTCCTCGTGCGCCTGGGCTGGCGTCTCACCCACAAAGCACCGCCGCTTCCCGCGTCGGTGCCCGCCTGGGAGCGCGCTGCAGCGCGCGTGAGCCACGTTGCGCTCTATACGTGCATGCTCGTCATGCCTGCAGCGGGCTATCTCGCGTCCAACTTCAGCAAGTTCGGGGTGAACCTTTTCAACGCGATGCTGCTGCCGCCCTGGGGCGTCGATGACCGGCGCCTTTACGCGCTGTTCAACACCACCCACGTCGTCACGTCGTACGTGTTCGTAGGGCTGATTGCCCTTCACGTCCTCGCAGCGCTGCGGCATCTCTACCTGCGCGACGGCGTCTTCATCCGGATGTGGCCGCAACGGAGCTCGCCGTGAGCTCCGCTGCCTACGACCGCCGCTTCGGCGCAGCGCTTGCCGCGTCGGTGGTCATCCACGCGGGCGCGATGATGCTGTCACCGTCCACGCCCAAGGCGCCTGGGTTCAACGCCCCGATGCCGCTGCATGTGGAGCTCGCGCTCGATTCCGCATTGCCCGCACGGGAAACGGTGCGCCCCGTAACGAGGCCTGCGCCAGTCAAGCGGGTGCAGGCGGAAAAACAGCCCGTCCCTGTAGTCCAGCCGGCCGCGCAACCTTTGGAGACGCTCGAGAGTGCGCAGACGACCGATGCAGCGCCCGCAGCCGTGCAGGAGCCGGTCGCTCCGCCGTCGGTCGCGGATTCGCTCCAGTCCGCTCCGGAAACCGTCTCGCTGCTGGCCCCGACGCCGCTACCGCGGCTTGCTCCGTCGGCCGAGGCGCTGTCGGACTACACCAGGAGCCTTTCGAAGGCGCTCGACGGCTACAAGGAATATCCACGGATCGCCGAATTGCGCGGATGGGAAGGCTCGGTAACGATGCGTCTGCGCGTCGGGCGCTCGGGGCGCTTGGTCGAGGCCCAGGTGTACAAGTCGAGCGGTTTCGCCGTGCTGGACCAGCAGGCGGTCGCGATGGTTTCCAAGGCTGGAGTGCTGCCGGTTCCGCCCGAAGGATTGGACGCCGCCGAGGTGCCGGTGCTGGTGCCGATCAACTTCCGCCTCGAGCGCTGAGCGCGGCCCCAGAGGCGTTTTCCTTTTTCTACTTCTTCCGGCCGCTTTCGTAGCGCAGGCCGATCCAGGCCGCGCGCGGCAGCCCGGGCGTGCGGAACTGTTCGGCCTGGATGTTCCCGGCGTCGAAGCTGTTGCCGGGCCCGGTGAAGAAGTTCGCCCCGAGCACGCCGAAGCTCGCATAGGTCCGGTCGAAGAGGTTGGTCAGGGTGGCGAAGAGCTCCCAGGCGCCGGTGAAGCGCCAGCGCGCGTCGAGGTTGACGAGCCCATAGCCAGGCACCGGCCCGTTGCGGTCCTGGTTGTTCTCGTCGCCGCGCGCGTACTGTCCCGAGAAGGCGAGGAGCGTCGCGCCGAAGGTCGCGCGCTCGAAGGCGTCGAGCTCGCCGCGCAGCTTGAGCGCATCGCGCGGGATGCCGGGGATCCGGTTCCCGGCCTCTACGCGGATATCGCCGGCGGCGTCGGCCGAGGAGTTGTTCGGGCTGAACGCGGAGAACGGCGATTCGAAGGTCGCGTTGACGCGGGCGTACCGCGCGGCGAAGCGCACCCGGCCGGTCCCTCCCTCCAGCGCGAGCTCCAGACCTTGCCGGCGCGTGTCGCCGACGTTCTGGAAGAACCCGGCGTTGATCGCCGTGCCGCTGGTGCTGATGAACTGGATGTCGTCCGAAAGGTCCGTGCGGAACACGGCCGCGCTTACCCGCAGCTTCGAGCCCAGCGCCTGGCGCAGGCCCAGCTCCAGCGTCCGCGACACCACTTTCTTCAGCGGCGGGTCGGCGAGAAAGATGTTGGGCAGCCTGCACGGCGCTGCCGGGTCCGCGCAGGTGAGCTCGACCGGCGTCGGCGCGCGCATTCCTTCGCTGTAGTTTGCGTACCAGCTGTCTCCGGGCCGCGGCGACCAGGCGACGCCGGCGGCCGGATTGACGCGGAAGAAGCTGTGATCGCCGTTGAGATCCGGCTGCGTGCCGCTCGTGTCCTCGATGCGCACGCGCGCGCCGTTCGCGCTCGCCGCCAGCGTGGCGTTCCAGGCTTGCGTGATGGACAGGACGTCCTGGACATACAAGCTGTAGAGCTCCTGGCGCGCCCTGACCGCGGTGTCTACGTCGAACGGCTCGCTCGAAGCGTTCGTGCCGCGGTCCGCGGTAAAGTCGGCGGCCTGCGATTCCCCGATGAACCGGGTGCGGGCGCTGTCGACGTTGCCGCCGATCGTGAGCTGGTTCTTGCGGCCGCCCAGGGGCGCGAGCCGCGTGTATTGCAGCGAAGCACCCAGGCGATCCTGGTCGATGTTGGTCAGGTTGTTGACCGCGGTGAAGGGGCACGCTCCTGCGGCGCAGTCGTCGTTGACGTTGCTGTTGAAGACGCGCGTCCTGGTCTCGCGGTAGTAGAGATTGGCGAAAACGAGGTTCGCCTCGTCGATCACGCGGCTTGCGCGCAGGCTCACGCCGCCGAGGCGGTTTTCGGTCTCGTCGGGCCAGGTATAGGGCTGCCGCGGCGAGCTGAGCATCGAGAGCGGCAGCGCCTGGGTGCCGGCGAGCTTGTTGTCGGCGACGGTCACGGACAAGTCGAGGTCGTTGCGCGCGTCCTCGCGGCCGAGCTTGGCGAAGACCTGGTTGATCTCGCTCGAGCTGTGCTCGCGCCAGCCGGACTCGCGAAACGCGGTGCCGGCGACGAAGAAATCGGCGCTGCCGCGCGTGCCGCCCGCTTCGGCCTCGAGCGCGCGGCGCCCGAACGAGCCGCCGTAGGCCTGCGCCGCGACGCCGGGATAGGTGGATCCGCTCTTGGTGATGACCGCGAGCGCTCCGCCCAGCGTATTCAGCCCGAACACCGGGTTCGATCCGGGGATCAGCGTGACGCTGGAGATCGCATTCTTCGGGATGAGGTCCCAGTTCACCACGTCGCCGAACGACTCGTTCACCCGTACGCCATCGACGTAGACCGACATGCCCTGCGGCGTGCCGAGGAGCGGCGAGGCGCTGAAGCCGCGGAAGCTCACGTCGGGCTGGAACGGATTGCCCTGCGAAGTCGACGAGACGAAGCCGCCCATGGCGCGCTCGAGGAAATCCGGCAGCGACGGCGAGGGCAGGGCCTCGATCTGGCGGTCGGTCGCGGTCTGCACATTGGCGGGCACCGCCGAGACCGGCGTGCCGACGCCCGGTAGCGGGGTGGTCCCGACCACGTCCACCGCCGGCGCCTCGAGCTCCGCCGCCGGGTTCGCCGCGAGACCTGCGTGATGTGCGAGGGTAAGGGCCAGGGTGCCCGTCAAAACGAAGCATGCCCCCTCATGCTTCATTGGCTGGTCCTACTCGAAAATGGCGACGCCCCAGGGCGTCTTGCCTACGGGGATATCCTTGATGCGCACATTCTTGGCGGTGTCGATCACCGACACGCTGTCCGAGCGGCCGTTCGCGACGTAGAGCTTGGCGCCGTCGCGCGTCAGCGCCATGTTCCAGGGCCGCTGGCCGACCGGGATGGTCGCGGTCACGCTGTCGGTGGCGGTGTCGATCACCATCACGTTGGCGGCGCCGCCGTTGGAGAGATACACCCGCTTGCCGTCCGGATGCATGGTGAGGCCGTTGGAGCGCAGGCCGACCTTGATCGTGCGCAGGACCTTGTGCTCGCGCGCGTCGAGCACGTAGACCGTATCGGCGCGCTCGCAGGCGACGTACGCCTTGGCGCCGTCGGGGGTGAAGGCGATGCCGCGCGGCCTCGTGCCGACCTTGAGCTGCGTGACCAGCCTGCGCGCCGCGACGTCGATCACCTCGAGCTTGTCGTCTTCCTCGGCGCTCACGTAGACGAAGCGCCCGTCGGGCGAGAACACCGCGTGCTCGGGGTTCTCCCCCTTGATCTTGACCCGGAACACGACCGCATCGGTCGCGGTGTCGACGAACGCGACGCTATTGGTGAGCTCGACCGCGGCGGCGAGCAGGCGGCCGTCGGGCGAGATGTACACGCCCTCGGGCGATTCGCCCAGGTCGATTTTCTTCGTGACCGCGCGCTTCTCGAGGTCGACCACGAGGAGCGCGTTGCTCGGCTGGTCGGACACGTACGCGAGCTTGCGCGCGCTGTGGATCGCCGCGCCGCGCGGCTTGCCGCCGGTCTTGATCTCGCCCACGACCTCGTCGCGCGCGGTGTCGATCAGCGTGATCGTGCCGGCGTTCTCGTTGCCGACCAGCGCGAGGCCGGCCAGCGCCGCGGTCGGTACCAGTGCGAGGGCGAGCAGCAGGCGTTTCAGATTGCTGGTCATCGTGATCTCCGTTATCCGAGCTAGAGGACGGTGATGTTGCGCATCATCATCCCGTCCTCGTGCTCCAGGTTGTGGCAGTGGAACATGTACCGTTGCGGGCCGGCGAACGCTGCTTCCCGCGGCAGGGTGAAGTCGAGCGCGAGCCACAGCGTCTCGTTCGGCCACGCGAGCACGGTGTCCTTGACGCCGAGGTCGGTGGCGAAGCGTCCGCCGGTTTCGGTGGCGAGCCTGCGCGCCGCACCGAAGGTGCCCTGCCGGCGCAGCACACGGAAGCCGAAGCCGTGCACGTGCATGGCGTGCGGCATCGAGATGGGGCTGTTCTTGATCTCCCACACCTCGCGCGCCCCGCGGCCCACGCTGAACCCGGTCTCGTCGATCGCGTAGGGCGTCTGGTCGATGAGGAAGCCGGTGCGCTGCTCGAAGTCGAGCCGGATGCGCCGCGTCGGCGTGTCCGGCGCAGGAGTGGCTTCCGGAAATGCGGAGAGACGCGCGGGGAGCGGTGGAGTACGCACCGAAGCGCCCTCGACCCTGAGCGAGAAGAGAGCGATCTGCGCTCCGTCAGCCGGACCATCGCGCAACTCCGAGGCGTTTTCGCAAACTGCTTCGGCCGAGAGCGGCGCGTAGCGGGCGCGCGCGGGATGGCGGTGCCCGGGCGCCACGCCCTCGGCGTGGTGGCGCGGGTCGAATTCGAGGCTCACCGCCTGAAGCGCGCGCCGGCCGCTCACGTCGAGCGCGATGTCGACGCGCTCGCCGCCGTACAGGAATACCCGATCGAGCTCGCGCGGCGCGGCGAGCAGGCCCCCGTCGGTCCCGAGCAGCTGGAAGGGAAGAAGGCTTTCCTTCCCGGCAGTGCGATCCTGAAAGCCGAGGAGCAGGCCACGGGCGTTGCAGGCGTTGAGGATCTGCAGGCGCACCCAGCCCGGCACCACCACCCAGCCGGCGTCGAGGCGGCCGTTCACCAGCGACTGGTTGCCGAGCCAGCCGTGCAGACAGTCCGGGGCGCCCGGTGCGTAGGGACGGATGACGCCGTTCCCGACGCGGACGTCGGCGATGGCGAGCGCGAGCCTGTTCCCGGGCGCGAGCGCGAGCGCCGCGTCGAGCGCCTGGTCCTCGTCGTCGGTTACGACCAGCAGTCCGGCCAGCCCGGCGTAGACCTGCTCGGCGGTGAACCCGTGCGGGTGCGGATGGAACCAGTACAGACCGGAGCGGTTCTGCACCTCGAAGCGCACGCGCTTGCGCTCGCCCGGCGCAATCGGGTCGAACCCCGCGCCGTCCTCGGCTTGCGGCAGCGTCAGCCCGTGGAAGTGGACCGTGGTGGGCTGGGGCAGCGCATTCTCGACCAGGGCGTCGAGGCTTTCGCCGCGGCGGGCGAAGAGGATCGGCTGGACGACTTGCCGGGCGCCCAGGTCGGCGACGTACCTGCAGCGGCCGGCGATCGGATCGACGCGCTGCACCACGAGGCGCTTCACGTCGGAGAGGGAGACGCGCGAAGGCTCGGGCTCGAGTTTCGCCTGGGGCAGGCCGCACGCGGCGCCGAGCGAAGCGAGCCCAGATGCAAGAAACCCGCGCCGGTTCATGCAACAGGGGTTTTGCTTTTTCCGGCGAGGGCGCGAGAGGTCTCGTCATCCCGGTAGAGGAGAACCGGCTTCGTCTCCGCGTTGACGGTGCCCTCCCGGACGCGCGCGGTGACTTCCACGATCAGGTTGTGATGAGGCGACTTGTCGCAGACCGGGTCGGCGTTCTCGGCCGCGCCGGTGACGAGATAGGCCTGGCAGCGGCAGCCGCCGAAGTCGCGGCCTTTCTCGGGGCAGCTGCGGCACGGCTCGCGCATCCACTCGTCGCCGCGATAGCGGTTGAAGGCGGGCGAGTCGCGCCAGATCCAGCGCAGGTCGCGGCTGCGTACGTTGGCGAATTCGAGCCCCGGCAGCATGCGGGCCTCGTGGCAGGGGAGCGCGACCCCGTCCGCGGTCACGCACAGAAACACCGAGCCCCAGCCGTTCATGCACGCCTTCGGCCGGTTGGCGTAGTAGTCCGGAACCACGAAGAAGATCTTCATCCGCTCGCCCATGCGTCTGCGGAACGCGTTGGTGACTCCCTCGGCGCGCTCGAGCTGTTCGCGCGACGGCAGCAGGAGCTCGCGGTTGGCGTAGGCGAAGCCGTAGTACTGCGTGTTGGCAAGCTCGACGTAGTCGGCTTCGAGCTCGGCCGCCATGTCGAGGATCTGGCCGACGTGGTCGATGTTCAGCCGGTGCAGCACGACGTTGAGCACCATCGGATAGCCGTGCGCCTTCACCATCTTCGCCACGCGGCGCTTGAGCTCGAAGGTGCGCGTGCTCGACAGGAAGTCGTTCATCTCGCGCGTCGAGTCCTGGAACGACACCTGGATATGGTCGAGGCCGGCTTCCTTGAGCGCCGCGATGCGCCGCTCGTTGAGCCCGACCCCCGATGTGATGAGATTCGAGTAGTAGCCCAGGCGCCGCGCCTCGGCGGCGAGCGTTTCCAGGTCGTCGCGCATGAGCGGCTCGCCGCCGGAGAACCCGAGCTGCGTGGCGCCGAGCTCGCGAGCCTCGCGCAGCACGCGCAGCCACTCCTCGGTCGTAAGCTCTTCCTTGTACCGGGTGTAGTCGACCGGGTTCGAGCAATACACGCAGTGCAGCGGGCAGCGATAGGTCAGCTCCGTGAGGAGCCAGAGCGGCGGCCCCGGTTCAGGCCGAGCGGACACGCAGCCACCCCTTGTCGCGCGCATGCGCGAGAAATTCGGTCACGTCGCGGGTCAGGTCGACGCCTGGAAAGGCGCGCTCCAGGTCGGCGACGATGGCCGACACCGGCGAAGCGCCGTCGACCCGCTTGAGGATCTCGCCGGCGCTGCCGCCGAGCTTCACCATGCCCTCCGGATAGAGCAGCACGTACGCGCTCTGCGCCGGTTCCCACTGGAACCGGTAGTGGCCGGAGAGCTCGAACACCGTGTCTTCACTCATTGCCTATTCCTGCCTGTCCAATCCCATAGGCAAGCTGCATCGTATCCAGCATGTTCCAAAGGATGTCGAGCTTGAACTGCAGGATCTCGAGCGCCCGCTCCTGCTGCTCCCGGGTGCGGAAATGCTCCAGCGTCACTTCGAGGCCGTGCTCGACGTCGCGGCGCGCTTCGGCGAGGCGGCCGCGGAAGTACGCGTAGCCGGAGGCGTCGATCCACGGATAGTGCTGCGGCCAGCCCGCGAGCCGCTCCTTGTGGATCTCGGGCGCGAAGAGCTCCGTGAGCGAGGCGCACACTGCCTCCTGCCAAGCGGCGCGGCGGGCGAAGTTGACGTACGCGTCGACCGCGAAGCGCACGCCCGGGAGCACGTGCTTGAGCGAGGTGACCTGCTCGCGGGCAAGGCCCACTGCCTCGCCCAGGCGCAGCCAGGCCTCGATGCCGCCGTCGCTGCCTTGGGCGCCGTCATGGTCGAGGATGCGCTGGATCCAGCGCCGGCGCTGCTCGCGCTCGGGCATGTTGGCGAGAATCGCCGCGTCCTTGAGCGGAATGCTGACCTGGTAGTAGAAGCGGTTCAGCACCCAGCCCTGCACCTGCGCCCGGGTGCAGCGGCCGCTGTTCATGGCGACGTGGAATGGGTGGTGGATATGGTAGCGATCGCCCTTCGCCCGCAGCTTTTGTTCGAACTCTGCTTTCGTCCAGGCATTCAAAGTTCGATTTCCATTCCGTCGTAAGCGACTTCGATCCCAGCCGCGTCGAGTGAGGCGCGCTCGGCCGAATCCTCGTCCAGGATCGGGTTGGTGTTGTTGATGTGGATGAGGATCTTGCGCGCCGCGAGCGGCTTCATCACCTCGAGCATGCCACCCGGTCCGGATTGGGGCAGGTGTCCCATGTCGCGCGCCCGCTTCTTCGATATCCCGAGCCGGACGAGCTCGTCGTCGGTCCAGAACGTGCCGTCGAGCATCACGCAGTCGGCCCCGGCCAGGAACGGCTGCAGATGCGGCTCGATTTCGCCCAGTCCAGGCGCATAGAAGAGCGAGCGCCGCGTGCGGGCATCCACCACCCGCACGCCGATGTTGTCGCCGGGGCGCGGCTCGTTGCGATGCGGGGAATACGGCGGCGGCTTGCTCTTGAGCGGGACCGCGCTGAACGACAGCCCCTCGGCGCCCGCGACCTCGAACGTGGCGCCGGGGTCGGGCGCGACCGGATGCCAGTCGACGCCGCAGAAGTGCTCGAGAACGCCGAATACTGGATTGCCGCGCGTCAGGTCTTCCCGCACCTGCGGGGTGCAGTACACCGAAAGCCGGCCGCCCTCGCGCAGCATCAGGAGCCCCGTGGTGTGGTCGATCTGGGCGTCGATCAGCACGATCGCGCGCACCCCGGTGTCGCGGATGGCGCGCCCGGGCTGAAGCCCCGGAAACGCACGCAACTGCGCGAGCACGTCTGGGGAGGCGTTGAACAGGACCCAGTCGGTGCCGTCGGTGGAGAGCGCGATCGACGACTGCGTCCGCGGCCGCGCGCGGATCGTGCCCTTGCGCACGCCGTCGCAGTTGCGGCAGTTGCAGTTCCATTGCGGCAGGCCGCCGCCGGCGGCCGACCCGAGCACCCGTATGTGCATAAAAAGCAAGGCCCCTTGCGGGGCCCTGGTCTCGGTACCGGCCGGGGTTAGCGGCTGGCGATGTACATCGTCACCTCGAAGCCGAAACGCATCTCGGTGTATTCAGGCTTGGTCCACATGTGTGTCTCCTGAGTGGAAGGGGACCCGGCATGACCGAGCACCCTCCCAAGAGCATTATGGTGCAAAGCACCTCGGCACGTGCCCGTTCGTTCCGCAAAATCATGATTTTCATGAGACAGCGGCCGATAATCCGCTTCAGCGTGAATCCCGCCGACTCGACTCTCTATCCGCCGCTCGAGCCTTTTGCGGAGCAGCAGCTGCCGGTGGGCGGGTCGCACGTGCTCCACGTCGAGCAGTGCGGCAACCCCGCTGGCTTCCCGGTCATCTTCCTCCACGGCGGCCCTGGCAGCCAGGTCAGACCGGTCCACCGGCGCTTCTTCGATCCGCGGTTCTACCGGGTCGTGCTGTTCGACCAGCGCGGCTGCGGGCGCTCGACTCCGCGCGGGTCCACTGAAGAGAACACCACCGCGCGCCTGGTCGAGGACATCGAGGTTCTGCGCCTGCACCTCGGGCTCGAAAGTGCGCTGCTCTTCGGCGGCTCCTGGGGCGCCACGCTGGCGCTTGCCTACGCCGCGGCACACCCGCGGCGCGTGGCGGCCATGGTCCTGCGCGGGGTGTTCCTGGGCAGCCGGGAAGAGGTCGACTGGTATCTCGGCGGCCTCGGGGAGCTCGTGCCGCAGGCATGGCAGGCGCTTGCCCAGGGCGCGGGCCCGGACTTGCTCGGGCACTATCATGGCCTGGTCAGCCGCAACGATGCGGCCGCGGCGCAGCGCTGGGTCGCCTACGAGGATGCGGTCATGCGCCTGGATGCGGGGGAGGCCGCTGCGGCCGGTGGAGGACAGGATCCGGCGGCCGTTCTCGCGCGAGCGCGCATCCAGCTTCACTACCTCGCACACGGCTGCTTTCTGCTCCCGGGAGAGCTGCTCGCCGGCCTCGAGCCGCTCGGCGGGACGCGCGTGCTGATCGTCCAGGGCGGCCGCGACCTTGTATGTCCGCCGCGGGCGGCGCGCGAGCTGGCCGGACGGCTGCCTCATGCGGAGCTGCGTCTTGTCGAGAGCGGCGGTCACTCGGCCACCGGGCCAGAGATGGCGGCGGCCCTGCGCCGAGCGGCGGACGATCTGCGCGAGCCGCTGCGGGGCGCGGCCCCGCCAAGTCGAAGGTAGTCCAATGAGCCTGCGCCTTCGCATCAACCTCGTGATCACGCTGGTGACGGTCGCGTTCACCCTCGCGATGGTGTACGAGATGGTGAAGGACTTGCGCAGCTCGGTGCGCGAGGAAATCGAATCGACGACCCGCGTCGCGGTGCAGCTCGTCGAGACGGTGGTGGCGGGGGTCTATCTCGAGCCCGGCCCGACGCAGCGCACCGACACGCTGCTGGCCTTGCTGCGCCGCGTCGGACGGGTGCGCGGCAACGACATCCGCGTCTACGATGGCGCCGGGGCGCTGCTCTACGAGTCGCCGGCGCCGACCTATCAGTCGGGCAAGCGGGTGCCGGAGTGGTTCAACGCCCTGGTGCGCCCGGAAGTCGGCGAGGCGCGGTTCAACCTGCCGGGCGGGTCGATCGTGGTGACGCCGGACGCGTCGCGCTCGATCGTCGAGGCCTGGGACGATCTGCAGAACTTCGCGCTGCTGGCGCTCGCCTTCCTGGTGCTCGTGAACGCGGCGGTCTTCTGGCTGCTCGACCGCGCGCTGAAGCCGCTGCCGCGAATCCTGGACGGACTGGCGGAGCTCACGCGCGGGCGCTTCCACGTGCGCCTGCCCGCGTTCCATCCCGACGAGTTCGACGCGATCAGCCGCGGCTTCAACCGCATGGCGCAGGCGCTCGAGGAAAGCCTGGCGCAGAGCCGCCAGCTCGCCCTGGTGGCGCAGCAATCGAGCGACGCCCTCATCATCAGCGATCTGTCGGGGCGGATCACCTATTGCAACGTGGCCGCGGAGCGCCTGCTCGGCTACGCACAGCACGAGCTGGTCGGCAGCCCGGCGACGCTGATCGCCCCGGCGGAGCGGCACGACGAGCTGCGCGCGCAGCTCGAAGCGATCGGGCGGCGTGCGCCGGTCGAGCTCGCCGAGAGCCAGCGCCTGACCAAGAGCGGCCGCGTGCTCGACGTGGCGCTCTCGGCCGCGCCGCTCATCGATCCCGCGGCCGACCGCGTG
>Ga0137394_10001730_pt1 | contig 16018 bp, 12 predicted proteins | sample czobulk116metaG_FD_108278 | JGI IMG/M metagenome (GOLD analysis project Ga0137394, IMG submission 108278) | Vadose zone soil microbial communities from Angelo Coast Range Reserve, California, USA - czobulk1.16 metaG | ecosystem: Environmental > Terrestrial > Soil > Vadose zone | place: USA...
CAGGGACAGCAGAACGGTCGGCCAATGGTAGGCCACGGGAATCGGCAGGATGAACGCCAGCATCCCAATGTAGTGCATGGACCAAATGCCAGTCCCCATCGCACCGGCGCCGCCCAACAGCCAAGCTGCCCGAGTCCAACCGCCCGTGGCCGTTACGCGGCCTGCGAGATCCAGAGCGGCGTACGACGCGAACATGGCGATCAACACCGAAAGCGCCACGAGTGCGTAGTTGTATGAGCCAATCAAGTTCACGGCAGCCATGTGACTCCATCCGGTTGCAACGTGGAACAGTCACGCCGCGCTTCAATTAAAATTAACCGTCTCCCTAAAAGCCCATGCACGCAGTAGTTGCGGGAATTACCGCCTTACTACGGGCAATTTAGCCCACGGCTGTGAAGATTAACAAGCCCGAGTTCGACGTGAATCAACGAAGAATTTGATATTTTTCTGGTAGCTCCTGGATGGTCGCCAACCCTTCCACAGCCGCGCACCCAGCTTAAGCATTCGGCTCGATGCTAATGCGATCATTGACGGCTGATCGAATCCGCTGCTTGCAGCCAAGGTAGCGTTCGGTCGTTTGCACCGAAACGAGCCCCAAGAGGAATTGGATCTGCTCCAACTCGCCTCCCGATGCGTGGCAGAGCCGGGCACAAGTCCGTCGCAGGTCTGCGGCGCCAATTTCGCAACGCCGATTCTCTTGGCGGATTCCTTCACGCAGCTTCGCGACCCTAAGCGCAGCATCATCGACGCCGGACTCATGGTCGCGTGAAGGACGCTTCTCTAAGTACCAATTCGAAAGAATTTCACTATGCCCCTTTTCGCTGCACACAAGCGGAGGCGAACCGGTAGAATTCGTTTCCGCGCGCGCCGGAATCGGATCGGCCTGCACGTTGCCAAATCTTTCATCAATCGCAAGGCGCGTGTAATCATGCTCGGTCCAAACTTCCTCAGTTGTACCGAATGTACCGAAAATCGCAGCAAAAGTTGAAGAATAAGTTGCTGTAATCTCTTTAGAAGTGAGTTGGATACAATGACGCGCCTGTAGCTCACTTAGAAGAGTGTCTGGCCAGAGCGCTAGACGCTCGAACGTGAAGACAGGTTTTGCTAAGCCATTTCGAATTAATGGGATGCGAATGCATAGACATTCGAGGTTGAAATTGAAGAGGAAACTTCGGTAAACTATTGAAAGTAAACGGTGTATGCGTGCGCCCGTAGCTCAGTTGGATAGAGCGTCTGGCTACGAACCAAGCGAAAACTATAAGCCTTTTCTCTGGCGTCGGTTACGGGCAAGACCATTCGTTACTCGCCTTCTGAATTGTACCGAGGATGTACCGCAACGTACTTCTGACTCTACGCGAGCAGAAAACTCAAACCTCACTTGGGCACATGAGCCACTTTTGTGTTGTTCGCTGATAGGGCTGCTGCGCGCATGGCTATTTGCTCGAACGGGACTTCTGAGGAATCAGGTAGATTTCTCTTCTCCGCTGACGTTATACATTGAACTGGCAATGCCCTCGGCTCTCGCGGCGGTCCGTTGACTAGTAGCTTTCCTTGCGCCTAACATGGCGGGCTAGACTCGCGCTCCCACCCATGATTGGCCAGACCATCTCGCACTACCGCGTCACCGAGAAGCTAGGGGGCGGCGGGATGGGTGTGGTCTACAAGGCGGAAGACATGCGGCTCCGCCGATTTGTTGCTCTTAAGTTTCTACCGCCAGAGGTTGCAGGAGATGCCCAGGCCCTAGCTCGCTTCCAGCGCGAAGCCCAAGCTGCTTCTGCTCTAAACCATTCGAACATTTGCACTGTCTACGACATTGGCGAAGAGGGCGGAAGAGCATTCATAGCTATGGAGTATCTGGATGGTCTGACCTTGAAGCACACTATCATGGGTCGCCCAATGGAGTTGGAACAGCTTCTGACCATTGCCATTGAGGTCGCCGACGCACTGGATGCAGCGCACAGTCAAGGGATCATTCATCGGGATATGAAACCAGCGAACATTTTTGTCACTAGCCGCGGTCATGCAAAGATCCTAGATTTCGGACTTGCGAAGGTGACGAGGCACGAATCCGCCCCCGTTGGCGTCAACACTCTGACAACCCTGGCAGAGGCACCGGAGCATCTCACGAGCCCAGGAACGACTTTGGGAACTGTTGCTTACATGTCGCCCGAGCAGGTTCGAGCCAAGGAGCTGGACGCCCGTACCGATCTCTTTTCTTTTGGCGTTGTCCTCTACGAAATGGCGTCCGGCCAGTTGCCCTTCCGTGGAGAAAGCTCAGGCGTAATCTTCGACGGCATCCTCAACCGCACGCCCGTACCGCCCGGCCGACTAAATCCGGATCTTCCTCTACAGCTCGAAGAGGTCATTAACAAAGCCCTAGAGAAAGACCGTAATCTGAGATTTCAGCACGCCTCCGACATGCGAGCCGACCTGCAACGGCTCAAACGCGATACGGATTCAGGCCATCCATCGGGACATCTCGCGCAGCCCACATCGCCTGTACTCGAATCAAATGCACGGCCCAGCGCGCCAGCCGTGACGAACAGATCAGCGGCCATGCAATCATCGGGCAGTTCTTTGGTTGTTGAAGCCGCGAAGCAGCATAAATTTAGCTTGAGCGTTACGATTGTGATCTTAATCGCCCTAGTTGCTGCGGCGGGCTACGGTGTTTATTCGCTCTTGCATGGACGCGGTGCAGTGCCGTTCGAGAACTTCACGATTTCGCAACTCACGAACACTGGAAACTCGCAGCGTGTAGCAATTTCGCCCGACGGCAAGTATTTGCTCAGGGTGGTGAGCGACGCCGGAAAGCAAAGCCTTTGGCTGCGCCACGTGCCGACGAACAGCGACACGCAAGTAATTGCTCCAGCGGACGCCTTTATTCAGAGCCTCGCATTTTCGCCGGACGGCAACTACATCTATTTCCGCAAAGCAGTAGATAAGGACAACGTTAGTAACGACTTGTATCGCGCTCCGGTGTTTGGCGGCAGTCCCAAGGCGGTTGTCCGCGACATTGATACGAGTGTTACGTTTTCTCCCGACGGTAAGCGCATGGCTTACGCACGCTTCAACGATCCAGAGGTTGGGAAGTTCCGGCTGCTCATATCCAGTGCGGACGGGACAGGCGAGAGGACGATCCTAAACGGTCCTCTTTCTGCGGGGCCTTCCTCTGTAGCCTGGTCGCCAGATGGCAAGCATATCGCGGAGATTGTGTACCAGACCGGGGACGTACTTAGTGCCATCCAACTGCTGGACGTCTCGTCGGGCAAGTCAAAGACACTGGCGGGATTTAAGGATTGGGGAATCACTGAGGCCGTTTGGACGCCGGGTGCTCGGGGCCTTATTATCGCTTACTGGGTCAAAGGGTCCCCACGCATTCAAATTGGCTTTGTGTCCAACCCTAGCGGTGAATTCCATCCCACCACCAAAGATACAAATACTTACCAGGCGATCACGCTTTCGTCAGACGGAAAGACATTGGCGGCGATCCAGCAGAAAACCACCCAAACTCTGCATATTCTGCCGGCCACGGGATTCGGCAGGAATCCCTCCACACCAGCACCTTCCCAGATCAAGAATCCAGTTAGCTTCGGATGGGCCAGCAGTGGAGAGCTATACTTCAGCGACATAACCAGTCTTGTGAGGATTTCGGCTGATGGTATTAGTAAAACGACGCTCCTGAGTGATCCCAATGCCGCAATCTTTCGGAGTAGAGAATGCCCAGGTGGGCGACATATCGTCCTAATGTGGGGAGCCCATGGCGGCAACAGCGTCAACATCTGGCGCGTGGATGCCGACGGCTCGAATCAGAAGCAGCTAACCAGCGGGAAAATGGATTTTAACCCCGCATGCTCGCAAGACGGAAAGTGGGTCTACTATTCCGACTTGGACGCTCAGCAAGTTAACCGGGTCCCGACCGAGGGCGGAACGGCCGAACCTGTGCCGGGGACAGTGATTCCGAATAGCATCGTAGGATCGGTCGCTCTTTCTCCCGACGGCAAGCTGCTGGCATTCGACTGGAACAAAGGTGGTGTGGGTTCACATGAGAAGAAAATTGCTTTGGTCTCGCTAAATGGGGATGCCAAGCCGGAGGCGCGGATGCTTGATCCCGATCCACGCGCTGTGGGCTCGTTGGATTTTACCCGGGGCGGAGAAGCTGTTGTGTATCCCATTCGCGAAAACGGTACGGACAATCTCTGGCTGCAGACACTCGATGGCGCTCGGGGCCACCAGATCACAAACTTCTTGGCTGATTCGATCCAGCAGTTTCAGTTTTCTCCTAACGGCAAAAATCTCGGGGTTCTCCGGGCACACGATGAATCCGACGTCGTACTGTTGCGCGATTCCGGCGCATTCGGCCAATAGTACGCCTACACTCCAGAAAACGGGGTTCGAGGAGATCACTATTCACGCTCTCGAACGGGACTTCTGGCCCGGAATGACTTCCGGTTTGTCCGCAATCCAGGCACAACCCCAAGAGGTAGCCGTTAATCGGCAGCAAACGAGTTCACTTCTACGTGAGGACGACCTGAATGTGATTCGGTAATTACTACGGCCAGGGCGACGCGAGCCCGGGGGAAAACGAATCGGCAAGTTGCTTGACGGGTGTAGCTTCGAGCCGTAGAGTCTCCGCAAACTTAACCACGCCTTCGACCAGCGACGCTGATGAGACCTGGTGGCAAACGCGCACTGAGGTGATCTTGGATATCGAGACAGACAACGGTGCGATGTTCATCGCGGCCAGAACCATTCGGAAAGTGCGGATCAGGATTCTTCCCTTTATCTTCCTGCTTTTCATCGTTGCCCTTCTCGATCGCGTCAACATTGGGTTTGCAGCTCTGAGGATGAATGAGGAGCTGGCTATCACCAGCCAGCAGTACGGATTGATCTTCGGGATTTTCTTTTTCGGGTACTTCATCTTTGAAATCCCCAGCAATCTGCTGCTGCACAAGATCGGAGCACGGGTGTGGATCGCCCGAATCCTGATTAGCTGGGGGATTGTGGCGATGCTGACGGGCTTCGTGCACACTGTCCATCAGCTGTACATCGTGCGCTTTCTTCTGGGGCTGGCGGAGGCAGGTTATTTCCCTGGAATCGCTTTGTACCTGACCTACTGGTTTCCCCAACGCGAACAGGCGCGGGCGCTTGCGCTTTTGATAGCGGCCATACCGGTTACCACCATCCTGGGAGCTCCGCTTTCGGGTCTGATCCTGGATCGCGTGCACTGGCTCGGAGTCAGCAGTTGGCGGTGGCTCCTAATTTTGGAGGGAATGCCGGCCTTGGCCGGTGGTGTACTCACTTACATTCTGCTGCCAGGCCGCCCCCAAGAAGCCAAGTTCCTGTCCGCGGAAGAGAGGGAGTGGATTCGAACGGAATTGGGACGTGAAGAACAGCAAAAATTGGAACATCGCCGATACTCAGCGCTCCAGGCTTTGTCGAGTGGCCGCGTCTGGCATCTGGTCTTGACCTATTTTGGGATGACGATGGGTAATTATGCGCTGCAATCCTGGGGGCCACAGCTGGTGAAATCGCTCTCCAGTGGATACTCCAATAGCACGATCGGACTCCTGGTGACGATTCCCAACCTGCTGGGGCTGGTGGCGATGATCTTAGTTTCCCGCAGCTCAGACAGCACGCTGGAACGGCGATACCATGTGGCCATTCCAGCCGTCGTAGCAGCGGGTGCTCTTGTGCTGCTGGGCGCGACTCATTCCCCCTTCTATTCCGTGACCATCTTGTCGCTTCTAGCGGCCGGTGTTTACAGCTGTCTTGGTCCCTTCTGGACCTTGCCCAGCGAGTTTCTGACGGGCTACTCGGCGGCTGCCGGCATCGCCTTAATTAATTCCGTCGGAAACCTCGGCGGGTTTGCCGGGCCGTACATGATCGGGGCGATTGCGACAAGAACGGGGAGCCCCTACGCGGGCCTGGCCATTGCCGGAGTCGCGTTGTTTATATCAGCGACGCTCGTCTTGCTCCTTCCAAGACGAGCACGCGCTCGTATGGGCTACTAGAATGCCCGGTTAAAAGGACTCTTGATTTTGGGAGTGCAATCATGGACACCAATAGTTCCCGGCGCAGTTTTCTGAAAACTTCGGCTATCGCGGGGGCGGCTTACATAGCCGGTTCTCCCGCATTTGCAGCTTCGCTTCGGGGTTCGGTGATCGTCGTCGGCGCCGGCGCGTTTGGCGGCTGGTCGGCACTCCAGCTCCTGCAAAAGGGTGCGAAGGTCACGCTGCTTGACGCTTGGGGTCCGGGAAATTCGCGTGCCAGCTCAGGCGGTGAGACTCGCGTAATCCGCGCCACTTATGGTCCTGTGGGAATCTATACGCAGATGGTAGCCCGGGCCCTGCAGCTGTGGCAGGAGAACGAACAGCGATGGAATGTGAAGCTTTTCTTCCGGAGTGGGGCGCTCCGGATGGCGGGCACGGACGATTCCTACGAACGCGCTGCAATGCCTTTACTGAAAGAGGCCGGCGTCCGCTTTGAGAAACTTTCTACCGCAGATTGCGCCAAGCGTTGGCCGCAAATGAATTTTGAAGACATCTCCTGGAGCATCTACGAGCCCGATTCCGGCTATCTTGCTGCACGCCGTGGATGTGAAGCCGTTCTGAATGCATTCCTCAAAGAAGGCGGCCAATATCGGCAGGCGCAGGCCACTCCCGGCCCGATCACGGCCAATCGTATGCAAGGAATCAGCATCACCCCCGGTGAAATCCTAAACGCTGACTCTTATGTTTTCGCCTGTGGTCCATGGCTTGGGAAAGTGTTCCCCTTTTTGGCGTCAATGATCACTCCCTCTCGTCAGGAGGTCTTTTTCTTCGGCACTGCCGCAGGCGACTTGCGCTTCACGGATGCGCAGCTGCCGGTCTGGATTGATGGCGGCAAGCACCCCCTGGGAACAGAACACCGATACTATGGCATTCCTGGGAACCACTGGCGGGGCTTCAAGATGGCTGACGACGCACGCGGACCGGTTGTTGATCCAACCACCATGGAGCGCCAGATCTCTGATGAGGGGTTGGCAGCTGCACGCGCCTATCTTCGCCTGCGCTTTCCAGCGATGGCCGGCGCTCCGCTGGTTGAAAGCCGGGTGTGCCAGTACGAGAACTCCACCGACCACAATTTCATCTTGGATCGCCACCCCGAAGCGGAAAATGTCTGGATCGTGGGCGGCGGTTCCGGCCACGGCTTTAAGCACGGTCCAGTGATGGGCGAAATGGTCTCCGATGCCGTCCTGGGCCTGAAAGCCCCGCCTAGAGAAATGGGCCTCGGGCGCCTGCTGAAGGAAAATTCTAGCTGATGCCGTGGAGCATATCCGAGGTCCCTTCGTTCTCACGGCGGAAACGCAGCGTTGCAAAATACCCTTCTGACTAGGAATCGCTCCCGACAATCCTGAGCGTCTCGAGCGAGTCGGAACCACATGGCCGTATTACGCGCTACCCGCAAAAGTGGCCGTACTCGGCATGTCGATTCGAGACACGACGCGATAACTCCCGGGTGGTCGACGAGTGATCCGAGCTTTGCCTTCTGCGAACACATCTTAGGGGGGCGATTAATTGTCCGGTAACCAAAGCAGTGGGAGCGATTGATAAGACCCAGCATTTTAAAAAACTATATTCCCTGGCAGGACCGAACAAGAGCTGAACAAGAGCGCAAAATCGTGCCGCCCGCGCGGTTCTGTGCTAGCCTCTGCGTCAGTTTTCAGCTGGTAGAAGCGACCGTGCCATTCATTCGATCGATCGGCCGCGGAGCGATGACGGGGCTAGTCATCAACTCCATAGTCGGTAGCGGAATTTTCGGCGTGCCGAGCGAACTGACTCGCCTCTTGGGCCGAGCCAGTCCCCTCGCGATGGTGTTTGCAGCCCTGGGCATGGCGATTATCATGTCCGCCATCACCGAAGTTGCTTCTCAGTTTTCTGAGCCCGGGGGACCCTACCTGTATGTCCGCAGGGCGTTCGGACGTTTCTTGGGCCTGCAAGTCGGCTGGTTCTGGTTGCTAGCGATGATTGGCGGCGGGGCCGCAAACGCAAATCTTTTCGTGCTTTATCTTGCTGGGTTTGTGCCACCGGTTGCGCACGGTTGGGTGCGTGCCGTGGTACTAACTGCGCTGATTGCCACACCCACAGTCGCGAATTACGTCGGCGTGCGCAGCGGCGCGAACCTCAGTACGCTGCTGGCGGTCGCCAAGTTGCTGCCTCTGGGCATGCTTATAGTTCTAGGGGTGCTACGTTTTAGCCACCAGTTCCAACTCATCCACACGTCGGAGGTCACCGGCCCGGGTGGAAAGGCATGGCTGACTGCGTTCCTCCTGCTGCTCTTTGCATATGGCGGCTATGAGAACGCTCTGGCGCCGATGGGGGAGATTAAAGAACCGAGAAGAACCGTTCCCTTTGGCTTGGCTGCAGGACTACTAGTCAGCATGATCGTTTACTCGCTGTTGCAGTTCCTGACCGTTGCGACAATTGGAACAAGGGCGACAGATCGTCCGCTGGCCGACGCCGCTTCTGTGTTGCTTGGGCTCGGCGGCGCCACCTTTGTCGCTGTCGCAATAATGGTCTCTACTTATGGCTGGATCGCGGGCGCCGTGTTGAACGGGCCGCGGGCGCAGTATGCATTTTCCGCACAGGGCGACCTCCCTCCGTCTTTTAGCAGCTTGCACCCGCGGTATCACACCCCGTCGATAGCGATTCTGATTTTTGCCGGGCTGGTGTGGATACTCGCCCTGACAGGGACTTTCCTCTGGGTGGCAGCGGTGACAGCGGGCTCGATGGCGATCCTGTATGGCGGCATATGTGCTGCGCTCATCCGTTTGCGCCGAAGACAACCACGGGCTGACGCGTTGCGCATCCCTTGGGGCAATGCATTGGGTGCGATGGGAGTCTTGATATGTATGATTTTGCTTACTCGCCTGCAACTTCGCCAGGCCCTTCTGATGAGCGTGACCGCCTTGGTCGCGGCGGCTAACTGGTGGTGGGCAGCACACCGGGCTAGCAACCCCTCGCCGGATCAGAAAGCCACCAAAGTCACCGCATAGCTGTCATTCGCAGTCGCACGCGCAAACCGGACGTCTGCCCAGCTTGGAGCGGGACGAGTCCTGTGTAACGCCGTTGTGTAAACCGAAGTCCTCAATTCCTGTATCGTCGGCAACCCTTACCTTACCGGATTATGGAAGGGTTGCCCGTCATACGCCCACGACAACTCACAAGACGTTGGCCATACGATACCAACGAACAAGGCGGCCATTAACATTGTTTACGTTTGCGCGCTCAAGACCTCATTAGCGGCGCGAAGGCCGGATTGCGCTGCACCCTCAAGCAGCATGTTCATGGCGGTATGTTCACCAGCGAAGTGGATACGCCCTTCCGAGTTCGCAACGTGCGGAAACAGTGTAGCAACCTCGCCCGGTGCATAGTAAGCCCACGCCCCCAAGGACCACGGCTCTTCACTCCAAGAAAAAGATGTGCCCCCCTCGAAGGTCTCGGCGAATCCAGGATGGACTTTGTCCATGTATTCCAACGTCCATCGAATTCGCTCCTCCCGCTTCATCGACTGAACCTGTCGCGCCATCTTGTGTTCTGTCTGTGATTGCAGGATTCCTCGCTGTCCCGCCTGGGTCGCGGTGTGATCGACGACCAGGCTGATGGGCAAATCCGTCATGGCAGTACCTTCAATCCCCTGTTCGCTCCAGAATCTGCGTTTCGATTGTAAAAAAACTTCTGTAATGTCCTCGTAACGAAGCTCAGAGATCGCTTTTCGCTTCTGTGGAGAGAAGGAATTATCCAACTCGATCTTCCGCAACACTGAAAAAGGAATGGCGACGATGACACGATCGGTCTCGACCTGCTGCTGCACACCAGCTTTAAGAAACGTCACGCGAACCTTGTTGTTATCTTGTTCCAACTTCACCACTGCGCATCCGTAGCTGATGTGATTGCCGAGCCGAGTGGCAAACGCTTTCGGCAACTGATCATTGCCTCCACGCAGGACCATTGCTATCGTGTTTCGGGCAAGAAAAGACTCCCACATCAGGCTTTCAAGCGCAGAAACGTGGTCGAAGTCATCTCCATTCAAGCTAAGGCGGAATAGAGCGACAGCTTCTGCCGAAACTCCACTCTGGACAAGAAAATCATTTAAGGTCAAACGGTCGTACTCTAAGGCTTTGGAGTCAGGCCAGCGATTATCAGAAGGATTTCCGATGCTGGCGAGAGTTCGCGTGACGTATTTTTGCCATAGACCTGCCTGCCCCAGCTTCCGCTCTTCTGGCTGCAGATTGTGTGGCCAGTCCGGTTCCTGTCCAGCGGGAACTACGTATCGTTTACCCCGTGCAAAGAGGACTTGCTTGGAGTTTCTGGGAATCTCAGTTAATGGCAAATTGAATTCGTGGATATAGCGCATCAACAATGAATATCCATCGCCGACGTCCACAGCGCCTGCTTCTGCGTACAGGCCGTCAGTGAAAGGGTCGCGGATCGTATACACACGGCCACCAGGGCGCATGCGCGCTTCAAGCACTTGGACCTCGTTACCGCGCTGGACCAGTTCATAGGCTGCGGTCAATCCCGCAATGCCCGCGCCTATAATAACAACCCTCTTGGGTTTGCCTGCATTGGGGGACGCGACCATAATTGAGGAGCACACGCCTAGGCCAACGCTAGAAAGCACAGAGGATTTCAGGAATGTTCTCCGGGTTAGCATGCTTGCCTCTGAGGCTGTGGGCCGCAGAGCTATTCGGTTAACGCACGAATGGAGCACACGGGCCTCGCGGGCCAGAGTCTCGAGTTCCTGGCCCCGGGTCGGCATTGTAGCTCCAAACCGTTTTGAGCGGTTGGTCGGCAATCCCGAAGCTTTGGTCGGTCAAGAACCAAATTCCGAGTCCCGCCCGCAATCGTCAAAAAGGCGACTGGGTTTCCAACTCCCCCACAACCGGCCTTCTGGACAGCGTCTCAATCCGACCGAACGCTTAGAAGCGCGTCATCAATCGTGAAATAGGGCACTGCAAGAATCCTGGCGGCGCTCGATATTGCCGCGAGTGCTTCTGGTGGAATAGACAAGATACACCTCCCTCGTATGCGGTACACCCGTCCAGCCTAAATCGGAGATTATCACGATCCCTCCGTTCCTAGGATTGAAGACAGGTCGTTGCGACGACATTACTGGAATCACGTCGGCCCGAATCAGCGTCGGCGCGCAGCGCTGCAATCCGTTCGTTAGGCGCCACCCGTCCTGGTGTCCGGCTCCACGACCGCACCAAGGACAATCAGTTGATTCAGGGCGTCCTGAAGATCCCACGCAGCCTCAAGCGTCGGCACAAGATGCTGCTTGAGGCTACTATACGAAAACGGGATCAGGTCAAAGTCGCCGTGAGTCACTCTCTTTTCTCGCATCCAGAACCGCTCTCTCAGTTCGATGTACCCCTGAAGCTTTGGCGAGATGATCTTGGCTATCCGCGAGGAGAGCGGTTGACGCCACGGAGAATCGGTTTCCCAGAGGCTCAAAAGGAATGCGTCATGAAAACCAAACTCCAGAAACATGGAATGCAAAGGCTCTTGAAGTTCTTCGGCTGACCGGCCGCCAGAATTCCGCCAAATCATCAAGGGCTCGCGCGGTAAAGAGACTATTAGCGCCGCGCAACTGCTCGCAAGCCTCCAGGGCACGCCGATATAACGCCTCCGCCGCTTCGTATTTTCCCTGCGCCTCGTAGAGTTTCGCGAACTCCTGAAGATGGTGAGGCAGGTAGGAGGTCGGGTCTCGATCTTCTTCGTGGATTTCCAACGCCCTTTGAAAGAGTGGTTCAGCTTCGCTGTACCGCTGCCGCGCAACGTAAAATCTCGCCAGCCACATGGAGGTTGAACACCAGAATCCACGCCCTGGAAACAATTCCGTTTTCTCGGTTTCCGCCAGCGCCGCCTTGTAATGTATCTCCGCTTCTGAGAATCTGCCCTCGTCCTGATAGAGCAGTGCCAAGCTCATGTGGCCGGCGTGGACTAAGGTGTTTGGCCGCGAAGAATTTACCGCCGCTTCGAGCTGATCTTGAAAGATGCGTTCTGGTTCACGATATCTGCGCTGTTCTTGGTATACGCGTGCGAGGCCGTCGCGGGCCCGGCTCAAGTACGAGGGATCAGATGAAGACCGCGCTTCAGCTACTGCCATTGAATAAAGCATCTCCGCTTTTGCCAGGTCTCCCGAACCTCGCGCATTCTCGGCCTCCATTGTCAGCGCTTGGAAGCGCCGCGCCTCCGCCGACTCAAAGGCTGGATAGAACGCAAGCCGCAACGCTGTCAGCAGGCGGCCGCCCGTGGGTTTCTGGAGCATCTCGCCAGCCATTATGCCACGATCATTAGACAGAACTGTGCGCTTGCAGTTGGATTTGCGGTCAGCTACGCGGAAGACGGGATCCCAGTCCACAAACGCGTTCGAGGAGATCAGGTGCGCCCCGTTGCGCTGCACACAAGCGGAGGTGAACCGGTAGAATTTGTTTTCGCGCGCGCCGGAATCGGATCGGCCTGCACGTTGCCAAACCTCCGCAACGCTCAAATCTTTCATCAATCGCAAGGCGCGTTGAAATCATGCCCAGTTCAAACGCTCTCAGTTGTACCGAATGTACCGAAAATCGCAGCTGAAGTTGAAGAATGAAGTTGCTGTAATCTCTTTAGAAGTGCGTTGGATACAATGACGCGCCTGTAGCTCACTTAGATAGAGCGTCTGGCCGCGGCGCTAGACGCTCGAACGTGAAGATACTTTTTGCTAAGCCATTTTGAATTAATAGGATGCGAATGCGGAGACACGCGAGGTTGAAATCGTGCAAGAAACTGCGTTAAACTGTTGAAAGTAAACAGTGTATCCGCGCGCCCGTAGCTCAGTTGGATAGAGCGTCTGGCTACGAACCAGAAGGTCGGGAGTTCGAGTCCCCCCGGGCGCACCACTTATCCCAATAAATATAGCGTTTTTGCGTTCTCAAGCCCCTCTCGCTATTCCTCGATTTTACGTTTATTTTACCTTTCTGAAAAAATGGGACGCGCCGGTGTGTGAACACTGGTGCGTCCCTAACCGAAGTCGCCTACTAAGGAGGCAACAATGGCTACGAAGAAAGTAACACACGCGGTCGCATCGCAATCCCTCGCCGAATCGTTGACTTACGAGCAGAGCAGCGGGAACAGTACGTTAGACCTCGAGAAAGCCCTGCGTTCCGCTTCATATTTGCTGAACTGGGCTTCGCGCGGCTGCAACGAGCCTCTTCCCCAGATTCTCGCCGGCGGGTTGGCCCAAGTTCTCGACATGTGTGCCGAAGACGTCAGCAAGCTATTCACCCACGATGACATCATCAAATCCGGCGGGGATTTGAACGCGATCCGCGCCCTCCGCGGCCGCGGCCCTTCTGTGCTCCGTAAAATCGAACTGGCAGTCTCAAAACTGTAAGTCTCTCTTTAGGGAAACGCGAGAGGAGCTGACATGCCGACCGGAAAACTGCGCGAAGAGCGCTCACTCAACCATCAAGAAGAAAACGCAAAACTGCTCGACGAGTTTCTGCTTAATAAGGAAGCTGCCAACTGGTCTACTCATACCCTCATAGGCTACCGATACGCAATCGCCGATTTTCTAGCCTTTACTCTCGGCCTCAGCATGGCCGACGTGACTCACCATGAGGTAAGCGAATGGGTGCATTTCCTTAAGGAACGGGGTCTCAACGCCCGGAGCAGGTCATCAAGAATGGGAGCGGTGCGCTCATTTTTTATATATCTCCAGATCAAGGGTGACGTGAAGGATTCACCGACGCGGCTCGTCGTAACTCGGGACGGACAGCGCCGCCTGCCTCACTGGCTTTCTGTGACAGAGATGCGAAAGCTCATCGCAGCCGCGGGGAATCTCCGCGACCGCGCACTCATTGAGTTCATGTGGGCAACCGGTTGCCGAATCTCCGAGGTCCTCGGCGCCCGGATGGAAAACATCAACTGGAACGAACGTACAGTGAGAGTCATCGGCAAGGGGGACAAGGAACGGCTCGTTCCGTTGAGCAAGCTCGTCGTCCAATCTCTAAAAAGCTATTTGGGGCAGCGGAATACGGGAGCGGTATTTCTTTCGGAAGAAAAAGGCTTTGGACGGAATATTCAGCAAGGCGGTGTCTCGCGGACTCAGTGGGGGGCTTGGCGAGGCTACTGGTACGAAACCGACGACAACGGCAAGCGAGTCCAGCGCAGCGTTCGCCTTGGGCATTATCGAGCCCAGTGCACCCTTCGCCTTAGGCATCGAACCGTTCGCCTTGAGGATCCTGAACTGCAAACCAGAGAGCAGGCGCAGGCCGCGCTCGCCAAACACCTTGACGGAAAGTCTCTTGCCAATCGGTTTGACCCGGATGTGCCAATTGACAGGAGGTCTGTCATGCGCATTCTTCGCGAACTTGGAGTTAAAGCAGGAATCGGCAAGGTCACTCCGCATATGCTGCGGCACTCGTTTGCCACACATTTGTTGGATGGCGGAGCGAATCTCCGGTACATCCAAGAACTACTCGGCCATGCCTCGATTCTCACCACGCAAATTTACCTGCACTGCGCGGATGCTCACCTGCGCGAAACACTCGAAAAGTCCCATCCACATTGGAAAGAGGAAGACCATGAAAAAGAATAGTAGGTCTCAGATTGTGGAAGCTGAATTGATTCCCTCGGCGGACATGATCCTGCGCTCCGGCATAGACAGGGCAACGCTTGATCGGATCGTCCAGCAGAAGGTTGCCGAGATCATGGCCGAACGTGATGCCGTCATCTTCGAGCCGTTCTTTCGCAGCCGCCAAATTGCCCATGAACTGAAACGATTGCAGACCGTGCCTGAACAGCAGAAATGGAGCGTCCGCTTCGAGCGGAAAGGCTGTCTGCTTTGCGAAACCAAAAAACAAATCCACGTTGGTTGTGGAATGTGCCGGAACTGCTATCAACGCATATTCAGTGAACTCTCTCAAATCATCGCGGAAGAGATGACAGGAGAACCGGCACACCCTGCAAAGGGGACTCCCTGGGCTGATAGACTCTTGCCGCCAATCAGGCCGGTAGGAGCTGCGCACCGTTCATGGTATGAGCAGCGCGCGAAAAAATCGAAGGAAGCAGGCGATTCATAGAAACCCTTTTGACTTCAGGATTCTTATCTGCTCCTCGAGTGAGAGTAGCGACGGGCGCACAGGAATCGGTTTCTTCTCGGGCTTTGCTTCGGGCGCACCGAGCTTCTTCTTCAGCTCCTCGGAAAACTTCAATGCTTCGTCGCGCTCTTCCTGCGTGACTGGTGAGTACTCGAGGAGCGGGACGCCGAGATACCCTTCGCGATGGCTCTCCCTAATTTCCTCATGCGCCTTTAGGATCGCCGCGGAGACGGGCATAAACTCCGAAGTCCGCCGCGCATGCCGGCATGCGGCATCGAGCTCTTGCGGCGTCAGACCAGAAAGGTCTTCAGCGTAGGCAATCAGCGAGAGCTCACTTATCCGCTGGCGGTAGTGCTCGCCGAATATCGCCAGATGCTTCCTCAAAAGGTCCAAAAACTCTTTCTTGTGAGGCTGCGTTTTCCCGCCTTCGCCTTTCATCGAAGGACAGGTGTCTATCTTGGTGACCATTCCCATTGCCTCCCTTCTGTAAAGGCCCAGGGGAGGCCTCGCGCTGCGCAGCAGCGGGGTTCCCTGACGGTTCCTTATGGTTCTTAATGGTTAGGGCGAACCCGGTTCGCGGTTGGAGGCACTCAGGTTCGCGGTTGGGTGTCCTGCCGTTCGCGGTTGAGTGTCCTGGCGTTCGCGGTTGGGCCTGGCTGAACAGCGAACCCGGTTCGCGGTTGAGGATGGTAATTTTGTACTCCGTGGACCGCCGTCCCCGGGACACTTTCGACGGCACGATCAGTCCGGCAAGCTCGAGGCGCCGGGCAATTTTCTGGACGCCACGCCTGGACTGGGATGTCTTTCTCGCCAGAAGTTCGATGCTCGGGTAGCAGCCAGTCCCGTCATCCCGCGCGTGGTCGGCCATCGCCAGAAGCACAAGTTTTTCGGCCG
>Ga0137394_10001732_pt1 | contig 16009 bp, 24 predicted proteins | sample czobulk116metaG_FD_108278 | JGI IMG/M metagenome (GOLD analysis project Ga0137394, IMG submission 108278) | Vadose zone soil microbial communities from Angelo Coast Range Reserve, California, USA - czobulk1.16 metaG | ecosystem: Environmental > Terrestrial > Soil > Vadose zone | place: USA...
GACCTCTCCAAACCGCCCCCACCGCTGACGACTGTGGCGGAAGGGGGCCAGACGGCGCTCCGAGTGCGGGTGCGAGTGGACAGGGCTGCATATATGTACCGCCCGATTGCTATGTCTCTGGAGTATCAGAGTTGCAATGGAACGCAATGGTTGTTGGCGTCGCAGGAGTCATCGGCGGTGCTTTCCTTGCTTTGCTATAATATGCATATGTTGCGAGTGTGCATGGACAATCTGAACCGAACAGTAGCCCTTCCTTAATCATCATACCCATAGACTTTGGACTTTGATCACAGGCATCATTGAATATGTAGTCACCGACTTTTCCTATGAATTTCTCTCACGTACGTCTTGTTTACGACGGCAGCGATAGAAAACGCTAGAGCACATGACGTTCTGCTTGAGGCAATCATCCTTGAGACTTGCCTCGAGGTCAACTAGTATCAGAATGGCATCAATTGACGTTCCTCATCCAGCGAAGAAACAAAGAATTGGAACAGGAGGACCAAAAGTGTGTCTCGTCTATATTTTATGACACAGCGTGCTGGATCTGCTTTCAAGGTCATTGGAACTCACAATGGCACTTTTCACTGCGACGAAGCTCTCGCAGTCTACTTGCTACGACTTACCGAGGCTTACCGAGATGCAGGTTACTCTTTCCGCACAATGCCCGCCCCATAGCACCCTGTTAAATCCGTTCAACAGACGTGAAACGCACGCGGGACCCTAACATCCTCGACACTTGCGACGTAGTCGTGGACGTCGGTGCCGTTTATGACGAAAGCAAGCAACGGTTTGACCACCACCAGCGCGGCTTTGACAATGTGTTTGGCCACGGATTCACGACCAAGTTATCCTCCGCAGGCCTCATCTACAAGTGAGGCCATTCATCCTGTCCTCGTCACTTTCCCGCTGATGACACCCCTTTCAGACACTTCGGTCGGGAGATCATTTCTGACCAGTTACAGCTCACCCCGGACGACCCAAGAGTCGAAAGCCTTTGGTTAAAACTGTACAGAGTATTCTTCCCGCGTCTCCTTGTGTGCAAGAGCCCCTATTTACCAGATTTCAGGAATTCATCGAAGCGCTCGATGGGGTCGATAATGGCGTCTCTCAGTACCCTAACGATATTCAGCCCAAGTATCGGAATCGCACGGATCTTTCCAGCCGCGTGAGCTGGCTCAATCCACCATGGAATCAGCCTGCTGATTCGCAAACGGTGGATGTAGGCCTTTCAGTGTCCTGCCTCGATCGAGGCCTAATCTTGTTTTGTTTTCTAGGCCCAGTTTTTGAAGGCCTCACAACTAGCCGGGGAGGAGTTTCTTGGCCGCGTGAACTACTATGGCAGGTCGTGGCTCCCAGCTCGTGATCTTGTTGTCGATGCACTCTCTCGGCGCACAAACGCAGACCCCAGTGGTCACATCATCGTTTTCGATCAGTACGCTCCATGGAAGGCATGTGTGATTTTTGCTCGTCGTGATGCGGAAGGCTTACGGCAACACAGGAGCATCTATTTGAGCTAGAGCAAGAGCTGGCCGTGTCGGCAGATGCGCAACCCTTCTATGTTATCTATCCAGACGAAACTGGTGGTAATTGGCGCGTCCAAGCAGTCGCTGTCTCTCCGGAAAGCTTCGAGAGTCGTAAGGCTCTACCGGAGCCTTGGCGCGGGGTCCGAGACGAGGACCTTTCGAGCGTCACCGGTATCGAGGGCTGCATCTTCGTGCACGCGTCTGGCTTTATCGGGGGAAATAAGACCAAGGATGGCGCTTTGGAGATGGCCAGGAGAGCAGTGAATTTCTGATGAATTGTGTACCTTAGGACGAGTAGGGATTATTTGTGCGGCCTGAAGCTTGACAGTGAATTGCTTAACCAAAATGGACGATTTGAAATAGACCAGCACCCATTTCAAACCAAAAGATCGTATCCTTGCTGGACCGTGACTGTTGTGCCAATCGGATCTGCTATCATTGTAGCCTCAACGTAGACTCACTCGATCATCTTCCAGTGAAAGCCTGACATGGCCCAGAAACAACCACCGACGGTCCTACTCACTGTGACTACTTTCTCCCTCAGAATGTCTTCCAGTGAGTTGACGAATGCGTAGAATGATGACGGCCCACCTGGTGCGGAGTCTCCGTACATTTTCGGGTTGTATAAGTACCTCACCAGGACCCTCGGTGAGTCCGTTCTTTCCTTTACGCAGCCCACCGTATCAGATCACGACCCCGATCTAATATCTAATGTACACCCATACGTAGGTTGGGATGTCAGAGTCGTCATTCCTAGCTCGCAAAAGTCATGGATCGGTTCGTATCTTCAAATTGCCTGACTCGGAGTAGAGGCTCGGTTGTACTCACTTCCCACGGCCGAGGCAGGAAAGGCCTACCAGATCAATGATATCCTCCGTGGACGTTTCTACTACCCCAGGGATCCTGGTAAGATCTACCACGCATACGGACGCGGGTTGAAAATTCAGCTGCTGTATGCCTTAGATGGACTGGGCGAGTCCTCAGATTCTCCGCGGGACCTCAAAGAGGGAGAGATTGGCGAATGGATTCTCTTAGATGGCGTGAGTCCTGGCAGTCGGTCATCGCCTGCACCTTCAAAAACGACAACCGACAGACACCAGCGTCGTGCTCCAATGTCGCGCTGCACAACCTATACCCTGGCGAGATCGACCTTCTGGTATGTTGCCGTCGTCGCCGGCCCCTCACATTCAACGCAATCATCCTTCCGTCCGCTCATCTTTTCATTTCAGTTATCTGGTCCCAATTTAGGGAGGAACACGTCTTGTGAGTCCGTCACGTAGCGAAGCACGTTTTCGTTTTCGCGAAACCCGACATCGCCTTTTTTTCTTCCCCCTCAGCCGCATTCGCGTTGTCGTCTGGGACCCTCGGCGCCGCTTTATCTTCCGCTCTCTCTCAGACGCGCAGCATCGCCCTGTCCTACGGAACTGTCGAACATCCCACGCCGCAGGCCTATTTCGAGCCCGCGCATGTCCTTTCCGCGAAAATCATTCGCCATCTTTGGGATAACTGGGGTAAAGACGAGGGCGGGTTGCGCAATGGAGAGATCGACCTCTACAGCGTCAACATTCCCATGATTCGAGGGTTGTTGAGCGAGGGAGGACTTCCTATCATTTGGACGCGCTTCTGGCGGAACTCATACCACCGTCTGTTCGAGGCGTACGCTCCAGAGGACGCAGCGGAATTGGAGCACGCATTTCCACAGGCAGGACCAGACTCCACGAAGACACCACTTGCACAGATAACCCCTCAAGACGCTAAGGACGTCTCCCCAAAGAAGATCGGGCGTCTAATATTCAAATTCTCACCAGACATGACCGGCTTACTCGACCTTCGACCTTCGGCCCTTCCGGAGGGCTCTGATAGTTGGGCCTTTGAGAAAGGGTGGGTGTGCGTCACTCCAGTAAGGGCCAGCTTCGGGGAACCGGCCGCAGAAGATGTATTTGTACCTGGTGGGACGGTACAGGATAGAGTATGGAAGATAAAGCTGTGAGCGAAGGTAATACAAGATGTAGAGTCCGTGTACGTTGCCTCCGAACGATCGTGATAATGCGACAAGTACACGTTATAAGACAGCAAGAGAAAGAGCAGTGACTATAGCCATGCCCAGCAACATGATGGGTAGTTGTAGTTGCATGACGGGAGAGGGGATGCCCGCATTGACCACTCCAGTGACATTTTGACGGCGGTATACCTTGAGGGAATTAATACTCCAGGATGCATTCTAGACAGCAGAATTGAGCACGACGACGAGGGCGGAACGAGGTGCCATACCACAAAATTTGCTGGGTACATAAGACGGTCGGAACATGTTCCAGGACAACCCGATGTCGCGTAAGAGTTACCAGCCCAGTCACCTAGAAAATAAGGATTGGAGTGAACCACCGAGCCGTACACCCACTCGCTTGTACACACCACAGAACGTAATGTCTTCTTCAACTTCAGCGCTTTATCTCACGGTGAGAATGGAAACGGGGCCTACCAAATATGATCGTGTGATTCATGAAGTACGTCAGAGGGTTGCAACCCGCGGGTTCCAGAGTGGCAGTGGGGTTTGGCCAGTTGGCAGGATTTGGGATCCCTTCTAGGATATCCTGAGGTATGGCGACGCGATAAAAATTCCCTTCGGCAAATTGCTCAGCAACAGTTAGAATCACCGCCCTTGGTGGTAACTCACAGACAGAGATTCCGTCCTGATCCCATTTCATAGCGAAAACGCCACCACCTTGAGCATCGAAGGTGGGCCCGTATGATGCCCGACTCCATTCAGTGACACCGCATCCAGGCAAAGTACCGCTGCCCTCGCAGTCGAGGTATGGTTGGCTATTTTGTGGCTAATACTAGTGAAGACGGTGGGTGAAGGCGCAAAAGGCACTACTCACCACGACGGTGCCAGTATAGCTATTATTAACGGGGAGAGTTAGATTGCATCCTAGCATCACATTAGCATCCATACAAGGAAAAATACACGTTGAAAATAACCTGCGCTGGTGTGCCATGTCACTTGATTATGTTCGTTGTCGTGTACACCTTCGATTATGTCGATCTCCCCCAACTACAAGACGAGGTGAGGGGGATATGTCGGACTCTAGGAAGAGCGGCTTACATTCGGCCATTGTCCATCTCCAAGCGTCCAAAACGCTGGCCACACACCTTGATGTTGGAAACGATAGTTTGGTTGATCATCCGAATGAATAGGCGGTCAAACGTTCAAATACCTACCACAACCCCAAGGCGCACTGTTTAAATCTAGAATGAAAAGGCCGGTGTTATAAATTGCGTTACTTGAAACTCGGACACTTGAATGTGGTTTAATGGTCAGAAACTGGGTCACAACGTCGTCCCGCACCTGTTCCGGTTCTGGCCGGCCTTCAGCGTCGATGTGTCGTCTCCTTTCATAACGACCTTGCCATCCCACGTGATATACGACAGGTTCTGGGCAAACGCTGTCACATTATCTACGTAACTGTAGGACAAGCTCAAGTCACTGGGAGCCAGCGAAGTGAGAGAAAGTCACACATACTTGACGGTTCCACTGGGAAGGGGTCAGATCATGCATGGTGGGGGTTGGAGAAAGTACACACTGTGTCGGGTCTGCTCCGGTATAGAAGGTAAAGGAACTGATAGAGGGCAGCCCCGTCGACTCCACTTTCGGATTCGAACCAATGTCAGACTCACTTGAAAAAGTTGGACGCGTCATAGGTGTCTTGGATGACCCATAGAAACGTCTCAGAACCCGACGTGACATTGCTGGTGACGTTATTAAGAGCAGTACTGTTTGTATCCCTGGGTAAATATGGGACGTGTTGCGGAAGCAGTATTCGAGGGCCCGAAGTAGACTCATTGCGATTCGTAGGGTTGACGACACCGACTGCTGCAGGTAGAGATGAGAGTAGAATGGATAGTGTTGATATCATCAAATGGAGATCGTAGAACATGTCGTCGTCAGCAAAGCGTGGAGGAGAGAAGATGAGGCAGAAGAACACGATGAGGTCTGCATGCAATGTTCAATTAATGTGCGCTCGGGCGCTCCGCAGCGCCTATTACTACAATACTCGCACGAGGCGCTAACGTCGGACCGCAACGAGGGAATACACTCATGTTAACTGGCTCGAGCACGTCCAGCGTGTTGATCGATGATCTGTTGATCCACGTTGTTCCCTGCCAGCAGACTGCGGTACCAAAACAAAGACAACTCGATATGGAAGCTCGTGACATTTTTGGCCATGGAGATGTATCGTGTGTCTAGTATATAAAAAAACACTATCATCGGTAGCGTCGCAGGCTGAGAGTATTGTGTCTTTTCCAGGTCGCCACACGGGGTGTGTTGTTGTACCTGTGACCCTTTCCGATACCACGATTCTGGACACCTCCGTGAGTAAAAGCCACGTTTCAAGGGCATCACTGTTGCCCGACTTACCTGTTTCCCAATGCTGGTGAGGCCGCGAGCTTCCCGTCTCTTGTGTACGGGCTTAACAATCCAGTTGATTCGAGGGTCTCGACGGATCTGATCACTCATGAGCCGCGAGCGTACAGGATAATCCCGATACTTACTGCTTTGTGGCTGGGGTCGACGAGTATAACTTCATAGTACTTGTGTACACCGTCCTGGTTGATCCAATACGAGTTCAGCACTCGCAAGTTGCCACAACGACGGCCAACGCGTTCTTCCGCAACACTTCGTAGGCCACGCTGGAACTTGAGATGGTTGACACCCTGGCGGACAGGTTTGCCATATGTCGCACCTAGATCAGGAAAAACCATTCAACCCAGCCCGAAATTACAGTGAAGCGTACACACCCTTAGGGACATGCTTCTTACGATTACCGCGCCGCACACGCACGCGATAGATAACGTATCCTTGTTTTGCTTTGTAGCCAAGCCGGCGAGCCTTGTCGGGGCGTGACGGGCGTGAAGCTCGGTGGATGACGTTCAGCTGGCGATACTCCCAACAGCTATTTCATATCCGCAATCGATGTACGTCCAACAGCGATATGTAGCACGGTGACATACCGGACACGGAGCAGGAAACGAAGGACATCCGACTGCTTCTTCTTGTACAACTCGCCAATGTACTTATACGCACCCATCCTGTAGTTGTTGGATCAGTGTTGGTTCTGCGTCATCCGCACCTTCTCAAGGGCATCCATCCAACTGGTTTGAATATAACTCCAACCAAACATCGTCGTAATGAAAGGAACACCTTCCCCATCGTAGACAGATTGATCTGGCTCACCTGTTTGTCACTACTGACGACTGACGACTTGAAACTGTGTGTAAGTGTGTGTGTCTCTGAACTGAACAAAGTTCAGTGCTCTTCCGGCAAACTCCGTGTCTCACCACGAACTATTGCGCTACTATTGCAGCTGTAATATACTCAAAGCAGTGACATAGGAAGTCAGAGCCACCACCCTTTCTGCAAAATCATAGGTAGTGGTCACCCTGCTGCAACCAGCACAATACACTCTCCACTGAGCGACATCTTGCATGCCAGCGTCCAAGGTTAGATAGGCGGGAATAAAAATCGGTCAAAACTAGAGTCATCCCTAGAAGAAGAGATGAATCATGTCTTATCTTCGACCATCTCCGATGCTGTACACTCCTCAGTGTTAACTTGAAGTGGCGCAAATCTTGCCACCAACACCAATGCATCGTGACATATCGCCAGCGAAATGAATTCTACAAAAGATACTCAAAGTTGTCGCGATAGCAGTAAATGATTCATGCATAGGTCATAGCACACTACTAGTATATGCAATGCCATTGAACGTCATGATACAAGGGTGGTGCTGAGTAACAGTGAATATAGGCAGGCATCTACTCTTCTGAACGGAGGCGTGCTGCAGGGTTGGTCACCTTCAGACCGAGCAACTTAGCCCTGCAGGTAGCTGCGGTGTCAGTTGCGATATGCAAAAGTGTTACCCAGTTATCACACCTTTCCAGAATGACCACACGGTTCCGACTGCTGACGCTGTGTGCGATCTCCGCAGCATAGCTTTTGTTGTGCATAAGGAGTAGTTCGAGCTCCCGGACATTATTCACTAAGAACTTCTTGAGGCCATTGGGAAGTAAATGGCGCGTCTTCTTATTGCTACCATAACCGATCTTAAGAATATGTGAGGCGCGATGGTGTGTGAGGTATCTTCGCTGTCACTTGCCTTGGGCATAGGTAGTTGGCCTTTAAACCTGCGCCTTACCCTGTTGTCAATACCCTTGGGTTTTCTCCATGCCTCCTTGACGCTCTTATAGCGGTCAGATTGATGACGCCTGTGAATGTAACGCATGAGCCGCTCTGATTCTCGTTATAAATTGCGATGCAATGTGGCGCACTTGAATGGCTTGGTACGCTTTTTGACGATCGGTGTCTTGACTGCCATGGAGAGCTGTGTGGTGGGCGCGTAAGAACAATGCTTGCAAGGTTGTGGTACCACAAATATCATCCAAAGGAGGATGCATCCATCCACCGGTTCATGGGCGCCTTTGTCGTGTATTCTCAGGCCCGATAGATATCATCGGACCAAGAACCAGGCCTATGGAAAGTACCATTGCCGGAGAAAATGTACTCACCGTCTTTCAGTTGTCGAAGGGAGTGATTTGGTCGATGTGGCCGTGTGGAGGAGGCTGCCAGTTTGGGAAGGTAAACATGTATCAACAAGCTCATGTATAGGAAATATTGTTAAGTGTTTAACACACTCCAGCGCTACCGCTTGCATACTATAGTCTCGATGCATTATTAACGATCCACGTTCAACAAGCTCTCTCAGTTGTCTTCATTGTGCGCACTCTCTGGAAAGTGCCCCATATTCGTCTTTCGATCCCGAAAAGTAGGGCTAGTGCGTGAGAGGCCGGGGCCGTGATTGGCACGTGTGTGGTGTGTGGTTCTGGTGCCGTGAGAGATATCACTGTCTTCGCCTCGCCCGCAGCTGACTTATGTAGGGAAAGCCCCACCACTTTTCCCCCGTCTTGCAAATCAATTTTCTGTGATCCAACCACGACCTTCATACAGCGCCCAATCGGACTTGATTCACATCGCCTTCACCCTCCCACATATTCCAACCATTCTATGCTTACAGCACCCGCGGCGGTGGATATCACATTTGACGACGACACCTGGGGTGCATCTCCCGTAAAAATTGCCTACAACCGGGCCGTCAGCGTCGCAAATAGCTGGGGCGTTACCTCTATCGGCCGCGGATTTAATTGGGCCAGTGAAGAAGAGGAGGGACCGAACAGGCTATCGGATGCCCAAGGTGACCCCAAACTAGACGATACTCCCCTCCCCACCCAGAGTTTCATCCGCCCAAGATCCCCCGCCTACGCAGTCGCCTTTTCAGCCTCCTCCAACTCCGGTACATTATACCCTGCCACCATCCTCACCCCATCGACTCTTGGTTTATCAAAACCAACATCTCGATTCACCTCTGACCCCCTCACCCTTTCTCCGACCCAGTCTCCCTCCCTCTCTTCTAGACCCCTGACACCAACAAGTCCCTCATTCAATAGCCCTAATATCAACGCACCTTCCAGGCCAGTTCGTACTCCTACCACTCCCCGGCCTCGACGTCGATCGTCTCAGCAACGCGTATCCCTAATAGCTGGGCGTCTCTCCATAGCACCCATCGAACCTCCTTCACCACCTCCCGTGGCTCCCCAAAAGCTTATCCGGTCTGGCAGCACCCCAAGCTTGCTCAGCCTTGACACTAGCACTCGTCCGCCTACCCCAACATCGTCGATTGTCGCTCAAACCTCGAACGAGCGCAGTATATCAGAATTTGTCATTCAAGGTGAAATCGGCCGCGGTGCATATGGCTTAGTGAAGAAGGCAAGGGAGATGAAACAGGATGGAAAGCTTGGGGTAAGCGGATGTCATGCTCTGCTAGCGGTGTTTTGATATGAGCTCGGATAGCCCCCACTCGTGATCAAGCAGGTCATAAAATCCCGAATCTTGGCCGATTGTTGGAAAAAACATCCAAAGTATGGGACAATCCCCATCGAGATCTACGTCATGTCTGCAATCTCAAATACATCTTACATCTTACCCCCACGTCGGCCGTGGGATCCTTCCCGATGTGACGCTGCTGATCCATCCTACTCCCAATCTGAAGCCGGAAATGATTTCGAATGGGTCGAGGGCAAGGTTGTGAAAGGACACCCCAACATTTGTCCGCTTCTGGATTTCTTTGAAGACAATCACTATTACTACCTCGTACTACCCTCCACAATCCCCGCACCAGCGCCAAATGCATCGATCCCACCTGCAGACCTGTTTGATCTGGTAGAAAGTTATCCAAATGGGCTCCCACCTAGCTCAGTACGAAGCTATCTTGGGCAGATTGCGGACGCTATGAGTTTCCTGCATTCCAGGGGAATAGGTACTCTCCGTGCGACATTCCGTTGAGACGATTCTGACGTCGTGGAAAAGTGCATCGAGACATTAAGGATGAGAATGTCATCCTCGGGCCTCGCAACAGATGTATTCTAATCGACTTTGGCAGTTCCGGTCTTGTCCGGAAGGGTGGCTGGGATACCTTCAGCGGAACGTACGTGCTGTCACATCTCTGGGTAACGATTATTTATAACTCGTAGTTTGGACTATGCTGGTCCCGAGATTTTACGAGGTGAGAGGTACCAAGGTCCTGAGCAGGACGTCTGGGCCTTTGGCGTGGTGGCATATGTGATGCTTGTTGGGGAATGCCCATTCACGACCGCCGCAGAAGCCCAGGGAGGTCTCGTGTCACCCCTCTCGAGTGCTTCCATCGCTCTTGACGAACGCTACCTGGAAGGACACGAGACTGAGGGTGAGGAGCCAGATGGCGGTGGTGCTCTTGTAGATGCGGCCGCGCTTGTCCGTGCTTGTCTGCAGCTCGAAGTTAGTGCGCGACCAACTTTCGACAAGATTCTAGAATCTCGTTTCCTATCAGGAAAAGGAGGCTGGGGCATAGAAGATCTGTACAAAGAATAGATAGCTCTCACGCTGACAGGGCTGATACCTCACTGGTAGCAAAATGAGCCAAGTTGTTATTTACCATCAATCATCTGATGCCCTTGACAACCCATAGCCATAACTTACGAGCAGAAGTGCATACCCGTGGTAGTGGTAGCTTGTAGTTTGTACTTTTGTAGGAATCGAAGAACCACGCATTCTTAATTGGATCCTCTTAATGCCCCGGCGGTGCCGGCCGGCACGGAGTCCAGAAAGGTTTATCGGATCCCCTAGTCAATCGATCAGGAAAAAAAATTCGCGCCCCGCGCATATATCTACACCCCAATCTCCCAGTCGCACTGACTCGTTTGCTTCCCCCCAACTTTCCCTACATCTCCTTGTCTCTCCTCTTTTGCTATTCTAACGTGTTTTTCTGTGAGTGTTCCGTCCTTCTATTTTTTTGAAACTACAGGCTCCAGCCTCGTACTTTGCAATCCTGGTGGATTGTAAAGAGTCGGATAAGATGAAGATTTCCCTTCCAATCAACTCGATACTCTTTGTGACAATATCGTTTACTGATTCACGATCCATTTTTTCAGATCTAAAAAAATGGGCAAGGAGAAGATTCACGTTAACGTCGTCGGTGCGCGCATACACCATGCCGTCCCCACTCCAGTTGTTTATCTTAATCTCTAGTCATCGGCCATGTCGATTCTGGCAAGTCCACGACAACTGGTCACTTGATCTACAAGTGTGGTGGTATCGATAAGCGTACCATCGAGAAATTCGAGAAGGAGGCCGCTGAGCTTGGGAAAGGCTCGTTCAAATATGGTTGGTCAAGAATCGATGGTCATTTGGGATACTTTGTTCATGCTGCTCTCGATGCTAGCTTGGGTGCTTGACAAGCTGAAGGCCGAGCGTGAGCGCGGTATCACCATCGATATCGCCCTCTGGAAGTTCGAGACCCCCAGATTTATGGTTACTGTAGGCGCAACCGGACGGCCCTTATCCCGATTAGGAACACTGATCCGCGATCCCAGGTCATCGACGCCCCTGGTCACCGTGATTTTATCAAGAACATGATTACTGGCACCTCCCAGGCTGACTGTGCTATTCTTATCATTGCTGGTGGTGTCGGTGAATTCGAGGCGGGCATCTCCAAGGACGGTCAGACTCGCGAACATGCCCTTTTAGCCTTTACTCTAGGTGTCCGTCAGCTGATTGTCGCCGTCAACAAAATGGACACGACTAAGGTTGGTTTCGAAGCTTTATCCACTTTCCTCTGTTTTGAACGATTTTCCAGTGGAGTGAGGACCGCTTCAATGAAATCATAAAGGAGACTTCTACCTTCATTAAAAAGGTCGGCTATAACCCCAAGTCCGTCGCATTCGTACCCATTTCCGGCTGGCATGGTGACAACATGCTGGAGGAATCCCCCAAGTTCGTACCGACTACTACTGACCGTTATCATACGACTCACCACTATTATAGTATGCCATGGTACAAGGGTTGGACCAAGGAGATCAAGGGTGGTTCCGTTAAAGGCAAAACCCTCCTCGAAGCCATCGACGCCATCGAGCCTCCAGTTCGTCCATCCGACAAGCCACTTCGCCTTCCCCTTCAGGATGTCTACAAAATTGGTGGTATTGGTACTGTCCCTGTCGGCCGTGTCGAGACTGGTATCATCAAGGCCGGAATGATTGTTACATTCGCTCCCTCGAGCGTCACCACTGAGGTCAAGTCCGTCGAAATGCACCACGAGCAACTTGTAGAAGGTGTTCCTGGTGACAATGTCGGTTTCAACGTGAAGTGGGTCTTCAGCGTCAGCCAAATGACGCAAGTGCTCACTCTTATTCAGGAACGTGTCTGTCAAGGATATTCGCCGCGGCAATGTCGCTTCCGACTCCAAGAATGACCCCGCCAAGGAGGCTGCGTCGTTCAACGCCCAAGTCATCATCCTCAACCACCCCGGTCAGATTGGTGCTGGTTATGCTCCTGTCCTCGATTGCCATACGGCCCACATTGCTTGCAAATTCGCCGAACTTCTTGAGAAGATCGATCGCCGAACGGGCAAATCTATCGAGCAGGCCCCCAAGTTTGTCAAGTCGGGTGATGCATGCATCGCCAAGCTTGTCCCTAGCAAGCCAATGTGTGTAGAGTCGTATTCTGAGTATCCACCGCTTGGTCGTTTCGCCGTCCGTGACATGAGACAAACTGTTGCTGTCGGTGTCATCAAGTCCGTTGAGAAGACTGAGAAAGGTGGCAAAGGCGAGTTCAAATTCAAGTGCACCGTGGCTGTGGTGCTAACGTTGCTATGTACAGTCACGAAGTCCGCGGAGAAGGCTGCAAAGAAGAAGTAAATGTAGATGTATAATCACCCTTTTCCCCCTTTGTTCCTTCACGCACATTTTTCTTCTCTCTTCTACTCCGCGCCAGGCATACCACGCATCATTCTTCTACTATCATGACAATTCTGTTTGCACGCTTACGACGATTTACGACGCTGGGTCATGTCGATGGGCTTCAGGTCGTCGTGTATCTATAGCTTGCGGTGTTGTTCTGATACGAGCCGAAGGATTGATAATGTTGCAGTTGTATTCCTCTGAACGCGTTAATTTCAGCGACGGGAAGTCGCGCATTTGTAACCGCACGCTATAGTGATCATACAAGCTGTAGGCCAAAAGCTAACAGACATGCTCGACTCCCTTGCTACCTTCGACCTTAGGGCCAAGATCTCTCCCTACCGTTCGCTCAAAAACCTCCATCATGAAGCTGAAGAGAGAACGTGTCAAGGCCGCGTCCCATCTTCCCTTGGAACTCTCGTCACGGATGAAGGCGTGTTGGGCCTGCACTTCCAGAAACTGAAAGAGCTTTTATGGCGGTACGGGCGGAAGAAAGAGGAATAACGGACAGAGACGGGGACGCTGGCATCTTCTAGGGTCTTGCGGATGAGATCTCTGCCAGCACGCGGAACATGGGTATCCTGCTTCCCGAATATCATCTGTAAACACATCTTTGAGCTCTGCGGGAAGCCAACACAACGATTGCGTTTATACCACTAGTTCGCCCTTTCCTGTGAGTTCCCCAGCCCGCACCCGCGCGAGTGAGTCATCCCCGCCTTTACCAAGCGTGGCACCGTGGATATCGGTGGCGAAAAAGCAGACAGCTGAGAGGACGCGCGGATCAAACGCGGCCTGCCAGTGGAAGACGTTGATGAACAGAGCGTTGCAGATGTAAGAGATCAGGGGCTTACACGGAAAGCCTGTTGGTAGGCAAATTAGAACGGAGGGTTAGGCGCGGAGATGGGAGAGAGAGGCATGAAAGGGAAAGGGTCGCTGACCAGATGCCCACCAAGGCACATGCCCGTCGCTAGGAGGTGCAGTATGTCACCGCACAGCATGTCAAATCCCCCGATTTCTTTTCTTTGGTGTGGAGGATTTCTCACCGGCTATTCTGCCGTTGCAGTTAGGTGATGACATGAGCAGATCCACTGCTAACGTCGCATCCTAACCGTATCACAACGACAAAAAGCAGGCCTCGATCAGTTGTGGAGCTCAGAAGGGGAAAACGCTGACCTCGTCATAAGCTGCCAATTCTTTCTCGACCTGCGAAGTCGATGAGATGTTTTTTTTTTTTCACCAAAGTGGTTGGGCGTTTACCTTGTATTTGTTGCCCCTATCGGTTCCTACGAGGAAGGTCGAGCGATCCGCAGAGTATGAAACACAACGTACAGACCCTGGACATCGTATGGAATTGCGTCGGGTCCCTCAAACTCGTGGAAGGATGATGGACAGGCTATTCGTGGTAGTGAAGCTTAATGAAACCTAATAGGCGGCAACCGTCTCACCGACTACGTAACCATGACTTGCGATCTGGCCAGCAAAGCGTTGGACAGGCCCTGTCACTTGATATATCTCGCTACAATATTGGCACGATCAGGGAAGAAGACGCCTTTCGAGCGCGCACGGTGGCCCAACCTGAATACGACGACGCCTATCAAAAAGAGCAGAAATGAGAATGAGTTGGCGGGGCCGTGGATGGTGACGCATACCGGGAAACTTGGCTTGAGGATAGCCTGGAATTTTGGGAGAAATGACAAATATCCGAATGGGCCTCTCGTTTTTTGCCAGCTTTGTCGGCACGTCGTGAAAATCGGTGGTGATCAACATCGTTCGTGCAGAGTGTTGTCGACTGTACTAATCTTATCTCTCCGCGTTGCGTTTGAGCGCCAAAAGAGCGCGAAGCGCGAACGAACGTGGGTCAAACTCGTCAGCTCATAGGTTCTCCCGAGTCGTTGGTTTATGCCCCCTTCGAAAAATTTCTAAAATGAAATGGAGGCCACGTTCTTTTTTCATCGAACACGCCCACCATGCCAGAACCAACGCCGACGAGGATCCGCGCGTACATCCCGAGCGACGAGAAACAAGTGCGCTTCATGGTCGGGCAGGCGCAGATGGAGTCTCTCGCGTTCGCGAACAGCAGCAGTGAGCAATCGACGACTTTCTTCTTGATTCCCGAGCCGAGCCACGCTGATCGCCGACCGACTTACTTTATTCAAAGCGTACTTGCATCCGGTCACTCTGGCCGTGTGGATATGCGTTTCTTCCGTGTTCGCTCATTACATGGATTGGTGGCCAAATTCCACACTCGGAATCTTGAGCTGGCTACAGCTCCTCCCGGCATTTTTCGCCCCGGCCGTGCCAATAATGTTCTTGGTTGACTGGTATGTGTGGAGCAGCAGTCGCCGCCCCCCCTTCCTTCGCCATTCCGCTGACATGTGACTTAGGAAAAACAGACCGTATGTAGAAGACACGTCCGAGAACGTTCTCCGACGCATAGACCTCACGGACATCCAGACCCATTACGGACGCTCGCCCGCCTCGGGATTTTGGATCCTCGAACACACGGACAAGCTCATCGGACTCATCGCCATCGACGCGTCTCTGGACGCGACGAACGACGAGGTGGCCACGAAAGAGACGGGGGACTGGCTCCAGACGAGGCTCCGGAAGAAAGGCACGTCGGGCGTCGCGACGATCCGGCATTTTTTCGCGGAGGAGGCGTACAGGAACGTGAAGATAGAGGACGACATGCTGCGCTTTGCGGTCAAGTCGACGTTTGGCGCGGACCGGAATGTCAAATCGATTCGCATGTTGGCCTCGCCGCTGCGCCCCGCTATCCTAAACACTCTCCGAGGGAATAAATTCTCCAAGGGACATCGGGTGGGTACTATCGGAATTCAGGGTTGGGAAGTCTGCTGGTATACCCTGGAGAGGGCCCAGTGGGAGGCGGCGGCAAAGGAGATATAGACTATCAGGGGTCTTTTGTTGGATTGATTTGGGTTGGCCGTGCCTTGTCAGTAATTTGAATATGATCATGTCGCGTTTAATTTCCACAATCATCTCGGGCGTACGTCCTCACTTTCCCTTTGTCGTTCTCGAGTCCTCTCTCGTGCAATCCAGTTTGCCTGTCTTGCGTGCGTTCGTCGGCAGCCAAGACGCGACCACCCACGTGCTGCTCTTCAGCCTTCTGTACCCGCCGTCAACATTGGCAGGGGTTCCTC
>Ga0137394_10001733_pt1 | contig 16008 bp, 22 predicted proteins | sample czobulk116metaG_FD_108278 | JGI IMG/M metagenome (GOLD analysis project Ga0137394, IMG submission 108278) | Vadose zone soil microbial communities from Angelo Coast Range Reserve, California, USA - czobulk1.16 metaG | ecosystem: Environmental > Terrestrial > Soil > Vadose zone | place: USA...
GGTTGTAACAGAGAGCCGTGGTGAACTACAAGGGCGCCGCGGACCACTTCATCGTCCAAATTGATATGGAAACTTGAAGGCGTGTTAACAGGCGCAATAGAAAGAAGGAACTTTGTGATGTTGTTCGAATAGAGGGTCGAGGATTGGGTAGGTAACCGGGAGGGTAGATCAGTATAACCTGACGAGTAAGATCTTACATCAGTACTTAAGAACAAACGAGTTTTGTGAGGACAGACCAATGATCGTGACCCCTTTGTGTACATGAAGCTTTCCGGGGATGGTAGCCTCGCAGTTCCCGCCTGCCTCCGCCGCCAAATCCACGATGACGGATCCTTGCTTCATCACGCCAATCATCTGCGAGGGTGTATAGTCAGCGAGCTCGCGCCTCTATTGGCATTCACTAAACGTGCCTCGTTTGTGATCAGCTTGGGCGCAGGTTTCCCGGGTATGAGAGCCTAGAGAGAATTATCAGTCGGCGCCAAGTAAGACGTACGAGCGAGAACGCACCGTAGTGATTACAATGTCCACTTCCTTGCACTGTTCTAAGAAAAGCGCCATTTCCGCCTCTATGAATTCCTTGGACATCTCTTTCGCATAGCCACCACTTCCACTTCCTTCTTCTTGTATCTTAACCTCGATAAACTCTGCTCCGAGAGACTGGACCTGTTCACAAGCGACAGAACGCGCATCGAACCCGCGCACGATAGCGCCCAGGCGTCGCGCAGTGGCAATAGCGCTGAGACCCGCAACGCCTGCGCCAATCACAAGGACCTTGCATGGAGGGATCTATACGTACATTCCTATATTTAGCCCTTACTCTATTTGATCACAGAAGGATTGACACAACCTTTCTGGTCAAGGGTAATTATGGAAGAGGCCGCGTATCAATTCTCCGGAACACGTAAAAGACTTTGCACATACCCCGCTGCGGTAACCTGACCAGTCATGTATCGACCAAAGTGATTGGCAGCCTCCAACACAGCCTTGTAGCCTGCGATGTTTGACATAGAACTGTCAAAGACGCGCAACATTCAGTTAAAGACGATAAGAGCGTGTCGAAATGATAAGGGGATCTGACCTGAGCGCGTCAAAGGTCTGGGCACGTGATATCCGGGGTATCATATCCATGGCAAATGTGTTGACATCCCTCTTGGCCAGTGCTTCTACCAGCTCCTTGTTTTGTTTCGGATTGATGAATGAAATGAGAGTGCTTCCGTGCTTTATGCGCCCGACCTCTTCGTCGAGCAGGGGAGGCCGGACCTTGAGCATGATGTCTGTTTTGGCAAACAGGTGTTCACGCGATGCGAGTGTCGCACCGGCCTTCTCGTAATCTTCATTCAAAAACTGGGCGTGCGTCCCGGCATCGTGTTCGATGAGCACCTCCGCGAAACCTTTCTTACGCAGGAGGGCGACATTTTGCGGCGTGAGGGCGACGCGGCATTCGTTTGGGTAGGTTTCTCGCGGAACTCCCACCCTCAAAGATGAGTAAGGTACGCCTTGAAATAAAGGCGTTGTTTCAATGAGAACCTGCGGCTGAGTTGACGTCAGAACAACGTACTAGAATCTACCTCTGCTGATGCAGATGCTCCTGCCTCTGAGCGCAAACGTCTGGATACATGAAGAGGGCGAGAAGGAGGGCCTTGTCAGAAGATATGAACGTCAGCTATGCGTTTCCGATAGCCAGCAGGAACGCGTGAACACTGACGATATGTGAACTTCCTGTAGATATGAGACGAGCCTGAGGGGATACGGCAGAGTGATCGCAGACAGCAGACGACACTGGCCGTAGAGATGGCCATCGTCAAGGAGGATGTAGGGGAGACGTGGTGGTAAGAGAAATGGCTGGAATGGCCGTGTTGGCGAGAGATGAAGCAACGGGAGAGGCAAAAGAAATAATAAATTACCCCCGCGCTTGCCCCGAGTCGAGGCCGAGTGCTCGGCGTTGTCCCGATTTGGACACATTCCCATCGATCGCGGTCACATGATGTCCACCCATCAATTAATCGTGCCTCATCGATGAGAATTCATCCGGCTTAAACACGTCACATCCAACCAAGTGCCCACACGCTCTCTCGACCCAGCCCTTCAGCTGCCAGGACACACTCACAGCGCGGACGGCAGTCTCACCCTTTCGTCATATTTTCTACACTGTCGCAACCTCGTGCATTTAGAAGACTTCCGTGGCGTTCCCTCGCAGATGCCGTAATAAAAGTGCCATTCATTTGATACACGTTTACAGTTATGGATGAAGCAGATACTGTAATATGCGCAGCTAGTTGCCAACTGTCGTCAATGCAAAGTTTTGCCGCTGAGTCCCCGCTCTAAATTAATGATCTCTTGCACATGGGAATGCTCCCATAGACGCTTTGCATCCTCAAGATCGATCGGAGGCAACGGTCTCCGGGGCAAGCCCCCATAGCCGTGCAGTTTGTCGATTAAATATTTAGTGCCGGAAATCGATGCCTTTGCGATGGTGAAGTCTCCGCGTGCGATGATGCCTTGCAACTGTTGGGCCTCCGGTAACCGCGAAGGGTCCTTTGCAGCTGCCTCCGATAACTCGAACAGTTTCACTAAAGCACGCTAATAGGAGATCCAGTATATGACTGATCGCACCAACTAAGCACATACCGGCGCTATGTTAGCGAGACCCGTAATGGCGCCGTGTCCACGAACAAAGGCAGACGAGGTGATAATGTCCGCGTAACCCCCCAATACCAGAAACGATGTTTGAGGATCCTTGCGCGGATGTAGCTCTTCGAACACCGGATCTGTAACGGTAGCTGCGATCCGTGTGAGCTTGCCGACGTTTCCGCATCTATCAAACCACATAGAGTACAGGGGTGAGGAGGTGCAGATTTTGTGTGGGAGACAACCGGGGATAACGTACGTGAGCTTTACCCCACACAGGTTCGGACACGCAGCAGCGAGTTCTACGATCAAATCAGAGTCGAGGTCGATTCCTCCACTGGCCCCAGGATCTGTGTGCGTGGAGATACGTGGATCAACGAATGGATCCGTCTGAGAAGGCAAAGAGGTACGCACAATTATATACCAGAACGGGCACCGGGCTTTTCCTCGCCACCTCTACATAGTATTCCTTCAGCGCCTGCCGGTGATTCGCAAGTACACCAGAGAAGTATCCGGGCGTGATGACGATAGCGGCGTCTGCACCCGCAGCCGCAACTTCCTCACAAAGCACGACGGTCTCCCGCGTGCTACCGCCACCACCACCCACAATGATGGGGAAGCCTGCGAAACCCGCCGCATCAAGTGCATTTCGAGTAGCATGGATGATCCTGGTGCGCTCGCCGTGAGCAAGGTGTAGACCCTCCCCCATCGTGCCCGCCAGAAGTGGACACACCCCAGCGCGTGCTAAGTATACAACATGCGCTTCGAGCGACTGCAGATCTGCATTCCTCCGGAGCGTCAGTACAACGGAACACGGGCGTGATGCGGAAGTGCACACCAAGGTCCTCGCTGTCTGGGAGAAAGAAGGTGGGAAGGGGAGAAATGATGCCAGGGGCTAATCGCCGTGTCATGATAAGGCTAGAGACTGGGAAGGGATATCTCGATATCTCGATATAAATATGACGCTCTTCTCCGCCACGGACCGCTCGGACCGCCAGGTGGGCCTAGACCGTCGGTTGTTGACCTTTCGCTGGTCATACCAGTATAAAGCTGACCTAGGGTTGTTCCATTGTTCCCGGTTTCTCACAGAATGGTTAGCCCTCACACAAATAAGATAGAGAGTTATGCATTCGATCCAATCTTCAAACATGGAACAATGAAAAGTTCACTGGTTGCCCATAGCTAAGACCGAAATGTGGTCCCGTAGTGAGATTGAATAGTTCCTGAGCAGTGAAAAACTGAAGCGGGAGGTCTGCATACGTCATGAGCATTATCGTGTCTGGAGTTAACGAAGTAGGTTCCATGCCGAATGAGGATAGCCCGTTACAAGTCAATGGCATATTCCCCACTTGCTAGTTGAAGCTTGAAGGGTTCTGAACCTTCCCAGATGGTGAAACTAAGCGAAGGAGTGTAGTAAAGTCACGCTCGTAAATACCAAGGAAAAAGAATCCATTGTGATATCCACTGTGGGTTTAGACGCAGACCAGGTCTCGGGCTGAGTAGGCCTATATAGATAGGCATGACCTCGTGCAGAGAACCAGGTACAAGAAGCAAAGTGAATGACGACCCATGCTGCAGTGTTTGTGCAAGTTTGACTTGGCGAGTACACCTTAACGTCACATCGATAGCAAAGCAAAGCCCGTCTCGAATGGTATGGGATTATTCGGAGATTCGGAAATCTGGCCAAGGTCCTATAGCCAGCTATCGGATCTGGTGAAGATATGCGTTTTCCACATTGGGTGGTTAGTGTAAGCGACTCGGACCCCCACGGTGTATCATACGCATCAACCACTAAACTGCATGCTCATTCACGTCAGCACGACATTGAGTATGGAGAAAACTCGTACCGGCTCGGGGTCAAACGTCCCAGGAGAACGACGCTCAGAAATCCAGACTTTTTTTGACCTACTTACGTCCTTCTGTTTTTCCCCCATCCCCATCGACAACGACCAGTTTGTCCAACACCTCACGCTCCCACGCGGCCCACCCATCCGCGTCCTTTTCACCCGCATCTTCCAATGCGGCCTCGAACACCTCCCAGGGCACGCACCGGCGGTCGCCCTCCTCCGTGGGCTCGAGGACATAGTCTTTCTGTCGAGAGCGCGTGAGCGTGACAACGTGTCCTGCAGAGCCGAGCTCGCGCGCGAGATCATGCACGATCGAGCGCACATACGTGCCGCCCGACACGCGCATCTGCAGCACGAACGCCGTCGGGACGTCATCCGACGCCGCCGCGCCTTCGTTACCTGTCGCCTCTTCCTCCTCGTCTGTCTTGTCGGCGGCAGCGGCGATGGGAGCACCGGCGGTGGGGTCCACGCCGGAGAGCGACTGCGCTAGCGCCCGCTTCTGCTCTGGGGAGAAGACCTTCTCTGGCCAGCGGTACGGATGCGCGACGCCCTTCCACTCTACAAGCTCGAGCGAGTGCACCGTGACGGGGCGCTTCTCGATCGGCCGCGGGAGCGGGACGCCCTTGCGCGCGTAGTCGTAGAGCGGCATCCCGTCCATCTTGAGCGCGGAGAATCTGTTTCCGAGTCAACGACGCGAAATTGGTCGTAAGTTGGTTTTCGGCCGCGAGTCTGGGAGGAAGGAGGGAGGGTTCGGAAATGGATGTACTCGGGACGTACATCGGAGGTGCTTGTTGGATCTCTCCGCGGAACTGCGAGAGCGCGTCTTCGACTTTTTCACGAGTGACGTGTCGCCAAGGCGCCGTCCGCACGCGTGCTCCTTCGCTATCGTACGTATCTGTCTCGCATCCGAGCAAACACGTCGTATGGTACTCCTATCAAAGTATTAGCTTGCGTGACGGAGCACCTATTCATAACGCGCACCTTTGTGCAATCTAAGAACTCGTTCAGTTTCTTGGTGCCTCTACCAACGCCGACCACTGCAAGGTGCTGACGCTCGACCCGGACGCACAACGGAATGCGATCCCCGACCAGATACACTCACCGAGGACACCGTCCGCGAGCGGATCCAGCGTGCCACCCTGTCCGACTTTCACATTGTCCCTCCGCGCCCTCTTTTTTTTACCCGCCGTCTTCCCAAGTTTCTCTTCGTCGACGAAGAGACGGGAGTGGCAGACGAGCTTCTTTAACTGGTCCACGACGTGCATGGACGTTGGTCCAGACGGCTTCACTATGCCGAAGAGCCCCGAAAGAGGCAACGAAGCCGGGGTCTTTGGCATTCTGGAAGATACAAGAGTAGGCCAAGGAAGGCCGAGGTTTTGTGTGTTGGCTGCGAAAGGGAATGTTTATCCCGCGCCTGATTTGGCTCTATTCCGAGCGCCAGCTGGCACGCCTTGGCTCGTCCTTCGTACATACACTTGGACACTGCAATCTCTACTGTCTACTAATGATAACGCACAACAATATTAATGTATCATCCCGACACCAAGCGCTTATTCTCCCCAGATTTACTGTAAGAGCTTACCCTTCCGAAGGATAGACCGCCGGCTATACGGGAATTATGTCAACACAGTGAGGCCAGAGTCCCGAACGAATGTCCTACGCACAAATAGTCTGTGGTGTTCCTTTGCTCCAGCTTCGTCAATCGACGCAATCTCAGCGTCCGTAAGCCCCGGCGCATCAAATGTACTGAGAGTTTCAGGCAGGCGGGACTCCTTCGATGTCGTCCTAGAATGAATGCGTCCATCAGCCGGCTTCTTGTAGTCGTAGTTTGACGACCACTCACGTCACTATCACAACCCCCTTCGCGCGCTGCCATAGATATAGCACTTGAGCTTCATTGAATGGCTTTTCGGTTGTGTCAGAAAGCCTCTTCGCGATGGACGTCAGCACGGGGTTGATTGGCCCGCCCTTGACGCGAAAGATTGGGGAGAGCCCGCCGTACGACGCAGTCACGATTCCATATTGTTTCTGTAGCTCTAGAGTGGGTAGCGCCTCCTTGTAGACATATGGATGGAACTCTATCTGCAACGCATGTCAGCAACGGGAGTTGACCGGTGACGAAGACCCGATAGCTACCTGGTTGATCGACGGTAGGATCTCCGCGCCATCGAGAATCTCGCCCAATTGCGCGGCTCGGAAGTTGGATACGCCGATGCTACGCGTCAGCCCCTCTTTCTTCAGCGCCTCCATTTCCTTCCATACGGTCTTCAAACGTCCGGGCTTATCGTTGAATTCCACGGGGGTGTGTACGAGGAACAGGTCGACGTATTCGAGCCTCAGCTGAGCGAGCGACTCCACGAGTGTGTCCCTCACGGCCTTGCCCTCGGCCGGCTTGGCCAGCTTAGTCGTCACGAACAGCTGCTCGCGGGCTTTCCCCGCTGCCGCGATGCCAGCGCCGAGGGACTTCTCGTTTCTGTACCATTGCGCGCCGTCGAGGTGCGTGAAGCCCGCGTTGATCGCGCTGGTCACCAGGTGCTCTGCATCCTTGGAATAATGCGCGGTCCCGGTGCCGAACGCCAACAAAGGTATCGTCGTGCCGTCATTCAATTTGATTGGGGTGTTCGCCATTATGGACGAGACTTATCGACTTGTGAGCTGCCTCTCTAAGAGGGGGCGGGGTCACGGGTGTGGGTGTCTAAGTTGGCCATGCAGTGTCACCTTGGTTATAAGGTAATCCATTGAGCGGAAAATGGCTATTAATAATAGATCATCGATCAACGATGGAGGATTGCAAGCCAAGCACTACCATGCGTAAAACTGCATGAATAATGCATATGCATGATTGATTATTAATGGGAACGTCTTTGCTTTAAATCAACGTGACGTCAAATAACCCATGACAAAGACGTTAGCATCAAGGCTGATTTCGCGGTGTCGATTCTCCTCAGGCCTCACACGACTCTCGACTCGATGCGCCTGGATATATCAACATGGCACTTCACAGACGGGTGGCTCGCTTTTCATAAGGGATCATATACAAGATAAGATAATGAGGCGAGGAGGGTGCTACGACCAACGTACATCACAGCCTCTGGGCGATGGGTTCCTATCCCATGGCCGATATACACACCCGTCTGGTCCTCGTGCAGTTCCACAGCGCCATGGGCGGCTCTCTGTCTCTTGCGACTGGCTCAACGGAAGGAGGGCTTTGTTGTCCCAACGCACCTCAGGACGCGACCCGTGGGGCCATCTCAAGAACGATTGGGCAGTGGTCAGATGCACCGTATATCTCGCTGCGAATCTCGCACATCTTGACACGGTCCACCATCCGCTCGCTGAGAACGACTACGCATTTCGAAACATGATCAACTATCAGCAGCGCTTACTTCCGCTCAGGAAGGCGACCACTTACACATGTCGAGTCGCCACCCAATGCCTTTCGCACGGCAATTGAATCGGAAGGAGAAGTACGTGTAATGGTGATCGTCCGGGTGAAGCTTTCGCCAGACGTCGACGAACCTGCTAGCGTCATCCTTCGGCGGGTTCAAGATGTTCGCAAACGCGGTAGTTTCGGCCTCCGTATAACCGGCAGTTTTGTTCCAGTTTGTCTTTGGATTGCTAAGGTCTGTGGACATGGACGTCATGTACGTGATGCAAAAAATGGGGGGGAAAGGACAGACCGATGGCAGTCGGTGCGACGTTGAGATCACCGGCCCATATCACGGCTTTCTTCTTGTCCAGATCACGGATGTGGGCTTCGAAATGATGATTCCACAATTTCTTCGCATCGAGAGTCTGCGGCGATCATGATACGCAGGGGTGTAATGTACTCGCAAACGGACAAACCTTTAAGCCTGCCCCTGCATTGACAACATATGTTCCGACGACGTAGTAATCCTCAAACTCGAGGGTGACGATGCGACCTTTGACATAGTTGGGGTCTGGGTGGCCCGGTAACGTTTTATCGATACTGAGTGGTTTTATTTTCGACAGAATAGCAGTTCCTGCTAGATGAGAGGCTCGATAGACCGCCAAGAAGACTTATTGGGTCAGGAAAGCATACAGTATGTTTTCTTTTCGGATATAGACCAATATCTGTACGGGAACCGATTGGCGAGTGCTGGGTCAGCGGGCTCATCATTGACCTGTCGTCCCCGTAAGTCACGTCAGGCAAAGGCTATGTCGTCTGCGCGCACCTTTGTCTCGGTGAGAATCAAGATGTCTGGATCCTCGGCTTCCACATAGTACTTGAAGCCCTTGTACGGTCTCAGTCTCCGTAAAATGCGCCGCGTTCGTCGTTGTCATCTCACCTTCTTTTGGCTGGAAGCCAGACTACATATGTTCCAGGACGCAATACGCGTCGCGTTTTCAGCCCGCGGCGGAAACGAAATCTTGACGGGAAGGACCTTGTTTGTCGGCTGTCCATTTGGAGCAAGTGCGTTTTGCTCAGCAGCGGGGTCGCTTGCTGGCGCGGCGACCTTGGCTTTCTTTGCTTGTTTGGATCCGACGGGCTTTTCGCCCTCTGAATCTGAGGATGCTTTCCGTTTGCTCGAACTCACGACGCGTTGTTGTGGCATGACGGGGATAATGTGTGGAGTTAAACAAGACTTAAATGAGAGGCGATATGGCAGTCGGATTGACCACGCCCTGGTGATGACTACGATAGCCATTCAGTTTACGCGAAGACGCGTGATTGACGCGTCGAAACGAGACACGTAAGCCACTGGCAGGTGCGCGCTCCTGACGCGCAGGTCTTGGCCTGAATCACTTTGTTTCGAGGCGACTCAGGTGAGTGTCTATCTCCATGCTTCATCTGAGTCACAGCGAATTTCTCTGTAGATTAGTTGCGGCGGATATCTTTACCGGTATATGACGCCGTCATCAGTCCCACGCAATAAAACCCGCTGGAGGAAGGAGCCTCCGAATGTTGACTGTTCCTTATTCTGCTGCTTATCCTAATTCCACTGGCCCAGCTTCCACCAGATGTATGCAAGAAGTAAACTTAACATCAATACCTACATCCTGCTCAACAGTTCCTGTTCGTTTCCTCCGCGCAAGGGAGAAGTCCGCATTAGCTTGCGAACGGGATCCGATACTGATATCGTCATCATGAACGCGTTCGCATATGCGTCGCATATCCCTTTCCCGCCAAAGACCTGTCACCAAGAATGTCACGGTCGCTCGACAGGTCAGATCTTGACGATGGCTGAAAGCGAGTTCAAGAGCTCGAGATGATGGTATTCAGAGTATCACATATCTCCTTGATTAGCATCGATGACCCAAATCTAGTTCCTGAGATTTCATCTCCTGTAGGTGCTAACTTAGTGGCGCATCACGTTGAGACCCCACTAATACTGGAACTACAAAGTCCAGTCCAACGTCAATATTGCGGGGTCTGTTTGTATGGTAGCCAACACGATGTTGCAATGTATACCAGGATATCTGCTAGGGACCTCGACGCCATCGATACCGGACTCGTATCGACCAACCCTCCTCGGAGCAGGATTGAGAGACGAACTAAAGTAGCCCCAACACCGTAGGCTTCTTCAAGAGACCTACTGTGTCATTTACCGAACAACAGAGCAAGTGGCACCCGCACAGAGAGCAATGCGCAGGAAAATAACAGAGAAAGAGAGTCTGTGACAATGCGGAGAGGTGAGCAGCCTGATGCATATATCGGAAACGAGTAGCTGGTGACCAGTTTTGGTCCATCATCGATAGCCTGACTGGCCAGTCCCAGTGGATGCCAGAACAACAAATCACGAAACCAATTCAAAGTCCGCCACTTGACCAACTCCACTGAGATTTTCGAGTCTTGGCTACCAATTGCAGTCGAGGAATATGATAGTGGAGTTTCCTTGCTGACTGGGATATGTTCGAACCGTGGTCCAGTCCTCCTTCCCAATTCCAGCGAGGGACAGAAATGGCGTAAGACTTGGCTAACTGCAGGTGGCCGTCTTGATTGACGCAAGGTCCCTGAAGGTCACCGGACCTGTCTGAACAAACCGTAGGCGCCTATCTCACTCCCGTGACACGCTCGAGTCAACAAGACGACGCCCAATATTTCTGGTTATGGTGTTGCTTGTATCTGTTGTTGACGTCTCTGCCGCATCTCTTGGGGAGCAGCCCTATTCTCTCCGACGACATGATTCCCTCCAATGGCGCCAGATCGACCTTGTCCTCTTTTCTCCAGAGCTTGCGATCCATTAGCCTGAGACACAAACTCAGGACCATATTGCGCTGCTTACTCTTCATATTTCGCAATTTAAGGGGTGTCTGGTCACGCTACTTCCCCACTAACTCTAATGTTAGTGATGGAAAGAAGACGAAAGGAAGCACGGGAAAGCTCCCTTATACGAGATCGTCGTGGAAGCGGGAAGAGTTCAATGTGGTTTGTGCCAGCAGGGCTTTTGGGGGGGCAGACGAGCAAAGTTTGAGTCACTCATTGTCGAGATCTAGCGACAGAGAGGAGCCCATCCAACTAGAACCTGTCATCGGACGGTCCCCTAATATGTCACATAGTCCTTCATTCTCTTATCCACCTTCGTTGCAAGACTCTCCAAGACATTCAGTCAATCCCCTCCCTCTAGGCAATTCCAACAATTCATCGAGTTCTTTGAGGCCAGAAACCCCACTGAGCACTATGGAGTTGATTATCCATCGGTCAAGCTCTCCCGTCTCCTGGACTCATCCTCGTGCGACTTCGAGACAATTCACTGGGGGTTCCTCACGTAGTCGCTCCCGGCGACCATCACCATCACCGTCTACGTCATTATTCCGTCGCCATTTCTCTAGACCTGATTCACCATCAAGAGTTGACATCGAAGTCCCAACACGTATGGCAGCGGTCCAGGATTCTCAGGGTTCTCCTGAAAACTCGGCCCATTCCCCCACCGAGATCACTGTTCAAGTTGAGCAACCCTCAGTGCCAGGGTCGCCAGTCACATCGAATTCTTCTCCATCTCGACTTTCCCCCTTACATGATCGGATGCAGCAGCTTGATACACACCACCAACTCCCGTCTACCGAGTCTGTGAATTCGTCAGCGGACTCTTCGCGTCCGAGAGAAAGGCCTTCGGTGCTTGGGGCGCATAGAAACGTGCACTCCAGCCAGGGGAGTATATGGGCTCCTTCCTCGAGTCCATCGTTGATCCAGGCCCCCCGTGAACCCTCAATTGTATATCCGGAGACCTCAGTCTCCCGCATATCGATTCAACTCTCGGCGTCGACCGCATCAAATACTCAGCCTAGAACGGCAACTCGCTCGCTGAGACCCATGCACTCGGAGCAAGTATCACGATACGTGAAGAAAGGTGACGTGTGAGAACTTTCTGCTACGCATGCCAGGCTTGTATAGTGACATGGACTCAGGGAAAGGAAAGACAGCAAGTTTCGGTTAGCGCCCATGCAAGTTGACTTGTAATTCAGTCCAACCAGAACTCCATTTTCTGTAGGCTCATGAACCTCTTCCTTGATAGCTTATATCCGTACTACGGGGCCTCAGGCGATTGGATTCCCGTTACTCACCCGGGAGGTGCACTCTACTTCTATCATGAAAGACTGGTAAGACAGCAACACTTCCATTATCCTGCCTCTGAATTCGAAATTTTAAGAGGATCTTTACCGACGTATACATGTACAACGTCGATCTAAGAGAAGAAGTCCTCAGGTCTGCAGAGCAGCTTGAGGATGAGCTTAGACGCAAAGGACCCCTTCCTACAGCTCACTATGATCTTGTTTTAGATATGGTCGAGACGAAGGACGAGAAAATCATCTGGCAGTACTATTATGTTGACCACAGCAACAGGACATTGTTCTGGTTGGAACCCTATGACATGAACGATTTGTTGCGTGATATACCTGGCGTAGAAGAGCCTGGTCATATCAGTGAGTAGGTTCTTGCTCAACACACGTGTTCCCAACCATGATGTTTTCGTGTGGTCTAGAGCTTTGTCTGGAATCGCTTTACTGGTGAGGACTTAGGTTTTATACCCGTATTCATATTGACAATAACTTCCCGCCGATTAGGGTCCACTGGTCAATATATCCCATTGGCTACGCAGGACGCGACTTCCCAGGTGACGCACCTGAAAAGCTATTGGGGGTCCTATTAATTAGCAGTATTGGTATTTGCTGCGTTTCTTTCATAACCCCCATGTTCTGATGGGACATAGATTCCTTGACCTCGAAAGTCTCGACTGCTCCCTACAGCGTAGTTGACATGGAGAAGATGCGTGATCTAATAAAGGAAGCCAAAGGTTCCCCCCCTTTCCCCTATTCGCTGTGGCGATAATAATGGAGTGTAGGCCTTGGCACAGAAAATGCTTACGCGATAAACTCAGTAGGTAATGAAGAATAACTCGATCTAGAAATGCTGAGATATATAACACCACTTTCCTAAGCTCGCTTACTCTCTATTTGTGGTATGTCACCTTTTCGACGCTGCGCCCTCTATCTGAAACTGGAGTTGAAATTTCAGCTCAATGGAGGTTTGTCCATTTCCACGGACAGAAGACTTCCCGCCTGGATAGGTGCAAGAGTATCTACAAGGGCGATGGTCATAAGCGTACCACGCTGGTTTGGCTGTTTTCTCCGTTCTTATTCTACCTTCCGGATGTCCATTTGCGGGAACTCGCGAAGGTCTGGGCGGACGAGGTAATCATCGAGGAGGTTTGGAAGAATTTCATGGAGAAGCTCATTTCGGAATGGCTGGAGTTCGTCCTATATGTAGGTGGTGTTCTTGCTCGAGATTCAAAAGACGTGCTCATCACTTGATAGTCAACCGTGATGCTCGCTGCGAATGTTGCTTTTCTTGCTATTCAGGGCGTCGTTGTAGTCCCCGGGCCACAAAGCGGAATTGGAAGTGGATGGATCATAGCTTCCCCTGCGCAGATCGCAAGTTCCATATCATTGATGTATAGCATCGGCAGCATCATTTCAGGTCTGCTCTTAGTCCGACGCAATCGCACAATAGCGATGCAGGATGCTAATACAGCAGTGCGTTTGTCATTCCCCTTTTTGTGCCTCACTAGGCCTCACTATCTGATTGACTTTCAGTGTTCTTATCTGCATGGCATGAAGAAGCGTTTCGTTTACCTCGAACCCTTAGCCATTATATTCAGTCTAACGTATGCCCTGCTAATGTGGTCGTGCGTCGTCTCGTCTCTTATTCCACGGTCTCTGGATAGTGATGATGACCAATCTGTTCAGCGTCTGCGCGTTTTTCGTTGCTCTATCACTGTTCTCCTTCCAGAAAATGAGGAAGGCGATTTGTATCTCCGTGGGAATTGCTGCTGGTGTCGTCATTGTTCTTATATCCTGGTGCATCATCAATTCATGGGACTCGGGCAATGAGGATTCGGAAAATGACGAACTCATAGATGATGAGCACGAGTAGAATACAACTTGGGTGGACGAGGCTACACCTTTTCACTCGACTCACACTGTACATTCTGTACTACTGCTACTGCACTGCCTTTGTTTGGAAGATACTGCTGTAGAAAGCTGTTGCGTATTTGTATTTGTACCGGACCAGGTTTATCGGTTCCGAGTTAATCAATGTGTTCTGATAAGATGTTCGATTGTGTTATCGATATCATCTTTGCTAGTGACTCGGACCAGTTAAAGACTACTGTAGTAGTCTTTCTTTCTTCCACATTGACACCATGACCTCTGCGTTTTTCTACGGGATTCTATTGCATCCCAAGATCCTGAAGCGGGTCTTGAACAATGATGCTAGCCACCTACAGATCTGTCCCGCGATCCTAACGGTCCGTCCCCTCCCGCCGAGTACCTCGCGAGCTGTTGACGCACCCGAAAAAAAAACACAACACAGGGCTATACGCGGCACAAAGTCAAAGTACGTGGGACTCTTACAGCGCGACTTTGTCTGGAAAACGGGTACTCTTATGGCCTCCTGCCAGTGCGCGGGGCACTGCGCCTCGCAGGCCTCTCGCACCTCGCAACGAGATTTTTTCCCTTACTCACAACGAATCGAACGTGTTTTTTTTTCATTTAGTTTGAGGACTACCCTGCTATCGTTCCGGGAGAGCGGGGAAAGACGCTCCTAGGACGGGAGCTCACCGCGGAGGAGAACAGCGTCCGCGGTACGCTTGTCGCGGGCCTCACCGCGGACGACCTCAAGTTTCTAGACGTGTTCGAAGGCCATGCACGTATCTAAGCCCCTTCTATTCATTTCACTCATTTAAATATTTTCGTTCTCGACTTGCCTCGTTCCTTGTGGCGCTGTCGGGGAACACAGATGTACGACCGTTTACCGGTGCGCGTACATCCGTTGGGCCCATTCGCTCCCATTCCAGCGGACACCGAGGCAACTTCCTTGGCTGTGGAGGATAGCCTTATCTCGACAACTGCTCTTCCCCCGCTCGCGACGGCCAGTGAACTGGCGGAGCCCATCGAAGCACAGTCGTATGTGTGGTGTCTGGAAGACAGCAATCTAGAGAAGGAGCTGTGGTCCTTTGACGAGTTCGTCAAAACAAACGCATGGAAATGGATAGGCGAAGGGGCGCGTGGAAACGAGGATTATGCGGTGGTGGACGAAGCGAGGGAGAGATCGCAAGGGGAGACCGCTCCAGAGAGAGCATAGATTCGGCACGTGTTGTTTTCTCCAGCGCGCTGAACGTGCGCTGGTGAATAACCACACGATGATATACAACCTTAGAATTACAATCGTTGAAAACGTGGTCGGAATGGAGGATATCAATATTTGCCGAACTTGACATGCCCGGTCTCGGGTGCGTGCGCGTGCGCGCGCCTCGAGTCCTTACCCTTAAGCCCCTGCCCGCACACCTGGTACCGACACGCCTACATTCCTTTCTTAGTGTTCATGTACGCGCATCTATCCCGCAGGTGCGTCGCGAGCGCACGCAGCGCCGCTCGCGAGCATGACGCGCGCGCAGAATTCCTGGGGCGCATCGGGATCCGGAGCGAACACCGCGACGTCGCAGTGGATCCCGGGATAGATGAGCGGCGCGTGGCTCTCGTACGCATCCGTGGGGGCCAAAACTGTCGGTGCGGCCGGTCTCAACGTGATGGTCGCAATCCCGTTCCCGTAGCGTGCTGCGAGTATCGTGAGCTCGAAGGCACCGCCCCAGGAGTTTGGAGAGAGGATCGTGCGTATGTCGCACCGGCGAACTTTGAAGAAAGAACGACGCGCAACGTGCTGGGATGTAAGTATCTTCGTGGGCTGCGTCGATGTTCATATGAGGGTGTACCGTAGGATGACTACCATCACCTATTATCACTCCAAGCTTACGACTTCCAGGTTGACACAATCAGCACGTGGTGACATATTCTGCCGGAGTGCAGCCGGCGTTCGCGTGTCTTGCTCAACGACGAGCACAAAAAAAGCAACATACACGGACTATCATCCGTCGCGACCTGCGAAGCAACTCAAGTAACCTCGAACGGGATATCTCGCAAGCGATCAGAAACGGTGACGCGTACCTGGGCAGCATTCGACGATACTGTAGCGTAGGAAGGGGTTGACGCGTTGACGACGCGTGGATGTGAC
>Ga0137394_10001736_pt1 | contig 15999 bp, 16 predicted proteins | sample czobulk116metaG_FD_108278 | JGI IMG/M metagenome (GOLD analysis project Ga0137394, IMG submission 108278) | Vadose zone soil microbial communities from Angelo Coast Range Reserve, California, USA - czobulk1.16 metaG | ecosystem: Environmental > Terrestrial > Soil > Vadose zone | place: USA...
ACTCATCAGACTCAAAAGACTAACAATCATGTAGCGCATTCTTGTTCTCACGTTCCCTCGTGATTCTCTATATCTGTCCAGAAGCAAATATGACTTCGCTTCGTCGGCCGGCCACTATAACGTGAGGGCATCTTCGCGCATTCAAAAGTTTTGTCCTGGATTTCAGCGTGTACTGCACTACCCAAAATGAGCAGTTTCTACTCATGCAAGTTTCTGTATGGCGGATTCAAATGACCTCATTGTAGATTCGCGTGTTTCGCTGCGAGGGCGCGAACGTGATGGAAGATCGTAACTGGATCCAAGGACTGGAAACAATTGACGCACGTCTTGCAAGGGAGCTGGAATCCTGCTGGCGCGATCAGGAGGCTATTTTCCGCCGGCAGTGGGAACGTTTCGGCTCATTAACATTCACGCGGGATGGATGCGGCAGTCTGGCCGGTTTTGTTGAGCTAAGACACGAACTGGCTAACACACTTCTGGCAGTACCCCTTGCGGAATGGCGGCAGAAAGAACCTCTTCGACGCGTTACCAACGCAATCGAACGGTACCGATCTGATGCGCTCGAGGTTATCCAAACGCTGCCGGAGCAAAACCGCTCTATTGTCAGATACTGAAAACCTCATCGGTATTTGAATTGTTGAAGTTGCAGGTGGCCGCTGTTAGCCTTCTCCGTCCATGGCGGACCTTATATTAATGATGCTGAGTTGCCTTCCTGCCTGCCTTCGAACGCAAGCCGCGATGCAGACCGAGATCGTCGCACTCCGACATCAACTAGAATCACTCCGTCGTACTCTTCGTTTGTACTTTCGCTATTACAAGCACGCTTCATCTTGCCCTACCTTACTATGTGGTTGAAAAATCGAAGTTCTCTTGTTGAGTTGTGGATATTGTGGGTTTGCGTTGGCCTTGACGGATGCGTTTAACGAGTTGTATTGCAACTTCTGTTTCCAGGGCACGCCGGTTGAGAACCCATGGACCACGAGAAACGGGATGCTCGGCTTCGATCTCACCTCGATCGATCGCCAAGCGAAGTGTTCTATCACTTATGCCGACGTGCTTGGCCGCTGTCGTTAAGTTCATCCATCCTTCCGCTTCACAGCGCTGCGCCTCATAACAGGGAATTTCGTAATAGGTTCGCAGCGAGACCACCCGTTCTTTTGTCCAGTAGTTGCCTCTCCCCGTGCGCAGGTTGGAACGATTCAGCGCCGAGGCAATCCAATGGTCCGAACAGATCCTGGCGAGCACTTTCACCGCATCGACGGTATCTTTGGAAGTCTGGCTACCATTTCTGACCGCGTCTTCGCCGCGGTATACGCAATTCCGTGTGCACGCCACCTTTCCAATGAATGATGAGGATCAGTTCACCGGCTTCGGCGTCGACCACTATCTCTTGGATCAACGTTCGCACGATGCGTTTCTTCAAACGCATATCCGCTTCAGGAGAATTCCAAACCGACTCGAGTTCACTCGCCAATGTCTCAAACTCCTCGCGGGAAGCGGCCGGGGTCCGATCATGACGGTGGGCGTGCTGCGCGATGCGCGATTCAATCTCCTGGACTCGCTCCAATGCCTGGTTCCAGCGCCGCTCCAGTTCGTCCGCGACCAAACGGTTTTCTGGATCCGCGGCATCGTACTGCTTTTGTGCGCGCTGTGCGACATACCGTGCGGCTTCCAGGTCACGCCGGAGCGCCTCTACAACTTCATCCTGCTTGCAACCTTCTTCTTCGCTGGCCAACACTGCTGCCTCCACCGCTCCCGGTTTGACGACACCAAGGATCACTTTCGTCATGGCATTGTCGAATGACATTCCTCCGAACGCAATGCAACGTGGTTCTCCATTATCCATCCATGCCCGATGACACGCATAGCGGACCACATTCCCGTGCGTGCCGCTGTACACGACGCCGAGTCTGCGGCCACAGCGCCGGCATCGCAACAGACCCACCAGCAAAGCCGATCCGGATTGAGTCGCACCCGTTTGACCCCACCCACCGTTGTTCTCCGCAATCAGCGATTGTATCTTTTCGAACTGCTCCCAGCTCACGTAGCCTTCGTGAGCATTAGGAATCAGGGACAGCCACTCCTGCCGGGGCCTGCGCCGAGACCCTTGACGCGGCTCTCCGTCTTCGTACTGGACAATCTTTTCGTTTCTTCCATACACATAAGCTCCACCATAAGCGGGATGGGTCAAGATTCCGTACACGTTACCGTAGGATGGCCGTCTCCATCGCGTTTCACTCTCAGCGCCACGCATCGGAAGTTCAAGGCTGTGCTCCAAAAACCACATCAATGTTTGCCGGACCGTACCGATCTCGAGAAACTTGCGAAACACCAGCAGGATCGCTTGTTGTACCCGTCGATCCGGATCCTTTTCCAGTCGCTGTTGCTCGGTCTTGATAAATCCGCTCGGCGCTGCGACGATCAGTTCCCCACGCCGTGCCTTCTCCCGCCGTGCTTCCCAGGAACGCTGTCGCAACAAGTCCAGTTCGTATTCGTTCAAACTCCCTTTTAAGCCCAGCAGCAATCGGTCATTACTTTGCCGCGGGGTATACACGGTCTCCTGGTCAATCAGCACCGTGTCGACAACCCGGCAAACCTCGACCAGTTGTTGCCACTCCCGGCTGTTGCGCGCGAAACGAGATACCTCTCGGGCAGCAACCGCTCCAACTTTGCCTAAACACACCTCGGACACCATACGCTCGAAGCCGGAACGAATGACTGTCCCAGATGCCGAACGGCCGAGGTCCTCATCCACCACTTCGATTTCGTGCCAGCCCAGTTGCCGCAGTCGATCTTCCATGCCGTACTGCAACTTCTGACTCTCCACATTGTGGATCACTTGGTATGCCGACGATTGGCGGACATACAGCATCGCTTTCCTGGCCACATGCTGTGGCCTAATCTTGTCACTCACCGTGTGCCTCCTTTCCGTCGTTGGAGGCGCGCACTCTTTCGAAATGTTGGCGCAACAGCCGTGCCAGCATTCTCACGGTGTTCTGTTGAATTTCCACTGGTAGGTCCTGCCACTGCGGGTTCCTGGACCTTGGATGGAATAGTTGGGGTTGGATAAACCTGGCTCGTCTCTGCCGCTTGGACATCAGCACCTCCTGAAGATTGCAAGGATTGATGCTGAATTTCTACTACGCTGTCGCGGCCAGATCGGGTCTGAATCCCCTGAAGCAGGGCCTTCAAATCCCGCAAGGCTTCACAGCCGACCGCCGCCGTCTTCGCTATTTGAATCTGGCCGGCCGCGTATCGAACATCCATTCCGGCAGCTCCTGCAGGCTTACGCTCTGATCCTGCTCAATGCGGCATCGTAAAATCCCGCCGCCGTGCTTTTTTAGTGATTGATAGATCAAACGGTCCGTCTATACCAAGGATGCCAGGGATAGCGGACTTCTCGTGCTTCGATACTATGGGTATTTGATTGTCGACTTGTACCACGGAGCCCGCTTGCATTTGTCGCTGGATAGGGATTCACCGGATCCGCGATCCGTCCAATCGCTCGGAAAAGTCATCGCGATCGCTGAAGTCGACGGCCTGCACCACCGTTATGAACGACGCGTGGCATGAAATGAAAGCCTGTCTATTGAACCGCTGAACACATCGGACCTTGTCTCGACAACGTGATCAGAAAATGTTCGGCACCGCAATTTTCCTCGAACACGATGCAGGAGTTTGACCGAAGACAGATCCCGCGTGGCCGTGGACCGTTTCGTGACAGCCTCAACGAGCAAATATCGTAGTCGGATGACATTTTTAGTAAGGACAGATTGGTGAGGAATGCTGGCCAGGTTTGTGACAGCGGTTTTGATGCCGGATCATGTACTTCGCGAACCGCGCCCAGGCCCAAACTTTCGCGAAAGTTGATAGTCCTCCGTTCTACGTTCGCGCCGCGATAGATACGTCGGGATCGCGTTGGCTACTGCCGCCAGGAACGGACCGGGATCACTCCAGGAGAAGAGGGCGTCGGTCTTTCTCCCCTGCACCGATTGCCACCACTCCCTGAACGTAAGCTGGCCTCGACGCCAGTAGTACAAAGCAGACTCGATATCCCGTAGCACGTGAATCCACTTAACCCCGGTGTATTTCTGCTCCCGGTTCGCTGGGAGCGGCCAGCCGAGCGCATCGCAATACATGGTGTACAGCAGTTCGACGCCGCCAGTCTCCGTCATGGCCGATCGGCCGGTCGGTCGTCCAATATTGGCTTCTATGATGAAATAACGGCCGGTGCGCTCGTCGCGCTTCATCTCCAAGTAGCCCAGACCTCGATAAGGGACGCTCCTATACAGTCGGATCGTCTCGAGCAGGACCGTATCATCTCGATCCTCTACGCTCAGGCAAGCTTGTCCCGTCTCTGGTGGCCACTGGCGCAGCTTGCGAGAAACGAAGGTCACGAGCGGTTCCCCTGTCGCGCCAAAATAGCAATTACACGTATAGAGATTGGTATCATTCCCTTCAATCCACTCCTGTGCAATCAGTGCATTGATCCAGCCGTGGTAATGATCGTAAATGGCCAGGAATTCTCTGGCATCGGATGCTTTGATCGCTTTGAGCTTCGTATGGCGCGCCCATGTGGCGGGCCGGGAGGGCGGTTTCAAGAGGCACGGATAGGTAAGTTGTCTGGCCGCCTGCTCGGCGTCGGCCCGGCAATACAGGAAGAAGGACCGCGGAACAGGGAGCCCCTTTTCTCGAGCAAAGGTATAGAAGCGGATTTTGTCTGTCAGCATTTCGACAATTTCAGGGGAAGGCAGGATGACCTGGTACCATTTTTCAAGTCTCTGTCGAAATCGCGAGACGAGCAACACGCTCTCATCGTAACAGGGGAAGAGTACAGCTTTTTGATTCAGCTTCGGCCCCAGCATCTCCAGGACTTGAATAAATTCCTCGGTGCCCGTGTCTGCAAACAAGATCTCTTTACAGACTCGCGTCCTGCTGGAATGGTGTCGCCGATTACTGGCAATGGCGATGACGGGGACATTGTGCTGTACGAGGATCCGACTGGACTGCAATCCCTGTATGCTCTCCAGGCCGATGATGATGGCATACGGTTGCTGACCACCTCGGGAGCTGGTTTTCACTGTCGATCGACTCCTGCTGTATTGCCTAACCGTTCATTCCCTCTACCTTTCAAGGTACGCACTTCAAGAGCGAGTGTCTCGTGGCGGAAGATTAGTTCTTCCGCGAGGGACGAAAATTTGCGACTTTTCGTTGCGTTGCGCCAGAGGTGATACACGAATACAACACACAGCCGGTATTGTCAACGTTGCTATCGACACGTTGCAGCCGATTGACCGACTCCCCCCTCGCTCCTTCGGGGTCTGGCGAGCGCTAATGGCAGCCTGACATATCAGCTCTGTGTCAATTAGAATGGCGCTAAGAACATGTATTAGGAATCGCGATGATTTTGGTAACTCTGCGTATATAATTCGCAGATTCCCAACGGGCTGATCATGAGAAATAAGAGCGAAGCAAAGCAGAAACGATCGATTCCGAACCATGTCGATCACTTGGTACAAGTCAGGTATCAGTTGGCGTCACATCTGCTTCACGGGTTGGGAGCTTGATGCAAGCGGTTGGCGGCTGCGTTCGGATGGTGACAGACAGTTCTGCGGGACCGATTAACGATGAACAACGGAAGTACCTCGGCATCGCTTTTTATGAACTCCACCAAAGCGGTCGACCAATTGCACTCGGTCGGTGACTTACTGCCGCGATTTGAGCATTTTTCTGAGAGAGTGGACGCGGTTGCTTTTCTCTGTGAGAAAGTGAAATTGACCAAAGACCGGGCTCAGGCGCACGGCACACGCGTTGAAAAACGGTTTGTAAGCGAACCGTCTTCGATAATGGCCGATAAGCAGCAGTTAAGCGCTGCGTTCCTCCTGATGATGTCCAACATCCTAAGGACTGCCCAGTCTTCGAGCCGCCTGATTGTTGAAGCTTTCGACAGGAAAACTGCTCAGTTGACCATCCGGTTTTCCCATGACAACGCCAGCCTTGACCCAGAACAGTTGAGCAGAATGCTCGGAGCGGCGAGCTGCCGAACTGAGGATGACTCGGAATTGGATCTCTGTCTGGTTCGCGATGTCGTCCGTCTGCACGGAGGCCATTTCAGCTTAGAAAATAGACTTGGGGAATGCCTCAGTTTCACCGTTCGGCTTCCTCACTCGAATGGCTGACTTTCCGACTTTGTGAGCAGAAGGTAATGCTTAACGTCACCGTCCTCGTTGTGGACAACGACAGAACGGTCTGCGAATATCTTTCCAGCTTTTTGGTGGTGCGCGGTTATGTCGTAGATACCGCCGCCTCAGGTGAGGAAGCTATCGCTCGCTTAAGGGCTGGATGCCGTCCTTCGTTGATTATCGTGGACATTCTCTTGCCGGGACTGACCGGTCTTGAGGTGCTCCAATATACAAGAACGACCATACCCCCAATTCCTGTCATCATTCTGTCTGCGACGGGGAAAACGAAAATCGTGGTTCAAGCTATAAAACAGGGGGCATCGGACTACATCGTTAAACCTTTTGAAGATGCAGAAATGGCTCTCTCTATAGAGGCTATTTTGGAAAGACAGACCCCGCTGAACGAGATAAGCCAGTCACGTCGGAAATTCGCGGACAGCCACGAAGTGGATCTGGTCTCTTGTGATCCGAAGGTCATAAAGGTCAAGTTGATCGCAAGCCGCGTGGCGGACACAAACATGCCCGTCATGATAGTCGGCGAATCCGGGGTCGGCAAGGAAGTCCTGGCTCGCTTCATCCACAACGTTGGTGAGCGCCGGAACAAACCGTTCATTAAAATCAACTGTGCAGCACTTCCGGAAGAATTGTTGGAATCCGAGTTGTTGGGTTATGAGCGTGGAGCGTTTACCGGCGCGATTTCGGACAATCCCGGCAAGTTTGAGCTCGCACACAAGGGAACCATCTTGCTGGATGAGATCGCCGAGATGAGTTCTCGTCTCCAGGCAAAGCTTCTTCATGTGCTTCAAGACGGGGAGTTCAGAAGGCTTGGCGGGAGGGAAACAGTGCGAGTGGATGTGCGGGTGCTGGCTGCAACCAACAAAAAAGTGGAACAATTGCTCGCTTCCGAAACTTTTCGCAGTGATCTATATTTTCGGCTAAACGTCATCAGGCTGGAAATCCCGCCATTACGTGAACGAAGAGATGATATTCCCTTGCTCGCCAACTATTTCGTTCAAAAGTACAGAGCCCTTAAAAGTCCTGTCGTGGAAACGATCCCGCTGGAAATGATGAGCGCTTTTCTCTGTTATCCCTGGCCAGGAAATGTGCGGCAGTTGGAAAATGCAATCCAAAGCTACGTGATCCTTCAGGACGTGGGCCTGGTGATCGACCATTTAAACGAAGCCAGCCCACAAACGGACCGCCTCCCCGGCAGCTTGAAACTCCAGGCCTACTCTACCCTGGCTGCGGTACAGGCCGAGAAGGAAATCGTTGCCCGCGTTCTGGAAGAAACGGGATGGAACCGCAAGGAGGCTTCACGCCAGCTGCATGTTTCTTACAGATCGCTGCGTGGGAAGCTTAAGAAGTGGCAGATGGAAAAGAGAGATAAAAGAGCGGGTCATTCGCAGGCATGATTCAGCTTTTTTACCGCTGAATGACGGCCAGCCTGCACGCGGCCCGATGAGTCTTGTGACAACCACGGCAACTGGGCTTAAAGTCTGCAATGTTTGTGTCTGTGCGTTCCAGGAACAGGATTCTCGGAACAGTCACCCTCCTTTTTGCGGAATCCGAAGACCACCATGGCCCGAAAGAATTCGCGCTCGTCTCAACTGCTCTGCGGCAGGACCTTGCCTTTCGTCACGCCACAAAGGCTTTGACCTGCCACTTTCGAGTTTTCGACAGTGTACGTGCCGCACAGCTAACTGGCGGTAAATAACGCCCCCGTCCGGCACGTCGCAGGACCTTCATTGTGGAATGTGACTTGCGCGCAGAAAGCGCCACCGTGCACAGGTGCGGATTTCAACAGAGTCTTAACGGAATTTTAACAGGAAACTCGTAGCGTAAATGCTGTTGGCGCTACTAGCTCATGCGGACAGGAAGTTCGATGAACAAAGAGGCCCATGAGCATCGTAAGAGATCACGATCCTGACGAACTCCGAGAAAACGGTTCCGCAATTCCAAAGTTGTCTGCTACCAGACCCGTCCAATTGGAGGTAGCAGATAGCGGTTCAGAATCCACGCTGAACGATCAACTCCACGTTCAATCCGTCTTGCTCGATCAAACTCAAGATGCCATTTTAGTGCGGGACCTGGAGGACCGCATCCTTTCGTGGAATAAAGGCGCCGAGGGATTGTACGGTTGGCAGGCCAGCGAAGTTCTTGGCAAAAACATTTACGAGTTGCTCGGTCTAAGGTCTGTCGCGGGCTTTGAGAACTCGGAAACGGCCCTGGCTGAACGCGCGGAATGGACTGGCCAGATGCACCAGCTGACCAAACATGGACAGGAAATTATTGTCGAGAGTCGTTGGAAGCTAATGCAGGACGAGGCCGGTCAGCCCAAATCAGTTTTGATCGTCAATACGGACATTACGGAGAGAAAGAGGTTGGAGTCTCAGTTCCTCCGTGTACAGCGCATGGACAGCATGGGCAGGATGGCCGCCGGCGTTGCTCATGATCTCAATAATACGTTGTCGCTGATGCTTGTGGCACTCGACCAGCTTCGGCGGAAGTGGCAGGACCGTGACAGTCACCACTGCCTGACGGCCTTGAGAATAAGCGCTGAAAACGCGGGACGCCTGATCACACAACTTATTTCGACTGCCAAAGGAGTCGAAGAAGAACGGGTATCGATCCAACCCAAGTCGCTGATCAAGGAAACTGTGGAAATGCTCAGGACCGCTTTTCCAAAGCCCGTCAAGATCAAAACGCGCATCGCCTCTGAACTCTGGTCCATCGTGAGCACAGCAACGCATTTGCATCAAGTGTTGATGAATCTTTGCTTGAATGCCAGTGACGCCATGCCAAAAGGTGGCACCTTGACGATTGATGTGAAGAACGTCCATTTGAAGCGAGGGTACTCATCTGCAATACCTGGTCTGAATCCGGGGAATTACGTTTTAATCAAGGTCAGCGATACGGGGATCGGTATTCCCGCAGAGATCATCGACAAGGTTTTCGAACCATTTTTTACGACAAAGCAAGGAAGGGGAACAGGCTTGGGCTTGACGGCGGTTCTGAGGATCGTCAAGAGCCACGGGGGATTTCTCCGAGTGTCCAGCAAATCCGGACTTGGTACACAGTTCAGTGTTTTTCTTCCGGCAGAAGAATTTGAGCCAGGAACTCCCAGGAATGGCCCTCTCGCGAACCGGAAGTATCATGGCGGGCACTTCGTTTAATTCGGCCGGGTTTGTTATTGTTCGTTGTGTCTTAACAAGAAAATGGCTATTTCGAGACAATTCTTTCTTAGACTTGTCGTATCTTGAAGGTCATGAGTGAAACCACCGCTTCGATTCGGATTCTTTTGGTGGATGACCACGAGCTTTTTCTCTCAGGCATGCGGTTACTGATTGAAAACGAGCCAGGTCTATTAGTGGTGGGACAAGCAGTCAATCGAACATCCGCTCTTGATGCGGCGCGTCTGCGGCCGGACATCATCCTTCTCGATCTTGATCTCGGCAATGAGGTCAGTGTGGACTTTCTCCCCGATTTGCTGCGGGTAGGAGTGTCGTCGCGTGTCGTTGTTGTTACCGCATTGCCTGATCCTGAACTTCACGTTCGTGCCGTACGCCTCGGTGCCATGGGAGTCGTGCTGAAAGTGGAAGTCGTGAGCACGCTTTTCAAGGCCATTCGGAAAGTCCATGCGGGCGAGGTTTGGCTTAACCGTTCGATGGTGGCTACCGTTATGACTGAGTTTGTGCAGCCTTCGAAACGGAAGACGGATCCCGAGGCCGTTAAGATCGCAAGTTTGACTGAGCGCGAACTTGAAGTCATCGCACTGCTTGGCGAGGGGAGAAGAAACAAACAGATAGGAGAGCGGTTATTCATTTCTGAGAAGACCGTTCGGCACTACCTGACCTCCATCTTCGACAAACTTGAAGTCAGAGACCGGCTCGATTTGATGATTTATTCCTACAAACATGGTCTTGCGAAGATGCCGGACTCGGCTTGCCAACCGGGTTTATCAAAGCTTTCCTCCACCAAGACATTCTCGCGCAGCATGTAGCTACACTGCTCCTGGAACTTGAACGGAATCGAAGGATCTGGGAATCGACGGAGCCGTGAGATGCTCGTGCTGAAAACCAACAGCAAGGGCCGGACAATTTGTCCTATCCTCCAATCGGAGAACTAGCACCTAGCCCCAAAACAAGCGCATTTTCTGATTGAGGAAATGTAGTGAGCGGGCGGAAAAAGCCGAACAGGTCAATGCGTTCCGGAGTAGCTCTGTCCGGGTTAACTCGCTCGATTGTGTCTGCTTCAGATCTACTCCTCTTTAGGATATAGCGTTGACAGTTTACCGGGACCTCTTACGCCCGGGCTTGGATGCAGCGATGGTTAGCAACGCTTCGGTGGATGCAGTACATCGACACCACGCAAGAAAACCGGTAGCCATGGGTTCCATGCCATCAGACGAAACACAATCTGGCGGGCCGTGCGAATGACCTGACAAGGCAGCCGGATGAATGCGTTCAGGAATGTCTTGAACTCCATCCGCAGCACCGCTTGTTTGTCGTGGGCGTACTTCTCGCCCCATCGTCCCGCCTCGGGCAACAACAACGCAAACCATGCTTTCAGCGTCCATGCCAGCGAGGCCATCACCATATAAGCCCAGTTGCTGATCTGGTCGTCCACCGGCATGCGCATCGCTTGAACGCCATTCTTCAGTTGTTCAATGAGGTTTTCCTGATTGCAGCGTTGATTGGCCAGCAGGATGATGTCGGCGGCATCATCATCCATCCGGTTTGTGATGTAGAAAAAGTATCGGATGTCGTCAAACAACGCCTGTTCGCCTCGCTCCACCGACAGGTTTTTCCGCAACGCCACGATGCGGTAATCCTGTTTGCAAGCCGTGGGCCGGTACATGAATTCCGCGACGTCCTCCCCTTTCAGTCGGATATTCTCGAAACCGCGTTCCCGCACGATCTGCTCTTTCACGTTTTCGCACCGGGCTCGCTCCGCCGTCGCTACCTCATACTTCGCCGGCCGCTCCAATCGCCTCCACTCCTCGAGCGAATCGGCCAGGCTCACCAGATTCGGCATGACATCGATTCCGAAGACGAACTCGACTCCTTGCGCAGTCCATCCATCCAGATATCGCGTCTGACTGAAATCCGTGTCCCCGCGCAACAGCATTCGCCGGAACCCCGCTCTCGCGCACAAGTCGATGGCTTGCTCCAACCGCGCTGCTGCCCTTCATGCGACGGTCGGCTGCCGCTTCGATTTTCCAGAAACAACGGCTCCTGGGTGTTGGCCAGCGAGATCACCAGCGGATGGTATCCCCAGTCCCCTTTGTATGTGACATCCATGCCCTGTTTGCATTCCCCACTCGTCTTCGCCAGCGTCCCATCCGCATCGACGATCGCTTGCTCGAAAAACTCCTCGCTCTGCTGCCTCCACACCTTCAGCCGAGTTTCATTGATGCTCCACATCAACTGCTCGACGTCCTGTCTTTCGAACCGACGACAAATCTCCCGCCGTTGTCGGATCGGGAATTCGCTGCGCGTCGAGTGCATCCAGGTAGACCTCGTCTTGCCGTCTCAGTTCGATATCTTCCAGGCACGTTCCTCCGCTCGGCGCGTTGTATGCAATATTCAAAACGTGATCGGACTCGTGGTACGGCAGGTGCCTCTTCAACACCTCCACCTTACTGTCAATCGACTCGATCAGTCCGGTCCGGCGCGCCAGCAAGTGCATCACTCCGATTCCACCCACTGCCGTCCCTCGCAGCCGGTCTCCCATCTCATACTGGATATTGCTCGCGCTCAGCATCGGCTTTGGTTGAGGTCTCCATGTCCGATCTCGAAGCCGATAATCCGTCCGACGCTTGCGCCGCCGCACCATCTCCCGCGTATACTTCTTCATCCGAAATGCCTCCTTACCGTTCACTGCGACAAATGTCTGCAACACTTGTTTCGCAGGACAGAGGGGCATTTCGGGTACTTCTCCCTCGCGAAATTAAGAAATCACGCTTGAATTGGGACTAGCCTCCAAACACACCCGACATTGCGCCCATTTTGATGCGGCTCCGAAAGCGACATCTGTCCCCATAAAAAAGGTCGGATTAGCCGATGTGCGCTGACGAACCGCGTAATATTATCCCCGCGATATTTTCACTCTGGCTCGCAAGTTCAGTTCGCTTTAGGGAACGAACTCAACAAAGGCGTTCAGGAAGGACCGCTGTAATTCGAGATGTGCATATATGGCAGTCGCTTATGTGAATGCCCGTGCGGGAACGCCGGTTTAGTCCCCGAGTCAAGGTGTCTTTCCCAGCAAGAGTGAGGGGCACGGATGTTAGTGGCCGCACAATCAGGGAGGACACGGTGCTTGACAACCTTAGCGACGGGGGAGCGTACCTACGGTTGACGCGGAAGGTTAAGGAAGGGTCGGACCTAACGGTTGCTGTTCGTCTGTCAACCGTTGTAGACCCGGGAGTCCTGGCGCTCCGGTTGGCCGCTCGTGGAACAGTGTTGCGCACGGAACCACAACCTGATGGTACCTGGGGCTTGGCTGTCGAGTTCCGGCGACGACGTGTTCTGTGAATTTGCGAGACTCTGCGAAACAAATTAGCTTCCGAGCGTGCTGGGTTCCATTCAAGTGCAGCAGAGGTGACTGGTGAAATATTTCAGGCCGCGCAGCTTGACGGAGTATCTGGCCATCCTTACTCGAAGGAAGGTACTCATTTTCTTATGGACCGCTGGAATGTTGCTCGCAACATGGCAGGTCATTGAAGAAGCCCCCAACACTTACGAGTCGCGGGCCGTTCTGATCGTCTCCCAGCGGGAATCGAGGGCGGAAGATGCGATGGACCCGCACTTCGCGGCTGTCCGCCAACAGGCGACAAGCGCTGGGATCCTGGAGTCCATAATTGACCACCACCACCTCAGGGGTGCAAACGAAAGCACAGACTCGGCCATTAATCGGCTTCGAGAACAGATCAAAATCGAAACCAGGCTGCCAGTTTTCACGCTCAGTTATCGCCATACAGATCCCAGGCTCGCTCAGTCGGTCGTGGCGGATGTCGTCTCCGCATTCGATCAGGCGAACGACGCGATCCGAAAACGAGCCGCAACCGAGGCCACCTGGATAGATTCCCAGATCGCAAAAATGGAAAGTCAGTTCACGAAGATCGGTCTCTCGAGCGTCATTTCGGCTTCCACGCCTGGCGCGGCAACGGATCTCAAGACAGCGCGTGCGGCTTTCAATGCGGCAATGGACTCACTCAGCGACAAGCAATACGCGCTGGAGCAGGAGATTCGCGAGCAGGAGCGGCAGATTGTAGCGCAGCGCGGAATCGTCGCATCCGCTCAATCGGGGTCAGCCCCGCAAGATGCCGCATACGGGGCGCTGCTGGTGCGCAAGACGGAACTCGAAGCGCAGCTCCTGGAATACGCGTCTCAGTACACGGACAAGAATGCTAAGGTCATCCAGGCCAAGGCACAGCTTCTTGAGATCAATCGTCAACTTTCTTCCCTCGAAGCCAAAAACCAGCCGGCGACCGCGGCAGCAGCCCCATCGATCCGCGAACTGCTCACTCTCGAGCGCGATCTCATCCGGTTGCGAACTGAGCTTGAAATCACGGCACGCGAAATACGACGGAAAACAGCGGCTCTGGAGAATCTGCCTAAGACTGACTTAACTGCTTCCGATCAGAAGGGAACTTCGGAAACCGAAACCAAAGGTGCTTCCGATCGCCTCATCAGCAGGTACAACTCGCTGCTGGCGCAGCGCGACCTCGTACAAAAGGCCGGCGTATTGGATGATTGGGGAGCGCCGCTGATTCAGATTTCAGATCCTCCAAACCTTCCGCAGGATCCGGCTGGGCCAAACCGGCGCATGCTCAGAGGCCTCGCGCTGGCTTTCGCCCTTGGAACGGGCCTGCTGATAGGAGTCATTGTTGAAGGACGCCGGTTGTTTCTTTTCCAGGACCATCACGACGTGGTTTATTTCCTGGAAACGCCCCTTCTCGTGGCCATTCCAGAGACGCTGACTCCGGTGGAAAGAGCTGTGAAGTGGCGACACATGCTCGCTCGGACACTTGGCATCGTGCTGCTGGTATCAGTGGTGCCCGCCACCGTCCTGACCCTCAAGCATTTTGATCTGTTGAAGAACGTTCTGCCCCTTTTGGTGCGTTGAGGCCGCCTCGATGAAACGTTTGGAACGTTCTCTTGAAGAAAACTCGGAACTGGAGCGCCGAAGACCGGAAACGGTGACGGCCCCGGGCCAGCACTCGTTGTCCGAGTTGGTGCCTGCCGTCACAGTCGATGCGGCCCGAGTCGATCCCCATCTGGTGGCTTTGCACAACTCGGACCTCTTTGCCACGCGGCAGTATCTGAGGCTTGTGGCAACGCTGATTGCTCTGGACACGAAGAGGCCATCGAAACGTTTGCTCATTGGCTCTGCCAGACACGGTGACGGCCGAACCTCGGTAACGCTCAATCTGGCTGGGACTCTTGCTTCTGCTAAGCGCCGGGTGCTGGTAGTAGATACGGATCTCCGCCGACCTTCGATACTGCGGTTACTGGGAGTGGATGTAAAGACCGGGCTTCCGGAGGGGATTTCGCGCGGCCTGACGGTAGGCGAGATCGCAGTTAGAATTCTGCCTTTCAACTTCGATTTATTGGCAACGCGGTCACCCGTAGAGAACTCGGTGGAAGTGTTGGGCTCCCCGGTGTTCATGGCAAACCTGCAAGTGATGGCGGACGATTACGACTTCATATTGTTTGATTCACCCCCGCTGCTGGTCAGTAGTGATGCGCATCTGCTGCTGCGTTTGGTTGACAGGATGTTGTTGGTCATCCGTCCAGGTGCGACCACTCCGGCTCAAATGGCCGAAGCGCTGGCCATGTTCAGGAAAAAGGATCTGCTTGGTGTCGTGCTGAATCGCGTTCTTCCATCATCGGTGGAGGAGTAGGGCCTGTAACGGAGGAAGTATGAGACACAACATGTCATCGATTAGAACGATGGGTCTCATGCTGTGCCTGGCCATCATCGTTCCAGCGGTGCCGGCGTTCCCGCAATCCAGCCAGGCACAACCGTTGACGCTCAATGAGCCTTCGCAATATTTCGGCAAGATCTATCGGGATTTCTATGCCAGTTATCGGTTGGGACCTGCGGATGAAATCGCGATTCGTGTTGTTGGGCAGCCGGATTACTCCCTCGACAAAGTGAAGATTTCGCCCGTGGGACAGATCTACCACCCGCTCATCGGCGACATGGACGTCGCCGGATTCACCGTCGATCAACTCGCGCGAAAACTGACCTCGGCTTTCAGCGAATACGTCATCCAGCCGAAGATCAGCGTGGCGTTGCTGACGGCACAGAGCGCGAAGGTCGGCGTGATCGGCGAAGTCGTTAGGCCTGGCATCGTCGTGATGACCGAACCCATGACGGTCCTTGGCGCCCTTACGGCTTCTGGAGGCGTTACTGACTCAGCCAGCAAGTCTGAAATAACTTTGCTCCGCCAGACGAGCGACGGCCGGCTACGCACAGTGACCATCAATCTCAAACGTATTCTCGAAGGCAAAGCGGAGCCCGACGCAAACTTAACGCTGAGAAACGGAGACACTCTGATCGTGCACAGCAATACGAGAAGGAAGATCACAAACATTGCTGCTATTGCAGGATTCACTCAGTTTCTGACGTTTGTCACCCTGAGGCGGTGACCATGAGCAGAATCAAAACGCGACCAAATGAAGCGACACCCCTTGCTCGTTTTGTGACCGAGCGACTGGCTGAAATCGAAATGCGCCAGTCGGAGTTCTGTCGCTTGAACAAATTCGACCAGGGGATGCTGTCAAAGATACAGCACTCCATAAACACCAAT
>Ga0137394_10001737_pt1 | contig 15995 bp, 12 predicted proteins | sample czobulk116metaG_FD_108278 | JGI IMG/M metagenome (GOLD analysis project Ga0137394, IMG submission 108278) | Vadose zone soil microbial communities from Angelo Coast Range Reserve, California, USA - czobulk1.16 metaG | ecosystem: Environmental > Terrestrial > Soil > Vadose zone | place: USA...
CGGACTTGCTGCGCGGCGCAACTGATCAAGCAACGCGGCGCTCCCTCTCGGAACCTCTTCGGCAGCGGCAGCGGCCAGTCCAAGGAGCTCGATGGCACAGCGGTAGACGTCGAGCTTCTGAAAGCTGAGCATGGGATTCATGTAGCAGCTGCATCTGGCATGCTGAGCAGTCGTCCACGGCCACGTCGCCGTCGCCGTCGCCGTCCACGATCACGACAACGTCGAACGACAGCGTCAACGTCTGTCGCTTGACTGACCGGCATGGGGGCTAGACTAATAGACTAGCCCAGCAGATCCAGCAGGGCCCGCAGCGCCGCCAGCGCCCAGTCATTCCGCTTGCCGAGCTCCGCCCCGAGCTGCTCGAGCGCCTTCTCGATCACGTGCGTGCGCAGCAGCATGTCGAGCTCCTCCCGCGACTGCGGCAAGAACGGCGAGCCCTTCGAGCCCTCCAGCCAGGCGGAGAGGAAGGCCGCCGGCGCCCAGGTGGCCCAGAGCCTGACCCAGGGGTCCGCGGCGCCGCGGTCGCTCTCGCGGACCGTCGCCGGGTCGCGCAGCGCCATGGTGGCGCACAGGTCGAAGGAGCGCAGCATCGAGGCGATGTCGCGCAGGGCGCTCCGCTTGCGCCGGCGCTCGGAGAGGGGCTTCTCGGGTTGCTGGTCGAAGTCGACCACCACGAAGTCCTTTCCGGTCCAGAGCACGTTGGCGAGATGGTAGTCCCCGTGGATCCGCCCACGGTGTCCGGTGAGGCGCCGCCGGAGCAGCGGCTCGAAGCTCGCGTACAGGTCCTTCTCGCGCGCCAGAAGCTGCTGCGCCAGCTCTCCCGGCCGTCCTTCCAGCCGCGCCGCGCGCAGCTGCCGCAGCACCTTGCCGGTCAGGTTGCGCTTGGCCTGGTAGACGGACCGCTGGTCGAGCGCGGTGTAGGGCTCCGGGGCGAAGGCGGGATCGTCCAGCCGGATGAGCGCGTTGTGGACCTCGGCGGTCCGCTTGCCGAGGAGCGCCGTGGCCGCCAGCGAGCTGCCCAGCATCTCGCGGGCCGCCGGCGGCACCTCGGCCCCCGCGAGATCGAGCATCGATCCCGCCGGCCGCGCCGGAGGCTTGAGATCGCCCGCGGCGGTGAACGCCCGCTCGAAGTAGCGGCGCAGCTCCTCGCGGAAGAAGTGCCAGGCGGTGCCCTGGTTCGCGACGTACCCGTGCAGGGTGGCGACGGTGATCGGCTCGCCCCGGCGCGGCCGCAGCTCGATCGCGCCCCAGAGCGGAGGCACCGGCGCCCCCGGCGCGCGCTCGGTCAGCATCCGGCCGATCTCCAGCTCCGGGCTCATCCCTTCGCCCAGCGTCCGGAAGAATTTGAGCAGCAGCGCGTCTCCGTATTGCACGGAGGCGGCGTGGTGCTCCTGCCGGTAGAGGCGCGCCTCGCCTTGCGGCATTCCCGGCCGCCCGCTCGCCACCAGCATGCCGGCGGAGCCGCGGCTGCGGGTTCCGGTGCGGATGGCCTCGAGCAGCGCCGCGGCCGAGGCCGCGTCGGAGAGGGCATCGACCAGGTACCCCTGGGCCCCGTTGGAGCGGCGGACGATCGCGATCACCGCCTGGGGCGAAGCGGGCGTCTCGCCGATCTCGACCGCCAGCGGCAGCACGTACTGCTCGCCCTCGCCCTGGCTGAACTCGACCCCGATCAGCGCGAACCGCAGCGAGTCGAACGGCACCACGTCGAGGATGCGGGTGTGCGAGATCTCCCGCGCGTGCCCGTGGAACCAGCGCCGGCCTTCCAGCCAGGCGGGGAGCACCATCTCGATCGCGGAACGCTCCGCCGCGGTGAAGGCGCCGTCCCAGGCCCCGGGCGTCTCCAGCACCGGGGGATGGTACGCGGCCTCGCGCGCGTCGATGGCCGCGGTGCGGGTCTCTTGCAGCGAGAACCAGTTGAAGGCGTGCTCGCCCAGGGTGAGCAGGTAGGGCAGCTCGCCGATGGGCGGGAAGCGGGTGCGGCCGATCAGCTCGACCGGCACCCGGCCCCGGAAGTTGCGCAGGTCGAGCTCGACGTACTGGGTGAAGCGCGAGAGATTCGCCACCACCAGGACCGTCTCGTCCTCGAACTGGCGGATGAAGGCCAAAACTTTTGGATTCTCCGGGGAGAGGAACTCGATGCTGCCGCGGCCGAAGGCCTGGAAGCGCTTGCGCAGCGCGATCAGCCGCTTGGTCCACCAGAGCAGCGAGTTGGGGTTCCCTTGCTGCGCCTCCACGTTCACCGTCTCGTAGTGGTACTCGGGGTCGATGTTCACCGGGAGGATCAGCCGCTGCGGATTGGCGCGGCTGTACCCGGCGTTGCGGTCGGGGCTCCATTGCATCGGCGTGCGCACGCCGTTGCGGTCGCCGAGGAAGACGTTGTCGCCCATCCCGATCTCGTCGCCGTAGTAGAGGACGGGCGTGCCCGGCAAGGACATGAGCAGGGCGTTCATCAGCTCGATCTGGCGGCGATCGTTGCCGGTCAGCGGCCCGAGCCTGCGGCGGATGCCGAGGTTGATCCGCATGGTCGGCTCGTGGGCAAAGGCGCGGTACATGTAGTCGCGCTCCTCGTCGGTGACCATCTCCAGGGTGAGCTCGTCGTGGTTGCGCAAGAAGAGCGCCCACTGGCAGACCGGCGGGATGGCTGGAGTCTGGGCGAGGATGTCCGCGATCGGGAGCCGGTCCTCCATGTGGATGGACATGAACATCCGCGGCATGATCGGGAAATGGAAGTTCATGTGGCACTCGTCGCCGGAGCCGAAGTAGGCGGCGGCGTCCTCGGGCCACTGGTTGGCTTCCGCGAGCAGCATGCGGTTCTTGAACCGGCTGTCGACGTGGGCGCGCAGCTTCTTCAGGAAGTCGTGCGTCTCGGCCAGGTTCTCGCAGTTGGTGCCCTCGCGCTCGTACAGGTAGGGCACGGCGTCCAGCCGCAGCCCGTCGACCCCCAGCCCGAACCAGAAGTCGACCACGGAGAGGATCGCCTCGTGCACCGCGGGGTTGTCGAAGTTCAGGTCCGGCTGGTGGGAGAAGAAGCGGTGCCAGTAGTACTGCTTGGCCATCGGGTCCCAGGACCAGTTCGACGGCTCGAAGTCCTTGAAGATGATCCGCGCTTCCCGGTAGCGGTTGGGGTCCTCCGACCAGACGTAGAACTCGCGCTCCGGTGACCCGCGCGGAGCCCGGCGCGCCCGCTGGAACCAGGGGTGCTGGTCGCTGGTGTGGTTGAGCACGAGCTCGGTGATCACCCGCAGCCCGCGGCGGTGCGCCTCCTCGACGAACTGGCGGAAGTCGTCGAGGGTGCCCACGTCCGGGTGCACGTCGGTGTAGTCGGAGATGTCGTAGCCGTCGTCCTTGCCGGGGGACGGGCAGATCGGCAGGAGCCAGAGCGCGTTCACACCCAGGTCCTGGAGGTAGTCGAGCTTCGAGGTGAGGCCGGGGAAGTCGCCGATCCCGTCGCCGTTCGAGTCCATGAACGAGCGCACGCGCAGCTCGTAGACGATGGCGTCCTGGTACCAGAGCGGATCGTCGCGGAGCTGGCCGCGGCGCATCTCCCAGGGCTTTCGCCTCAAAGCAAAGTCCTCCCGTACAAAGCCGTCAGCTCGCGCAGCCGCTCCTGCACCTCGGGACCGGGCAGATCGCCGATCCGCCATTCCCAATTGCCCGCCAGCGTTCCAGGCAGGTTCATCCGCGCTTCAGAGCCGAGTCCGAGCAGGTCCTGGACAGGCGCGATGGCGAGGTTCGCGACCGAGGACCAGACGCCCCGCATCATATCCCAGTGGATCTCGCGCCCCCCGTCCTTCACGCCGAGGTATCCGAGCGCGGCGTGCCGCTCCTTCTCGCACTGATCGGGCGAACGCTGCGGCGACCCTCGCTCGTGGAACCAGCCCGCCGTGGTGTCGTTGTCGTGCGTGCCGGTGTACGCGACGGAGCTGCGGTCGTAGTTGTGCGGAAGGAACGTCGGCGCCTGCGGGTCGGTGCCGAAGGCGAACTGGAGGAGCTTGATCCCGGGGAAACGGAAGCGCTCGCGCAGCGCCGTGACTTCCGGAGTCACCGCCCCCAGGTCCTCGGCGATCAGCTGGGCGGGCCCCAGCGCTTCGAACAGCCTCGCACCGGGCGCCGGCCGCCAGCGGCCGTTCTGCGCGGTGGGCTCGTCCGCGGGGATCTCCCAGTACCGGGTGAAGCCGATGAAGTGATCGAGCCGGACCGCGTCGAAGAGCGCGAAGGTGTGCGCGAAGCGCGCCAGCCACCAGCGGAAGCCGGTCCGCTCCATCTTGTCCCAGTCATAGAGGGGATTGCCCCAGCGCTGGCCGGTGGCGCTGAAGTAGTCGGGCGGGACGCCGGCGACCGCCGTCGGCCGTCCCTGCTTGTCGAGGAAGAACAGCTCGCGGTGCGCCCAGACGTCGGCGCTGTCGTGGGCGACGAAGATCGGCAGGTCCCCGATCAGGCCGACCCCCAGCCGGTGGCTCTCCTCGCGCAGCGCTCGCCAATGCCGGGCGAAGAGGAACTGCTCGAACCGGTGCTGCCGGATCTCCTCCCGCAGCGCCCGCCGGGCCCGGTCGAGCGCAGCCGGATCGCGGGCGCGCAGGTCCGGCTCCCACTCGGTCCAGGGGAGCCCGCCGCGGGACCGCTTGATCGCGGCGTAGAGGGTGAAGTCGTCCAGCCAGTCGGCGTTTTCGGCGCCGAACCGCTCGAGCTCGGCGTGTTCGCGTTTCTGGAGCCCGGCGGAGGCGGCGCGCAAGTGCCGCTCCCGCCAGGCCCGCGACGCCGGGTAGTCGACCCGATCCGCCGGAAACCGCGGGACGTCGTCGAGCGCGTCGCGGCTGAGCAGGCCCTCTTCGACCATGCGGTCGGGGGAGACCAGCAGAGGGTCGCCCGCGAAGGCCGAGTGCGCGCTGTAGGGCGAGTTGCCGTAGCCGACCGGGCCCACGGGCAGCATCTGCCACCAGCGCAGCCCGGCGCCGTGCAGCCAGCGGGCGAAGGCAAGCGCCTGCGGCCCGGTGTCGCCCGATCCGTGGGCGCCCGGGAGGGACGTCGGATGAAGGAGGACGCCGCCCGCTCGCTCGCTCAGATCGAAGGACATCCCGCGCTCGGATGATAGGTACGGTTCTGAGCGCAGGAACGCCCCGGATCCGCCTGCTGTCCTGCAGGCAGCTGAACATCTGTACAGGTAGGCGGATCTCGGAATGCAATCGGGCGGTTTCTTTGTTACAAAAACGCAGCGCCGTGAACGAGCTCGGTCCACAACAGGCCGGGCTCGTTCCCTGTGAGGGACACGATGGCGGCCGGAGCCGCGATTCGTGTCCCCAAGGAGTTGAGCCGCGTGCAGCCGAGATCGAACAAGCGACAGAAAGAGCTGGCGCGCCTGGAGCGACGCAAGGAGAAGGACGAGCGCCGCGAGCACCGCAAGAAGGAGCGCGCCGAGCGGGTAGTGCCGGAGGGCGAAGATCCGGACATCGCGGGAATCGTGCCGGGACCGCAGCCGCTGAACGAGGAGTAGTGGTCAGCTCACGGCCTCGCGCCCGGCGGAGGCCGCCGGAGACGTGAGGAACGCCTCCAGCTCTTCCTTGCGCGACGCCGCGTCGCGCTCCCCGAGCTGCATCAGCTCGCTCGCGTACTCCACGTCGAACAGCAGGTAACTGAGCATGTCCGACGGGTCCCCACGCCCCGCCGCTTCGCCGAGCCGGCGGAGCAGATAGCCGGCCGGGCCCGAGAGGCGGTTGCGCACCGAGGGGCGGCTGAGGATCGACGCCGCCAGCACCCCCAGGTCCTGCGAGGGCCGGATGAAGAAGTCGCTGACCGGCCGCAGCCCGCCGCCTGCCGTCTGCAGCGCCGCCGCCACGTGGCCGGGCACGGCGCTGGCGACGCGGGAGAGCTCGTTGAGGGCGGCGTTGACCTGCCGCAGGTTGGAGAGATCGTTCTCGACGCGGTCGAGCAGGAGCGCGTCGAGGAGCTTGCCGAACAAATAGAGCGGCGAGGAGAGCGCCTGCTGGTCTTCCGCGTCCTGCCGGCCGGCGCGCGAGGGCGTGACGGCCACGGGCGTGCGCAGGCCGATCACCAGCACACGGCCCGCTCCCAGGCGCAGGGTCGGCGCGATGGGCGTGTTCTGGCGCAGGCTGCCGTCCGAGTACATGCGCCCGGCGACGCGGACGGTGGGAAAGATGATCGGGATGGCCGCCGAGGCGAGCGCGTGCTGCGGCGTGAGCCGGACCACGGTCCAGTCCACGGCGCGGTCCCCCGAGCTGAGCAGCGCCGGGTTCTCCTCGGTCTCCATGAACACGACGGTGTGCCCGGTCTCGACGTCGGTCGCGGAGACGGTCACGCCAAGCACGTGCTTGTCCGCGATCCCCTGGTGCAGGTTCCGCCAGGGGATCACCGCTCGGACCAGCTCCGCCAGCGGCGCGGCGTCGAGCAGGCTGTTCGGGCCTCCCGGCCGCCCCGAGCCGACCATCCAGCGGGCCAGGCCGGTCAGGTCGCCCCAGCCGAGCCGGAAGATCTGCTCGAGCCCGAGCTGCCGCCAGCGATCCGCCAGCGCGCGGATGGCGAAGTCGCTGACGTCGTGGTGCGCCGCGATCGCGCAGGCGTTGATCGCGCCGACGCTGGTCCCGGAAAAGATCCGCGGCCGGGCGTGTTCGCCCAGCCGCGGGGACAGCTTGCCGAGGACGTAGCGGAGGACGCCGACCTCGTAGGCGCCTCGCGCTCCACCCCCCGAGAGCACCAGCGCGAGGGGTGAATCAGGCTCGGCCACGGCCTAGAACTGGAAGTCCAGTCCGGCGCAGAGCCGCAGGGCCCAGGTGGAGAAGGCGTCAGGCGCGTTCGAGCCGCCACCGAGCGGGAAGTCCACGTCTCCCTCGATGTAGATCTTGAACAGGACCAGGGGAATGTTGATCCCGGTGCCCACCCGCAGGTCGAACGTCTCGCGATCGTAGCCCGTGGGCTGCTCGATGTTGATGGGGATCGCGCCGCGGAAGTACAGCGGGAACATGGGCGGGGTGATCCGGATGCCGGGGCGCAGCACCGTCCCTCTGCGCGTGCCGCTGGGCGCGTCGCTCGTCACCCACTGCTCGCCGAGCTCGAGGTCGATCGAGAGGATCGACCCGGGCGTCCAATAGCTGAGCATCACGTCCAGTCCGAGCGGCCAGTTGTCGGTGATGCCGTGAGTCGAGCCGGCCTGGTCGTGATACGCGATGTCCGCTTCGCCGCCGAGGCGGAGACCCACGTCGGCGCGGGCGGCGAGAGGAGCGACGAGCAGTAAGGCAGCGAAGAGGAGCTTGTTCACGAAGACCCTCCGATCGGGGTGCCTTTCATTCGACCACCCGGGAGGGAGCGTGGCCACTTTTCAGACGGAGTGCCGCCTGAGCCGCGGAGGGAGAGAAAAGCCCTAGGCGGAGAGCGCCAGCATGCGCTCCACCGGCTTGAGGGCGCGCACGCGCAGGTCCTCCGGGAGCGTGATCTCCGGTTTGCGGTCCCGCATGCACAGGTACAGCTTTTCCAGCGAGTTGAGACGCATGTAAGGGCAGATGCTGCAATTGCAGCCGCTGCTCGGCGGCGCCGGGATCAGCTCCGCGTCGGGGCGCGCCTTGGACATGAGATGCAGGATCCCCACCTCGGTCGCGACGATGAAGCTCTTCGCCGGGCTGGTCTTCACGTACTCGAGCAGGCCGCGGGTCGACCCGACGAAGTCGGCGAGGGCGAGCACGCTGGCCTCGCACTCGGGATGCGCGATCAGCTTCGCCTCCGGGTGGCGGACCTTGAGCTTCTGCAGCTGCCGCTCGGTGAACTGCTCGTGCACGATGCAGAAGCCCGGCCACTTGACCAGGTTGCGGCCGGTCTTCTTCTCCACCCAGGCACCCAGGTGCCGGTCGGGCGCGAAGACGATCGGGGTGTCCTTGGGGAAGCTGTTGACGATCTTCTCGGCGTTGCTGGAGGTGCAGATCACGTCGCTGAGCGCCTTCACGCCGGCCGAGCAGTTGATGTAGCTGATCACCTTGTGGCCGGGGTACTGGCGCAGCCACTGCTCGAACTGATCGGGCGGACAGCGGTCGGCCAGCGAGCACCCCGCGTCGAGGTCAGGCAGGAGGACCTGCTTCTCCGGGTTGAGGATCTTCGCGGTCTCGGCCATGAAGTGCACGCCGCAGAACACGATCACCTTCGCCTTGGTCTTCGCCGCCTGCTGCGAGAGCTGCAGCGAGTCGCCGACGAAGTCGGCCAGGTCCTGGATCTCCCCGTCCTGGTAGTAGTGCGCCAGGATCACCGCGTCGAGCTCCTTGCGGAGCCTCTCGATCCCGTCGAGCAGCGCTTGTCCCTGCGGCAGGTCCGACATGCCCGGATTCTAACGCGCCCGCGCCAGCTCGCCGAGCCGGGCCACCACCGCGCGTCCGCCGTCGTCCGCCTGGCCGAACCGGTAGTCGCTGCGGCCCGCGCCCAGCTCGTCGCAGAGGGAGAGGTCGATGTCGCCCTGGAAGGTGGCGGCGGTGATCTGGCGGCCTTCGATCACCACGCCGATGGGGGCGCGCTCCTCGAGCCGCGAAAGCAGCGCCTTCTTCACCGGCCGCGGCAGGGCCTTCTGGACCCGCACCACCAGCACGCCGCGCGCCTCCTCGCGCGCCGCTCTTGCCAGCTCGTCCACCGGTGCCAGCGCCTCCTGGTGCGCGCGGGCCAGGTCCTCCACCCGCTTCTGCAGCGCCGGCGGGAGCTCGCCGTCCGCCAGCGCCTGGACGACCTGCTGGCGCAGCGATTCGCGCTGCGCCGTCCGCAGCTCGGCGGCGGCGTGGTCCAGCGCGTCCGCGAGCAGCCTGGCGCGCGGCGAGGAGGCGTGCCCGCGGCCGGGGCTGTCCGCCGCGCGGGCGTCCTCGTCGGCCTCGGGCCAGGGCGGGTTGCCACCGCGGAGGAACTTGACCGCGGAGAGCAGCCCGTCGAAGTCGGCGTGCGCCACCACCACGTCCACCGGCCCCGCGCGGCGCACCACCTCGGGCGTGATCAGCTCGGGGCAGGCGTGCGCCACGCGGTTGGGGACGAGGAGGAAGCGCGGGTCGTCGCGGAAGCGGGACCACCCGAGCGGGTGCTCGTGGTGATCGACCCAGATGGCGAGCCGGTCGCCCAGCGCTTCGAGGAAGGGCAAGGTGCTCTTCTCGAAGTTCTCGCCGCCCGCGAACGCCACGTCCACCACCGCGACGCGGCCTTCCGCGGGCGGAGCAGGCAGGTTGCCCGGCTGCTCGACGAACATGACGCGCACGGACCAGTCTTAACGCGCTTCTCCGGGCTTTGCCTGGCGACTACACTCCCCGCGCATGCAGAACCTCCGCGACAAGCTGCTCAAGGCCGGGCTGGTCACCGAGAAGCAGGCAGAGGAGGCCGCCCGCGAGCAGCGCCAGGGGCCGGCCAGGTCGCACCGGCAGCGCGAGAAGGCGCTGACGGAAGAGGAGCAGCAGCGCCGGGCGGCGTTCGCGGCGCGCGAGGCGGAGCTGGCCGAAGAGCGGCGCAAGGAGGCGGCGAAGCAGGCCGAGGCGCGCATGCAGTCGGAGCGCGCGCGCCGGCTGCGCCAGCTGGTCGAGACGCACCGGATCCGCGAGGCCGGCGAGGTCGCGTTCCACTACGTGCGCCGCAACGGCAAGGTGGGACGCCTCGACGTCTCGGCGCAGACGCAGCAGCGGCTGGAGCAGGGAGCGGCGGCGGTGGTGGACGACCCCGGGTCGCCGGACTGCGCGGTAGTGCCCGCGGAGGCCGCGAAGCGGATCTACGAGGTCGACCCGCAGGCGATCCGGTTCTGGTACGGCCCTTCGAAGCCGATCGGGTTCTCCGACTAGCGCGGCGCGGGATCGCGCCGGCTGTCCCGCAGCGCCGCGGTGGTCCCGCGCGCTGCCGTGGGACGCCGGAGAGTGATCCTATTTGTCCTGGCGGTAGCGCACGATCGCGAGCGTGAAGGCGATCACCGCGAGCGCCACCGCGATCCCGTAGGCGATCCGCGGAGGCATCGCCCGCGCCTGTGCGAGCCCGGCGAAGAGCAGCACCAGGAACACCAGGAAGTTGATCAGCGTGCCCATCAGGCCTGCCCGAACGGGTCGCCGCGGCCGACGATCTCCAATACGAGCGGAGGCGGCCGCTCCTGGAGCATGGCTTCGATCAGCGCCGCGTGCCGTGCGCTCGAGACCGCCCGCACCATCTTCAGCGTGGGCGTCAGCTCGCCGGTCTCGATCGCTGGTGCCTCCGCGACCAGCGCGACGCGGCGGATCCTCTCGTAGTGGTACGAGGTGACCTGGTTCGACGCCTGCAGCGCCTCCACGACGGCCCGCCGCAGCTCGGGGACCTGGACCAGGGCCGGCAACGCTTCCGGAGCCTCCAGATGACGCTCCTCGAGCCAGCGGCGGGCGGCGGCCGGCGCGAGCCAGCAGAGCGCCGTTACGTACGCCTGACCGGATCCGAGCACCACGGCCTGTTCGAGCAGCGGCGTGGCGCCGAGGATGCGCGCTTCGACCTCGCCGGCGGAGACTTTCTCGCCGTTGGAGAGCTTGAAGACGGCGTCGACTCGTCCGAAGAGCTGCAGGCCCTGGTCGGTCCACTCCCCGAGGTCGCCGCTGTGCAGCCACCCGCCCTCCATCGCACGCCGGGTATCCTCCAGGCGGTTTCGGTAGCCGCGCATGACCTGCGGCCCGCGCACGAGAATTTCGCCGCGGCCGGGGAACCCTGCGACGGGTTCGATCTTCAGGGCCGTGCCGGGGAGCGGTCGCCCGACGAAGCCAGGGGCCCGGGCGTCTTCCCGCCGGACTACGGTGGCGCAGGGCGACGTCTCGGTCAGGCCCCATCCTTCGAGCACCGCGACGCCGTTCTCCTCCAGCCAGGAGAACGCGGTCTCGCTGGCGGGAGCAGCGGCGCTGAAGGCGAAGCGCAGCCCGCGCAGCGCGCCCGCGAGCTTGCGGTCCTCTTGCGCCCGCGCGATCAGCGCGTTGTACACGCGCGGGACGCTGAAGTACACGCTGGGCTTGATCTGGAGGAAGTTCTCCACCAGGCGGTCGAGGTCGCGGCCGCGGGAGTCGTCGATGGCCAGCGGTGCGCGATGCCAGAGCGCCATCAGCCTCTCGAAGAGCGAGCCGAAGCAATGGTGCCAGGGCAGGTAGGAGAGGAAGACGTCGCGATCGGTGACGTCCCAGGCCTGCGCGAGAGCGGCCTGCTGCGAAAGCGCGTTGTGGTGCGTCAGCTCGACGCCCTTGGGCTTGCCGGTGGTGCCGCTGGTGTAGAGGAGCAACGCGACGTCGTCGGACCCGGCATCGACGCTGGCATGGGCGCCGGACGTCTCCAGCGCGCCGAGCGCCGCGCCGCGGCCATCGTCCGGCAGCGGCTGGCCCTCGAGGACGACGATGTGCTGCAGCTGCCGCGCCCGCGCGAGTTGGTGCTGCTGCGCGGAGGTGCCGGCGATCGCGACGCGGGCGCCGCAGTCGGCGAGGCAGAGGTGCAGCACGTCCGGGGCGTAGCCGGGGAAGATGGGGGCGACGGCTGCCCCGAGCGTCTGGACTGCGAGCTCGGAGATCAGCATCTGCGGCGAGTTGGGGGAGAGGATGGCGACGACGTCGCCGCGCTGGATGCCGAGGGCGCGGAGCCCGGCGGCGACGCTGCGTCGGCGGGCGTCGAGGGTGGACCAGGAGAGATCCTGCCACTTCCCCGAGGCGCCGCGGGAGCGGACGGCGACACGCGAGGGCTCGACGGCGGCGCGGGCGGCGATCAGCTGCGGGATGCTGTGGAAAGGAACGTCGGGGAGGGGAGGCCCGACGATTTCCTGGGCGGACATTTTGCCGGCGACTGTACGCTGTTGACGGGGGACGGCAATGGTTGGACTGGCGGAGTGTCGCCGCTGGCCGGGCGCGTTGAAGCGTTCGGGGACATCGGCGACAGTTCGCGTCTACGGCGACTCTCTTGGTTCCGTCGGGGCCCAACCCGATGTCCGCCGATTCAAGTCCGGAACGCCCGGTCGGATCCCGCGACAGGCTTCCGCGGCCGGTCTCTCGCGTCCGTGGAATGTCAGACCCGGTGCCCCAGACCGGGCCACCCCTGGTGGCCAGGGCGGAATGGTGGATGCTACGCGTCGGCGTCGACCGCGCGGCTCGGGACAGGGCCGCCGCGTAACCGGCGCTGCGCCGACGAGACCGAGACAGTGAAGACATCCATGCCCGAGTTGGCGCACGCGTTCGTCCGTCCGCGAACGGCCTGAACAACGCCACGATGGCGGCCGCGACCTACTTCTTTCCAGCGGCTTGCTTCTCCCGGAACTCCTTGATCATCTGCTCCTGAGTCGACTTCGGCACGGGCTGATACTTCGCGAACTCCATCGTGAACTCGCCCTTGCCCTGCGTCGCGGACCTCAGGTCCGTCGAGTACCCGAACATCTCGGAGAGCGGCACGTGCGCGCTGGCGATCACGTACCCTTCCACCGTCTCCGTGTTCTGGATGATCCCGCGCCGCTGGTTGAGCTGGCCCACCACCGCGCCCTGGAACTCCTCCGGAGCCTGCACCTCGACGTTCATGATCGGCTCGAGGATGACCGGCTTGGCCCGCTCGTACGCCTCGCGGAAGCCCATCAGGGCGGCGGTCTTGAAGGCCTGCTCGCTGGAGTCCACCGCGTGATGGAGTCCGTCGTTGATCACGCAGCGCACCTTCACCACCGGAAAGCCGATCAAGGAGCCCTTCTTGACGGCTTCCTTGAAGCCCTTGTCGCAGGCGGGGATGAACTCGCGGGGGATGGAGCCGCCCACCACGTCGTCGACGAACTCGTAGATCTCCACCGCGTCGTCGGGCAGCGGCTCGATGTAGCCCACCACGCGGGCGAACTGGCCGGAGCCGCCGGTCTGCTTCTTGTGGGTGTAGGAGAACTCGCCGCGCTGCTGGATGGCCTCGCGGTACGCGACCTGCGGCTGGCCCACCACCACCTCGCAGCCGTACTCGCGCTTGATGCGCTCCATGTAGATCTCGAGGTGCAGCTCGCCCATCCCCGAGGCGATGGTCTGCGCCGACTCCTCGTCGCGGTGGACGCGGAAGGTCGGGTCCTCGCGGGTGAACCGGTTCAACGCCTTGGAGAAGTTCGCCGCGGTCGCCTTCTCCTTGGGCGCGATGGCCAGCGAGATCACGGCGTCGGGCACGTGCATCGAGGTCATCGTGTACTTCACGGTGCCGTCGGTGAACGTGTCGCCCGAGGCGCAGTCCACGCCGAACATGGCGATGATGTCGCCGGCCTGCGCGAGATCGATGTCGTGCATCTCGTCCGCGTGCATGCGGACCAGGCGCGGCACCTTCACCCTCTTGCCGTCGCGCGAGTTGACGATGAAGTCGCCCTTCGCGACCTTGCCCTGGTACATGCGCAGGTACGTGAGCTGCCCGTACCGGCCGTCCTCGAGCTTGAACGCCAGCCCGACGAAGGGCTTCGACGGGTCGGAAGCGAGGACCAGCTTCTCCTCGTTCTTCGCCTGGTCGTGCGCCTCGTTGGTCACTTCCTTCGGGTTGGGCAGGTAGTAGACGATCCCGTCGAGCAGGTGCTGCACGCCCTTGTTCTTGTAGGCGGACCCGCAGAACACCGGGGTCAGCTTGAGCTGCAGGGTCCCGGCGCGGACCGCCCGGCGGATGTCCTCGACGGCGGGCTCCTTGTCCTCGAGGAAGAGCTCGGTGAGCTTCTCGTCGAAGTCCGCGGCGGCGGCGATCAGGTCGTGCCGCATGGTCTTCGCCTGCTCCAAGAGGTCCGCCGGGATCTCCTCGGTGCGGATCTTCTCGCCGTTCTCCCCGTCGTAGTAGTGCGCCTTCATGGTGACGAGGTCCACCACGCCCTGGAACTTGTCCTCGGAGCCGATGGGCAGCTCCATCATCACCGCGTTGTGGTTCAGCTTCTCCCGCAGCTGCTGGGTGACGCGGAACGCGTTGGCGCCGGCGCGGTCCATCTTGTTGATGAACGCCAGCCGGGGCACCTTGTAGCGGCGCATCTGCCGGTCCACGGTGATCGACTGGGACTGGACGCCGGAGACGGAGCAGAGCACCAGGATGGCGCCGTCCAGCACGCGCAAGGCGCGCTCGACCTCGATGGTGAAGTCGACGTGTCCCGGCGTGTCGATGATGTTGATGTTGTGGGTGGGGCGCGACGCGTCGGTGGCGTCCCACTCGCAGTAGGTGGCCGCAGACTGGATGGTGATGCCCTTCTCGCGCTCCAGGTCCATCGAGTCCATCTTGGCGCCGACGTTGTCCTTGCCCTTCACCTCGTGGATCTGGTGAATGCGCCCCGTGTAATAGAGGATGCGCTCGGACAGCGTCGTCTTGCCCGAATCGATGTGGGCCGAGATGCCGATGTTCCGGATGAAGTCGATGGTCTCTTTCGCCACGTCCGTCTGCCTTCCTGAAAAGCCCCGGAAAAAGGGGCGCTGCAACTACCAAGAATCGGTGCCAAAAATCAAGCGTCCGGAGGCTCGTTCGAACGCCGTCCGCCACGCCGTCCCGGGGTTCTCGGGCCCTCCTAGGATGCCCGGAAGAGGCTTTCGTTGCCAGAAAACGGCCTCGGAACGCCGTTCGACCCGGGCCTTGCGGGGGGCGGGCGCACGCCCGGCTGCCCGTCATGACCTAGCCGGGCGAGCATCCAGCGGGGTCGCGCCCCATTGTTGCAGGAATGACGCAAATCGAGTTCTTGCAGGAGCACGGAATCCATCGCGTGGGAACCCCGCGAAATGGATTCCGCTTCCCCGGAGCGCCGCCAAGCCAGCTGGACCGGATCCGCTCCCTGCGGCTTCCCCCGGCGTGGAAGGACGTAGCCATCTCGCCCGACCCGCGCGCCAGGCTGCGGGCGGTCGGGCGCGACAAGAAGGGCCGCTGGCAGTACGTCTACAGCGACGCCGCGGTCCGTGAGCGCGAGCAGAAGAAGTTCGACAGGCTCCTCGCCTTCGGGCGCGCCCTGCCGAAGATGCGGCGGACCATCGACCAGGGGATGCGCCTGCGCGGGCTCCCGTACGAGCGCGTGATGGCCTGCATCCTGCGCATCCTCTCCACCTGCTTCATGCGGCCCGGTAGCGACGCCTACGCCAAGGAGAACGGCTCCTTCGGCATCGCCACCCTGCGGCGCCGCCACGCCAGCGTGCAGGGCGACACGGTGCGCTTCGAGTACCGCGGCAAGGCGGGCAAGATGCAAGAGCGCGAGCTGCGGGACCGCCGGGTGGCGCGCATCGTGCGCGAGCTGAAGAAGCTGCCCGGCAAGGCGGACCTCTTCCAGTGGGTGGAGGAGGACGGGACCATCAAGGACGTCCGCCGCCGGCACATCAACGCCTGCATCAAGCAGGTGATGGGCCAGAGCTTCTCCGCCAAGGACTTCCGCACCTGGGCGGGGACGCTGATCGCCGCCTGCGTGCTGGCGCGGCTGCGCGAGGAGTCGATCGAGGGGCGCACCGACCAGCGCAAGCTGATCGTCGCCGCGATCAAGGAGACCGCTGCCCAGCTCGGCAACACGCCCGCGGTGTGCAAGGCGAGCTACATCTGGCCTTCGGTGCTGCGGGACTTCGAGCGGGGGCGCGTGCTCCGGCCCTACTACAGGACGCTGGACGAGCTGGTCCAGGCGCGCAGCCACGCGGCGGAGAGGGCGCTGGTCGAGCTGCTCAAGACGGGGCGCTCGGCGATCGCAACTCCCGGGGCGGCGCCATCGAAGAAGGCGCGGCCGCGCGAGACGAAGCTGAGGCGGCAGATGCGGCGCAGCGGCCGGGCGCGGGGGCTCGCGAGGGTGTTCGCCATCCACTAGCCCGGCGCGGGGTCGCGCCGGCTGTCCCGCAGCGCCGCGGGAGTCCGCGCGCTGCCGTGGGGCTAGTCCCAATACTGCTCAGTCAAGCGCACTGAGACGAACAGGTCTGCGTCGACGTCGACGTGGTCGTGATCGTGGACGGCGACGGCGACGGCGACGTGGCCGTGGGCGGATCAGATCACCGACACAATCGCGTGAGCATCCCGACGATACGTTCGAGGAGGTCGTCGCCGCGCTGCTTTGTCGTGGCATCGAC
>Ga0137394_10001740_pt1 | contig 15986 bp, 22 predicted proteins | sample czobulk116metaG_FD_108278 | JGI IMG/M metagenome (GOLD analysis project Ga0137394, IMG submission 108278) | Vadose zone soil microbial communities from Angelo Coast Range Reserve, California, USA - czobulk1.16 metaG | ecosystem: Environmental > Terrestrial > Soil > Vadose zone | place: USA...
AAGAGGCTCAGTGGATGCTCTTTATTGTCTGATTGGTTGATCTTTTCAGACTTGGCTGATAAGATTATGAAACATTTCAAAATCTCGGAAAACAGTCTGATTATGTCATCTAAACTGACACTAAAGCACACCGCAAAATATCTCATTTCTGCAGTGACTGTGGCTGAGCATGTCTGTTATCACTACAGATTATGAGACCTGTTGCCCACAGCCCAACATGAGCAACCCTATGCACTAAGTCCCCACCACACAATGGTAAAGCCCCTCTGCTGGAGCTAGACTACATTCCCACTACTCAGTGGAAAAGCTCCCTCTGCTGGAGCCACATCAGGAAAACTACATTTGAGTTTTCACATCTTTTTGCATCTTATTGTGTCTTTTCACACCTTATTGCAGATATAAGACCAGATTAGACAGAATCTACATATTGCATGTCTTATCCATTAGAAAAAAAAAAAACATCTTATTCCTACTTATTCCCTTCTTACCCCCAAAATAAGAGGTTTAAGCAAGGAATAAGATGTAATAAGTGAAATAAGATAAGTTTTATTTTGCTGATGTCACATAAAAACATAAAAAAAAATTGAAACTTTTCTGCATCAAATGAGCAAAAACAAGGCAGAAAATGCTATCATAAAATTCTTGATCTTATCATGTCTTAGCACAAAGGTGTTAAGGTGCAATAAGGTGCAATAAGGTGCAAAAATTCAAACAGTTTTTCTGATGCATGACTATGTCCCCATTAAGGTGGCAATGCTTCCTCTGCTGGAGCCATGACACAAAGCCAGGGCTGCCCTAGGTTATAACACCTGGGTGCAATGCCAAGTTGTACAGAAGTGCCAGATTGAGGGGGCATGTTGGAGATACAATCTGTCACACAAGCATGATTAACAACCCAACCTGATCATCTAAGGCTAGATAGGTCAGTGGTAGAGCACCTGGCATGTATTTAGGGGGCCTGGGTTCAATCCCTAGTCTGGCCATTCTTCTAGGCTTGTAACAGTGGACATACTTTCAATCAACCATACATTGGTTGGGTGACCCTGTGAATTTGGGTTATCTCACTGACATCATGCTACTTATCATGGAGTGGGTAAGTTGGTTTGAATTTGTCTTCTCAAATCACGATGACTAATATTCTGTTACTACTGTAGTTGTCACCCTCAACTCCAACATTGTTTGAACTCACCCCCTAAAGGTGGAGTAAGCTGGTGCCTGCAGTATATCGTTTTGTATCCCTCTTTCCCCATACTTGCCTAGACTTAGAGTAGACTATAGTAAGTTCTCGCATAGGTACAAGTCATCAAATACTGTGCGCTTGGCCTCATCAAGCACCAGAATATAGGAGATTTCATCCCCTTTCTTGATCCCTGTGTGCCTCCTTCCTCTCTCCCATCAGTAAAAAAAAACTTGTCTTATTCCTACTTATTCCCTTCTTACCCCCAAAATAAGAGGAATAAGATGTAGTAAGATGGAATAAGATGGAATAAGAAAAGTTGATTTTTGCTGATGCTATGGGATGAGAGCATTTCCACTTTCCGCTTAGGCTACCCCTGGTGCGTCCTGTCCTCTTTGGAGACTGCGTCGCTACCTCTTCTCTTAGACCACTCCAATCTCACGAGTTGGGTCTATACAGACTTAGCTACATCATATCTGGCTGCCCCACTGCAGTGAGGCGGAGTCTCACAGGTCGCCGCTTCACAAGGTCTTGTTTCTCCACTCTCATGTCCCTTAGGTTCTCAACTTCAAGTTTTCATCTCTCGTGCCTGGTTGTCATAGGCGACACGCCCTTCGAGCAAGCGCGCGTTCCACCTCCGAGCTTCCCTTTCGCCATCTCGTCCTCATTCCCCTCGTCCAGCTCGCTCACGATGCCTTACAAGTTACAACAGCCAGCAGCCCCAGGACGAGCGCGCCAAGCACGACATCTTCAAATATGTCAGGTGGTCAATGGAGGAGACCATGAGCAGTGAAGACGATTTAATCAAGCACTACAACAGGTTTCTGGACTTGGCCGACCCACTTCTCGACTCACGCAAGCTGGACGACGAGGAGTGCGACGTTTTATTCTGGTATGGCTTTCACCCGGAGGATCGCGCGATGCTCCTCCACAGACTCCCCAAGCGCCGCAACCGACGTACTTTCCCCTCCGGCAGGTATTTCACACAGCGCGCGAAATCCTTTCTCAAAAGCCAAAAGACCTCCAGCGAGAGCTTCGGGACGCTCTGGAACAGCACCCGTTACCCAGAGGGCCACGCGATGACAGGCGTGACCCCCCGCGCGGGCCTTCACTCTCTCAAAACCGGGCGCGAGAAATCGTGCAAGAACTCGAAGACGAGAAGACGAAGACCGAGATCTAGAAAAGCTGATACATGCGTTGTATAGCTTTCCCATTTACGAGCAACAGTACGCAGTGCTGTACACGCGAATCGTAACACAATGCGCCCACCGCTTCCCCGAAATCGTCGACACGCTTCCCAAGCCCGAGTACGTACCGAACGCGCAGCGCCGTCGACCTTCTTTACTCACCGAGCTCCGTCACCACCGTCACCACCTTCCCGACAGCCTCACGCGCTGCCAAAGGGCGCTGTCCCTTCACCGCGTCGACATCCGTCCACCTACAGCCGACGACCCTCATCTTCTCGACATTCAGCCGCGTCCTCGAGCTCGTCATCACCGGAGCCATCGCCTGTCTCGTTCACGCGTGTCCGCGTCGCGTCGCCTCCCATCCAACAGTCTCATCCACGTCCAACAGAGCTCGTCCTCGCGTGTCCGCGTCGCATCGCCTCGTGGCCCTCGTCCTCTTTCGCCACTTCCCCTCACCGATCCTACGTCTGCACCGCCGTTCTCACTTCCAAGTCCCATGCCACTCGAAACCTCATCACAACCGTCTCCCTCGTTCACAGCTCCCAGTCTCCCGCCGACACCACTTCCGCCTCCAGTTCTTTATTCGCCGCCCGTTCCAGTTTCCCTGCCCTCAGACGTGCCGCTAAGCCCTCCGCTTTCCCCGTTGCCACGCCCACTTCCGACGCCAGCGCAACCCGAGTACGTGGCCGACATCACCCTCCCCTCGTCCACAGTTCTACCGCCCGTGCCGTCTCCGCCACCCGACTCTGCTGCGCACGCGCGCGTTCCTTTCCTTGCAGTGAGTCCCACTCCTGCACCATCTCTCCTCAACATCGAGCCTCGACTCCTTCTGACTGCAATGCCCGCCGCTTCCAACCTCGTCAAGAACTTATGGCCATCGTTCTAGCGTCACAAACCCGCACTGCCAACACCGCTCACACCAAGTCTCTCGCGTTCCGTCTCGCCGCCACTGCCGCCGTCCACGTCACCACTTCACGAACTCACTCCGCCCCAGCCTTTGTCACCCGCCATCGCGTCGCCTTGCCTCTCCGAAATCAAAGTTAACAGCCACCGCGCACAAGAACAAGAAAATTCCTCGAAGATAGAGAAGTACGACACAGCCCCGATAACGAAGCTGCCGCAAGCGCAAGATCGCCGCGACACCAGTGACAACCGCAACAACAGCCTTCTTTCTCTCATCCCTCAAGCTCCCGACAACCTCGACAGCGACGACGACGATTCCGACGACGATAGCGACGACGACTACGTCGTATGCGACCTAGCCAGCAAGAGCGACCTCAGCGACCAGAACCGCGCGTTCGATCAAAGTGGCGACACCTTCAATGGCGACATCGAAGACGCCTCAGCACACGGCGACGACGAGAACGCCGGCAGCAGCGGCGATAGCTGCACCGTGTACGACCCCGGCGGCATCAGCACCAGCAGCGTCTTCAGCGACACAACACAGGCCAGCACTACCAGCGACGACATTACCGACAACAGCAGCCCTCTTTCGACACACGCGCCATTCCCTCTCAACCACGACGCCGCCGACCGCATCAACACCCGCAGCGACACCAATGGCCTAGGCAACGCCGCAAGTTTCGGCCTCGGCATCAGCAGCAGCGACGACCGCAACATCGCATACGACCCCGGCGGCGACATTCACAACAACCACGGCCACAGGCACGCGTACGACCCAGGCGGCAACTACTTCGACAACGACTTTAGTCCGACCCCGAGAACGTTACTATCAGCGATGACGCCAGCATCTTCAGCAGCAGCAACCGCACATACGACCCCGGCGGCTTCAGCAACGTCGGCGACCGCAAGCTCGTTTACGATCCAGGCGGCAACCACCCTGCCAACAACAAGCACGACCGTAACGCGACTGTCTCCACAGCGCACGACGACACCCTCGTTCCTCGTTAGGAAGTCGCGCAAGCCGCGCAAGCCGCGCATCTCGTCTTCAACGCCGCGCCGCCGCCTTCAGCCGACGACCACCCGTTCCATCCTTCAGCCAACTCGCCGCCACAGTCAGGCGAAGACGCAGACGCAGCGCCGCAGCCCAATATCCAAGACGCCTCCACCGCCGCAGCAACCTCAAAACAGTCAGCATTAGGCTTGACCGGGGACGGTCAATTTTTAAAACCCCCCGGGAGATGTAAGGTCTCCGAGTGGCCGAAAAATGGTCCTACTACCGTGACCGTACATGCTCTGCGACTGAAGCTTACTGAAGGGCTCGCCACACCTTTCCTGGGATGCCATGTGCACTGGTTACAGTAAGCCGACTACACTGAGAGCTGATGATGATAGTCGTGATGGAAAGACTCCGTTATCAAACGGCCTCGTGGGATCAAACATGTCGCCCCGAGTCATCGGGACAAAGCACGCTCAAGGTCGTGTCATGATTCAGCTCATGTTCACACTTCAAGGCATCCTGCTTCACAATAGATGACCGGGAACATCGCCCACAAAATGCCCTGAGCTCAAGAGATGTGAGGGGGACTTGACAAGTTGGATCCGTCTGTATTGACGGATAATCATGATGTCCCGTACGTTGCATAGGGAAAGTTGTGGGCAAATCGAAAGTGTCCTGGAGAACTCAGCGTAGATAGCCTAAAGGAACAACAATGCAAATTACGAGTGACGAGTGGTAGAACAAATTACACATATTTGATACGCAGGGAGAGGTTGAATGGAAGGGTCGAAGCAGTCACGGTCACATCTCCCCCATCAGGGACGAGCTCCGACACTTTCTTCTCCAAATTCGGGCGTGTCGCTGCCTCGAGCTGTGGTGGCGCCTGGAAGTAGATGTGCTTAGTAGGAGTCGACAACGAAGGTTTCTTGATTTGGCTGCGGAGACATCCAACGTATGAGCAGCAGAGATATCAAAGAAGCTAACACGTACATGTCCTGTTTCTCGACCAGCATCTCAATGAGGCGTTCAACTGTCCAGCTCGATGGAATAGAGATCCCAAGGGACTCTCCGCCACATACCGGACAGTCACTGCGCTTCTCGTGCTCGAACGTGTAGGAATATACGCTTTCTGTACCGATGAGCATGAAGTAATTGTTGAGATACGCAGCTGAGCTTGTCGCGATCTTGAATGCCTCGTTACAGCAAGATGCTACATAAAGAGTTAGTGAGCGAACGAACCAGCGGGGATAGAAACACGTACCCGCGATGATGGCGTTCGTCGAAGCAATTGCGGGGATAATGTTCTTCACGACACCTTGCGTTAGTGACCACGTCACTCCTTCGATATTGAACTCCTTTGCTCTTGTGAGAGCTACGTCATACAGCCATTGGATATGCTCCGGGTCATCCGTATCGAGCTTCGTCTCTGCAAGAGGGGGTTCGCACAATCAATTAGTCATAAGAATAGATAGAACGTATACCTCCTTTCACTCTCGGCCATTCTAGGACGGATGCCCATTCTATGCAGTGCTCGGGGAGACGGGGGGTGTTTGCGATTGTGCAGATGGGGAATACCGTGGGCTTGTTAAGCATATCGAGAGAACATTCGTAGCACGACGATACTGTGGGTAGGATGACACGTGCCTGCCCTTTGAAGCCTTCAGTGCCACCATCGATTAGTGGCTTCAAACTCTCTGGATTCTCCGGATCCACGAGATTCACGAGTGTTGCATTGATCCAGCGTCGTGCCTCCACTGAGTCCAAACCACAAATGACGAGATTGAATTGCATGTAATAATCGTCATCCTTGTCCTGTATTTTGCCATAATAACTTCACCAATGTCATGAGGACTACTTCAAGCAATATGATCTGAGAGACTCACGGTGTGACCTTTACACCAGGGACACGCTTCATGATATACTCCGCTGCGACGGTCGCCTTTGGCTGGCCAACGTCTTTTGGTCTACGGAACAGGGGTGCGTGAGCCGAATTCGGAGAGGAAAGAGTAGTTACACACCTAAAAAGAAATTGTCTATTGAGGTTGCTAATGTCGATTGTATCCATGTCAATCACATGTATATCTTTGAATCCTGATAGAGCCAAGTTCGCGAGGATCTCACATCCCAGACCACCCGCGCCAATGACAAGGATTTTGCATTGATCTCGCAGAAAGTTTTTTACCTATAACCGAAAGTCGCGTACAGGACAGTTGAGGGCAATATAGATGTGAGATCACTTACGCCGTCTCCTGCCATGAACGAGTCAGGGTCCGTTCGGGGCCCTGGGCGGTCTAGGACCTGATCTACGTGATAGTATCTGTCATCCCAGTCCGGGTAGTGTACGCCATTGGTGGTGGCCATGAGGATGGAATACAGAACCTTAGAGGAGAACTGCTGCAATTAGAGTCGAGCTCTGCTGTCGTGACGCGCGCCCAGAGCACGTGATTTATATTTACGACGCGTTCATTACGTCCTCAATTTTCACTTCAGCAATGACACTCCATTACAGTGGTCACCTTTACCTTCGCCATCGCCTTGTTCTCTCTGTTCTCAGTGGTAAGGCAATCAAGATCGATAAAATCCGTCCAGGCGACAAAAACCCAGGACTCCGCGGTATGTTATCTCATGTACACAACCAAATGGGACTGAAAGAAACACATATCGGCCAGACTACGAAGTTAGCCTACTAAGACTGATTGAAAAGGTGACGAATGGTACCATTATAGAGATATCTCTCACAGGTGGGTTATACCTTTTCTTAGTCGGAATACACCTGACAAATGTCAGGCACCGCGATCCTCGTGAAGCCTGGCATCATCTCTGGAGGGCCTGTCACGCACGAATGTCCTACTTCGCGGTCAATGGGATACTTTCTGGAGCCGATAGTTATGCTCGCACCCTTCTCGAAAAAACCGCTTTCCTTGACCCTAAAGGGCATCACCACGGACGATAAAGATCTTTCTGTGCGTCCGCCTCGAGAAATTCTCGATAAAGCATTTACTCAATCTCTTCGAGGTCGATCTGATACGCACGGTCACTCTCCCACATTTAGAGCCGTTTGGGATTTCCCATGGACTGGAGCTTAAAGTGAGTGAATATTCATGCTTACTCGAGATTGTGCTCACGCATATCCCAAGATCAAGAAACGGGGCTCACCTCCCTTAGGTGGAGGCGAGATTCTGTTTCTCTGTCCCATCGTAAAGCAAGTGAAAACTCTCAATTTTATCGATCCTGGAAAAATCAAGCGTATCCGAGGCATCGCGTATGCTGTCACCACCCTATCTTAACCATCTGGCCCGCCTGAGAATGCTTTGCAGACACGCAGTTCGCGTGAGCCCACAATTTTCCAATCGCATGATCGAGGCTGCTCGCTCTGTGCTCAACCGTTACATTCCCGATATCTACCTTTACTCCGACGTCTACAAAGGCGAGGAGAGCGGGAAGTGCGGCTATCTCACTCATTCTTGAATGGACTCAAAATTGAGTACATTGATAGGTCTCCGGGATATGCACTCTCCCTTGTTGCCGAATCTACGACGTCCGCCCTTTATTGTTCAGAAACGGTCTCGCGGCCTGGCGTGGCGCCCGAGGACATTGCTCTTGAAGCTACGCGGTCTCTACTTGGCGAGATTGAGCGAGGCGGATGTATCGATCAGAGACACCAAACCCTGGTCCTTCTCTTGATGGTACTTGGTAGCGAGGATGTTGGGCGCTGTAGAATGGCAGAACCCACGGAGGGAACGTGAGTGAGCAAACGCTGATGTGTAACACACTAATGTGCTTTTCTTATAGTATCCAATTTCTGCGAGACGTCAGGGACGCGTTTGGTACGTCTTTCAAGATCGCCTCCGCCGATAAGTCTGGCCACTCGTCCGATCTTCTGTACTCGTGTTACGGAACTGGTTACGTCAATACAAATCGGACATTGGCGTGACAATGCGAATCTCCAGAGAGGTTTGCGGCGCGCATCGTCGAAGGTCTGCTGCTAGCAATAGCATGCGTGCCGTCTCGGTGTGATCGTTGGAAACACGAATTTACCATCCTAGGGGCCATAAATGCAGTTGTGGCCGGTGAAGACGTCCCTACTTGGCCACCCTGGCCATATCTCAATGTCACTGCCTCCTACCAACGTTTTTTTAATTCTCGGCACGACGTCAGCTTTGACCGAGGGTTGGTGCGTGTCAAGTCTGCTTCTAAAGTGTCGCAAAACTCCGCATCCACGTACGGGCCTACTTTCATTTCTATTATTTTGATGCTAAATCCAACATTCTATGGTTTGAACGATCTTGATCGCCCTTTCACTACCGTACAGGAGTTCTCGGTTAAATACACTACCAACTGTTGATTGATCCCCATTGGAAGCAAGCGGCGCTGAGACACTATTTTACAGTAGTTTTTTTCATGACGAACTCTCTATAGACTGTGGTAACACATGTAAACGGGACAGCATTCGAACGACCCTCTACACAGGTACAGTCAAACCTTTGTCGCCTGCGTTTTGTAGTGACAGAAATCGTACCTTGTATTCTGGCGACCGCGGTGCAACTACGACATCATGGGTTTGGTACCGGCGCCGGCGCCGCTATCAAAAGTCATCCGCCACCGCCGTATGTTTCCACAACAACTGAATAAAGTGCGACCAGAACGTCCAGAACGATCTTCGAAGAGTAACAGTTCACCTAACAGCCAGACACCACTGGTCCGCCCAAACTACGTATTCTGGACAACGCTACTACAACTGCAACGTTTAAATGCTCCACATCCATCCAATCTTGTGATGCCATGAGATCCAATCGCCCTTAATCCCGTGGCCACTGTAAGGTGCTATCTTCCACCGAGGGACAACGATACTCAGGGGAACCAAGAGATATATCCTCGACAGGCGAAAATCCGGGAGGAACAGGTTGTCGCGTAAGCATTGCGGCGAAAGCTTAGACCCCGCATTGCATCAAATGGATGACGAGCACGATCGACTGTGCAATTCCTCACGATGAGATTTGCTCCAAGCTTCAATTTGTAAGGGTGCAAACTTACTAGAACATTCGACAGGGTCATGCTATCGATAGATCATCACTACCTTGCCAAAGTCACCATCGCCTGAGCCTTCCCCGATGGCGGTCAACCAGCGTTCCAGCATCGGCCACCCTACTTCAAAGCAACAACACAGCTCGTCCGTATGGTGCTTGCCATCAAGCAGCGGCACCAGCGCAGGTGGATATGCCAACGGCTGCGACACTAGCATAGGCGCAGGCGCAGGAGCAGCCACGTTCGCCTGCGTCTTTATGACTGGAGAAGAAGGCGAGCGGGAGAGCCTGGGGCGCACGACGTGTTGCAGACGAGGCTCAGTCGGTGCTGCCAGCGCCTGGGCGATCTCGAACAGAGATGCGGGGTTGGTCGTTGAATGTCGTCGAGGCTCGCGCACACGGACAGTTTGTGGGCTCGACGGAGCCACCCGTAGGCGCAGCGTACCGAGGGAAGCTTCGGCGTCGCGACCAGGAGGCGAAACGGTGCCGCTCGTCGAGTACGCGCTTACGGCCGCAAAGGCCGGTACCGCTTCCGACGTTCGGCGCCTAGGGCGCATGGATGTTGTGAGCGGGGTGACGGTGAGGCTGCTAGCGCGCTTGCGACTTATGGGAGATGGAGGGAGAGTCGTCGGCTTAGATCTGATGGGCTGCTGGACCTCGTCCGTGAGGAGAACTGGCCAGCGATGTACGCGGCGGAGGAAGCCCTGCGCCGGATATGGGACTCAGTCGTGGCCGCGCTTTACGTTTTGTGGAGATAAAAGATGCGCACCTTGAGGACTCCAAAACTCGCAAACTTCCGAACATCAATGCCGGGGCTGCGCACATCATGGTCTTGCATCCATTCAAAGACCGTCTTTCCCGGTCTCATCCGTGAGTACAGGCGAAGGAGCTTTGGCCAATCTGGGATCGACCTCCCTGATTCATGCAAGACGTTAGCCAAGTAAAAGCACGGGCAAGTAATTGCATACCATACCTTCCTTTATAACGTAAGGGCCACATTCGTCTTTCACATGTGGTTCATCTGCGAGCCATTGGATGCTTTTGCGAAGCGTGTACATGTTCGAATACTGGAAAATATCGATGGTCATGACGACCTGGTAGTATCTAGGCACGGGATAAGTCATATCATTAGACCAGCTAAAGAAGGACAACCTCCTTACAACAGATGTGATATGGCCAAGCGACTCAGCACGATATCGCAACCTGCAAGGTGTGCGATCCGGGCTATGTGGTTGATGCCATCGATGTATTTGCAAACCTAAGACTTGTCCGCATTCGAAATCTCTATGGCTGGAGCGAGCGTACCTTTGCCATGGTCAGATCCCAGTTCTGCCCCATAATGTTATCAAACTTGATGAGAGCCACGGGAACCATCCAATCTTTGACTGGAGGTGGGTTAGGGTAGAAAGGGAATATCTTCAACTCTATAGAATTGAAGTTATCTATTTGGATAGACGTCTCGGAGTAGGAGTTCAGATCTTCATAAAGCTGCTCCAAGATAGCATGTATTTTGAAGGACGTCTCGGGAGACGACAAAAACGACGACTCTTCCTTCAAGTCTCAGAGTATATGCCACACATACTAGACAAACATAGAAATAAGCTTACCTCGCACGCTGTCAGGACGCGGTTCACCTTTCGCACGATGGGCTCATAACAGCTAAGATCCGCGGAGGCATCGAAGACAAAGCAAATGTTGAACCGAAAGTAATATCGTTCATAATGGCCCGATAGCTCGATGGGAAACCCGAGCACTTTGTACTTCCCGGCGGTGCAGGTGACAAGCCGCCCGCATAGGGGACTCTGGGCGATGATGTATTTGGAGATATCATCAAAATTGAGGAGGGTGCGACTGGATGAGGGGGAATTCTTGTGTGGAGAGGCCTTTACGCGGGACTCGGAGGATTTCAAATCGTCGGGTGGTACAAAGACGATGCTAGATGCGCGCGAGCTCCCTGAGGGAGCGGGAGAGGCTGCACCAGAGATCAACACGGCGCCGGAGGTGGCGATCAAGCCTTCGGGAACTTGATAGGCGATTTCGGGGCCTTTGAACTCATCGAAGCGAGCGTAGAAAACGGATCGAAGGCGGGGAAGAAACGAGTTGCCGTCGGGCATGTACCGATGTGACTTGTGGTTGGTGCACAACCCGTCGTCGTTCGTTTGTCGCGCGTCCACGGTTGGCGATGGTGGCTCCTCTCGGCTTCCACACTCTCCCGCTTCCTCTTGCTCAATTATCTCTCGCGGCCGTACTCAAATGTGGACAATCCTTTCGCTGGTCAATATACCCTCTCCACCCAGCATTGCCATTGGATCCTTCCCACGAGTATCGTTTGTGTTTGCAGGATCGCGTTGTTTGCCTCCGTCAATCTCCAGACACGCTCTTCTACCGCTCTGTCTTTCCAGACCCACCAGTATCTCCTGAGGTGGAAAGCGCGCGCGATGCAGAAACATTGTTATGGCTCAAAGATTACTTCCAGCTGGATGTTGACCTTGTGAAACTGTACAACGAATGGAGCGAGAAAGACCCCGTCTTCGCCAAGTTGAGGGCGAGGTTTGAAGGTATCCGGATGCTTCGACAGGATCCATGGGAGAATCTTATCTCGTGAGCGTCATACTCGTTGTCCTTAGAGTGATGATCCAATTGTAATCCTTCTCCATTTAGATTTATATGCTCTTCGAATAATAACATCACTCGAATCACGAAGATGGTGAAATCACTTTGCACTCAGTATTCTTCACCTCTCGTGTCGATTCCGCCGCCGCCGATACAGACTACAACCAGAATGCTTACTCCGTCGTCAGAATCAGATGGCACTAAATCTGGTTCTGCAACACCCGAGCCGGGACTAGAGAGCTATCACTCGTTCCCCCCACCGTCTCATCTTTCTTCCCCTGACGTTGCCGCAACGCTTCGTTCTCTTGGTTTTGGTTATCGTGCAGATTTTATCCAGAAAACCGCAAAAATGCTCTGTGACGCGTATGGCGCGGGCCCGTCTCCAAAAGGAAAGGAAAATCCAGAGAGATGGCTTTATAGCCTTCGTGAGATGACGACGACGGTCGCTCGGCAAGAGCTGCTGAAGTTGATGGGAGTTGGCCGTAAAGTCGCCGATTGTATTCTGCTTATGAGCCTCGACAAGGTCAGCCATCTCGTTACTGGCTGCATTTTCATCCGTCTTCATCATCAGAGTAGTCCGAAGTTATTCCTGTCGATACACACGTTCACCAGATTGCGATGAAACATTACGGTTTCCGCGGTACCTCTGGGACCAAGCAGGCAATGTCGCCAAAGTTGTACGAAGCTATAAGTGAAAAGTTCTATAATGTGTGGGGAGAATATGCTGGGTGGGCGCATTCGGTGAAGCTCATGCGCCAGTAAGAGGAATAAGCTGATTGTTGTCCTCAGGTATTATTTACCGCCGATCTGAAAGCGTTTTCGAACTACGGTCTACCCACACCTACCCCTTCGCCGCGCAAAGCTGCAACCTCCGCAAAAGCCCCAGAGGGATATTTGCCAGTTTCGATTCAGTCATCGAGGAAGCGAGGAACAAGGCAGGTACAGAGCCGGGGCGCCTCAGAACAACGAGGTTTCCCACGTGGAGAGGAGAGTCCCGTGGAAGCAAGCAGTTTAGCAGAGCGAGTGAAGAAAAGACGACGGGCATAGAATATGCCTAGATGAGATAGCAGCCATTAGTCGGAGAACTACTAGGCTGCTCCGACTAATGGCGGTTAATGGTTGTGTCGTACAGGAGGCCATAATCCTTGACAAAGTCGATATTATACCGGTTGCAAACGTTAGGTCTGTCTTGAGTAAGTTGCTCAAAAGACCAGTTCGAGACCAGTTCGAGACATTATGCGGACGCATCCTCTCCTAGTCGGTGGCTTTTGTGGCAGAAACGTCGTGTACAACCTCGGCGCCGTGAATCTCGTACTGTCGATGGTTTGATATCATGTTCGATGCACGCAAGACTCTTTCTATGTCCCTTGTGAACACGGTATGACTCGAATGACGGGAGCGAAGAGAGAGAGCGCAGATTTGGCAATTCAGATCTTGATCGTGACGTTGATTACCGCGCGCACGCGACAAATCCCTTTTCCAATTGCTGTCACAGTATCATCCGTCAAACTTTGTTTACCCCACGCTTTCACACCCAGTATGCCGTCCACCAAAGCCAAAGCACCAGAAAATAGCGAGTCTCCAGAAAAGCAATTCACGATCGACGCGGAGCCCGGAGCGGGTGACGAGTCCAGCTCCGAGTCGGATACAGAGGTCCCAGCAGCCGCCGCTTCTGAGTCCGGTCCATCGTGCCCTTCCAAAAAGAAGAAAAAGAAGCGTTCAAAGGTTGCCCGTGCGATCTCTGCGCTCAAAGGCGACTCCGTGCCTCAGGCCGTCGTCGACAAAGTCGTTGCGAAGGTCAAGGAGGAACACGGCGATGATTCCGCGGCTGCGGACGAGGAGACCGTTCGCGCACTGCTTAGGCAGCTTAAGCTGAAGGACGTGGCCGAGGGAAAGGCAGGGTTGGGCGGAAAGAACAGAAAAGATACCGGGGATCACAAGGTACGTTGTTTATGTGGCGAACAGTTTTGTCGCCGTTCTGGCGCTGACAGAGCTCGATGACGCAGTTCTGGGCGACACAACCTGTACCTCACTACGGTGCGTCGCATACATCCCGTTCGTTGATTTCTATTCATCCGTACATTTTCAGACGATGAAGCCCCCGAGGAAGATGGGTACATCGAGTCTTCTAAACCCACGGAAGAAGTCAAGCAGGATCCTTTCCCACTTCCGAGGGATTTCGAATGGAGTGTCCTCGACATCACAGAGCCTTCTCAGGTTTGAATAGATCTGTCCCATCCCAACCTGTTGACTTACTCTCGCCTCAGCTCAAGGAGGTGTACGAACTTCTGTCAGCTAACTACGTCGAAGATGACCAAGCTGCATTCCGGTTTCGATACACAGCTGAGTTCTTGGAATGGTGCGCTCAACGGGCTATCTGTGTTTGCGTCCGCGTTAGTCTCTGATTCTCCGACCTACAGGGCGTTGAAGCCCCCAGGCTGGCAGAGGGAATGGCACATCGGTGTTCGCGTCTCGTCCAACAAGAAACTAGTGGCCTTTATTTCTGGCGTCCCAATACATCTCCGCGTTCGCAAAAAGTGAATCTTCTTCCGGCCTTCCACGCTTGTCGGTACTGACGCGCTGCCAGGGATATCCGTGCGGTTGAGATCAATTACCTCTGCGTGCACAAGAAATTACGATCTAAGCGTCTCACGCCTGTACTCATCAAAGAAATCACTCGACGTTGTAATCTCAAGGGCATCTTCCAAGCAATCTACACGGCAGGGGTTGTGATTCCCACGCCCATCTCTACATGCAGGTACTACCACCGCACGCTCAACGTGCCCAAGCTTGTCGATGCCAAGTTCACGTATGTGCCTCGCGGTATGACTACCGCTCGCATGGTTCGGCAATTCAAGGTGCCGTCGACTCCCGCACTCTCCCGCGCTGGCCTCAGGGAGATGGAGGAGAGGGATGTTCCCGTCGTGGCAGAACTGTACAGGAGATACATGGAGCGCTTCGATATGATACCACTTCTAGAGGAGGATGACGTCCTGCACCAGTTTCTGAGTGGACGCGGAAAGGGGGAGAGGGAAGCTTCAACAGGCCGTCGGCGAGGGCAGGTTGTGTGGACGTATGTTGTACAGGTGAGTTCCTCCACCACGGCTCTCGTCTGCCGCTGTTGACTTGCCATAATCTCATAGAATCCAGAATCCCACGCCATCACCGATTTCTTCTCGTTCTACACATTACCATCTACGATCGTGTCGAATCCGCGACATGAAGTCCTAGAGGCGGCTTACCTCTATTACTACGCGTCGGATACCGCCTTCGTTGAGAAAGCGGATGAACTCGGGTTGCTGAAGCGCCGACTGACGGAGCTGATGGGTGACGCGATTATCTTGGCAGATTCGGCCAAGTTCGACGTCTTCAACGCGCTCACACTGATGGACAATCCGCTGTTCTTGCAGGAACTAAAGGTGACGTGGCCATATCGCAGCGATTCTTTTGTAGTTGACGACTGGCGCACAGTTCGGATCTGGTGATGGCTTGCTAAACTTCTACCTGTACAATTGGCGCTCGAAAGCACTTGCCGGGATGAATCCGACGGAGGACAGGCCTGCAGGGAGAGGTGTCGGTGTGGTCATGCTTTAGCCAATCGCCTTCGCGATCAAGCACCCAGACCGCCGGTGAACTTCTGGGCTGGGTGAATACGAACGCTTTGACAGATTGTACATCCGAATACGTAGCTTGGCAACATCGCCGCGCGACATCATCTTTGTTTACCTCGAGGTTCAATGCAATCGATTGCACCTACCAAGCTCGTAGTGTCGAATAGAGCACATTTTGTCTCCCTAATTATGCGCATCACGCCGCTGCACTAGCTTGCATATGATTACTGATTATAATATTAATGTGGCTATTCGTACAGAATTCCATGCTAACCCCGGGGCATTTGAAAAGACTGCCTTTCACTTTTTTTGTTTTTTATTTTTATTTTTTAAATATAGTTTATTAGGTCCCACACATCAGTAAAAAAAAACTTGTCTTATTCCTACTTATTCCCTTCTTACCCCCAAAATAAGAGGAATAAGATGTAGTAAGATGGAATAAGATGGAATAAGAAATGTTGATTTTTGCTGATG
>Ga0137394_10001745_pt1 | contig 15965 bp, 9 predicted proteins | sample czobulk116metaG_FD_108278 | JGI IMG/M metagenome (GOLD analysis project Ga0137394, IMG submission 108278) | Vadose zone soil microbial communities from Angelo Coast Range Reserve, California, USA - czobulk1.16 metaG | ecosystem: Environmental > Terrestrial > Soil > Vadose zone | place: USA...
AGGTGCTGGCTGCGAAGCTTGCATCACCGCTGTAGACGGCAGTGAGCGAATGGCTGCCCGCGGCCAGCGTGGAGATGCTGAGCGAGGCGCTTCCATTCACCAGCGTCACGACGCCGAGTGAGGTTGCCCCGTCCCTGAACGTCACGGTTCCGGTCGGTACCCCGCTGGCCGGTGCCACCGCGCTCACCGTCGAGCTCAGCGTCACCGTCTGACCGGCCGTCGACGGGTTAAGTGAAGAGGTCAGGCTCGTGCTGGAGTTTCCGGCGTTCACCGTCTGCGTGAGGGCGCCAGACGTGCTGGCCGCGAACGTCGCGTTTCCGTTGAACGCTGCGGTCAGCGAGTGGCTACCAACTGCCAGGGTCGTCACGTTGAGCGAGGCGCTGCCGTTGACCAGCGTCACCGTGCCCAGCGCAGTGGCGCCGTCCCTGAACGTCACGGTGCCGGTCGGTACCCCCGCGCCTGACGTGACCGTCGCACTCAGCGTCACGGTCTGGCCGAGCGAGGACGGGTTGGGAGTGCTGTTGATGGTCGTGGAAGTGGCCGCCGCCGCTGGAGCATTGACCACCTGATTCACCACTGCAGACGTGCTGGTCGCAAAGGTTGCGCTGCCGCTGTAGACGGCGGTCAGCGAATGACTTCCGAGGGCCAACGTAGAGATCGTGAGCGAGGCGCTGCCGTTAACCAACGTCACCGTGCCGAGTGAGTTGGCGCCGTCCCTGAACGTCACCGTTCCCGTCGGAACGCCGGCGGCCGGCGGGACTGGACTCACCGTCGCCGTCAACGTCACGGCTTGCCCCGTCGTGGAGGGGTTCGGAGTCGAGGTCAGGCTCGTGCTCGTGTTCAGGAGGTTCACGGCCTGGGTCACCACTGGAGAGGTGCTGCCCAGGAAGCTCGGGCTGCCGCTGTAGATCGCGGTGAGTGAATGATTCCCTGTCGCCAGGGTGGATACGGTGAGCGACGCGCTTCCGTTGACGAGCGTCACCACGCCGAGAGAGGCATTACCATCTCTGAAGGTGACGGTGCCCGTCGGCACGCCAGCAGCCGGCGAAACTGCAGACACTATCGCCGTCAACGTCACGGCCTGCCCGACGTTCGACGGGTTCGGGGTCGAGGTCAGGCTCGTGCTCGTACTGCCCTGGTTGACGGTCTGTGTCACCGTTGCAGACGTGCTGGCCAGGAAATTCCCGCCGCCGCTATAGGCTGCGGTCAGAGGATGGCTCCCGACGGCCAGCGTCGAGACGGTGAGCGAGGCGCTGCCGTTGACCAGCGTCACCACGCCGAGCGAGGTCGTGCCGTCGCTGAAGGTGACCGTGCCAGTCGGGGTTCCGACAGCCGGTGGCACGGGGCTGACGGTTGCGGTCAGCGTCACGGCCTGTCCGATCACGGACGGGTTGGGGGTCGAGCTCAGGCTCGTTGTCGTCTGTGAGTTCACGACCTGGGTGACGGTCGGTGACGTGCTGCCGAGGAAGTTCGGGCTTCCGTTGTAGACCGCGGTGAGCGAATGAGATCCCACCGTCAGGGTGGAGGTAGTCAGCGAGGCGGTGCCGTTGACGAGCGTCACCGTGCTCAACGCCGTTGCGCCGTCGCTGAACGTCACGGTGCCAGTCGGCACGCCCACAGCCGGCGCCACTGCGGTCACCGTCGTGCTGAGCGTGACCGTCTGCCCGGCTAGCGAGGGATTTGGCGTGGACGTCAGCGTCGAGGTGGTCTGACCCGGGTTCACCGTCTGGGTCCGCACCGCCGAGGTGCTGACGGCGAACTCGAGGTCTCCGCCATACGACGCCGTGAGCGAATGACTCCCCGTGGCCAGGGTGGAGGTGGTCAGCGACGCGCTGCCATTGACGAGCGCCACCGTGCCCAATGTGGTCGCGCCGTCCTTGAAGGTCACGGAGCCGGTCGGGACGAGCGGATCAGCGAGGACCGGCGCCACCGTGGCCGTCAGCGTCACGGCCTGACCGAACACCGAGGGATTCGGGGTGGAAGTGAGCGTCGTCGAGGTCGCCGGCCGGACGTAGATCTTCCCAATCACATTGACGAAGAGATTCGTCTCGACGACGTTGACGCCAGGCCCGCCGACGTTGGGGCCCTGGATCCGGAAGAAATTGGTGTTGGAGGGGCTCCCGACAATGGTGTGAGTGATAAGGCCATCGCCGATGAACCCGGCCGTGGGGGCTGGCGGCGTGGCCGGGTCCCAGGTGAGGAACGGCCCGGCGTTGGTCGTCGGAACCACGGTGGCGAAGTTGCAGGGAAGCGGCGTGCCCAGGGGACATCCCTGGTCGACGGTGAAATTGATCGTCCCTGTCGCCGTAGCAACAAACGACTGGGCCCCGAACGGACCGGTCACGACGTACGTCGCGCCGGGAACGAGGCCGTTGGGAAGGACCCTGACGCGGTAGCGCGCGAACACGATCTGCGCGCCCGCGCCATCTGCGGCCGTACCCGTGGCCCCGCCGAAGCCGCCCTGAGTGCTCATCACCAGGAGCGCCCGGCCTCCGACATTGCCAATGTTGTTGATGGTCGTCGTTGTGCGCCAGTAGAAAAATTCGTCGGGGAAGTTGTTGGGAAACGAGATCGGCTGCCCGGGATTCGGAAACGTTCCCGCCAGGACGCACGGATCTGCAGGGTTCGCCGCGTCGAGGCATTGTCCGAGCTGCAGGCCGTTCTTGTCCAGATACCATCTGGGATACCCGTTGGCCGGGTCGATGGCTCCGACCGCGGCCAGGCCTTGGGCGTTCTGGGCGAAGGCCCCGCCGGCGGCAAAGATCACGCATGCGACGACTGCCAGAGAAATGCACCACTTCAATTTCGAAGCTCGAGGCTTCATCCGCTTATCTCCATGTTGTGAGAGTTGTCATGACTTGAAAATAGGAATCCGCTAAAAGCTGCCGTCGATCAGGGTGGTCGTCTCTTCGACGTCCGTCACCCAGATGCGACCGATCTCGCACACCTCAGCCAATCCGGCCGGAAGCGGCGAGCTCAGCATTAGCGTCCCAGCTCCGAGGGCTATGGTGATCGTGCCCGCTGGGTCGCCGCCGTTGGCGAAGACCAGGAGCTGCGTCCCATCTGGAACGTCGACGGCCACCTGCACCACAAATGTCTGTTGCGAGCCCTGGTCAATTGATCGAACGTACGCAAACCCGACAGCGGCGACCGCCTCCCCGTCGGGAGTAGCGGGCAGGCTCGCCCTGTCCGTGCAGTCCGCCGCCGCCGCGTTATTCGGAAGCGCAAAAGCCGCCAGGCTCGCTATCAGAAGGCATACCAACAATCGCGTCACTGTTATCGACCTCCTACAGATGGATTCGGAGCCAAAAAATAAGGAGCATTGAATCGACGGCCCTGGCAGGGCCGCCCATGCTCTGGGCAAGGACTGTGCCCATTCCGAAACCACCCAGAATCCTTGATAGAGTCGACGACCTGTCATTCATGGCGACATCCACACCGACATTCATACCGACCTCGCGAAATGGCCCCTAAGGATCTCTTGCTCGTGCGCCGATTGCCGCTGCCCAAACGTCGGGGGGTTAGGACGTTTGCCCTAACCCCCCGAAAGTCACAGGGCTCAACTCATTGCTACGCAGCGGGAGCCTGCGCGGCGCGCCGAAGCCGACGGCGGAGCCTCGCGAACCCGGTGAGGCCGACACCGGTACCAAGAAGCAGGAGCGTTGTAGGCTCCGGCGTAGCCGCATCGGGTGGCGCAATGTCGTTCACGAGCGCCGCTCCATTGAAAAAGAGGTCCGTGGCGTCGCGGAACTGGTGAAGGCCACCGTTGGCGAAGTTGTCGAACGAGAAGGTTGCGTTGATCTGCTGGTTGGGGCCCAGGCCACCGAGGGCGTACAGCAGGCCCATCGAGACGTCAGCCGGGCCGGCGCCAACGTGGTCGGTGTTGTCCAGCGTGCCCGCCAGAATGTTGCCGAGGATGCTCCCGAAGGGCGTGTCGATCTGGAACCCCGCAGCCGTGCCGAGGTTCGTGCCGACTCCCGCGCTGTCCAGGTTGTTGTCCGTTCCACCGGGAGTTGTCACGATGTCAGCGTCGAGAAATGCGATGAGGTTCGCGGGAGCAAAAGTGGTAGCGGTCGGGTTCGTGACGGTGATGCTGACCGTGCCCAGGTTGCTTGCGTTGAGGTTGTTCGTGACCGAGACACTGAAGCCCTGAGAGATGAAGTCCGAAAACGGACCCCCGCTCAGGTTGTTCGGCCCGACGATGATGTCCTGCTGCAGCGCCGAGGTCCCGTTGATGGCGGTGTTGACCGCCGGAGACCAAAGGAAAAGACTGAACTGATTGATGTCGATTGTTAATGCCGAAGCGGCGCGCGGCTGTACGACGAGCATCAGCGCAAAGCTGAGCCAGGCGAGAAGCAGCGCCCCTGATCCCATACGCGACGTGCAAAGCCGTCGAAACATATGGCTGCCCTCCTACCGGTTGATTTAGTACTTCTGGTAGAGAGGTTGTGGCAACTATTGTGCCTAGCCCGAAAGATAGAGAAATACGCGAGTTTCTGCGGAGCCGCGCTGACTCCCGTAACCTCCAGCGACACTGACACGTTTTCTTACGATTGGTCGTGGTGGGGGCGTCCGGCCCGCTCGCAGATATGTGATCGGATACAGAGCGCCGGTGAGGGATCCGACGCGAATTTAGGTTGAGTGGGCTGAGGTATCGCGTCTGCCATTGGCAGAGTTTTGGGCGGTCAAGGGTTAAAAATCGAGACTTTCCACCGCCGACCGTGGTCCTTTGCGGCGCCGCCGCCTGGATTCAACTCCTGCCGACGGATGTCCATGGCCGAGTGGCGATGGCACGTGGGTAGAGCCGTCAACGTGAGCTGCCGCTGACCAGCTCAGTGTCGCTGAAGCCGAGCTGATGGCCGTGCGTTGGTCCGAGCGGATGGTTTCGGAACACGGCCGCTGAAAACATTCGCGACACCGGGCAAACCTACCGCGCAGTAAGAAGACCCGTCGGTGCGGGGGCTTGAAGCATCACACACCTACGCCGGAGGGGGGCGCCGAGACCGTCCGGAGGCGTCGACGAACAAAAACGCCGCGGCGAGGAAGGCCCTCGCCGCGGCGTCCTACGGGTTAGGTGTTACCGATCTGTTCCTACTTCACGACTGGAGGCGGAGTGAGCCCGCTGCCCTCGCCAACCTTGCCACCGATCACCTGAGCCCGGATGAAGCTCATGACCTTGGCCTGATCGCTGGACGAAAGAGCCTTGAACGCCTGCGCCGAAGCGACGGCCTCGGAGTAGCCGTTGTGGTCCTGGATCGCCAGCCCGTACTGCACAGCCGACGTGCCGCCAGGATTGTTGAAGGACATCGTGAGCGTCGCACAACCGCCCGCGGGAACGGAGTTGATCAGCCATCCGGCACCCTGGCGGAACCCGCCGTCCGGATCCGCTGTCGTCGCATTTGCGGCAGTCAAGCCGGCCGTCATCTGACCGGTGAGCACCACGTGGATCGGAAGCGAAGGACTGCTGGTCGGAAGACCGCAGATGCTGACCGGTTGCGACGTCATCGCCAGCCCGTTGACCATCTTCGTGGTCCCCCGGCCCTTGGTGACGGTCGCCGTCGGAATCGAGACACCCTCGTGAGCGAGAATCGTATCCATCAGCTGGGTGCCGACCCAGCGACCATCGCGACCCCAGGGGAACACGGCGCCGGCGTCCCAGAGTTCCGCGGTTTTCATCGTGTCACGCGACGGGATGCCGTTCTTCATGAGCGAACCCATCTTGTGCAACTTGAAGTCACCGTAGATGCGGAGGCCGGGATCGCCGACGTTCTGGGCGAGCCCGTCAGCAACGTCATCGGGATCGGCGGTATGGTAATCGACCTGAATCGGGATCACGCCCGGGGTTTCTGGATTGGTCAGATTGAGCGTGGTGCCGTTGAGGAACGGCCGGAAGACCGTGTGACACGAGGCGCAGCGAGCTCCGCCATTGGCCATCGTCTTGCGGAAGATCGCGCGTCCCTCATAGGCGTCCAGAGGGCTCAGGCCCAGGTGGGTGAACATCTCGTCGTCGTCGGCTTGCCTCGGCACGGGCAGGTTCGCCATGAACGCGACGAGCGCCGTGACTTCGCCAGGCGAGAGCTCGTTTCGGACACCATCAGCATCGAGGTCGCACGCGATGGCTTGAGCCATCGACACCGAGGTTGCGCTCGCTGGAACGCAGCCTGCGGCCTTGGCGGCGGCCAGCTGGGCCGCCTGGGTGATGAACTCCGGCGCCTGAACGCCCAGGTGATTGTTCGCAGCCCCGAAGGTCACCGCGCGCAGCGAGGCGATGGAGCCGACGGTGCCATGAGCGAACGTGGTGCACCCGTTCCCGGTCGACGTGACCGGTAGCGGAGGTGCAATGCTGGCGCAGGAGACGGCACCGGCGTTGATGAGTTGCTGGCGGAGCAGTTCCGCACCACCGCCACCCCACGTCGAGGGCGGATTGAGGTTACCGGCCCGGTCCGTCGTTGCACGAAGCGTGTAGAGACCGCGCCCGGCCGCGCCAATGGCGGGCTGGGAGTGGCACGCGGCACAACTCGTGGTGTTTCGCTGGGTCCCGCCGTCTTCCGGCCGCCACACCATCTCGAAGAGCGCGCGACCGACGAGGGCGAGACGCTCCTGGTATGCCGTGACGCCGAACGGCGCCCACATCGGATCGAGGAGGCCAGCGTTGATGAGGTTCATGATGTTGTTCTCGAGTGGTTCTGGAAGCTGATCCAGCGTCGCCAGCGCGCTGTCGAGGTCCGCCTGGCTGATGCGAATGCGCCCGGCGCTCCCGGGAACGCTATTCGGACCCGAGGAGTCGGTCTGGAACGGATCGTTGAAGATCAAAGGAACAACGTTACCCTTCCCGTTTGGATCGATGATCGGGAACCGAGCGGCCAGCGGGAAGAACAGCGAGTTGGGATTCTCTTCGAGCGGAAGCCCGTTCAATACCAACACCGGGGGATTGATCTCCGTGATCATGAACGTCCGCGCGGTGGTGAACTGAGCCTCCGGAAAGCCAATCGGCGTGCGGATGTTCGGATCGAACGCACCGCCGGGCCCCTGGTGTAGCAGCCTGTCGAGCAGGGCGAACGCATCTTCGAAGGGGAACGCCACGCCGTTGATCGACACGACCGGGCAATTCATCCGGATGCCTGTCGACGAAACCGGAAACTTCTGCACGCCATTGTCGACGATCTGCTTGGCCGACGTGATCGTCGAGATATCGAATCCAGTCGGCACCGTCACGGCCCACACCTCCCAGATGGAGCTGTAGAACGAGTCGCCGGGCGACTTTGCGGTAATGATTCGCGGAGTGTCCGCACTCGGCAGAATGTTGCCATTCGCATCTTTGAAGATGAAGAGGACCTGGGGATTGAAACCGCCGTCCTCGACGTCGTACGGGACGAAATGCACGATCTGGCTCTCGAAGAACGCCTCGCGCACTGTTGGCTCGTTGGCGACCGGGCCACCGGGCACGGGATCGAGGGTCGTACCGTCGGGGACGATGGGGCAGTTCAGGAAGATGTTCGTCTGGACGTCCGCGATTGAATAGGGCGATGTCGCCACCTTGAACGCCGAGTCGATCCTCGTCGCCAGGTTGTTCGGGTCATACGAAGGATCGACGAGCAGCGCGTGCAGCTCCCAGACCGCGGTGAACTTGCGCGCAACCAGTTCGTTGGTCGTCAGCGGGAAGGGCACCGCTTCGATGACGGGCGGCTGATTGATCTTCTGGCCCGTCGCCGCGTTGTAGAGGACGTACATGTCGGCGTGCTTGTCCCCATCCGACATGTTCTGTCCGTTCACGCGCGGCGGAAAGCGCATGAACAAAACATTGGAGTCGATGACGCCCTGCCGCGACCCGAGGACCGGGATGTTTTTCAGGCGGAGCGGAACGGTCGGAATCGGCTCCAGCCGGGGGTCACCAACGTGCGGTGTCAGGTTCGGCAGCGCGTCGACCTGGGCCTGTGCAACTCCGGCCAGTGAGACAGACATCAGGGCAGCGAGGAGGAGGAGAAGGCCCCCCTTGAGAGCGCGCTCGCGCCGGAAGTACCTGCGTAGCCTGCCGAACACGGTCAGGCCGGCACCGGTCCCGAGAAGGACCAGGGTCCCCGGCTCCGGTGTGGGCGCGGGGTTGCCGGGATCGATGTTGCTCAGGACGACGCCGCCATTGAAGAACAGCTCGGTATCCAGACGGAATTGATGAAGGCCACCGTTGTCGAGGCTGCTGAGGGAGAAGATGGCGTTGATCTGCTGGTTGGCCCCGAGACCGCCACTCAGCGAGTAGAGCAGGGCGAGCGAAACGTCATCCGGTCCGGCGCCGATGTGATCCGTGTTATCCAGGGTGCCCGCGAGGATGTTGCCGAGGATGCCGCCCAGTGGATTGTCGACTTGAAAGCCATCGGCCCCAACTGGCGTGAACGACGGCCCCGAGGAATCCTGATTATTGTCGGCCCCTCCCGGGGTGCTCACGATGTCCGCGTCCAGCAGAGCAATCAGGTTCGCTGGAGCGAACGCTGTGCCCGTCGGGTTCCCGACCGTGATGCTGACGGTGCCCAGATTGTTGGCGTTGAGGCCATTGGTAACCGAAACGCTGAAGCCCTGGCTGATGAAGTCCGAGAACGGACCGCCGCTCAGGTTGTTCGGACCAATGATGATGTCCTGCTGGAGCGCCGAGGTCCCGTTGATCGCCGTATTGACGGCCGGCGACCACAGGAACAAGGAGAACTGGTTGATATCGATGGTCAAGGCCCAGGCGGTGGTTGGTTGCACGACGAGCATCAGCGCAAAGCTGAGCCAGACGAGAAGAGCCGCCCCCAAGCCCATACGCGACGAAGTGATCCGCCGAAACATATGGCTGCCCCCCTACTGAATGGTCTAGTACTTCTGGGAGGGAAGCCATTCGCAACTCCTGTGCCTAGCCCGAAAGGTATGGAAGATCGCGTCTTTTTTCATAGCGGATCTCATCGCCGTAACCTCCGGCGACAGTGACGACTTTTCTTGCGATCCGCTTCGAGCGGCGCTCCGGCGATCGTGGTCGAGTATGCCTTTCGATCTAGAGAGGTAGAACTCCGTCGATCAACGTCACCCCGCGGATGGTGCTCATCGGGCCGGTGGAACGGCGGGCGCCGCGATGCCGAAGCTGGTAACGGGTGGCCGAGCGGCCAGTGGCGGAGCGGCCAGTGGCGTGGACAACGTCGCGGAGCTCACGGTGTCGGCCCGGCTGTCGGTTGCGACTGGACGGGCCGCGGTATCGAAACCTTCGGCCGAGGCCACGACGACGGGCAGGCTCGGCTTCGGCCGCGAGGGATCGTGGAGGAGCTGCACCTCCAGCCGCGGATTCCGCCGCTCGAGGACGATGTGGCTCGACTCGATCGCCCGGATGGTTCCACCGGCCACTGAATCCCCGAGCCGGTAGGCGTACACCCGCTTGCTGCCGGGATCCTTCAGATCGGCGATGGACCGATCGCCGGCCAGGACCACGCCGAAGAGGTTCAGCCGCATCGCCGCGATGGCGGCGACGGCCGGGTCGACCTTCTGGGTGTCGGAGCGGGTGGGGCTGAACAGGTTCCGGCTCCCGATCGAGGCGTAGACGGCGGGAGTGGCCCGCAGCGCGATGTCGGGCTCGACGACAGAGGCACTCACGGGCGCCGGCGGCGTGTCGACCGACGATCCGAAGGGAGCCGTCATCTCCCACACGATGTAAATCGAAAAGCCTACCGACAGTCCCGCGAGCAGCGTTTTCACTCCGAGTAGCCGTTTCGATCTGGCGAGCACCCGATGCCGGCGATCTGACCCGATCCAGCGCACGCGGTAGCGCGTCGGGGGGACGCCGGCGCCTCGCGCCACCGTCAAGTTCACCGACAGCTGCCCTGGCGAGCACGCCAACGACGCGCTCGCAATCGTCTCTACTACCGACGCCACGAAATCGCCGGCGTGCCTAGAGGACCCCTATCGAACGATCGAGTCGAAGAACATCACACGCGCGTGCCTCCACTCGACGGGAGCGAGCATGAAAGCCACGAGGACGGCGAAAACAATCGGCGTTTCGCGTGTGGCATACGCGTTGCTCCCCACCCCACCAAACGGCCTCAGGCTCGGGCCGCGCCCAAAAGGAGGCATGCCGCCGTGCGTAAGCTCATCTTCGCGATCAGCAGTCTCGTGCTGATCCTCGTTCCTGCTGCGATTCTGTACTCGAAGAGACCAACAGCCATCGCTTCCACCGGGGCCGTGAAGACGTTCGCGGTAGAAGCGCGCATGTGGGGTTGGACGCCAGCCACCATCGAAGTCGAAGAAGGCGATCGCGTCGTGCTCGACATCACCACCAAGGATGTCAAGCACGGCCTCAACATACCCGCGCTCGACCTCGACGTCGAGCTCCCTGCCGGGAAGACCACGCATGTGGAGTTCGTCGCCAAGCAGAGCGGCGACTACCGCTTCATGTGCAGCCGGTGGTGCTTCGCCGATCCGGCCAAGAGCACCGGCCACAACTACATGGAAGGCAGGCTGATCGTCCGCCCCAAGGCGGGGACGACTCACACCATCGAGGTGACCGAGTTCTACGGGAAGTTCTTCGACCCGCGCGTGATGCACGTGAGGGCCGGTGAGAGCGTCCGCTGGGTCATGGGGTCGCGCGCCCACTCGTGGCACACGGTCACGTCGTGGGCGGATTCGCCGATGCCGTTCGACTCGGGCGTGTTCAAGGACGTGTACGAGGTCAAGTTCGACAAGCCGGGCCTCTACAAGTACTTCTGCCACGTCCACCCGCTCATGCGCGGCATCGTGGCCGTCGACGCTCAGCTGCCGTCGGAGAAGGACCAGCAGCGGTTCCTGGTGTACCCGCCGGAAGACGGCATCCCGGGCCCGACGCCCAAAGTGGCGGGCGTGGGCGAGGTGTGGGCGGTGCTGCAGTGGGCCGAACACCCCGAGAAGAAGTGGCCCGGCGCGACCGTGGTGATCGACGCGTCGAACTTTCAGATCAAGGACATCATCACCGCCGAGCACAGCAATCCGCACGGCCTGTTCACGAACAAGACCGAAGATAAGGTCTGGATCACGAACTGGCAGTCGCGCTCGATCCTGACCATCGACCGCAAGACGCACAAGGTCATCAATCGCGCCTATCCGGGCGACTCGATCGCCCACGCCCTGATGCACCCCAACGGGGAGAAGCTCTACGTCTCGCGGGCGTCCGAGAACCTCATCTCGGTGCTCAATCCCGAGACGCTGAAGACGACGAAGGACATCCAGCTCGACGCCGGCCCGCACGGCATCTGGATCACGCCGAACGGCAAGTGGCTGGTGGCCGCGGCCGTGCTCGACGACAAGCTGTCGGTGATCGACGCCGAGAAGGATGAGTTCTCCTATTCGATCCCGACCAAGCGGCTGCCGCTGTTCGCGTTCACCACGCTGGACAGCCGATACGGCATGGTGGCCGCGGCGCTCGACAAGACCGTCCACATCGTGGACCTCAACGCCAAGAAGCAGGTGGCGGCGATCGAGGCCGGCGCGTTCCCGATCTGGCCGGCGCCCGCGCCCGATGGCAAGCACATCATGGCCATCAACACCGGCACCCACGACATCTCGGTCATCGAGATCGACACCTGGAAGATCGTCAAGACGATCCCGAATGTCGGCTGGGGCGCCCACGGTATGAGCTTCGGCCTGAAGCAGGGTGGCGGCTGGTACGGCTACGTCGTCAACAAGTTCACGCACTACATCACCGTGGTGGACATGCAGTCGTTGACGGTGGCCGGGTACATCCCGCTCCCGCCGGGCTACTACGGCGGTATCAGCCCCTTGGCGTTCCCGAGGGTGAAGTCGGTGGCGTACCCCTATCCTTGATGAACACCCAGACCATGGCGACACGATTTTGCAGCCTGGTTGCTTCAGTCGTGGCGACCGTGGTGATCGGTGGAGCAGTCACGAAGGCGGATGCAGGGGCGGCGGGCGGGCATCACTCGCACGCCGCCTCTGCCACGCAGCAAGAGTTGCTGGAGCAGTATTCGAAGCTCGTCGCTGCGCTCGACACGATGGCGACGCATGACCCCGCGACCGTCGACGCGGCGATCGTCAGTGGCCGGCCGGTACTCCTGGCCTTCCTCGATCGGGGATGCGTCGAGTGTCTCCGGATGATCCCGGTGGTCGCCCAGCTGCAGAAGGACCTCGCCAAGGCCGTCGAGATCATAGTCGTCGACACCGACGACAAGAGCGAGGGCTTCCGCAAGCTCTATCGGCGCTTCTCGGTGTGGGCCGGGCCGGCGTTCGTCGTGCTCGGTCGAGACGCCAGGCGCGTGGAGCGCCTGATCGGGCCCCAGCCGGAGGCGTCGTTGCGGGCTCGTCTGGAGTCGGTGAGTGCGGACGGCACGCTCGCCACGGCTCAGGAGCGCGGACGCCCGGGCCACAGCCCGGCCCCGATCGCGCCCAGCCCCCACAAGGTGAGCGGCAAGCCCACTCCGTAGCGGAGTTCTTTCGATGCCCCGCATGCCCTTCACTGCCGCAAGAGTTCCAACACTCCGACTGTGACGGCAAGAGCCGCCATCGCGAGAAGCGCGCTGAGGATGAGATCACTCGGACGCCAGCTCCGCATGGGAGGTCGTTGAGCGCCGGCGATCAGCAGCCGCTATTGGTGAGCGGAGTCTTGAGCGGCGCCTGGCGGTCGACATCGAATGAGAGAGAGCGCCGAACAATGGCAAGATCCCGCTCCGAGTTCAGGGCCGGATGCACGACAGCGGCGTCGACTTCGGACGCGAAGATCAGCCAGGCGCTGGTGATCGCATAGTGGAGACGTGTCTCCCCCACGCGATCAACCGCGAGGAACAGCCGGTGGCGCCGCTCATCCCAGACCGCGATCGCGAAAATTCCAGTAAACAGATCGAGGGCGCGCTCCCCGTAGTGTTCCCACGCGTGGGCGACGACTTCAGCGTCTGAGTATGTGCGGAAGCGGAGCCCGGCCCTCAGCAAGGCATCACGAACGGGCGGAGCATTGGAGATCCGCCCGGCCAGCACGACGCGGACGGATCGCTCCTCATTCGTCGCCGGCTGATCCGGTCCCTGCGACGCAGCGACCGCTGGGCCGGCGATGCCAAGGCCGACGCCCCCGTCGACGTAATACCCCCACGCGTGACTACTTCGATCATCGAGCCGACGCGTCATGTGCTCGACGACACTCGGGTCGGGTCCCCGATCGGACAGCGCGATGACGCCGGCGATGCCGCAGACGGGCGCCGACTCTCCATGCATCCGGGCCACGGCTCCGAGTCGAAGGAACGTGCTCACCGTGCATCTCATGGGCTGCCTCCACCGAGCATGTGCGTGTGACGTGCGCTTGGGCAAACCGGATCGGCAATGCGGCAACCGACCGGCGCGGGGTTCGAGAGACCAAAGGCCACCGCGGCCGGCACAGCGACGCCGGAGCACGGCGGGCACGTGCAGCAGGCTAGGCTGTGGGCGGGGCTCGGGCGCTCCGTGTGGAGGGATCGGCGAGATCGCCACCCGTATCGTCGGCGAGGACGACGACGGCAACGACGATTTCGCTACAGCGGCGATCACTGAGGACGATGCGGTCGATGACGGCCTGGAAGGTCAGGAGCGCGAGGATGTCATTGTCGAGTTCGGCATCGTAGACACCCTCTGTCCACGCCTCGTACGTACTGGCGCAGGCGAAGGGCGTCAGGGCGACCAGGCCGATCAGGACAACGGCGATGACTGCGAGGGCTCCGCGCATCGTGTATCCACCTCGTGCAAGGATCGCGCCCCGTCCAAAGTATCGGTGCCACAACGCGGACGATGTCGCCGTGCAACGAAGGCCTCCGCATTTCCGACTTCATCTTCTGGTCATCGCAACAACATGGCGCCCGCTGCGACGGGGTTCAACGTGCGGCCGTGGCCTGAGACGACGTTCGCGGTAGGTATCGAGCTGCCGGTGACGCACGTCAGGGCATTCGACTATGCCCTGCGCGCTCGCTTTATCCGGGACTTCTAACGTGCTGCGACGGATTGGGCGGACACGCCCGCCACGGGTCAGGAGCGCGGCCGCCCGAGCCACAGCCCGGCCCCGATCGCGCCGAGCCCACAGAAGGTGAGCGGCAAGCCCAGGCCGTAGCGCTGGCGCTCGCGGGCCTTCTGGCGCAGCGCCCGGAGCACCAGTCGGTCACCCGTGACCATTTCCTGGCGCCCGGCGATGTACTGGCGCAGGCGCTCCTGCATGTCGGGCGACATCACGCGCCGTCCCCACTGGACGTCGTCCCGCATCTGGGTGACGCGCGCAAGCTCCGCTTCGCCCTCGGCGACGCCCTGACGACTTTCCGCGTACTCCTCGCGCTCCTCATGGTCCAGAAATGCGAGCGCGGCGCCGGGCACCGCGTGCTCCACGGCGGCGAGCCACGGCTGGTCCATGGCCGGGAACGCCAGCAGTGACCCTCCCGCCAGCGCGATGACGGCACCCGTCGTGATCAGCACCCCAGCGAGCGCGCGGGCGCCGTGCTCGAGGACCCGCCGGCGGAGCACGATGACACCGAGGACGATCGCCACCGCCGCGAGCATCACGCCGAACGTGGTGACGATCGCGGCGCCGGTCGGCAGGTCCCACGTCCACGCCGCCAGGATCCCGAACGCGCTGGCAATGAGGCCCAGGCTCCATCCGATGACGAGACGACTCAGCACGCCGCGGGCCAGGAGCGCGCCCACAACAGCAGGAATGATCAGGTACGAGAAGACCAGGAGCACCCCGGCCAGCCTGACCGAGCTCGTCACGACGAGGCCGAACGACGTGTAGAACACGAAGTCCCAGACGGCCACGGAGCGTCCTCGCGCCCGCGCGCCGGCCGGGTCGAGCGAGATGTCGAGGAGCGGGCGTCGGATGAGCCAGTGGATCACCCCGAGGACCCCATAGAGCAGCGCCACCGTCGCGACCTCGCGCGGAGTGACGGTCAGGATGCTGCCGACGAGCAGTTGCTTGATGTGCTCGCTGCCCTGGGGGGCACGGTCCACGACGAGCACCGCCACGGCGGCCGAGACGGCGTAGACGATTCCGATGATCGCTTCCGCCGGGACGGGCGCTGCGTGAAGCCGGCTCAGGGCAAAGACGGCGGCGCCGCCGATGGTGAAAGCGAGCGCGTACCAGTAGGCTCCATCGCTCTGGATGGGATGCCCGGCCAGGACCGCCACCGAGATGCCGAGGGCCGCGATCTGGGCGAGGGCCAGATCGACGAAGATCACCCCGCGAGCCAGGACGTGGAGCCCGAGATAGACGTGGATGCCGGTCAGGACCAGACAGGCGAGGAAGGGGACAGCGAGGAGGTCGAGCACCTGCGCTCAGCTCGTCCCGGCCAGGGCGGCCGTGAGCCGCGTGATGTTGACCTCGAACAGCCCGAGGTAATCACGGGCGGCCGGATCGGCGCCCACCGAGGGGACCAGCGTGACAGCGCGGGCGCCGCTCCGGCTGGCGATCTGGCTCACGATGGATTCGTTCGAGTAGGGCTCGGCGATGAGGATCCTCACGCCGGCCTCCTTCATCCGCTGGGGCAGGGTCGCCAGCGTGGCCGGGGTGGGGGGCACGCCCGGCGTCGTCTCGACGGTCGCCACGACGATGAGCCCGAATCGACGAGCGAAGTACGGCCAGGTGTCGTGGACCACGACGACCCGCCTTCCTTTATATAGCGCCATCCGGCGCTGCCAGTCGGCGAGCCGCTCGTCCAGCCGGGCCAGGAACCGCCGGCGGTTCTCCTCGAACACCGAGCGGTCGGCCGGCTGGAGCCGCGCCAGCGAGGCCTCGATGTCCCCGGTGATGGGCCGCGCGTTCTCGGGATCGAGCCAGTAATGGGTGTTGCCAAAGCCATGCACGTGGGGCGAGCCGCTCTCGCGCAGCCGTGGCGTCTCGGTCTGGAGCAGGTCGACGTGAGTGGAGGCATCGAGGTCGTGACGACGGCCGGCGGGGCGCTGGTCGCCGGCCGCCTGGAGCGCCCGCGTGAGCCAGGGCTCATGGTCGAGCCCGATGC
>Ga0137394_10001746_pt1 | contig 15964 bp, 14 predicted proteins | sample czobulk116metaG_FD_108278 | JGI IMG/M metagenome (GOLD analysis project Ga0137394, IMG submission 108278) | Vadose zone soil microbial communities from Angelo Coast Range Reserve, California, USA - czobulk1.16 metaG | ecosystem: Environmental > Terrestrial > Soil > Vadose zone | place: USA...
TAGCCACCGGAAGTTCTTTAGGCCGGTCCAGCAGTAGCTTCGAACGCTTCGGACAAGGCCGCCGGAGAGGTTGCCCTGACATTCCGTTCAGAGAAACAAGCTTCGTTCACCGATCAGAATGTCGCGAGAAGCGGCTGACAACTGTTTCGCGCCCGTGCAACCACCTCACTGAAATTATTGATCAAAAACGATCGCGAGAAGTTTCGTGTGACTTTTCCTATTTTTTCCTTTTGGAATGGGTGAATGCAGCTCGGGCAACGGATTGGCATCGAACCAGATCGGATTATTAGCCCAGAGGGGATTAGTTGTTTTTCTGCAACTCCTGGCATCTTTTGCCGGAGTATAAGGCAGACAATCCTATGCACATTGCCGACCAACCAAACAGAAAGATCAGTGTTATGAAAAACAAAACAAATGAAGTTCCTCGAGGTCCAATCACACGCGGTCCGGTGACTGCACGAGTCATGGCCGGCGTGGCGGCGGTGCTGGTGGTGCTCTCCGCACAGGCGCAGCAAACGCCCGGTTTTATCACGTCGGTGCAGGCGTACGCCAAATCCATTTCTGCGGATTATGTCGTCGTCCCGCTTCTGAGCGTCGGAGACCGTGTGCCCCTTACGAGCGATTCTTCCAGGCAGTATCAGATGATCGGCGTTCCGGACGGGCTCGGCGCGTACAAAGCGGGCGGGGGCAATTCGGTCCTTTATATGAACCATGAACTGGCGGGCGCGAACCAGAGCGAACCGGTGATCGGCGAGCCGCTGCATCGTGGCGCACTGGTATCGAAATTCGTTCTGAACGCGGCTGGCGAAGTGCTGTCCGGGGAGCGTGCCTACGACGTGATCATCGATCCGTCGGGCAATTCATTGCCGCCGGCCCGATTGGATAACAGCACTCCGACTTTCAGCCGCTTCTGTTCCGGAACATTGGCCTGGCTGGATGCTGGTTTTGATCGCCCGATTTACTTATGCGGCGAGGAGAATCCCGCCCCGGCAACATTTGATGGCAAAGGCGGTTTGGCCTGCGCGATCTTCGATCACGTGTGCTATACGCTGCCGCATCTGGGCCATTTTCAGCACGAGAATCTACCCGCGCGTCCGCATCCGGTGCCCGAGACGGTATTGATGCTGATGGAGGATGATGCCGCTTATCACGCGCAGCTTTACATGTATGTAGGGCAAAAGGATTTCACTCCCGGCGCAGATCCACTGGCGCGCAATGGACTGATCGGCGGGAAAGTGTACGTGCTCGCAGCCACGACTCCGGGAATGGTCAACGAAGCTAATTTCCAATCGGGAAGCATCGATGGGCGTTGGGTTGAGATTACTGGAGTGGCCAATATGACAGAGGCGCAGCTCGATGCGGCAGCGATTGCGGCTGGCGCCTTTGGCTTCGCCAAAAGTGAAGATGGCGCGTGGAGCAAGCACAATAAAAATGAGTTCTTCTTTAACTCCACCGGTGACACGCTCAACTCGAGCGCGCCGGGAAACCATCTCGGCCGCAGCTATCGGCTCAACCTGAACGATGACGACGTGACGGGTTCCTGCACGTTGACTATCCTCTACAATGCAGACCAGGTTTTGGCCTCTGGAGGCGATATCGCCATCAATCCCGACAATATAGACGTAAGCAAAGACTTCGTGATGGTGTGCGAAGATGGAACGGGATTTGGCCGAACTGCAATGGCGAACAAGGGTCGAGACGGATTGATCTGGCGCTACGATCTGAAAAATAATTACGCGGCAACACCCGTCGTCACGCTGAATCCTCCAGGACGAGACGGCAAGCCGGTTACTGCGGGAGTATGGGAAACCAGCGGTGTGTTGGACGCCGAGCATCTGTTTGGCAGGAACAGTTGGTTGTTCGATGTGCAGGCGCATCCTCCAACGACTGCGCCAGCGCCGAATACCGTCGAAGATGGGCAACTCCTGCTGCTGATTCCGATCCGCTGACTCAGGCTTTGACGTCGGGCGGCAGAACCACGTAGCGCAACGTCGATTGCTACACGGGTAGCAATCGACGTAAGGAGATTCACTTTAACTTCGTCGCAAAAGTTCGGGTGAGTCTGCCGGGTTCTGCAGGCGGATGATCGCCGAAGATTCGAGGGAAGTCAGAATCTCGTCACCTCGGTTGCTACTACTAAACACTAAAAGAAATCGCCGAAAACCGAGGGGATCTCTTTCACCACGACCCGCAAACTTAGTCCACGCTGGCGAAGTTCGCGGTCGAGCTCCTCATCGCTGCCTTTGGGGCTTTCAAGGATGCGCTCGACTTCGTGGCGCCACTCCTGGAAACGCTCGGCATGGGGGTGGCGTGGATCGGTCCAATGCCGGAGCAGTCGTTCGCGAAAGTCGGGATATTTCCATAGCATGCGGCCATAATGCAGCTTGGAGTACTCCTGATACAGAATCCCGGTACTGGTCATCATTGGTTTCGCACGAGCCCGATTTGTCTAGCCCATTCCCAATGCTTTATATCCCTGGGATCATTCGACTTGGCAACTTGCTTGCCGTTCTTGAGTTCGCGGCGGGGCATAAACCAGTTATCGGCCAATCATGGCTGCGGCGGGCCGCGCTCGGCTCAAAAACAGCGTCGGCATCAGACTCAGGCCGACGACAAGAAGTGCTAGAACCACTACCAGCGCACGCAGCGAGATGGAGGACTTAACTAAAGGAGCGGCCTCGGAAGCTGGAGCCACGTAGATTTGCTTTAACACGGCCAGATAGTAATAGAGCGAAACCGTGCTCATGGCGATGGCGATGATGACCAGCCAAAGCAGCCCGTAGTTTGTGCCAGTGGACTGCAGGGCGGCGGCGAAGACGTAGAACTTTCCAAAAAATCCCGCCAACGGCGGAATGCCTGCGAGCGAAAGGATGAAGATCATCATGCACAATGCCAGGAGCGGCTCCCGGCGCGCAAACCCTGCCAATGATGAGAATCGATCCCGCTCAACAGTGTGATCGACTGCCAGCATTACAGCAAATGCGCCGGCTACGGTGAGAGCATAGGTGACAACATAATAGAGCAGCGAAGCCATGCCTTGCTGATTGTTGGCGAGGACGGCCACGAGGACATACCCAGCGTGGGCTATGGCAGAGTAGGCCAGCAACCTTCGGACGCTCTTCTGCACGATGGCCGCGAGGTTACCCCATATCATGGATGCGACCGCGACGGCGGCAATAAGCGGCATCCACCCTTTTGAAAAGTGTTGCCACACCGCACTTCCTTCCGTCCCGGCGAACCCGACGAGCAAAACTTTTGCGAGGATGAAGAAACTCGCGACCTTTGATCCGGAAGCAATGAACGCCGCCGCAGGTAACGGCGCCCCTTGATAAGCGTCCGGCGCCCAAAGATGAAATGGCACGGCAGCGACTTTAAAACCGAAGCCAATCACCACCATGATCATGGCGATAACGACCAACGGGTCGAGTGAGGCACCCTTGAGGCTGGAGGCGATCTTCGAAAGGTTCAACTCGCCCGAAGCTCCATAGATCAAACTCAGACCGAAGAGCATGAACGCCGCTGACATGCCCCCAAACAAAAAATATTTAAGCGCCGCTTCCGCTGATTGAATGCTCTGTTTGTTGAAGGCCGTCATGATGTAAAGCGACAGGCTGAGCAGTTCCAGGGCGATAAAAATAACCAAAATATTTTCCGAGCTGACGAGGAACATCATCCCGATGGTCGCGAGGAGCAGGAGCAGAAAATACTCTCCGATGTGGCGCGTAAACTGAGAGTGCGCTGAAACCAGGACAGCAAACACGCTGAGAATAAGCACGACCTGTTTTCCCAGGCGCGTCAACGGGTCGAGAACGAGCATTCCATCGAACAGGTTGGCTTGCGCCGGCAGGTTGGCTCGGATCGACCAAACTAAAGAGGCAACGAGGCCGAGAGCGCTCAGGGCCACGGCGACACGCGTTCGGCTGGCCACGGCCCGATGCCGCATCCATCCCAGGTCAACTCCCAGCACGAGCAGACCGGCAACCAGGACCAAAGTCTCGGGCGCAACCAGGATTAGCAGCTCTTTGTAATTCACGACCCCATCCTTTTCAGAAGGTGAGCAAACAATGGAGAGGCCAGAGCAGGCTGGATCAGGTCGAGCAAAAGCCTCGGCTGTAGACCGACCACAAGAGTGATCACCATTAACATAACTGCTCCAATCCGCTCCGGGACGGAAATCGGATCGTATTGCGCTGCGTTATGCGCAGGTTGCGTAAACGTACCGGAAACCGGACTTCGCGTAAGCATCGTTTCTCCCGAAAAGAAGGCGCTTTGGATTGTGCGGATCGTGTAAGCCACGCCGACTAAAATCCCAGCGCCCGCGATGACCGCGAATGTCGGGTATGCATTCCACGCGCCGATCAGCACCTGGAGTTCGGCCACGAAGCCGCTGAACCCGGGGAGTCCCATGGAAGCCAAACCAGCGATCACGAAAGTAAGCGCGGCAAAGGGCATGGTCTTGTACAAGCGCATTCGTTCCAGGTCGGTTAGGTCCCGCGTATGGGTACGGTCATAGACCATGCGGCCAACGACGGCGAACAGCAGGCCAGCAATGATCCCATGGGAGAACATTTGCAGCACTGCGCCGCTCAGCCCGATAATCGCGTTCGGCGCAATTGCTCCTTCTGTTTTGATTACGCTCATCAGTCCCAACAAAACAAAACCCATATGGCTTACGCTGGAATAGCCGATGACGAATTTGAAATCTCTCTGCACCAACGCCACCATCGCGCCGTAAACAATCCCGATCACTGCCAGCAGGCCGAAAACATGACGCCACGACTCAAACCCGTAACACTTTTCCGCCCAGTCATCGAGTCCTCCTGGAAAGAGCGTCATCGCGACGCGAAGGGCGCCGTAGGCGCCGAGCTTCATCACCACACCGGCCAGGAGCATTGAGGCGGCAGTGGGGGCGGCCACGTGGCCGGTGGGCGCCCAGGTATGGAAGGGCCATAAACCGGCCAGAATACCGAAGCCAATGAACATTACTGGAAATGCCCACATTTGGAACGAGAGCGGAAATTGAAACTTCGACAACTCGACCAGGTTGAAGGTTTTTGCTCCCGAAACGACGAACGCGGCGAGCAACACAATCAGGATGAGCGCGCTTCCAATGAATGAATAAAGCGCGAGCTTCATAGCGCCATATTCGCGATTGGTCGAACCCCAGATTGCGATCAGGAAATACTTCGGGACGATGGCCAATTCATAAAAAACAAAGAATAGAAACAGATCAAAGCTCAGGAAGACGCCGTAGACCGCGCCAATCAAAGTGAGATAGAAGCAAAAAAATTCCTTTGTGCGGTGCTCGATGTTCCAGGAAAAGAGGATGCCAACGATCGAGGCGATGCCCGTTAGCAGCACCATCACCAGGCTGATGCCATCCACGGCGAGATAGTACTCGATGCCCAGGGCGGAAATCCACGGCAGCTTCGTCACCGTCATTACGTCCGAGTAAGGCCGATATGTGAACACGCCGCTTATTCCCACCAGCAGAGAAGCGAGCGCGGCCAGCAAGGCAATTGTCCGAAGCGCACGCTTGTTCTCTTTGGGAACGAAGGCAAGGACCAGGACTCCAGCAAAGCAGATGTAAATGGTCCAACCGATCATGCGTCAGTAGACCAGCGACGCCAGCTCGGTCGCTGTGCGGTTGATGAAATGGAGAATGGCTTGCGGATAGATGCCCACGACAAACATCAGCGCGACCACTGGAGCAATGGCAAACAACTCGCGCTTGTTCAAGTCCGGAAACGTCTCCCATTTGGCAGACAACGGCCCGCTGAATACGCGCTGGATGATCGTCAGAAGGAAAATGGCGCTAACGAGGAGACCCAGGACTGAAATAGCGGCCGCCCATTGAACCAGCGAGAACGCGCCTTTAAAGATGAGAAATTCTCCCACGAAGCCGTTGAGCCCGGGCAATCCCAGCGACGCGAAGAGCGCGATTCCCATGAGGCCCGCGAGAACAGGGGCTGGTTTTCTTAACCCGCCAAAATCGTCCAGCCGCAGCCAGCCACCGCTGCGGCGGGCAATCACGGCCAGGAAAAAGAACAGCGCCGAAGCGGTGATCGCGTGATTGAACATTTGTAAGAGGACGCCATTGGTGGCAGCCGCTTTTTCGCTGGCAAGCGCATCAGCTCCATCAAGTTTCAAGACCGCGAATGCGCCGAGCAGGCAATAGCCCAGGTGGTTGATTGATGAGTAAGCCAGGATCCGCCTCAAATCTCGTTGCGCCAGGGCGGAGAGGGCCGAAAGAACGATGGTGGCGATTACGAGCCAGAGCAGCGGTGTTAAATGATCATGTATCTGCTGTGGGAAGAGAGGAATGAGAATCCGCAGGAACCCATAAACGCCCATCTTCGACATGGCGCCGGTCAGGACAATCGTGGTTCCCAAAGGGGCTTCGCCATAGGTATTGGGCAGCCAGGTGTGAAAAGGCATCAACGGAACCTTGACGGCAAATCCAAGGAACACGCCGAAAAATACGATTTCTGCCAGCGCTTTCGTGGAAAGGCCATACCAGCCGAGTTTGACCGAGAAAAGAGAAACCAATTCGCCGGTTCGCGCTTTCTCGGCGAGAGCGATGAAATCCAAGGTTCCGCTCGCCAGAAAGATGGCAAGGAAGGAGAGCAGCATCGTCACGCTTCCCACCAGAGTGTAAATGAAGAATTGGGCAGCAGCGCGCGCACTCTCAGGACCTCCCCAAAGTCTTATGAGGAAGTACGCTGGAATGAGGCTGAGTTCCCAAAAAATGAACCAATGGAAAAAATTCAATGCCGTGAAGGCGCCATAAAGTCCGCCCTGGAGCAGCAGCATCAACGAAAAGTAAATGGGGGCGTTCTCTTCAATTTCGCGCGAAGCCAGGATGCCGATGGGAACCACAATGCCGGTCAATAGAAGGGAGACGAGGCCAAGTCCGTCCACACCCAGGAAGTATTCTGCGCCTATACTCGGGACCCATTGGTGGCGCTCGACGAACTGAAGATCGGGGACGCTCGTATCGAACTTGCAACAGATCACCACGGTGAGGGCCAATCCTGCCAAAGAAAATGCCAAAGCCAGCGGACGAATATAGCGCCTCTGTGCAGCGCCGAGGCCGGCCACGATAAAGGCGCCGACAACAGGAACAAACGTGATCAGGCTTAACCAAAAATCGTTCATCCCCTGCACCCCCAGAGAAACAAAAGCGCCAGCACACTGACTGACAGACCCAGCACTCGCAGATATCGATGGACTTCGCCGTTTTGAAAGCGTGAGAAGTAGCGGGCGGCTCGCCGAAATGATTCCGATCCACCGTTGAAACCGCCATTTATGACGAAGTCGTCTATGAGCCGGTCAACCCAGGCCAGAATCAGTACAAGGTAGCCGACTAATTGCACGAACCCGCCCCAGATAACTCGATCCAACCAGTCCGCCGCTCGAGACATAAACTCTACAAAACGAACGATGGTCGCATCGTAGAATTCATCGACAAAGAAGCGTTGTCGCAGCACCTGGAAGAACTCGCCATTCCATGCTTCGAGCGGATCGAGTTGCTCGGCTGATTGAATGGGCTTTCGACCATACAACCACCAACCCGTGAGAATGCCGGCGGCTACGAGCAGAGTGGAGAACAACATCACTCCGAGAACCTGGATCGGGATTCCATGCGACCACTCGAGATGATGACTTTCGATAAAAGATTGGATCCAGGGCCAAATTGGTGTTCCGAGAAACCCGATGACGATGGAACAAATTGCGAGCACCACCAGCGGCCATGTCATCACCGGCGGACTTTCATGCGGCTGCAAGATGCCTGAGGGCGCAGACGCGTGGGTATCTTCCGGAAGCGACGCCGTTTCCCTCTCCCCACGGGAGAGGGCAGGGTGAGGGGGAAGGGCCTGTCCGACCTGCCTCTGACTTTCGACTCCCCGATAAGGCCCAAAGAACACATAACAGACCTGCCGCGTCATATAGAAGGCAGTCAGCAACGTGCCGAGGGCGAGCAGCACGAATGGTCCTCGCGAAAGTGGCCAAACCGACGCGCTATGCAAGATCTCGTCTTTGCTCCAGAAGCCGGAAAAGAATAGAGGCACCCCGGTCAGGGCCATCATCCCAATCGCGTAGGTCGCGAACGTCATCGGCATTGCCTTCTTTAATCCTCCCATGCGCCGGATGTCTTGCTCGTCGTGGCAGCCGTGAATCACCGAACCGGCTCCGAGGAAGAGCAAGGCCTTAAAAAAGGCATGGGTGAGAAGATGGAACATCCCTACGGCTGGTCCGCCCGTGCCGACACCAGCCATCATGAATCCAAGCTGCGAAACCGTCGAATAGGCCAGGATGCGTTTGATGTCATCCTGCGCGACTGCAATCAGAGCCGCAAAAATTGCCGTAATTGCGCCCACCCAAGTGACCGCTGTTAGCGCGCTCGATTGTCCAGCCACATTAGCAGGATCGAAATCGAGCAACGGGTAAACCCTCGCGACGAGGAACACCCCGGCGGCCACCATGGTCGCGGCATGGATCAACGCGCTGACAGGAGTGGGTCCTTCCATGGCATCAGGCAGCCAGACGTGCAAGGGGACCTGCCCCGACTTGCCCATGGCCCCGCAAAAAATCAGCAAAGAAATGGCCGTGGCCACCGCCATGCCTCCGATGGTCGTTTGCGCTACCAGCTTCGAAAGCCCTGTAGTTTCGAGTACTCCATTGCCACCGTCGTAAAAAAGAAGCGTGCCGGTTTGCGAATAAAGCCAGAGCAGCCCGATAAAAAAGCCAACATCGCCGATCCGCGTAACGATGAACGCTTTTTTGGCGGCCGCGGCCGCGCTCGGTTTGTGGTACCAAAAGCCGATCAACAAATAGGAGGCCAGCCCAACAAGCTCCCAGGAGATGAATAACAATAGCAGGCTGTTCGCGATAACCAGCCCGAGCATGGCCGCGGCGAACAGCGACAAGAAGCAGAAGAAGCAGGTGAAGTTCTCGTCATGGGCCATGTAACCCACACTGTAGATAAAGATGAGCAACCCGACGAAAGTGACCATTACGGCCATGGACGCGGAGAGTGGATCGAGCACCCATCCAAGCTTGAGCGACGTTTCGCCGAATTGAAGCCAGTCGAAATCAAAGGTGGCGCGCCGAGGATCGCCTCCGTGCTGAATTGTGGCTACCAGGGCGGTGCACGCGATGACGAAGCTCAATATCATTGAACCAATAGCCAGACCTGCCGAGAGGCGTCGCTGATTGCGGCGCAAAACCGAAGTAATAGCCGCTGCCAGGAGCGGCAGGACCGGAATCAACCACAACACTTTTATGATCGAATTCACTATCCTTTTAACCGAGTGAGTTCGTCCACGTGCGTCGTTTTGTAGTGACGATAGATGGCGATGACCAGGGCGAGGCCTACCGCGGCTTCGGCGGCCGCGACGCCAATTGAGAAAATCACGAACATCACTCCAGCAAGCGCCTGCGGATTGTTGCCGAATCGCCAGAAGGCGATAAAGTTCAAGTTCGCGGCATTAAGCATTAATTCGATGCCGATCAGCACTAGAATCGCGTTGCGCCTGATGAGGGCGCCAGCGAGGCCGATGCCGAAGAGCGCGGCCGAAATCAGCAGGTAATGTCCTAGTGGCGTCATTCCGCGCCTCTCCTTTCCTGCAGGGCGATGACTGCTGCGCCAATGAGTGCAGCAGTCAAAAGCAAAGCCACGATTTCCAGAGGCAACACATAGTTGCCCATGAGTTGTTGGCCGATATCCTGGACGCTCGTTGCTTGCGTGACCGAGAACTGGAGCGCGGCCGATGGTTGGTCTCGCTTGACCGTTGGACTGGTCAACACCGCCTTGGCGATCGTGGCAAAAGCCGCCAGTGCCACGAGCGCTCCGGATGCAATCGCCAATAGCGAACGCCGCGATTGCGATCCGATATCCGAACTGCGGGTCAGCAAAATAGCGAATACAATCAGAATGGCGACCGCGCCGATATAAACGAGAACCTGGGCCAGCGCCACGAACTGCGCGTTAAGCTGGAGATAGAGCAGAGCGAGACCAGCAAAAGTCACGGTCAACAGCAGCGCGCAATGGACGATATTTCGCAATGACATGGCCGCGATCCCGCTTCCCACGGTTAGGCCAGCTACGACATAGAAACTCCAATGCATCACGCGGCGTAGCGATAAACGCGTTTGCCCACTTTCGGCTCGAAAAACCAGCCCAGGAGCACGTAGGGTCCGGCGATCAGCAACAGGCAGATGATCCAGCGAAAAAGCAGCGCGCCCGGCACGTGCCATTCATCGGAAAATCGCCATACCGCCGTCACCACCAGGTTCATCAGGCAAAGTGGCAGCATGAACTTCCAGGAAAAACGCAAGAGTTGGTCTGTGCGCAGGCGCGGCAGTGTGCCTCGAAGCCAAATGAAGAGGAAGATCATCCCGAGCAGTTTGAAGAAAAACCAGAACCATGATGGAAGCCAGTCGAGAAAGTGAAACGGAGGACTCCAACCGCCCAGGAACAACGTAACTCCCATGCTACTGAGGGCAAAGAGGCCTAGATATTCGCCCAGAAAGAAGAGCGCATATTTGAACCCGGAATATTCAGTTAAATAACCGGCGATGATTTCCGACTCAGCTTCCGGAATATCAAAGGGAGTGCGATTAGACTCCGCGGTGGCCGCAACCAAAAACAGCAACGCTCCCGCCAGCCCCCACGGAGTGAACACGTTCCACGACGCGATCCCATGAACGAACTGCGCCTGCTGAACTACGATGGTCGTAAGTGAGAGCGTTCCGGCCAGCATGACTACGGGAATCGTCGAGAGGACGAGAGGCACTTCGTAGCTGATCATTTGGGCAATGGCCCGCATTGCTCCGAGCAGTGAATATTTGTTCCGGCTCGACCAGCCGGCCATGAAAACGGCCAATTCGGTGGCTGCCCCGACAGCAAAGAAGAAGAGCAACCCGGCATCCAGGTCGATCGGTACCATCTTGCGGCCGTAAGGCAAGACAGAGAACGAGAGCAGCACCGCGACCAGCAGGACCATTGGCGCGAGAAAATGAACCACCTTATCCGCAGCGCGCGGGACGATATCCTCCTTCGTGAGCATTTTTAGGCCATCGGCGATGGGCTGCAGCAGGCCATAGGGGCCCACGCGGTTGGGACCGTAGCGGTTTTGGATTCGGCCGAGCCCCTTCCGTTCAAGTAGCGTGGTCAAAGCGAACAAAAGTGGGAACACCAGGGTGATCGGCACGACCGAACACAAAATCGATACCAGCGTGCGAAGCTCTTCAGGTGAATGCATGACGATCCACCGCTTGACCGTCACAAAAATTTGATCAACCGCTTCGATCATGCTTCGACTCGTTTCATAAACGCCCAGATGGAAGCGGGTTCCAAATCGCGGGGCAACTCAATTTATATTTCCAAAGGGCCGGTCTGAAGCCGGAGCACAAGACGCTGCTCTATTAAATTGCTCCACAGCACCGGTGCCGATCTGTTAAGCGAACAGGGGCAACCCGTGGATCCGGTCTTCGGAAATAACCAACCCGCCTAATGCGATAGGCGGCCGAGCTCAATGTAAAGAGCGCACAATATTCTGGCCTTCCTTCGCTTTTCGGCGTAACAAGCAAAAGGCGGAATAGCGCGATGAGGTACCAGCTTCACCGATTTGGAAACGGGCTGACTGTGGCGACAGCTTCCATGCCGCACATGGCGAGCATCAGCGTGGGCCTCTGGATCGGAGTGGGAGGGCGTTTCGAACCGGTTCAGCTCAATGGCGCCTCCCATTTTATCGAGCATATGCTCTTCAAAGGAACCAATCGCCGCACCCCCCGGCAGATTTCACAGGCCGTGGAAGGGATTGGTGGCTATTTGAACGCCTTCACAGGCGAGGAAAACACCTGCTTTTACGCCAAAGCCAGTTCAGACAAGTTTGAACAGCTTACTGATGTCTTGATGGACATGTTTCTGCATTCGCGCTTCGACCCGGGCGAAGTCGACAAGGAGCGGGAAGTAATCAAAGAAGAATTGGCCATGTACTTGGATCAGCCACAACACCTGGTCCAGGATGTCTTGAACGAAACCATGTGGCCTCACCACCCGCTTGGCCGCTCCCTCACTGGAAGTGTCCGGTCCTTGAATCGCCTGGCCCGAAAGCATCTCCTGCAGTTCCGCCGCCAAAACTATGTCGCTCCCGTGATCGTCGTTGCCGCGGCCGGAAATGTCCCCCATGCGCGCGTGGTCCGCGCGATCAAGCACCTGGCGCGCGAACTGGCGCCTGGGAAACGGCCGGCCTTCCTCCACGCTGATTCCGATCAGCGTGAGCCGCGCGTCCGTTTCGTGCCCAAACAAACCTCGCAATTGCAACTGGCGCTCGGCCTTCGGGTCTGCTCGCGGCACGAAGAACGTCGTTTCGCTTTGCGTTTGTTGAACACGTTGCTGGGCGAGAACGCCAGTTCAAGGCTCTTCCAGGTCTTGCGCGAAGAACATGGACTCACTTACTCGATCCACAGTAGCGTTTCCCATTTTGATGATGTCGGTTGTTTGACCATTTCCGCCGGACTCGACTCCTCGGAGCTCAGCAAAACGCTTAAACTCATCATCCGCGAGCTGCGACGTTGTGTGCAAACGCCCCCAACCCTGAAAGAGCTCCGGCAAGCGCGCGACTACCTCATTGGCCAAATGGACCTTGCTCTCGAGAGCACGGATAACCAAATGATGTGGTTGGGCGAGCAACTGCTCGGTTACGGCAAGGTCATTCCAGCAGAAGAGATCAAGCGCCGGGTCTATGAGGTCACGCCCGCCCAGGTTCGGCAAGCCGCCCGTGATTTCATTCGCCCCGAACGCCTCTCAGCAGCCATCGTCAGCCCCCTCGAATCTGCCCCCGGCATCGAAAAGCTTCTTGGCCGCGTCAATTGCTGAGCCGAGGATCCGTCCCTCTACTTGCCTCGCTTTACATTCATCGAAAGAATACTCGCCCCGTGCGTTACGATGCCGCTTCCGCCCACAATCACGCGGCGAACCGGAAGTCCGCTCTTGGGATCCACCTTCAAGGGCGGATCGCTCATCTTTTGCTGCACCTCAAATCGGCGCGGCTTCGTCCGACCATCAGCGGGAATCGTCTCATAGATGTAGGTGGCCATATTGTGCAAAGTCGATCTTCAGACGCGCAAAGCGAGCCATTTATTTCAACGGAGGGGCGCGACTGGAATCGGTGGTCAGTTCCACGTTTGTGGGAGTGCAGTTCCCAACCGCACGCAAATAGAGAATGCAAGTTGGCGATGGATCGGGAATACGTGTAGCCTTCGACTATGTCGCCATCGCCGTTATGCGACCGCTAATCCAGGAAATTTCCACGAGCGTTACGCCCGAGTCGCTCTGTGAAAAGCTGTTCGGCCGCCTGGGGCTGATCCTTTTGCGGACGGGCCTCTTCGATGACAACCGCGCTCGCTACTCGTTTGTCACAGTCGATCCTTTCCTCAGGTTTCGATCGCTCGGTTCACGTTGCGAATTGTTGTCGAGAGCCGACGGCAGCCAGGTCCAGTTCGGAAATCCCTGGCGCTTGCTGGAAGCGCTCATGTCGCGCTACGAACTGCTCGACGAAATCGATCTGCCATTCCCATTAGGGGGCTGTTTCGGTTATTGGGGTTACGACCTGAAAAATTTCGTCGAGCCGCGACTGACGCGGTTGGCCGTGAACGATCTTGAGTTGCCTGATTGCCACGTCGGCTTTTACGACAGTCTGGTGGTGTTCGACCACCGATTAGCCAAGACATGGATTGTTTCGACCGGGGTGACCGAAGATGGATCCCGCAGCCGCGCCGTCGCTCAAAACAACCTGGAGGAATGGCGCCGGGTGCTGCGTTCCAGTCCGGAGTCCGTTGCCAGGTCTGCTCCCCAGCGGGACGGCAAGGGCGCCGCTGATGAGTTGCAGGTCACGTCCAATCTCTCCCGCGATCAGTTTATGGATTTGGTCCAGCGCGCCCGAAAATACATTCGCGCCGGCGACATCTATCAGGTCAATCTATCGCACCGGCTCCAGGCGGAAGTGCCCATTTCCCCGTGGGCCTGCTACCGGCGCCTGGCTGATATTTCTCCCGCGCCATTCGCCGCATTTCTCGACTGCGGCCATTATCAAATTATTAGCTCGTCGCCGGAGTCGTTTCTACGCTTGAGCGGATCGCACATTCAAACCCGCCCGATCAAAGGAACGCGGCCACGCTCGGCCGATCCCACCCGCGATGCCCAACTCAGCTACGAATTGCAGACGAGCGCAAAAGAAATGGCCGAATTGGTCATGATTACCGATTTGCTCCGAAATGATTTAGGCAGGATCTGCAGTTACGGTTCCGTGCAGGTTCCCGAGCTCGTGCGACTGGAACGTTATCCGCAAGTGCAACATCTTGTCTCGACCGTCGAAGGTCAATTGCGCCCCGGTGTGAATCATTTCGCCGCGTTTGCCTCCTGTTTTCCGGGCGGGAGCGTTACAGGCGCGCCTAAGATTCGCGCCATGCAGATTATTGATGAACTGGAGCCGGTCATGCGGGGCCCTTACACGGGAAGCATCGGTTATTTGGGGTTCAATCGCGAAAGCCAACTGAATATTGCCATTCGAACAGCGGTATCGATAAAGCAACGGTTTTACTTTCATTCCGGGGCCGGCATTGTCGCCGACTCCAGCCCCGAGGCCGAATACGACGAAACAGTCGCCAAAGCCGCCGGATTCGTCGCTGCGCTTTCTACGGTGAACAACCCGCTGGAGTCTTGGCCTTACTCCTAAAACCCCTCTAGCAGCAGCGCGGGTTCTCGTCCACGTTGGGAGCAAAGGAAATAGGGACCTATGCAAGAACTGAATTTCGAGAGCGCGGAAGCCGAGCGGGAGGAAAAACAGCTTCAACGGATTGAGCCCGAGTGGAGCAGTTCCGAATGGTTTCAAGTTTGGTTGGAATTAGCCCGCCGTCCTTACCAGGTCGCCGGCGCGCAGTGTGGATCACAGGTCTCGTGACCGAAAACTTCGTCGGCCTCTTTGTGGGCAAACTGTGGTTTGAATTCTAGGTCCGGCGCGACTCCGTACTGTCCGGCGATGGCGTGGCCGGTTCCTCAGTCACCTTGCCGGTGGCCCGGTCAATCGCTCGATCCAGTTCCGCCTTAAAAACAAACGGGTTTTTTGGCGAGATGGCCACCACACGGAATAAACCGCTTCGACGATGCAAGGTGATACGCCGGTTTCGCACTCGCCAGGTGTTGTACCATTTCTCCGCCCACAGCGAGCGCTTGGTAGAGACGTACTTGATATCGTCGAGCCGGAAACGCCGTAGCGTCAAGAGAAGCCAGTTTACCTCCAAATGCGTGGGGGTAATTCGATAGCGAATGGCCGCGCCACTCGCACCCAGAGCGATCAGACTGCCAAAACCAACGGCTACCCACGCAACGCGCGTCATTGGGTATTATAAGCCCATTCGGACATTTGTCCCGAACGGGCACCCCTATTTTGGGACTAAGGCGCTGGGACGAAAAGCTTTTGGCCGATCTGCAGACCGGTCCAATTCACTCCCGGGTTGGCATCCATCATTTGCTTCTGTGTCACGCGGATATTTTTCGCAGAGCGCAGTTTGGAAATGATGGTGAGCAAAGTGTCCCCACTTACCACGGTATATTCGTAACCGTTTTCCGTGTCGCGGCGGGGGGCAGGATTGCCCGTGTGTCCCGAGCGGGGCGCAGGATTGGAAGGGGAGGGCCTGGTTGTGGAGGGCGTTGAAAGATTCTTTTTAATCGAGCTCTGCAATCCGTCCAGCGCCTCCATCACCTTTTTGTTATCTTCCAGCCGCTTCTTATCCACTTCTTCCAGGGCATCCTTCAAACGTTTGATGCTCTCCCGCGTTTGCGAATCATTATTGCCGTCGCGCAGTTTGCCGATTTCCTCGCGCAAGGCCCGCACATCGTCAGTCAAAAGCGAGATTCGCTTCTCATAACCGCTGATCGTTTTCTCCATGTCCTCCA
>Ga0137394_10001749_pt1 | contig 15952 bp, 10 predicted proteins | sample czobulk116metaG_FD_108278 | JGI IMG/M metagenome (GOLD analysis project Ga0137394, IMG submission 108278) | Vadose zone soil microbial communities from Angelo Coast Range Reserve, California, USA - czobulk1.16 metaG | ecosystem: Environmental > Terrestrial > Soil > Vadose zone | place: USA...
GTGGGGTACATGCTCTTCAACGACCACATCGCCACTTCCGAGGCGCAGCTGATCCAGGCCATCAACCAGCTCAAGCAGGCGCAGCCCCCGATCACCGAGCTGGTGCTCGACATCCGCTACAACGGCGGCGGGTACCTGGCCATCGCCAGCGAGCTGGCCTTCATGATCGCGGGTCCGGCGCCCACCAGCGGGAAGACGTTCGAGCAGCTGACCTTCAACGACAAGTACCCGACCACTGATCCGGTGACCGGCCAGCCGCTCACGCCCGAGCCGTTCCGCGCGTCCGCGGCGGGATTGACGCCGGCGACGACCAGGGGCCAGGCGCTGCCGTGGCTCGGGTTGACGCGCGTGTTCGTGCTGACTGGACCCAGGACCTGCTCCGCGAGCGAGTCGATCGTCAACGGCCTGCGAGGCGTCGACATCCAGGTGATCCAGATCGGCTCCCCGACGTGCGGCAAGCCGTACGGCTTCTACCCGGCGGACAACTGCGGGACCACGTACTTCTCCATCCAGTTCAAGGGCGTGAACGCGAAGGGGTTCGGCGACTACCCCGACGGATTCGTTCCGAACGGTGCCGGCGTGGCGGGAGTGCCGGGCTGCCAGGTGGCGGACGACTTCGGTCACGCGCTCGGCGATCCGGCCGAGGCCCGGCTCTCCGCGGCCCTGGGGTATGTTGCCAGCCAGCCCTGCCCGCCTGTGACCTTCGCGCAGGCGAGCCAGCGGACCGCTCTCTCCGCTTCCGGGGGCTCCGACGAAATCGCCGTGAAGTCGCCCTGGCGCGAGAACCGGATCCTCTGGAGATGATCGCGCTGAAGCCATTCCTGAGGGCCTGCGCGGGGGCGGGCGCGCTCCTCTCGCTGGCTGCCTGCAGGACGGCGAAGGTTCGCCAGGAGCTGCCCGCCGTGGTCGCCGAGCCCGGCGCGCAAAGCCGCGCGGAGCTCGCCGCTGCGGTCAGCGCCGCGCTGGGCGGCGTCCCCGTGACGCTCGCCGACGACGCGCTGACGCGGGAGAGCACGCTCGTCCTCGAGCGCGCGCGGCACCGCGATGCGAGCGGCGTGCCGGTACAAGGGCGCGAGACCGGAATGCCGGAGCGCTTCCGCCTGGTCAAGATCGGCGCGGAGTGCGTGCTCGTGCACGAGCGGAGCGGACAGCGCTTCACCTTGCGGGAGACGACCTGCGCCCCGGTCGAGAACGGGTAGGCGCGATCATCCGCGCCAGCCCGAAAAAAAATTATTTTTTTTGTCCGGAGAGCGTGCGGGGTGTGGCGGAGAGGACCCGCCCGCCGCCGACCTCCAGCTCCAGATAGCCTTCGTGGCCCCGCTGCGTGGAGGAGCCGGCGCAGATCACCATCGGATCCGTGCCGTGGACGAACCGATCGTGGATGTGGCCGCAGAGGATGGCCTGGGCTCCGCCGCGGCGCGCGGCTGCGAGCAGCGCCCGAGCGCCGCGCAGCGAATGCCACGGCCAGTCCGGACGCCCGCCGCGGAGCACAGGCGCGTGGTGGACCGCGATCAGCTTGCAGAGGCCGCGCAGCGCGGGCCCAGCGAGGGTGGCCTCTAGCGCGTCGAGCTGGGCGCGATCCACGCGGCCACGCGACAGCACCGGCCAGCACAGCGGCCCCGCCGAGTCGAGCACCACGATGGCCGCCTCGCCGAGCATCCGCACGCGCAGCGGGCCGGGCAGATCGCTGCGCCCGTGCTCGGGGAAGTGCTCCTCGAAGAGCCGCGAGGGAGCGCCGCGCCAGGGGTACCGGTCGTGGTTTCCCGGGAAGACGGTAAACCGGTCCGTGTCGCCCGCCAGCGCTCCCAACGCATCGCGCGCCGCGGCGAACTCCTCCGGATGGGCCAGCTGGGTCAGGTCGCCCGTGCACACCGCGTGATCGGCCGCGGACGCTGCCCGGGCCACCGCGCGCAGCGCCTCCTCGGCCCCGTCATACTGGCGCCCGCGGCCCTTCCACAGCTCGACGGTGGCCAGCGCCCGCAGCGGCCCCAGCTCGCGCAGCCGCCGGCGCCGCCAGTCGCGAAGCTGCACGTGCACGTCGGAGAAGTGGGCCAGCTTCATGCCGGCCGCTCGGCGACGGCCAGGAGACCCAACCCGTCCAGCGCCTCGTCCAGCTTCAGGACGCGCAGTCCGGCGTCCTCCAGCAACACCCGCAGCTGCCCGGCCGAAAAGCTGCCGTAGAAACCGGTCATCGTCCGCCAAAGCAGCGCGGTCATGGCCCACCGCGGGTGAGGCAGGGCCCGGAGCAGGGCCCTGCCCGCGGCGCCCGCCCCGTCCTGCGGCTCGAGCAGCACCGCGCGGCCGCCCGGGCGCAGCACGCGGGTGGTCTCACGCAGCGCCGCGGCTCGATCCGGCAGCAGGTAAAGCACGCTGTGGAAGGTGACCGCGTCCAGGCTTCCGTCGCGCAGCGGCAGCCCGCGCGCGTCGCCCCGGACGAGCAGGAGGCGCCGATCGCGCCGGCGCGCCCGCCGCAGCATCGCGGGCGCATGGTCGAGCCCGATCACCGCCGGCACCGCATCGCGCAGGTGGGTGGCGGAATTCCCCGGGCCGCACCCCAGATCCAGCACGCGCCGGCAGCGCGCCGGCAGCTCGGAAGCCATCCGTGCGCAGTCCCGCTCCCAGACGGGGTGCCGCGTCACCAGATCGTAGGGAAGCGCCAATGCCTCGAAGATCCGGTCGCTGCGGAGCATGCAGTGGGATATTGTCACAAGAACCATGGGCCTCCTCGACAAGATCAAGCCGCACGTCGCGCCCGTACGGCCCACCGACGTCGCGGTCTCTCCCGACGGCGGGGTCCAGGTGCGTTGGGACGACGGCAAGGAGAGCCGGTTCCCGGCCAGGTGGCTGCGGGCGCGCTGCCCGTGCGCCGGCTGCGTCGACGAGTGGAGCGGGCAGCGCACCGTGGGCGAGACGCAAGTGAAGGCCGACGTGCGCCCGGAGAACCTGGAGCCGGTCGGCCGTTACGCGGTGCGCATCGACTGGAGCGACGGCCACAACACCGGCATCTGGTCCTGGGAGTACCTCCTCGAGATGCGCGCCGAGCAGTCCGCCGGAACGCCGGCCGGAACGCCCGCCCAGTGAAAGGCGCGGCGCCGCCCTCCCGGCGGCGGCTGGCCGAGGCGCTCGCGCGCGGGCTCGAGGGACCACCTGGTCCGGCCAGCTTGACCCGGTGCGTCGAGACGCTTATTCCTCCGCACCCATCCCGGAGGCCCCATGGCAACAAGGACCGGCCGTCGCGCGGCCATCGTCGCCGGCCTGCGCACTCCGTTCGTGAAGTCCGGCACCGCCTTCAAGGGGCTGACCGCGCTCGACCTGGGGCGAATCGCCGTCTCGGAGCTGGTGCAGCGGTCGGAGCTGCCGCCGAAGGAGATCGACCAGATCGTCTTCGGCGTGGTCATCCCCATCGTGCAGTGGCCGAACATCGCCCGCGAGGTGGGGCTCTCGGCCGGGCTGCCCAAGAACATCGAGGCGCACTCGGTGGCGCGGGCGTGCGCGACCAGCCTGCAGGCGCTCACCACCGCCGCTGACGCGATCGCGGTGGGCGAGGTGGACGTGGCCATCGTCGGCGGGGCCGAGGCGATGAGCGACGTGCCCATCACGTACTCGCGCCCCGTGGCGCAGGCGGTGGTGGCGGCGGCGAAGGGAAGGACGCTGGTCGACAAGCTCAAGGCCTTCCGCGAGATCTCCCCGCGCGACCTGCTGCCCGTGCCCCCCGCCATCGCGGAGTACTCGACCGGCATGTCGATGGGCGAGAGCGCCGAGAAGATGGCCAAGGAGAACGGCATCTCGCGGGAGGCGCAGGACGCCTGGGCACACCGCTCTCACACCCGCGCGGCGCGCGCCTGGGCGGACGGCACCTTCCGCCATGAGGCGATGCGCGTCCTGGTTCCGCCTCGTTTCGAGGAGGTCGTGATCGAGGACAACGTGGTCCGCAAGGATTCGCAGCTCGAGGCGTACGCCAACTTGAAGCCGGTCTTCGACAAGAAATACGGGACGGTGACGGCGGGCAACTCGTCGCCGCTGACGGACGGCGCGGCGGCCCTGGTGGTCATGGCCGAGGAGAAGGCGCGCGCGCTGGGGATGAAGCCGCTCGGCTTCTTGAAGGAGTACGCGTACGCCGCGGTGGATCCGGGCTGGCAGCTCCTGCAGGCGCCCGCCTTCGCGGTCCCGAAGGTGCTGCGCCGCGCGGGCATGAAGGTCGCGGACGTCGACCTGTTCGAGATCCACGAGGCGTTCGCCGCGCAGGTCCTCTCCAATCTCCAGGCGTGGGGCTCGAAGAAGTTCGCCGACGAGCACCTCGGCGGAGGCGAGCCGATCGGTGCGCCGCCCGAGGAGAAGATCAATCCGAACGGCGGGTCGATCGCGCTCGGCCATCCCTTCGGCGCGACCGGCGCGCGCCTGGTGCACCAGGCGCTGCGCGAGATGGCGGCGCGCGGGCTGGGGACCGGCCTGGTGTCCATCTGCGCCGCCGGCGGACTGGGCGGGGCCTGCATCCTCACCCGGGAGTAGACATGGCTTCTTCGACCTTCCGCCTCGAGACCCAGGGCGACGGGGTGGGCGTCGTGCTGATGGACGTCCCCGGCGAGCCGGTCAACACGCTGCGCGCCGATTTCCAGGCCGAGCTGGACGAGCTGCTGCGGCGCGCGGCGGACGATCCGGCGATCGCCTCCATCGTCTTCGCCAGCGGCAAGCCGGACGGGTTCATCGCGGGCGCGGACGTGCAGATGCTCCACCGGATCGGGACGCGCGAGGAGGCCGAGGCGCTCTCCCGCGGCGGGCAGCAGGCGATGGCGCGGCTGGAGGAGCTGGGGAAGCGCAAGCCGATCGTGGCCGCGATCCATGGCCCCGCCCTGGGCGGCGGCCTGGAGGTGGCGCTCGCGTGCACGTACCGCGTCGCCAGCGACGACCGGAAGACCCAGCTCGGACAGCCCGAGGTGCAGCTGGGGCTCATCCCCGGGGCGGGCGGGACGCAGCGGCTTCCGCGGCTGATCGGGATCGCCGAGGCGCTGGACCTCATCCTGACCGGCAAGTCGGTGCGGCCGTCCAAGGCGCGGCGGCTCGGCCTGGTCGACGAGGTGGTGCCCAGGCCCATCCTGCTGGAGGTGGCGCGCAGGCGCGCCGCCGAGCTGGCCTCGGGCGCGCTCCGCCCGGACCGATCCCGCGTGCATCTGAGACAGATCGCCGGCCGCGAGATGCTGCAGGTGGTCGCGCTGGAGGAGAACCCCATCGGGCGGCGCATCCTCTTCCAGCAGGCGCGCAAGGCGCTCTTGAAGAAGACGCGCGGCCACTACCCGGCGCCCGAGAAGGCGCTGGAGGCGGTGCGGATCGGCATCGAGGACGGGATGGAAGCAGGGCTTCGCGCCGAGGCGGGACGCTTCGGCGAGCTGGTGGTCAGCGAAGTCTGCCGGAACCTGGTGCAGATCTTCTTCGCCACCACCGCCCTCAAGAAGGACACCGGCGTGGACGATCCCTCGGTGAAGCCTTCGCGCGTCTCCAAGGTCGGGATGGTCGGCGCGGGGCTGATGGGCGCGGGCATCGCCGCGGTGACCGCGGATGCCGGCATCGCGGTGCGGCTGCGCGACAAGGACGACGCGGCGCTGGGCCGCGGGCTGCGGCAGATCGCCGGCATCTTCGACGAGCGCGTGAAGCGGCGCCGCCTCACGCGGGCGGAGCGCGACGAGAAGATGGCGCTCGTCACCGCGACCACCGACTGGTCCGGGTTCAAGACCTGCGACCTGGTCGTCGAGGCGGTGTTCGAGGACCTGAAGCTCAAGCAGGACACGCTGCGCGACGCCGAGCGCGAGGCGCCGGCCGCGCTCTTCGCCTCGAACACCTCGTCCATCCCGATCGGCCGGATCGCCGAGCCGGCCGCCCGTCCCGAGGGCGTGGTCGGCATGCACTTCTTCTCGCCGGTCGACAAGATGCCGCTGCTGGAGGTGGTCCGCGCGCCGAGGACGGGCCCGCAGGCCGTCGCGACCGCGGTCGCGCTGGGGAAGCGCATCGGCAAGACGGTGATCGTGGTCAACGACGGCGTGGGCTTCTACACCAGCCGGATCCTGGCGCCCTACATGAACGAGGCCTCCTGGCTCCTCCTGGAGGGAGCCGCGGTCGAGGACATCGACGCGGCGCTGGTCGACTTCGGCTTCCCGGTCGGTCCCATGCAGTTGCTCGACGAGGTCGGGATCGACGTCGGCGGCAAGGTGGCCCACATCATGTCCGAGGCCTTCGGCGAGCGGATGAAGCCGCCGGAGGGATTCGAGCGGGTGGCGGAGGGCGGCCGCCTGGGCCGCAAGGCGAGGAAGGGCTTCTACCTGTACGGGGACGAGAAGGAGAAGGGGCACAAGGAGGTCGACCGCAGCGTCTACGACCTGCTCCCCGGAGGGCAGAAGCGCAGCTCGCCGCCGCGCGAGGAGATCGCCGAGCGCTGTGTCCTGCAGATGGTCAACGAGGCGGCGCTCTGCCTGGGCGAGAAGATCCTGCGCTCGGCGCGCGACGGCGACGTGGGCGCCGTCTTCGGCCTCGGCTGGCCTCCCTTCCGCGGCGGCCCGTTCCGCTACGCGGACTCGCTCGGCGCGCAGCAGGTGGTGCACCGCCTCTCGGCGTACCGGGACCGCTTCGGCGCACGCTTCAGCCCGGCCCCGCTGCTGGTCGAGCTGTCCCGCAGCGGCGGGAAGTTCTTCCCGCCGAAGTAAGGCGGCTCACCTGCCGAGGCGGGCGCGCAGCTCGGCGAGCGTCGGGAGCGCGGCGTCTTTCTCGGAGAGCAGCGGATCGCGGATCGGCCAGGCGATGCCGACGTCAGGGTCGTTCCAGCGCAGGCCGATCTCGTCGTCGCGGTCATAGAAATCGGTGCATTTGTAGGCGACCTCCGCGAAGTCGCTGAGCACGCAAAAGCCGTGTGCAAGCCCGGGCGGGACGAACATCTGGCGGAAGTCGTCCGCCGAGAGCGTGGCGCCGGTCCATTTGCCGAAGGTGGGCGAGCCAGGGCGGATGTCCACCGCCACGTCGAAGATCTCGCCTTGCAGGGCGCGGATCAGCTTGCCCTGCGGCTGGAGGAGCTGCGCGTGCAGGCCGCGCAGCGTCCCGCGCAACGAGCGGGACTGGTTGTCCTGCACGAACCTGTGCGGGATGCCCGCCTCGCGGTATTTGCGCTCGTGGAAGGTCTCGAGGAAATGCCCCCGGGCGTCGCGGAACACGTCGGGCTCGATGAGCAAGACTCCCGGCAGGTCGGTATTCAGTAGACGCATGGCGGACGGTCACCTTCCGGAGCGGGCGGGAGTCATCGTTCGAATCGGTAGCCGTGGCCGCGGACGGTGAGGAAATGGCGCGGCTGCTCGGGGTCGCGCTCCAGCTTCACGCGCAGCGAGCGGACGAAGTTGTCGACCGTGCGCGGCGTCCCCTCGTACTCGGCGCCCCAGCAGCGGGCCAGGATGTCGTCGCGGCTCAGGGCCCGGCCGCCCGACTGGAGGAACAGCCGCAGCACCTTGAACTCCTGCGGGGTCACCTCGACCGGCTCTCCGTTGCGCGCCACCGTCTGCGCGCCCAGGTCCGCCTCGATCTCCCCGAACTTGATGCGGTCCGCGGCGCGGTCGTCGCGCGGCGGCCGGCGGCGGAGCAGGGCCTCGACCCGCGCGAGCAGCTCGCCCAGGCCGAACGGCTTGGCGAGGTAGTCGTCGGCGCCCAGCTTGAGCCCCAGGATCTTGTCGCCCTCCATCCCCTTGGCGGTCAGCATCAGGACGGGCGTCTGCACCGCCCGCCGGCGCAGCTCCTTGAGCAGCTCGTAGCCGTTCCGGCCGGGGAGCATCACGTCGAGGACGACGAGGTCCACGTCGGGCTTCTGCGCCTCCGCGAGACCCATCTCGCCGTCGTGGGCCAGCACCACCTCGTGCCCTTCCCTGCGCAGGTTGAGGCGCAGCCCGAGGGCGATGGCGCGATCGTCCTCGATGACCAGTACCCGGGCCACGGCGGCTATGTACCGCACATCAACTCGTCACGCCCGCGCATCTAACGCGGTGCGTCCCGCCCCGGGACGGCGCGCGGTGCGTCAAAGGGTGCACGGGTGGCCTGGATTCCTGGAGCCGGACGAGCTCTACGCGGTCCCGGGGAGCTGGACCCGGAAGACCGAGCCGCTGCCCGCACGGGCCTCCACGTCGATGCGGCCGCCGTGCGCCTCGACGAGCCGCTTGGCGATGGCGAGGCCCAGGCCGGTGCCCTCGGTCTGGCGGGAGAGCAGGTCGTCGGCGCGGTAGAACCGTTCGAAGATCCGCTTGCGGTCCTTCTCGCGCACGCCGATGCCGTTGTCCTCCACCTCGATGGCGATGCCGCCGTCCCTGCGCCGCGCGCGCAGCCGGATCTGCTTGTCGGGGCCGGTGAACTTGACCGCGTTGTGCAGCAGATTCAGCACCACCTGGGCCATGGCGTCGCGATCGAGCGAAACCTTGGGCAGGTCCGGCTCGATCTGGGTCTCGTAGGTGGCGCCGAGCTGCTGCGCGCGGAAGACGTCCGCCACGTGCGCCAGCAGCTCGGGCACCTCGGTGGGCTCGGGCCGCAGGAGCTTGCGGCCGCTCTCCAGGCGGGACCAGTCGAGCAGCTTCTCCACCAGACTGGAGAGGCGCTGGGTCTCCTTGGTCAGGAGATCCAGGCACTCCTGCACCTCCCGCGGTCCCTGGGCGCGGCCCTGCTTGAGCGTCTCCGCGAACAGCCGCACGCTGGTGAGCGGGGTGCGCAGCTCGTGGGAGATGTTGGCCACGAAGTCGGTCTTGAGGCGCGACAGCTTGTAGGCGCGGCGCATCTCGCGGATGGTGAGGCCGAACCCCACGCCGATGCCGGTGTAGAGGAGCGCGAGCAGCGCGATGTACCAGGTGCGGTTGCGGAAGGCGAGGCTGGCCGCCGGGTCGTCGCCGGAGATCTCGGCCGCCAGCGTGAACCCGTCCAGCGGGGGCTGGAGCGGGAGCCGGGCGACGATGGTGGTGTGGCCGGGAGGCGCGACCTCGCTGAGCAGCCGCCGCAGCGTGGCGATGTTCGCGCTGCCGCGCTCGGCGGGCGGCAGCAGCCGGAATGCGGCGGACTCGCGCGGGAAGCGCGTGGCCGCCAGCCGGGGCACCTCGGCCGCGAGGCCCACCAGGTCGAGCTGCGCCGCGAGCACACCCGGTTCCGGCTGCCCCGGCACCCGCACCAGCGCGAACAAATGGCGATCTCCGCCCGCATCGCTGGCGGCGAGCAGGTGCCCGCCCGGCGGCAGCGCCTGCGCGCGGCGCACCGCGTCGGCGAAGACGGGGTCTGAGCTCTGCGCCTGCGCGGGGGCGACGGCGAGGAGCAGCGGCTCGGGCCGGGGCGGCGCGACGGCGACGCGCTGCTCGCGGACGCGCCGATCTTCCTGGGCCCGCGCCAGAGCGTCCACGGCGGCGGCATCGGCGGCGGCTTGCAGGCGGGCGCGCAGATCGGAGTCCAGCGTCCGGAGCCGCGCCCCGTACTCGATCTCCAGCCGGCGCTCGACCGCGGCGCGCTCGTTCATCACGGCGACCACGCCGAACGCGATCAGCGCGACGCTGGGCAGCAGCATGCCGCACAGGAGCCACACGAACGCGCGGCGGAAATCGATCAGCTCGGATTTCCCAGCCATCCCTGGACGTCTTTATACCGGCCGCGCTGTGCGATTGCCCCTTGGTGTAGTGTCCCCGTGCCGTGGCGAAAGGGCACACCAGGAGCGGGCGGGCAGCCAGGCAGGCGGACGCGCATTCCAGCCCCGCGCCCAATCCGGCCGGCAACGCGCCATCGCCGCCGCGGACTAGCGATTCTCGCTCGCTGCGCGAATCCGCCCCGGATCCGGTGGCGCTGCTCCTCGCGGCGACGGTTCTGGTCGCGATCGCGCTGGCGGCCTGGCTCGCGCTGTTCAGGCACTAGCCCGCCGCCGCATTCACGCCTACGTGCCGGAGGAGCGGGCCATCTTCGCCACGCTCACGGTCACCTCGGGATGGCAGCGGCGGAAGAAGCCGCACTCCAGCTCGCGGCAGCGGGCCGGCTCCACCTTGGGCCAGGCTCCCGTCCGGCGGCCCGATTCGACCGTCCGCGCCGCCGAGAGAAGGCCGCGGCGGATCTCCTCCACGTGGGCGGCGCCGGGCGCCTCGCGGGCGGCGAAGGGGGCCCCGGGTGAGCGCAGGAATACCAGCCCGCTGCGGACCGGGACGGCGGAACCGGTCAGCGCCTGCGCGGCCACGGCATACGCGTCGAGCTGGAATTCGTACCTCCCGGCGGCGGCCGCGCGCGACAGCTTGTAGTCGACGACCGTCGCCTCCTCGCCGTCGAGCAACAGCGCGTCGAGCTGGCCGCGCACGACGAGGTCGGGCCCGGCCGGCTCTCCCTCGCGGGCCTCGAGGCGAAGCGCGAAGGGCAGCTCGCGGAAGAGCTGCCGCGCGCCCGCACGCGCCATGCGCCGGGCCAACGCGGAATCGAGGAAGGCGGCGACTGCGTCCATCACGTCCGCGATCTCCGGAGAGTCGGGGTCCTCGCCCTCCAGCTCGACCAGGCGGCGCAGCTCGCGGCGCCGCGCCGCGCCGTCGGCCAGATCGAGCGGGACGAGCTCCAGCAGGCGATGCGCGAGCGTCCCGCGCTCCGCGGCGCCGCCGGCGCCGGCGCTCGCCTCGCCGGCGCCGTGCGGCCTTTCCTCCAGTCCGAGCTCGTGCAGCAGCTGGTACCTCCGCGCGCAGGCGCTCGCATCGGCCAGCTGGGTAACCGGCGCGAGGACCGTCCCACGCGGCCGCGCACCGGCGTGGCCCGCGGTCCGGGCGACCAGCTCGGCCGCCCGCAGCGCGGCGGCCGCGCCGTCCGGAGCCGCCCCGGCTGGAGCCTCCGCGCGCAGGACCGCGCGCAGCAGCCCGGCGTCGCCGTCGACCAGCGCCGCGCCGCCCGCGGAGACGGGCTCGGCCTGCCCGGTCGCGCCGTCCGGAAGGACGCGAACCAGGCCGGCGCAGTCCGGCATGGCCCGGTCGATCCACTGCCGCCAGGTCTCTACCCTCGGCGCCGCCCGGCCGGACAGGAGCAGCAGGTCCCGCGCGCGCGTCGCCGCCACGTAGAAGAGCCGCCGGCCCTGGGCTGCCTCGCGCTCCTTGCGCAGGTCACGCACCGCGAGCCCGTGCGAGCCCCAACGCTTCCACCCGGCGCCGCGTACCTTGAGCGCGAGCCCCAGGTCGGGATCGAGCAGGACGCCCTCCGGCCCGCCCCGGGGCTGCGCGGCGCACTCGGGCACCACCACCACCGGGAACTCGAGCCCCTTCGCCGCATGGACGGTGAGCAGGCGCACGGCGTGCGGATCGCTCTCCTCGACCACGCCGGCGTCGGCCTCGCCCGCGTCGTCGTCGGCGAGCCGCCGTACCTGGGCGACGAAGGCGCGCGCGTTCCCCCCGTGGAGCTCGTGCTGGCGCGCGAAGCCCACCAGCTTTTCGACGTTCGCGGCCGCCTGCTCGCCGTACAGGCCCCCGGCGATGGCGGCCAGGAAGTCGCTCTCCGCCAGCACCGCCTCGAGGAGCGCGGCCGGTCCGAGCCGGTCGCATTCGCGCTGCACGCGGGAGATGAGCCCCAGGACGCGATCGAGCGCCTCGGCGTCGTCGGACGCCAGAGCCTCGCGGGCCGCCGGCTCGCGCGCGGCGCGAAGACTCAGGCCACGGCCGCCGTGGCGCGCGAGGAGCACCAGCGCGTCGTCGGAGAGCGGTCCCAGCGGCGACCGCAAGACCGAGAGCAGCGCCAGGTCGTCGTCGGGGTCCACCGCCAGCGCGAGCAGCTGGGTGAGGTCCAGCACCTCGCGCGCCTGGTAGAAGCCGCGGCCCTTGAAGACCAGGTGGGGGATGCGGCGCTTGAGCAGCGCGCGACGGAAGACGTCGACGTTGGTGAACCGGCGCAGGAGGATGGCGACGTCGCCGCCTCGCACCGGCCGCGGGCCGCCCTGGTCCTGGACCCGCTCCGGAGCGCCCGGCGCGAGCAGCAGCGCGATCCGCCTGCTGACCACCTCCGCCTCGGCCTCCACTCCGGCTCCGAGCACGTCGAGCAGCTCTGCGCAGGGGCCGGGGACTCCGGCGCGGTGCGCGGAGAGGGCGTCGTCGTCCAGGAACGGAGTGTCGAACGGCCGGTCCGCCGCGCCGAGCGCGGTGCGGAAGAGGCGGTTTGCGAAGTCGACCAGCGGCGGCAGGGAGCGGCGAGAGGTGCGCAGCACGAACCGCCGCGCTCCGTCCTGCAGGGCGCGCGCGGCGAAGGCCTGGGCGGAAGCGACGTCCGCCCCGCGGAACTCGTAGATGGACTGCTTCCGGTCGCCGACGACGACCAGCTTCCCCCGCGCGACCGGCCGTGCACCGGGCAGGCCCGAGCCGGCCGGGGCGGTGCCCTCGCCGTCCTCGACCAGCCACCCGAACAGCTCCAGCTGCGGCCGGCTGGTGTCCTGGAACTCGTCGACCAGCAGCACCCCGAGCCGTGCCTTCTCCAGCCGCCGGACCGCCAGGTCGCGCGCGAGCAGATCGCGGGTGAGCCTGGTCAGGTCGTCGAAATCGAGCGCCGAGGCGCGGGACTTCTCGGCCCGATACCGGCGCTGCGCCTCGGCGGCCATCAGCGCGAGCTCGCGGGAAAGCCTGGCCGAGCGCACCTGGGCGTCGGCCTCGAGGAGCGTCTCCAGCGCCTCGCGGGCGGCGCGCATCAGCTCGCCGGCGCGGCCTGCCAAAGACCGCGGGAGCGAGCCTCGCAGCCCGCGGAGCTGCCTCCAGGCCTGCGCCAGCTCACCCGGAGGCGCGGCGGCGACCGCGGCGGCGCCTCGCGCGCGGTAATCCTCGATCCCGGAGAGGGCCTTGATGGCGGTCGGGCTCGGCGCGCGGCGCAGGCGGGCGGCGCGCAGCTCCGACTCGAGATCGTCGAGCGCGGCGGCGAACGCGCGGCGCGCCTCGCCTTCGCCCGCGACCGCGTTGGCCGCGTGGAGCGCGGGCGTGGAGTCCACCACCTCCGAGACCTCCCGCCCGCTCTCGCCCAGCGCGGCGAGCAGGAAGGACAGCTCGTCAGCCAGGCCGCGGCCGAACCGGCCGGCGCCGCGGAAGCCCAGCTCCGCGCACAGCCTGCGCGCCGCGTCTCGGAGAGGGCCCGTCCCTTCCAGCGCCTCCAGCGCCGCGGCGAGGCAGGCGTCGGCTCGCAGCTGGCGGGCGTCGACCTCGTCGAGCACGGCGAAGTCGGGATCGAGGCCCGCCGCAGCAGCGTGCCTGCGCAGGATCTGGCTGCAGAGGCCATGGATGGTGCCCACCTGGGCCGCCCCGAGATCGCGGCGCACGCGTCGCCACAGCTCCGGGGGCGGCGCGCCGGACGCGGCCAGCTCCGGCTCGATGCGGGCCACCTCCTCGGGCGGGCACTCCGCCAGCGCGTCGACCCGCTCGCGGATGCGCCCTTTCAGCTCCGCGGCGGCCTTCTCGGTGAAGGTGACCGCCCACAGGCGCGCGGCGGGAAGCGGTTCGGCCCTCCCGACCCCGCCGAGCAAGTGCAGGCAGAGCGTGACCAGGCTGTGCGTCTTGCCGGTCCCGGCGCCGGCCTGCACGACCGCGCTTTCCGCCAGCGCGAACAGGGGCTGTAGCTCAGACACGCCGCACCTCGTTCGCCCCCGGGGTCGCGGCGCCGGCCGCCCCGCCGTTCTCTTCCGGGTCCGGGGGCAGCGCGACGATGCGGCAGGCCGGTTTCAGCTCGCAGAAGTCGCAGCTCAGCGGCTGCACCGGGAACAGGCCCTGCCGCATCTTGCCCACCCGCGCCCAGACCTCGTCCGCGAGGTTCAGCGGCGGGCCGGGGAGGCGGCGCAGCTCGGCGCGCCGCCCGGGGTCCATCTCGAGCAACGCGTCGAAGTCGACGGCCTTGGCGGTGGCCTCTCGCAGCGTGGCGGACCGCTCCGCATCGCGGAGGCTGATGTAGCCGGCATCGACGTCGCTTCTGGGCTCCCGCTGGCGCAGCAGGGCGGCGTACAGGGCGAGCTGGAACTCCGGCGCGAGCAGCCCGGCGGGCTGCAGCTTGCGCGACAGCGTCTGCCGGCTGCTCGATTTGTAGTCGATGACGAGCAACGCTCCGCCGTCGCCGCGGTCGATGCGGTCGATGGCGCCGCGGACGAAGGCGATCTCGGCCCCCGCGGGATCGGGGATGCGCAGCGCCTCCCAGGAGTCGGCATACCCGAACCTGCGCTCGAACTCGGTGGGACGCCCGCGCTCCGAAGTCTCGGACTCGACGATGTCCTGCAGGGTCCGCAAGAGCTCGCCGCGGCGGAGCTCCCAGAGCGCGCGCCGCCCGACGTGCTCCTCGGCGGCGAACGCCTCCATCTCCTCCGCCGCGACCTCGGTGAGGGTCCGCAGCTCGGCCGGGTCGCCCCGCAGCGGCAGTCGGCCCTCCTCGTCGAGCCTGCGGAAGAACGAATCCAGGCAGCGGTGGAGCAGCGAGCCGCGCTCGCGCGCCGCCAGGTCGTCCTCCCCGGGCTCCTCCCGCTCGACGCCGAGCAGCTTGTGCGCCAGGGTGCGAAAGCCGCAGGTGGCGTGCTCCTCGAGCTGGTGGGCCGAGAGCGGCGCGTCGGGGCCGAAGCTGATCCTTTGTTCGATCGCCTGAAGCGCCGCGCCGGAGAGCTTCCCGGAGAAGCGGCCGGGTTCGATCTCCCCCACGAAGGCGCGCAGCCGCTCCCGCTCGGCGGCCGCCGCGCGAGCCACCCGCGCCAACCGCTTCCCGAGAGGCGAGCCCGCGACCGCCCCGGTCAGCGCCCAAGCCTCCCGCCTGGGCAGCGGCGCGGATACCCGCCAGGCCGGATCCGCGAACGCCTCCAACGCGGTGCGAGCCAGCAGATCGGCGGAGGATCGGCAGGCGTCCAGGCCAGCCACGGGCGAGAGGGGCGCGGCCGCGGCGCGGTCCTCCTCGGGAGTCAGGCCCAGGGCGCGCACCGACTCGTCCACGAACGGAGACCGCAGCGTCTGGCGGCCCCGCGCGTCGGTCCGCGGCCAGAACAGCCATGCTCCGCGCTGCGCCGCGCAGAGGCCGAGCTGGAAGAGGAGGGGCTCCTCTGCCTTTCGCGGCGGCAAGAGGACCGCCTCTCCTTCGGCCGGAGGAACGCGGAAGACGCCCCGCCCGGCGGCCCGGTTCACCGCGCGGCGGTCGTCGTCCGGGAGCAGCGGGTCGACCGCCGGAGCAGCGGGGAGCTCGCCGTCGACGAGTCCCACCACCAGCACGTGATCGAACCTCCGCCCCGGCAGCTCGCGCAGCTCGGCGAGCTGCACCGCGCCTCCGCGCGCGCCGCCGGATGGCAGCGAGGCGCCCGCCAGAGCCGAGGCGAGCAGCTGCGCCCAATCGGCGCGCGAGAAGGCGCGCTCGGCGTCGCCGAGCGTCGCCGCCGCCCGGGCCACCGCATCGCAGGCTTCCTCCAGGGCGCGCAGCGCGGCCTGATCGCGCGCCAGCGCCGTGGCCGCGGCGCGGGTGAACGGTCCGGGTTCGTCGTTGCCCGGCTCGTGCTCGCCACGCCTGAGCCGCCTGGGCATGCCCCAGCGGTCGAGCAGCTGGAGCAGCGCCGTCCCGTGCTCGCGCAACGGAGCCCGCTCGGGCAAGGAACGCACGTCCCGGAGGATGGACTGGACCCGCGCGGAGACCTCCTCGACGTCGGCGGCCGCCCGCGCGGCCTCGGCAAGGGCGGAAGCGGCGGTGGCCGGGTCGGTCGCGCCTTCCGCACGCGACCGGGCGCGCGTCTGGAGGCGGGCGCCGAGCGCGCGCAGCCGCTCCGCATAGCCGCCGTCGAGCGCGTCGTCCCGCACGTGCGCCTCGCGCAGCCAGCGCACCGCCGCCTGGGGCGGCAGAGGGCGTCCGTGGTCGGACAGCCACAGCAGGCGCGAGCTGAGGACCTGCTCCAGCTCCTCGCGCGGGAACTGGCGCGCGGGCAAGTCCAGGACCCGCAGCGCCAGCTGGAGCGGAGGCGCGGGCA
>Ga0137394_10001750_pt1 | contig 15950 bp, 10 predicted proteins | sample czobulk116metaG_FD_108278 | JGI IMG/M metagenome (GOLD analysis project Ga0137394, IMG submission 108278) | Vadose zone soil microbial communities from Angelo Coast Range Reserve, California, USA - czobulk1.16 metaG | ecosystem: Environmental > Terrestrial > Soil > Vadose zone | place: USA...
CCTTTGTCGCGTGGTGATCGAGATGATCGGCGTGATCGGAGTGAACACCGTGCCGGTCGGGCTGGATGAGAACGTCGTCGAGATGGACACCGAGGTGAAGTCCCGGCTGACACGCATGAACGTCATGCCCCCCCGGAATCCTGGCCGGACCCGGCCGCGCGGCGGCGGGTGATAGCCGATCAGCACCGACGCGGCAGAAAAACGGTTGGACGTGCGATCGTCAAAGGTCGACGCTGGAGCGGCCCCGATCGTCGCAAGCACGGTGTTGTCGATCGGGCGCTTGACGACGCTCTCGCTTTGGGCGCCGAGATCGACGCCCAGCTCGAGGCTCCATAGCGACGAGAGGAACGCACCAAACCGCACGCCTCCCCCGGGGGCGATCGCGTTCAGGGCCGCGTTATCGGGATCCCCTGAGAGCCGCTTGATATCGGCGAACACATCACCGGCAATGTAGACCTTCGACTGCGCCAGCGCGGGCGAGGCGATCGCGATCAGCCAGATTGCTGCGACAACGATTGACCGCATCCTCACTCCTACTGTCGCCGCGGGGGAACGCTCATCAGGCGCGCCGGCGTCGCGCCGCCGCGCTGCAGCGCGCGATTCAGATCGTCGACGGTCCTGGCCGCATCCTCGAAGACCCAGCTGGTCTGGCGCCGCTGATCGGCGGTCGGGACGCCTGAGTAGCCTTCGATTGCGCGCGAGAGATTGCCGGTCATGTTCAGCTCGGCGTTGATCTCCGCTTGAAGCCGGGACAGCTCACCGACCGACTCCTTGTTCGCATCGCGCGTGTTTCTGTTCACCGCCTCGAAACGGGCGATGCCGGCCACAGTGGCGGCGCGCGCCGTTACCAGCGATCTCTGCAGCTCGTACAGCTCCATGAGCGCCGTCTGCCGGGTGCGGCGGTCGGCGTCGGAAAAAATAACCCGCGGATCGCCTTCGATGTGAAGGTCGCCCTTCAGCTGGCGGCCCGCGATGGCGACGGTGACGGTGTAGACCCCGGGCGGTACCAGCGGCCCCTGAGTCGGTACGGCGAACCCACTGGCCGCGGGCGCTTCGCGCGCAACGCCGGTCGCCGGCGGCTCCATCCGCAGATCCCAGGCGACGCGGTTCAGTCCCCGGCGTCCGCTTCCCTTGAAGGTGCGCACCAGGCGCCCCTGCGCGTCCGCCACTGTCAGCTGGACCTCGTCTTTCGCGGCGTCGCGAATGTAATACTCGATCGCGGCGCCAAAGTCGGGATTGGGCGCGAAGTACTGGCCCGCGCCGTACCACGCCTGCGGGGTGTAGATGCTGAGCAGGCGCGCGCGTACGGGCGGCACCAGGAACGCCTCCGTCCGGATCGAATCGGGCGTCAATGCTTCGAGCGCGCTGATGTTGTCCAGCACCCAGATGCTCCGTCCGTGCGTGCCGACGATGAGGTCGTTGTCGCGCGGGTGGATCAGGATGTCGTGCACCGGCACGTTCGGCATGTTGGCGTTCAACGACGTCCAGCTCGTGCCGCCGTCGATCGAGACGTGGATGCCGCGCTCGTGCCCCGCGAAGAGCAGCCGCGGGTTCCGCGGGTGCTCGCGCACACGGTGCACCGATGTCGCGGGCAGCCCGGCTGTCATGGATCGCCACGTCTGGCCGTAGTCGTCGCTGACATAGGCGTATGCGCCGTAGTCGTCGTTGTAGTGGCCGTCGAACGTCGCGTAAACGCGCGCCGCCGCATGCCGCGATGGCAGGACGCTGCTCACGTAGGTGCCGGCCGGCACACCGGGCACCCGCGCGGTCAGGTTCGTCCAACGCTGGCCCCCATCCCGCGTCACGTACAGCTGACCGTCATCGCTCCCGGTGTACAAAACCTTCGCGTCGAGCGGCGATTCCCCGATCGTCGTGAGCGTGGAGAACCACGTCTGACCGTCGTGTCGCGACAGCGCATGTTGCGGCACAGGCGCCCCCATCATCTGCAGCGTCTCGCGGTCGACGCTGGCGGTCAGATCCGGGCTGATCGCCCGCCATGTGACGCCGCGATCGCCGGAGCGGAACAAGACGTTCGATCCGATGTAAATCACTTTCGGGTCGAAGCTCGACATGGCGATTGGGGTGTCCCAGTTCCACCTGTCCGGAGACAGGTCTCCTTGTCTGGTACGGAGACTTGTCCCCGGGTTTCCTTGAGTATTACGGAGACCTGTCCCCGAGTCTTCTTGTGCAGCAAGGAGACCTGTCCCCGGATCTCCTCGCGGCGCGCGGAGACCTGTCCTCGTAACCGGTGCGATGGCCTGCCGCTCCAGCGTCGTCAGGTTGACTCGGTTCGCGCGTCCATCCTGCGACTCGATGAAGACGGTGTGCGAATCGGTCGGATCGATGCGCGCGTAGAATCCGTCGCCGCTGCCGATGTTGAAGCCGTCGTGGTTCGAGATCCCGGTGCGTGTGCGCGTCGCGCTCGGGATGCACCAGTGGCCGTTGTCCTGGAGACCGCCGCAGATTGTGTACGGGTCCTGCATGTCCGCGTTGATTTCGTAGAACTGGCCTACCGGCAGGTTGTCGCGAAACAGCCAGCTCTGGCCGCGATCCCACGAGATGGACACACCGCCGTCCCCTCCGACGATCAGATGGTTCGTGTCGTCGGGGTCGATCCAGAGCGCGTGATCCTCGGAGTGTACCGTGCTGAACACGTCCCGGAAGTTCTTGCCGCCATCGTCAGAAATGTAGAAGCCGCGGTTCGACCCGAGCAGGTACACGCGGTTGCGGTCTCTGGGATCGGCGCGAATCTGGCTGTAGTACATCGGGCGCGGATTCAGCGTGGACCACGGCTCCCATGTCTCCCCGCCGTCGGCGCTGCGATACACGCCGCTGTCGCGGCCGGTTGCCTCGACCGACGCGTAGATGATCCGTGGATCGCCGTGAAAGATGTCGAGGCCGATGCGTCCCTTCTCGCCCGCCGGCAGGCCGGAGGTGAGCTTCGTCCAGGTGGCGCCGCCGTCGCGCGTGCGATAGATCCCGCTGCCGGTCCCGCCGCCGTTGAATCCCCACGCCTTGCGCTGGCGCTGATACATCGCGGCGAAGAGCGTCTCCGGGTCGCGTGGATCGATCGCGAGGTCGGTCGCGCCGGTGTTGTCGTCCACGTAGAGGACCTTCCGCCACGTCTGCCCGCCGTCGGTCGTCTTGAAGACGCCGCGCTCATTGTTCGGTCCCCACAAGTGGCCGACTGCAGCGACATAGACGATGTCCGGATGCTCGGGATGAATGACGATCCGGCCGATGTGGCGTGTCTCGGCGAGGCCCGAAGCCTTCCAGGTGCGGCCGGCGTCGAGCGAGTGATACACGCCGTCGCCCCATGACGAGCTCTGGCGATTGTTCGGCTCGCCGGTTCCGACCCACACGACGCTGGGGTTCGATGGGGCGACCGCGATGTCGCCAATCGACATCATCGCGTCGACGCGATCGAAAATCGGCGACCATGACGTGCCCTGATTGGTGCTTTTGAAGACACCGCCGCCGGCGGTGGCGACGTAAATCGCGTCAGGCTGCCCGGGCACCCGCGCGACCGCGAAGTCGTCGATGCGCCCGCCGGTGTTCGCGGGCCCGATGCTGCGCCAGCGAAGGCTGCCGAGGAGGGCGGGATCGACGGCGACGGTGCTTTGCGCCTGGACGCGCAGGCGCGCACCGCCGGCAAACAGCAGCACGCCGATCAAGACCGAAGCAGCTGCGCGGACGCCTTGCATCCGCGCAGTATAGTCAGCTTTCGGCCTTCGGCTCTCAGCTCTCGGATTTGTGCCTCGACCCTCGAGCCTCGAGGGTTGAGCGTGTGAGTTGACCTCTATCTCCTGACCCCCTCATGACCTGCACAGGCCGCAGCCCGCGTGCGGCCGGCGCGGATCGTGCCGTCATTGCACGCTGCCCGCACCCTGCGACGCGTCACGCGGTGGGTGTTCCTTCTGACCGCGCGCGTCGTTCGTCTGCCGACATGCCTGATTGCGCGGTCGGTCTTCTTGACGACGTTCTTGATGCCCTCTCCGACTCGGTGCACGGCTTCGGGCGGGCGCGGCGGCTGCGCGATCACACCGGTCGGGATGCCGAATGCGAGGACGCCGCCGACGGCCGTACGCATGAGCAGGTATCGAAACATGTCGCCTCCCATCACCATGTGGCGATCAAGTTCTGTTCCGTACTCGGAGTCCTGGCGGCCCCGATTTTGCTCAGGCGATCGCCATGCAATGGACACCTGGCGACCGCGGAAACGTTGAAGACATGCGCGGTCGGTCTGGCGTGGGCGCCATCCCGCTCAGCATCGGCGGCTTCCTGGTGCTGCTGATGCTGAGCTGGGTTAGCGGGACGAATCTGTTCTCTCTGCTGAGCAACGATTCGCAAACGCCATCACCTGGCGCCGGCACTTCGGGGCAGGTGAGCAGCTCGCCGGCTGAAGAGCGGATGGTCGATTTCGTCGATGCGGTCGCGAAGGACACGCAGGACACCTGGGCGCAGCTGCTGGGCTCGCGATACGAGCGCACGCGCGTGGTGCTGTTTCGTGACTCGATCGACTCGGCCTGCGGGTACGCGCAGTCGGCAACCGGTCCGTTCTATTGCCCCGAGGATCGCAAGGTGTATCTGGATCTGGGTTTCTTCAACGAGCTCTCGCGGCGGTTTGGCGCGCCAGGCGACTTCGCTCAGGCGTACGTGATCGCGCACGAGATCGGCCATCACGTGCAGAACCTGCTGGGACTGAATGAACTGGCGACGCGCGACCGTCGATCGGGCGCGGCCAGCGCATCGGTGGCCCTCGAGCTGCAGGCCGATTGCTTTGCCGGTGTGTGGGGTCACGCCGCGTCGCAGAGCGGTCGCTTCAAGGCCGGACACATCGAGCTGGATCCCGGCGACGTCGACGAGGCGCTGCGCGCGGCCGCCGCGATTGGCGACGATCGCCTGCAGAAGATGGCCACCGGACGCGTGATGCCCGAGCGCTTTACGCACGGCACGTCGGCGCAGCGGATGGACTGGTTCAGGCGGGGGCTGGACTCCGGCTATCCGCGGGCCTGCGGGGCGTCAGTCTCGACGCGCTAAGGTCAGATTTCGTACTTTTCCCTTGCCGCGCTTGCGAAAACGGCCTGCCGCTGCGGCGCGCACGCGTTCGGCCGCCGCCCGTTGAGACAGGATGTTCTCGCTGGCCCGGGGGCGGATGTCTTCCACCTGCCGGCCTGCCTGTGTCACCTGTTCTTCAGGTGAGCTGCGCATCCGGGGCAGGTCTGGAAAAATCGCGAACAGATCGTCGTTTCTCGGCACGGTGCACCTCGCCGCCAGGGCCGTTCTCCCTTCCGCATCGCAGCAAATGCCTCGTTTTTCCAGGTTCGGGGCAACGTGCGACGCTCGCGCTCGACGCCACAGTGTGAGAACGGACCTTGAGAACGGACCTAGTGTATCCTGCGCGACATGCCTGTCGTGTCTGTGCCGGCCATCGCCGTTCTCGCGTTCACGCTCCTGCCGCAGCCGCCGTCCACGCCGGCGCCGTGCGAGCGGCTGGCGTCGCTCGTGTTACCCAGCACGACGATCACGCTCGCGGAAACGGTTGCCGCCGGGACGTTCGTGCCGCCGGCCGCCGCGGGCCGAGGCGGGCCGCAAGGCGCCTCGTTCAGCCAGTTGCCGCCGTTCTGCCGCGTCGCGGCGACGATGAGGCCGAGCCCTGATTCCGACATCAAGATTGAAGTGTGGCTGCCCGCGTCAGGATGGAACGGCAAGTTCCTCGCGGTCGGCAACGGCGGGTGGAGCGGGGCGATCGTGTACCCCGCGCTCGCCACGTCGTTGCTGCGGGGCTACGCGACGGCCTCGACCGATACCGGCCATTCAGGCGGCAGCGGCAGTTTCGCGCTCGGCCATCCCGAGAAGCTCACCGACTTCGCATACCGCGCCGTCCACGAGATGACCGTGCAGGCCAAGGCGATCATCGCGGCCCATTACGGCAGCCCCTCGCGCTCGTCGTACTGGAATGGCTGCTCGTCCGGCGGCAAGCAGGGACTGAAAGAGGCGCAGCGGTTTCCCGGTGACTACGACGGCATCATCGCCGGTGCGCCCGCGAACTACTGGACGCACCTTGTCACGCAGTCGCTGTGGGTCGCGCAGGCGACCTTGACCGATCCGGCCCGATATGTTCCACCCGCAAAATTTCCTCTGATCAACAAGGCGGTCCTCGACGCGTGCGATCGGCTCGACGGCGTGAAAGACGGCCTGCTCGCAGATCCATCGCAGTGCCGATTCGATCCGGCGGCGCTGCGCTGCAAGGGCGATGACGCGCCGACGTGCCTGACCGGACCCCAGGTCGAGGCTGTCGGGCGGATTTACAGCGCGGCGAAGAACCCGCGCACGGGCGACATTATTTTTCCGGGCCTCGCGCCCGGCAGCGAGCTCGGATGGAACGCGCTCGCGGGCGGGCCGAAGCCTTTCTCGATCGCCGAGGACCATTTCAAGTTCGTCGTCTTCAAGGATCCGAACTGGGACTACAAGACGCTCGACTTCGATCGCGGCGTCGCGCACGCGGACCAGATCGACGGCGGCTCAATCAACGCGACCGATCCAAACCTGAGTGCGTTCGCCAGCCGCGGCGGCAGGCTGCTGATGTATCACGGCTGGAACGATCAGCTCATCGGGCCGCAGAACAGCATCGACTATTTCACGAGCGTCCAGAAGGCGATGGGCGCGGCGAAAGCGGCCGAGTTCGTGCGGCTGTTCATGGCGCCGGGCATGACGCATTGCGCCGGCGGGCCGGGGCCGAACACGTTCGACATGCTCACGCTGCTCGAGCAGTGGGTCGAAAAGGGCAACGCTCCCACCCAGGTCACGGCCTCACACAGCACCAACGGCGCCGTCGATCGCACGCGCCCGCTCTGCGCGTATCCGCAGATCGCGCGCTACAAAGGTGTGGGCAGCATCGATGAGGCCGCGAGCTTCGTCTGCCAGGCGCCCTGAAAGACGCGATCACCGAAAACGGAGCTTCTCAACTCTTTCTCCGCTACTTCGTTTCTCTGTGTGATCCCGTTTCTCTCGTAATCTCCGGTGCCGCTGCGCGCTCAGCGCCGGCCGCCGGCGACGCGCCGCGCCGTGTCGCGCTCGGCGCGGCGAACTGCGCAGTCCATGGCGGCGTCGAAGCGTTCGAGCACCGAATGCCGGTGACTCTGGGTGTGGAGCTTCAGATAATCCGACCGGAGCTTCACCTGGTCCGGCGACCGCCACGATCCGGCGCGGCGCCGCAAATGCCACGCATACAGGCTCCGGCACATCGCCTCGACGAGCGGGGCCGGGACGCGGAGCGCGAGCTCCAGCAGCGTTTTTGCCCGCGCGAGCCCGCGCGTGTGCGTCGGGATCAGGGGGTCCTCGTCCAGCCTGACAGCGCTGTTCGGATACCACCAGGTGACGAACGGGTTCGCCGCCGTGAACTCGTCGAGCAGATCGCCGCCGATGAGCGGCCGCAGATGGATCACCTGGTTCGCGGTGAACAGATCCCGCTGCTCGAGCGCGAGGCGCGTATCAGCCAGGATGAAATTCGCGCAGACGATGCGCCGCCGCCGGATCAGCTTCGCAAGCAGGAGCACCGCCACGGTCACGGTCCAGACCCGGTGGCCCCGCGTGACGTTGAACAGGTCGAGGTCGCCGCTGGCTTCGAGATTGAGGTGCGCGATGCTGCCCGACAGGGCGACCAGCCGCGTGTAGGGCAGCGCGCAGATCAGGCGCAGCACGAACAGGTGACGCTGCAGGAACGCGCGGCTGCGCGCTTCGCGCAGGCGGCGCTCGGCGATGAGATCCGCGCGGCCCGCCGGAAAAAAGAAGCCGTCCCGGTACTCGATCATGTGCTGCAGCGCTTCGCTGCCGTCGAAGACTGCGAGAATTTCCGAGGCGGTCTGGTCGGACTCGACGAGCGTCCGGTGGAGCTGCGCGAGCGTGAGCGGGTAGTCGAACAACGAGGCGTAGATGACGCTCCGCGCGATGGCGATTTCTCGCGTGGTCATCCCGCCACCGCCGATTCCGCGACCGTCGCGCCGGCCCGTTTCGCCGCCGCCACGGTCGACAGCGCGATCGCGCATCCCGCCGTCAGGAAGCATTCGGTGCCGAAGGTCGCCCACGCGGCGCCGTCGATCGACGCGGCAGGGATCAGACGGGCGTTCAGGGCGATGTTCACGACCAGCGCGCCCGCGCACAGCGCGGCGAACGCGCGCTGACCGTCCCACCCGATGAGCTGATGCGTCAGCGCCATGTTCAGCGCCATCACCGGAAACGAGAGCAGCAGGATGCGGAACGCCGGCACCGCCGCTTCGTACCGCGCCTGATAGAGAACCGGAATCAGCCAGCCCGCCGAGGCCCACAGGATCGCCGCCGCCGCCACGGCGCCGAGCGTGACCGGCGCGGCCGCACGCGCGAGCGGCCGCAGGTCGCACGCGCGACACATCGACGGCAGCGTGACCGCCATCACCGCGGCCGGAAACAGGCGCAGCGCTTCGACGAGCCGGAACACCGCGTTGTACAGCCCGACCGGTTCCGCGCCGGACCAGAACTGGAGCAGAAAGACGTCAATGCGGAAATAGAGCGCCGAGAGGACGATGCCGGCGCCGATCGGCCAGACGTCGCGGCGGAACACGGACATCGTCGATGGGCCGATGCGCGGGTCGGCTCCTGCACCGGTGCCGTCAGCGCGAGCACGGATCCCTTCGTGACGGCGGACCCGTGTGTCCGCCCCGACCCGCAGCGCCATGCGCATGCTGACGCAGAGCGTGACGACGGCGGGCAGCAACAGCGCCAGCGCGAGCAGGGTGACGTCGGGCCGCCACGCGAGCGCCGCCAGTCCGCAGACGAGCGTCGCGCCGCGCTGCCACAGTGTGAGCGACGACTCGACGTCGCTGCGCGAGAGCCCGCGATAGAAATAGTTGAGGAACTCGATGAGCCCGCTGCACGCGTACACGAGCGCGAACACGACGACCGGCACGCTGTAGGGCGATGTCCAGCCCGCCGCCGCCGTGCCAATCGTCACGGCGCTGACCGCCGCGAACGCCGTCCAGAGCCGTACCCGGAGCCACGACCGGAGCAGCTGGCGCGCGCCCGCGGGGTGCTTCGCCACGGCGCGCGCGAGGTGCATCTGAATCCCGAAGTCGGTCACGACGGCCAGGATCCACCCGAGCGTCGACCCGAGTGAGAAGACGCCGAACGCGTGCGGCGATAGACGCCGCGCCGCGGCGATCGTGATGACGAACAGCGAGCTTTTCGCCGCCAGATCCGCGAACGCTTTGTAGGCGATCAGGCTCGCGTTCCGCAGTTTCGGGTTTCGAAACGATCTTTCGTCCACCGTAAACGATTCCGCCCTTCTCCGGGGTGAGGAGCTGACATTCGCTACGTATGCAGCAGGCGTGCCTTGCGCGCGAGTGGCAAGGATCTTGGACACCCCTCCGCATCCGGACGCAAATTTATGGGTGGAAGCCTCCCTTTTGCTGGCGTGGCCCTGCTGGCGCTGGCCGCGCCCTTCGAGCTCACCGAACCACTCCTGCGGCTGCCGCGTCAATCGGTCAGCAGCCTCGAGAGCGTCCTGCTGCTCGCGTTCGCGGCGTGGGGCATTGCGATCGCGTCGTCGCGGCGCGTGCCGGAGTGGCGGACGCCGATCACGCTGCCGTGGATCGCGGTGCTGCTCGCGATGGCGGTGGCGTCGGTCGCTTCGCCTGTCTCGCGGATGAACGCGCTCCACATGACCGGCCGCGTAGGCGCCGCCTTTCTCGTCTATCTCCTCGCCGTGAACAGCGTCACCACGCCCGCGCGGCTGCGCGTCATTCTCGTGCTCGCCGTCTCGATCGGCGTTCTCGTCAGCAGCCTCGCCATCCTGGAATACATGGGCGTCGGTCCGGTGCTGACGTGGCTGCGGGCGTTTCGACCGCAGGTGATGACGGTCGGCGCGCAGGTGCGGGCCGGCGGCCCGCTTCAGTATCCGACGATCGCGTCGATGTATCTCGAGGTCGTGTTCGCATTCGGCCTCGGCGTGCTGCTGGGCGAGCTCGACGCGTCGCGGCCGGCATGGGTGGCCGCCGCGTTCATCGCCCTCGTCGTGATCGGCGAGGGCATCACGGTGACGTTCACGCGCGCGGGCCTGATCACGATGGTCGCCAGCCTCGCGCTCGTCGGCGCGATCCGCGTCTCGCACCGGGGCGCCGACACCGGCGCGATGATCGTCGCGGCGCTCGCGATCGTCGTCGCGATATTGTTCGTGTCGTCGCGTTCCACACACTCCATGTGGCTGCGGTTCACCAGCGAAGGTCAGGAGTCGTGGTATCGCGCGGCGATCGAGGCGCCACGGGACGTCGAGCTGCCGACGGGCCGCATCGCGCTCGTCCCGATCACGGTGACCAACACCGGCCGGTTGCCGTGGGCGTCGGATGCGGAGCCGCCGATTCTCGTCTCGTATCACTGGCTCCCCGCCAACGTTGATGGCTTCGTCACGTTCGACGGCGCGCGGACGCCGTTCGCGGCGCCGGTTCCGCCGGACGCGACAGCGTCGATCGAGGTCCACGTGCTCCCGCCGCGGCAGCCCGGCCGCTATCGGCTCGAATGGGACCTCGTGCAGGAAGGTCGGCTGTGGTTCAGCACGGAGGCCGGCGCGGTCCGCACGATGTCACGCGCCACGGTTACCGGTGACGCCGCGGAAGGGCCGTTGCGGGCCACCATGCCGCCGTCGAGGCCCACCATGCGGCCGGGTCGTCTGGAGTTGTGGCGCGCGGCCGCGCGCATGGTGGCGGCGCATCCGCTGCTCGGCGTGGGTCCCGACAACTTCCGCCTGTCGTACGGCTCCTTCGCGGGCATCGCGTCGGCCGATCCGCGCACCCACAGCAACAACATGTATCTCGAGGTGCTCGCCGGCGGCGGGCTCCTGGTCGGCGCCGCCTTCGCGTGGCTGCTATGGCGCACGATCGGGTGCGTCGCCGCGCTGGTCCGCCACGCGGCCGCAGGCGGCGTCGCCGCAGCGGCCGGCCTGGCCGCCGCGGCGATCGCGATTGCGCTGCACGCCACCGTCGATTCCTTTCTCAGCTTCGCGCCGACCTATGTGCTGTTCTCGTTGACCCTGGCATGTGCTGTCGCGTGTGCGCGCGGCGCGGAGAACGGGCTCGATGCACATCGCGTTTGACGGCACGGCGCTTCGGCCCGGACGGACAGGCGTCGGCTATTACACCGAGCACCTGCTGCACCATCTCGCGCGCGTCGCGTTGAATGACGAATTGATCGTCGTTTCGAACCGATCCATCGACACCACGACGGCCCTGCCGGCGCGCGTTCGGATTGCGACGCCGCCGCGGGGCGTGCCGCGGCTGGTGTGGATGCAGACGCTCGCCGTCGCCGCGCTGCGCGAAGTGGAGGCGGACGTCGCGCATTTCACCAACGGCATGCTGCCGTTGATGTCGTCGGTCCCCGCAGTCGTCACGATTCACGACATGAGCCTGCGGCTGTATCCACAGCATCACCCGGCGCGCCGCGTGCTGCTGAACCGGCCGCTCGTCGATCTCGCCGCGCGCCGCGCCGACGCGATCATCACGCCCTCGCAAAGCGCCAGGCGCGACATCGTTCGCTTCTACGAGCTCGACCCGGGCCGCGTGCACGTCGTGTACGAGGCTGCCGCGCCGTCGTTCCAGCGCGTCGACGATCCCATCGAGCTCGAGCGCGTCCGGCGCCGCTACCATCTCCACGACCGCGTCATTCTGTACGTCGGTACGATCGAGCCGCGGAAGAATCTCCCGACGCTCATCGACGCGTTCGCGGCGCGCCGGCGCGCCGGCGAGCTCAATCACCAGCTGGTCTGCGTCGGGCCCTATGGATGGCTGTCGCGCGGCATCGACGAACAGATCGCCCGCACCGGGGTCGCGCACGCGATCAACTTCACCGGCTACGTGCCGTTCGAGGATCTCCCCGCCCTCTACAGCCTGGCGGAAATCTTCGTGTATCCCTCGACGTACGAAGGCTTCGGCCTTCCGGTCATCGAGGCCATGGCGTGCGGCGCTCCAGTCATCACCGGCGGTACCGGTGCGCTCGCCGAAATCGGCGGAGCGGCGGTCGAGCGTGTGGATCGCATCGAGCCCGACTCGCTCGGCCGCGCGCTGGTCGCGCTCGCGCGGAGCCGGGACCTCCGCCAGGAGCTGTCAGCGGCGGGTCTCGAGCGCTCGGCGACATTCTCTTGGGAGCGCGCCGCGCGCGAGAGCCTCGCGGTCTATCGCGAGGCCGCCGAACGACGCATTCCGGGCCGTCGCACGGCGTCGGAGCCACGAGTCCGCCCTGGCCTCGCGATCTCTCGTGAGACGACGGCCGAACAAGCCAGCCGTCGCGCGGCGGCGGACCCGCGCACCGGCCCGGCGCCGACGCCCGGCGCGGCCGCGACCGACGTCCTCTTCGGTCAGGCGTATTTCCTGCGGTTCGATCCGAAGCTGTGGGAGGCGCAGCAACCCTACGCGCCGCTCGGCGCGCTCTACGCCGCAGCCTGCGCGCGCGAGCAGGGCTACCGCGTCGCGCTGTTCGACGCGATGCTGGCGGCCTCCGAGGACGAGTGGGCCGCGGCGCTCGATCGCCATCGGCCGCGCTTCGCAGTGATCTACGAGGACAACTTCAACTACCTGAGCAAGATGTGCCTGCAGCGCATGCGGCAGGCCGCCCTCACCATGATCGACGCGGCGCGCGCGCGCGGCATTCCGACGATCGTCGCCGGCGCGGACGCCAGCGATCACCCCGCCACCTACCTCGATCGCGGCGCGACCGTCGTTGTCGGCGGCGAAGGCGAGGTCACGCTCGTCGAGGTGCTGGACACGCTGACGGGGAAGCGCGTCGGCCACCTGCCCGCGGTCAATGGCCTGTGGCTCCGCGACGCCGACGGCCGCGTCGTCCGAACGCCACCGCGAGAGATCATCCGCGCCCTCGACGCCCTGCCGTTCCCCGCGTGGGACCTCGTCGATATCGATCGTTACCGATCGATCTGGCGCTCGCGGCACGGCTACTTCTCGATGAACCTGGTGACGACGCGCGGGTGCCCGTATCACTGCAATTGGTGCGCGAAGCCGATCTACGGGCAACGTTACACGGCCCGGTCCCCTGAGCATGTGGCCGGCGAGATGGCGTGGCTGAAGCGGACCTATCAACCGGATCATGTGTGGATCGCCGACGACATCTTCGGCCTCAAGCCCGGCTGGATCGAGCAGTTCGCGAAGCTGCTGCAGGCGCGCGACGCAGTGATTCCGTTCAAGTGCCTGCTGCGGGCGGATCAGGTGACGGTGGCGGTGGCGCGCGCGCTTCGCGCGGCAGGCTGCCGCAGCGCGTGGATCGGCGCCGAGTCGGGATCGCAGCGGATCCTCGACGCGATGGAGAAGGGGACGCGCGTCGACCAGATCGCCACGGCGACCCGCCTGCTGCACCACGCGGGGGTCGAGGTCGGCTTCTTCCTGCAGTTCGGCTATCCGGGAGAAACGCGCGAGGACATCGACCAGACGCTCGAGATGGTCCGCGCCTGCGCGCCCGACGATCTCGGCGTCTCCGTGTCGTATCCGCTGCCTGGGACGCCGTTCTATCAACGGGTACAGGCGCAGCTCGGAAAGAAGCGTAACTGGGTCGACTCGAACGACCTGGCCGTGATGTATCACGCCACGTACGTGCCCGATTTCTATCGCGCGCTGCACGCGCTGGTCCACGCCGAGTTCCGCGCGCGCAGGGCGACGGTCGCGATGGCGCGCGTGCTCGCGCGGCCGTGGCGCGTGGAACCCCGGCACGCGCGCGCGGCGATCCACGTCGCCTACCATCGCGTCCAGGCGTCGATCCTCCGGCGCCGTCTCGGCCGCCTCGCTCGGCTCACGGCCACGGCGCCGCCGACGCCGCTGATGCCGCTGCTCACGCCACACGCCGCCTCGATGCCGACGGATCAGGCGTCGCTCAAGTAGGGTGGAGGTGCTCACCGCCCACATCGCCCCATCGGCTCTGACAACGGCGACGCTCGTGCGTCTGGGCCGGGCGACCAACCGCACGTTCGTGCTGCCGCTGCTGATTTTCTTTCCGACCGGCCGCTGCAACAGCCGCTGCATCTCGTGCGACTGGTGGAAGCACAGCTGCGCCGACGATCTGACGCTCGACGAGATCCGCGGCTTCGCCGACTCGCTGCCTGCGCTCGGCACGCGCGTCGTCGTCTTTTCGGGCGGCGAGCCGCTGCTGCGTCCCGAGGTGTTCGAGGCGGCGCAGCTGTTCCGCGCGCGCGGTCTGACGCTGCATCTGCTCACGAGCGGCGTGCTGCTCGAGCGGTTCGCGGATCGGGTCGGCCAGCATTTCACGCGCGTGTGCATATCGCTGGACGCGTCCACCGGCGCGCTCTACGAGCGGATTCGCGGCGTCGACGCGTTGCAGACGGTCGGCCGCGGCGTCGCCCGGCTCCGCCGCCTCGCGCCGGGCGTGGCGCTGACCGCCCGCGCGACGCTGCACCGCGCGAACTTTCACGAGCTGCCGCATCTGATCGATCATGCGAAGTCGCTGGCGCTCGACGGCATCTCGTTTCTGCCGGCCGACGTGTCGTCGCTCGGCTTTGGCCGCAACACCGTGCCCGATGCGACGGCGCTCGCGCTCGACGCCGGGGAGATCGCCGATTTCGAGGCGACGATCGAGTGGACGATCGCGGCCTACGCGCGGGACTTCGCCTCGGGGTTTGTCGCCGAATCGCCGGACAAGCTGCGCCGGCTGCCACGGTACTACGCCGCGCTCCGCGGGACCGAGCCGTTCCCGCGGGTGTCGTGCCATGCGCCGTGGGTGTCGGTCGTGGTCGAAGCCAACGGCGCCGTGCGGCCGTGCTTCTTCCACAACGCGATCGGCAACATCCGCGACGCGCCGATTGAAGCGATCGTCACCGAGAACCTGCGGACGTTCCGGCAGTCGTTCGACGTGGGCGCCAATCCGGTCTGCGTGCGGTGCGTGTGCTCGCTGAAAACCTCGTGGCGGAGCGCGCCGTGGTCATGACGGCCGACCGGGCCTTGTTGGACACGCAGCGCGCCTTCGACGGCGTCGCGGCGGAGTACGGGAAATCCAACGCGGTCAACCCGACGCTCTGTGACATGCGGCTGCGCGCGTGGCAGGCGATCGACGCGTTCGTGCCGCGCGGATCGCACGTGCTCGATCTCGGCTGCGGTCCCGGCTGCGACGCCGAGCATCTGGCGGCGATCGGCCATCGCGTGACCGCGATCGATTGGTCGTCGGCCATGGTCGAGCAGGCGCGGCGCCGCGTGCGCAGCGCCGGCCTCGCGAACCGCGTCGACGTGCTCCACGTCGGCATCCACCAAATCGATCGCCTCGCGCCCAGAGGCCTGCAGTTCGACGCCGCCTGCTCGAATTTCGGCGCGCTGAACTGCGTCGCCGATCTCGAGCGCGCCGCCCGCCCGATCGCGGACCGCCTGCGGCCGGGCGGCGTGCTGGTGGCCTCGGTCATCGGGCGCGTGTGCCCCTGGGAAATCGTCCTGTATCTCTCGCGCGGAGACGCAGCCCGCGCCGCCCTTCGCTTTCGCCGCGGCCTGGTGCCCGTGCCGCTCGAAGGCGAGACCGTGTGGACGAGGTATTACTCGCCCCGCGAGTTCGAGCGGATCTTCGCCGCCGCCGGCCTCACGCGCGTGGAGCTCCGCGCGCTGGGCCTGTTCGTGCCGCCCCCCTACTTGCAGGCGTTCGCGGCACGGCATCCCGCGTTCACGGCCGCGCTGCAGCGTCTCGAGGACCGCGTCGCCGCGTGGCCGCTGGTGCGCGCATGGGGCGATCACTTCCTGATCGTGCTCCGAAAGGCGTGAGGTGGCGTGGCTGCCGCGCTTCCTTTGCCCCGAGTGCCGAAGCGACGTCCGCGCCGCGGGCGACGACCACATGGCATGCGTGGAATGCGGGCGCGTATTCGATCGGCAGGGTGGGATGTGGCGGTTCCTCACCGCGACCCGCGCCGCGCGGCTCGAATCGTTCGTGCG
>Ga0137394_10001751_pt1 | contig 15949 bp, 15 predicted proteins | sample czobulk116metaG_FD_108278 | JGI IMG/M metagenome (GOLD analysis project Ga0137394, IMG submission 108278) | Vadose zone soil microbial communities from Angelo Coast Range Reserve, California, USA - czobulk1.16 metaG | ecosystem: Environmental > Terrestrial > Soil > Vadose zone | place: USA...
CGCTCGTACGCCGCCATCAGACGCGCTCCACGATCATCGCAATGCCCTGGCCGACGCCGATGCACATGGTTACTAAACCGAACTGCGTTTGACGGCGTGATAAGGCGTGGATAAGCGTGGTCAACAGTTTCGCGCCGGTGCAGCCGAGCGGGTGGCCGAGCGCGATGCCGCCGCCGTAGATGTTGACCTTTTCGGGGTCGAGCTTCAGCTCGCGCATGCAGGCGATCGCTTGCGCCGCGAACGCTTCGTTCAGCTCCACGAGGCCGATCTGATCGATCGTCAGGCCGGCGCGTTTGAGGGCTTTCTGTGTCGCGAGGATCGGGCCGAGTCCCATGCAACTGGGATCGACGCCCGCGACGGCGGTCGAAACGATCCTCGCCAGCGGTTTCGGTCCGACCGTCCGACCGTCCGACCGTCCGACAATCAGGAGCGCCGCCGCACCGTCGTTGATGCCGCTGGAACTCGCAGCGGTAACGGTGCCGTTGGGGCGAAACGCCGGCTTGAGCTTCGAGACGGATTCCAGCGTCGTTCCTGCCCGCGGATATTCGTCCTTGGAAAACACGGAGCCGTCAGGGAGGGGCACCGGCACCAACTCCTCCGTGAACAAGCATTCCTGCAGTGCTTTCTCGGCACGCCGCTGGCTCTCGACTGCAAACGCGTCCTGCTCGGCGCGGCTGATCTTGTAGCGCTCGGCGACGACCTCGGCCGTTTCGCCGAGCGAGATCGTCCATTCTTTTTTCATGCGGGGGTTCACGAAGCGCCAGCCGACGGTGGTGTCCGCCGTTTCGGGAGCCTTGCGACTCCAGGGCTCGGCTGACTTGAGCATGACGTAGGGCGCGCGCGTCATGCTCTCCACGCCGCCGGCGATGAATGTCTCGCCTTCTCCCGCCTTGATCGCCTGCGCCGCGCTCGCGACGGCCTGCAAGCCCGAGCCGCACAGCCGGTTCACGGTTTGTCCTGGCACGTCGATGGGGAGGCCGGCGAGCAGCAACGCCATGCGGGCGACGTTGCGATTGTCCTCGCCGGCCTGGTTCGCGCAGCCGAGGATGACGTCGTCGACAGTCGCGGGATCGATTCCGGAGCGTTCGACAACGGCTTTGATGGGTACTGCCGCGAGATCATCCGGCCGCACGCCTGCCAACGAGCCGCCATGCTTACCAACAGGAGTCCTGAGAGCCTCAACAACAAAGGCTTCCCTCACAGGGCGACCCACACAGTCTTTGTTTCGAGGTAGCCATCGAGCGCTTCGCGGCCAAGATCGCGACCAAAGCCCGAAGCCTTGAACCCGCCAAACGGCGCACCCGAGTCGTAATAATTGTACGAATTGATCCACACCGTGCCGGCACGAATGGCCTTCGCCGCGCGGTGCGCCTTTTGGATGTCCTTGGTCCAGATTCCGGCCGCGAGTCCGTAGATCGTATTATTGGCGAGCTTCACGCCCTGCTCGAAGTCGTCGAACATCAGCACGGCGAGCACCGGCCCGAAGATCTCCTCGCGCGCGATCGTCATGTCGGGCTGCACCCCGTCGAACACCGTCGCTTCGACGTAGTAACCCTTGCCGTTCGCCTTCGCCGCTTTGCCGCCGGCCACGAGCTGCGCGCCCTCGTCCACACCCTTCTTGATGTAGGAGAGCACCGTCTCCTGCTGCTTTTTGGAGACCAGCGCGCCGAGCCGCGTGTTCTTATCGAGCGGATCCCCGGGCGTCATTTTCTTCGCGCCTTCGGCGAGCTGCTCGATCACCTGCTGATGCACCGATTTCTCCACCAGGAGTCGTGATCCCGCGGCGCACACCTCGCCCTTGCCGTAGAAGATCCCGGTCTGCGCGCCGCGCACGGCAGCCTTGAGGTCGGCATCGGCGAAAATGATGTTGGGACTCTTGCCGCCAAGCTCCATGGTGACGCGCTTGTTCGTGTCGGCGGCCATCTTCATGACCTGGCGGCCGACCTCCGTCGATCCCGTGAACGAGATCTTGTCCACGTCCGGGTGCCGCACGAGTGCCGCGCCAGCAGTAGATCCTCCTCCACAAACCACATTAAACGCGCCCGCAGGCAGTCCAGCCTCCAGCGCGATCTCGGCGAAGAGCAGGGCGGTGAGGGGTGTTTCGGACGCGGGCTTCAGGATCACCGTGCAGCCGGCGGCGAGCGCCGGGGCGAACTTCCAGCTCGCGATGTTGAGCGGGAAGTTCCACGGCACGATCGCACCGACGACCCCGATCGGCTCGCGCAGCGTGTAGGTCAAGAACGGGCCTTCGACCGGGAGTGTGTCGCCGACGATTTTGTCCGCCCAGCCCGCGTAGTAGCGGAGCGTGTTGATCGTCATCCCGATTTCGATCTTCGACTCGAACAGCGTCTTGCCGTTTTGCGCCGTCTCGAGCCGCGCGACCTCGTCGAGCCGGGCTTCCAGAAGGTCTGCCGCCTTAAAGAGGATCTTCCCCCTCTTTCTGGCTGACATCTCCCGCCACGCTTGCGACTCGAAACAGGCTTTCGCGGCGCGCACGGCGTTATCGACATCCACCGCGTCGCCGGCCGCCACATCGGCCAGGTTCTCCTCGGTCGCGGGGTTCTCGACCGCGAACCGCTTGCCGCTGGCCGCCGGCCGCCACTCGTTATTAATGAAGAGGTCGGTCTTCACTTCCCCTTGAACTCCGCCATCCGCTTCTCCTGATTCGCGGCGATCCCCTCTTTGGCGTCTTCGCTCTGGAACAGCTGCTGTTGCAGCTCACGCTCGATCGCGAGCGCCGACTCGAACGGAACCTCGGCACCCGACTGCACGGCGCGCTTGATCAGCCCGACAGCCTTCGACGCCTTGTGGGGCGGGCAGAACTGTTTGGCGTAGAGGAGCACCTGCTCCCAGAAGTCCTTGGCCGGGAAGATTTCGTTCACGAGCCCGATTTCCTTGGCGCGGTCGAACGAGAACAGTTCGCCCTTCACCATGAGCTCGATCGCCAGCGCCTTGCCAAGGAGACGCGCCATCCGCTGTGTGCCACCCGTTCCCGGGAGCACGCCGAGGTTGACCTCGGGGAGGCCGATCTTTCCGGCATTCTCCTTCGCGAGGCGGATGTCGCACGCCATCGCAATCTCGAGACCGCCGCCGACGGTGTGCCCATTGAGCGCCGCGATCGTCAGCTTGGGCGTCTGCTCCAACCGGTTCAACGTCTCGTTGGCGTGCAGGCAGAAGAAGTACTTGAAGCGGGGCGTGACCGTGTTCAGCATCCCGATGTTCGCGCCGGCCGAGAAGAACTTGTCGCCGTGGCCGCGCAGCACGATGACGTGCACGGTGTCGTCGAAGCGCGCGCGGAGGATCGCCTCGTCGAGCTGGCGCATCATGTCATAGGTGTAGGTATTGGCGGGGGGATCGTCGAGCTCGATGATCGCGAGCCCACCCTCGCTCCGATACTGCACGAGTGTCTTGACCTGCGGTTCTGTCATTGTTGCCATGGGGTTACTTAGCCTCCGGATGAGTCTCGACGAAGCCACCGAGGAATATGCTCGCCATGAGATCGGCCAGCCGCGCGGGATCGATCGCGCCGGCCGGGTCGTACCAGTTGTAGATCCAGTTCATCATCCCGAAGAGGATGTAGGTCGCAGCGCTGCGGTCGGGGCCACTCTGCTCGGGCGCCGCCTCTTTGAGAATCGATTCGAGCAGATCGACGTAGCGCCGCTTGATGGCACTGACGCCTTTGGGCGACGCCTCGTGCGACAACACCTTCATCTCCGGCATGTGCTGCGCGAAGAACGTCACGTGGTGTCTGATGAAAGCCTGCAGCCGTTCCTGTGGATCGGTCGCCGCGGCGACGGCGCGCCGCGCGCCTTCCAGCACCTGCGTAAAGCACCGGTCCTGGATCAGTGCGAGCAGGTCTTCCTTGCCGCGGACGTAGTAGTACATCCCGGCAAGGGACATTCCGCTCGCAGCGGACAGGTCCCGCATGGTGGTGGGGTGGTAGCCCTTGTCCGCAAAGACCCGGGCGGCGCGGGCGAGCAGGTGGTCGAGACGCTCGTCGTATGGTCGCATGTTTTCGAACGATTGTTCGAATTGGGAAGCTAATCGTGAGTTCCAGTCATGCAAGGTGCCTGGTGCCTTAATATTCGCTCAGCTTCCACGTCCACCGACACACGGAGCCAATGGCAAACCCTCTGCCGCGAACCGATGCGGCGCCCGATGCCGAATTAATTGCTGCATGGCGGACCGGCGACGAGCAGGCGGCGGCCGAGCTGGTCGGACGGCACGCCAGGGCCCTGGCGCGCTTTCTCGCCGGCGCCGGGGCGCCCGACTCGGACGTGGACGACCTGGTGCAGGAAACGTTCATCCGCGCGTTTCGCAGCGTGGACCGGTTCCGGGGACAATGCCGGTTTCGCACGTGGCTGCTGACGATCGGCGGCAATGTGCTGAAGGATTTCGGACGCCGCGCGGCGCGGCGCAAAGTGCTGCCGTTGGATGAGACCGTGGGCGATGTCACCGGTGACCCGCACGAGCATGCCGAGGCAAGGGAAGCAGAGGCGATGCTCGCGGCCGGATTGCAGCAGTTGCCGCGGCTTCAGCGCGAAGTGTTTCTGCTCCGAGCGCAGCAGGGACTGGAATACGAAGAGATCGCCGCGGCATTGGCGACGACGCCGGGAGCCGCGCGCGTGCACTACCATCACGCCGTGCGAAGACTCAAGGAGATTGTGAAGTGAACGATAGGCTCGAGAATCTGGCGAAGCGGCTCGGCACCGATGCGGCGAATCGACTCGACGTCGAGGCGACGGCGCGGAAGGTCGTCGAGCGGCTGCGCGAGCAGCCGGTGCGCCGCATCGCGTGGGTGCAGCAGGCGTGGCTCCGGATCGCCGCGGCACTCGTCATCATGGTCGGGGGTGCGGTGGCGATCCGCCAGAACGTCGTGGGCTCGCGCGGCGCACACCCGGCGCATCTCGTCGCGGACGACTTGACGGATCTGTCGACCGACGAGCTGCGCGACGTGCTCACGACGTTCGATGAATTGATCAGCACTGACAGTGTGGCCGTACCGGAAGGCAGCACGGACTTGCATGAACTCGACGCGCAGCAGCTGCGTGCGGTACTGCGCTCCTTGGAGGGATAAACATCATGAGGAAGTGCATCCTGCTCAGCCTTGCCGTCCTGCTTGCGCCGTCGCTCGCCGCTCAGCAGCGAGACAGCATGCGCGCGCAGCGCGACACCGTCGAGGCGGGACGTTTGCGGGCGCAGATCGAGTCGACGTTCACCCAACGGATCCAGCAGGATCTCAACTTGTCGCCTGACCAGGCGACGAAGCTGCGCGCCTCACAGGAGCGGTTTGGTGCACGCCGGCGCGACGTGATGCAGCAGCAGCTCGCGCGTCGTCAGGCGCTCGAGAATCAGATGCAGCCGGGTATCGCGGCGAACTCCGATAGCGTGCGCAGGCTGATGGATGGGATTCAGACGGGTCGCGCGGACATGCTCAAGATCGAGCAGGATCAGGATCGCGAGATGGCGGGCTATCTCACGCCGGTCCAGCGGGCCCGGTACCAGCAGATGCGCGAGCGGTTCATTCAGCGGGTGGGTGAGCTGCGGACGCAGCGCCGGGAAGGACGGGGATTTGGTCGGGGGCAGGGCATGGTACCCAGGCGTCCGGCAATTCGGGGAGGAGCTCGCCGAAGGGGGATCTAGCGGGGGAACCAGTAGAGGCTCGCGTTGATGGGGTAGGGGCGCGGCATGCTGCGCCCCTACTCATTTCTATGTCATGGCGTCGGTATATTTCCCGGCCTTAGACTCGGCCCGAGTGGCGGAATGGCAGACGCAACGGACTCAAAATCCGTCGGGGGCAACCCCATGAGAGTTCGACTCTCTCCTCGGGCATCCGCTATGACGTATCTGCCGCTGCTGGCCATTGCACAGCTCGCGGCTGCCCAACAGCCCGCCCTTCGCGGCACCGTCGTCAGCGCCGAAACCGGCCAGCCACTGGGCTTGAGCATCGTCACGCTGCACCCGACTGTCGGGCGGCAGTTCACAGACGGCGCCGGTGCGTTTGTGTTTGGCGAAACCAAACCCGGCACCTACCTGCTCAGCGTCCGCCAGATCGGCTACACGCCGCTCGACACGCAAATCGCCGTGAGCGGCGACACCACGACGCGGCTGCGAATCGCGCTCCGCCATCTCGCGATCGAGCTGCCGCCCGTCACGATCGCCGCTCCCCGGTGCACGCGACCCGGCCGGCCCGACTCGAGTGACGCCGCGCTGCTCGCCGTCTTCGATCAGCTCCAGGAAAACGCGCGCCGCTTCGAGCTGCTGGCAAACTCCTACCCGTTCGAATACGCCCTGGAGATTTCGACGCGCGAAGTGAATTCGCGGGGCGACACGAGCGGGCCGGAGCTGCGGAGGCTGCGACTTTCCAGCAAGGACGATCATCCCTACGCGGTCGGTCGCGTCGTCGAACCCGCATGGGGACCGTGGGGCAATCCCGACAGCTTCGTCGTGATCCATAGCGCCGAGCTGCAGGACCTGGGCAATCCTGACTTCATCGCGAGTCATTGCTTCCAACTGGCAGGGCGCGACACGATTGGTGGGGACACGCTGGTGCGCATCGATTTCGATCCCGCGATCCGCATCGGCTCGGCCGATATGGCGGGCGCCGCGTACCTCGACCCGGTTACCTACGAGCTGCGCTACACCGAAACCTCGCTCACCCGGCCGGAACGATCGCGCTTGGCCGACGTGCGCGCGATGCGGTTTCGCACGCGCTTTCGCAACATCGCGCGCGGCGTGCCGCTCCAGGATTCGTTGGCCGTCGTAACCACCTATCGCTACGGCCGGCGAACCAAGATCGACACCCAGCGAACCATCGAGATTCGCTTCCGCCGGGAGCCACCCCCGCCGTAGGCCCTTGCGCGGAGCGGCGCCATGGGGGGATATGTGCCCTCCCCAGGAGGTCACCCATGGCTCTGCCGCTGCTCCTCGCGCTGCTTCAAGCTGCTCACCCGACAACGCCCGCCCCGCCCGCCCCGACCGCGCAAACTCCCGTCGGGTCGGTCGCGGCCTGGACACTCCATTTCAACGGCGACATCCGGTGGCAGCAGATCACACCCGCGGGGGCGTTGCTCATCTCGACTGACGGCGGCCTGGCGGGCGTCGATGTCGAGCGCGGCCTGATCGTCTGGCAAAAGCCGGAGCTCGGCGGCCTCCCGGTGGACAGCGTCCGCATGGTCGAAGGGTCATTGCTGATGGAAGCGGCAAGGCCGGGACTCTCCGTCATCTTCGATCCCGTCACCGGGACCGAGCTGTTCGACTCGCGGCGTTTGGGTCTTACGCGCATCGTCACCCGCCGCGTGCTGCCCCAGACGGGGACGCTCATCGTGCACGGCCGGCGCGCTTCCGGTCCACCGGTGGTCGCGCTGTATGACCTCAAGACCGGCAATCAGCGCTGGGTCAGCGAATCGCTGTTCCAGGAGAGCGGTCCGAAGAAAGGTGGACTCGGCGGGCTGATGCAGGGCCTCATGCGCGTCGCATCCGAGGCCACGCAGCTCGAGGTCCTCCAGGCCGGGCCGGACGTCATCGTCGTCAACACGCTGACGAGCCTGCGTGGGCTCGACGCGCGCACCGGCGCGACGCGTTGGTCGGCGACTCTTCCCACCGCGCGCGCCGGCAATCCCGCCAAGCACGTGCGGCTCTTCCCGGCGATCGACAAGCCCGACCGCATCTACGTCGGATTCGACGATCGGCTCATGGCCTACCGGCTCGCCGATGGTCAGGCCCTCTGGGCCAAACCCGCAATCATCCAGGGCTGGGTTCACGCTATCGTGCAACATCCCGCCGGCATCATCATCCTGCCGGAGTCTCCACCGCCCGGTGAAGCGACGGGCAACGTGCGCATCATCAACGGCGTGGTCCAGACCGGCCTCAACATCGCGCGCTATGAAGACGGGACGACGCTCGCCGAGAAGCCGCTGCGCATGCGCGGCACGGTGACGGATGCCATCATCACCGGCGGATCGGCGGTGCTCGCCGTCGATGCCGAGTCGCGCACTTTCGTGAATGTCCTGGACGTCGCCACGGCGACCGTGCGGCTGGAGAAGGACGTGAAGATCAAGGGCCAGCTCGCGTACGCCGAGCTGACACCGGCCGGACTGCTCTACATCTCCCGCTCCGGCTCGGCAACGAACGGCGAGGTGAACATCATCGATTTGGCGAAGGGTGAGCAGAAATACAAAGACGCGGTCGAAGGAACGCAGTCCGCACCACTGCTCCACGTGGTGGACGGACGTACGCTCTATGTGTTCGCGAGCAAGGATCACAAACTCTATTCGGTAGACCGGCAGGACGGCAGCTATCGGGCACTGAGCCCCGAAATCAAACTGGAAGGGAAGGAAGACCCGACCGCACTCGAGATCCGTTCCGCCGGGTTGGTGCTCATCGCGCCGCAAAACCTCGTGTTGCTCGGGCGCGACGGGCAAATCAAGCAGCAGGTCTACAATCCCGCGCCGCAGCTCCCGGGGCTGCTGCGCGCGCTGTACCGCATCAACTCCGTCCGTGCGGGACTCTACGGTGCCGCGGCGTCCGCTTACGGCGATGCGTTCGCCCAGGCGTCACGACAGGCGACGGACACTGCGGCCCGGCGTATCACCGGACAATTGGCGGCGGCGTACTCCCAGGGCGGGGCACAGCTGCAAGGCTATTCGACACAGGCCGCCGCCATGGCATCGAAGCGATTCAAGGCCTCGCTGACGACTCCCGGATCGGTGTTCGTGCTCACGAAGTCACCTGACGGAAACGGCAACGTCCTGCTCCAGATCGACAAGGACACCGGGCAACCGCGCTCGCGTGTGGACCTCGGCAAACAACGCGAACCGGTCTATGCGGTGGATGACATATCGGGGATGCTTTTCTTACAGACTACAAGTGGGACGTTGGCAGGCTATCGGCTCTAAAAGTCGAATGTCCAATGATCAATGATCATTGATCACTCTACATTGATCATTCACCTCACGGCGTCGTAATCGTGAAGGCGCCGCTCGTCACCGATGCGGCGCCACCCGCGCTCGCCTGCAGTGTGTAGCTGCCGGCCTTGTCGATCGCGAGGTTGCTGAAACTCGCGATCCCGTTGACGGGCCGCGTCACCGTAGTGCCGCTCAAGGTGGCCCCGGTCGGATTGGATGCGAGACTGATCGTGACGCCGCCGGTGAATGAGCTGTCGGTGCCGCCGAGGGAATCGCGCACGACGATCTCGACCGCCGGCGTAATGACCCGACCGACATCCGTGGTATTCGGCTGTACGAAGAAGCCCAGGCTCGGCGTGCTGTTGCCGCCGTTGCCGCTCCCGCCGGAGATGCCGACCAGACCGGAGCCCTGGCCGCCGAGGCAGCCGCTGATCCCGAGGGTGAGCAGTATTCCAGAAAAGCTCGATTTCGCCATTCGCATGTTCTTGCCTACCCATACAACCCGGTGCCGTTCCGGCTGGTCACCAGGCTCGCCTGCAACGGCGGCCCTATTTGTGGTAAACTGGGGGCCATGCCAACACAGGCTGAACGCCGCCCCGGCAGCGCCGTCGGCGCCAAAATCGACTTCCGGGACGGGCAGTGGATCGTCCCCGACCACCCCATCATTCCGTTCATCGTAGGCGACGGCACCGGACCCGACATCTGGCGGGCCGCGGCCAAAGTGTTCAACGCGGCCGTTGCACAAAACTCGGGCGGCACGCGCAGCGTGGTGTGGCGCGAAGTGCTGGCCGGCGAGAAAGCCTTCAACGAGACCGGCAGCTGGCTCCCCGAAGAAACCCTGGGCGTGATTCGCGAGCATCGCATCGCGATCAAAGGACCGTTGACCACGCCGGTCGGCGGCGGCATCCGTTCGCTCAACGTCGCGCTGCGCCAGATCCTCGACCTCTACGCCTGCATTCGACCGGTGCGCTACTTCGAGGGCGTCCCGTCGCCGATGAAGGATCCCGGCAAGCTCAACGTCATCATTTTCCGCGAGAACATCGAAGACGTCTACGCGGGGATCGAGTACAAGGCGCGTAGCGCCGAGGCAGACGCGGTGATCGAGTTTGTGACACGGCGGTTTGGGGCGAAGATCCGTGAAGGCAGCGCCATCGGCATCAAACCCATGTCACAGTTCGGATCGCAACGGCTCGTGTCGAAGGCAATCGAGCATGCCATCAAACGGCGGCTCCCATCCGTCACCCTGGTGCACAAGGGCAACATCATGAAATTCACCGAAGGTGCGTTCCGCGATTGGGGGTACGAAATCGCGAAGGAGCGCTTCGGCGACTTCACGGTGACCGAGGCGGAGGGCGGCAAGCGCAAGGAAGGCGCCACCAAGGTGACGATCAAGGACCGGATTGCCGATTCGATGTTCCAACAGCTGCTGCTGCGTCCCGACGAATACTCGGTGATCGCCTCACCAAATCTCAATGGCGACTACCTCTCCGATGCGGCAGCCGCGCAGGTCGGCGGCCTCGGTCTGGCACCGGGCGGCAACGTGGGCGACGGCTACGCGGTGTTCGAGGCGACGCACGGCACGGCGCCCAAATACGCTGGGCAGGACAAGATCAATCCCGGCAGCGTGATCCTGTCCGGTGTGATGATGTTCGAGGAGATGGGGTGGGACGAGGTCGCGCGCGCGATCGTGCGCGGGCTGGAGGGCGCCATCGCATCGAAACGCGTCACCTACGACCTCGCACGGCAGATGCCCGGCGCGACCGAGGTATCGACCTCCGCGTTCGCCGACGCCATCATCGAGCACCTGGTATGAAGACGCTTATCTCAACCAAGCCGCTCGAGGGCGTGGAGACACCGCTGCTCGCGCTGATCGTGGCGCAGGGAACCGCAACCGCGATCGACCCGGGTGTGGAGCGGGCAGTCGCTGCGGGTGATTACAAAGGAAAGAAGGACGAGACGCTGCTCGTCTACGGCGGCGGCAAGGCGCAGCGCATCCTGCTCGTGGGCATCGGCAAGGCCAACGAGATCACGCGCAGCTCGATCCGGCGCGCCGCGGCGATCGCAGCACGGCGCACCCGCGGTTTGGGAACCAAGACCTTCTCCCTGGCCGTCACGAAAGAAGCACGGGGCGGTCTCGGCGCCGCCGAGCTGGCGCAGGTGCTCATCGAGGGTGCGGCACAGGGGGGTTGGCAGTTCACTGAGCTCAAGAAGCAGCCCGAGGACCCCAAGCCCGATCTCGAGTCGGTCGAGCTGGTGATCGAGGCGGCCGACAAGGAGCAGGCTGAGCGCGGGCGCCGCATCGGGGACGCCATCGCCGCCGGGTATCTATTCACGCGCAATCTCCAAATGCTGCCCGGAAACGTCTGCACGCCCACCTACCTCGCCGAGCAGGCACAGAAGCTGGCGGCGGCGCACGGATTCAAGGCGACCGTCCTGGACAAGGCGCAGATAAAGAAGGAAGGGATGGGGGCGCTGCTCGCCGTCGCACAGGGCAGTGCCGAGGAACCGCGGTTTATCGTTTTGGAGTATGCGGGAGGATCAGGGGCCCCCGTCGCGCTGATCGGCAAAGGCGTGACGTTCGATTCCGGTGGGATCTCGATCAAACCGGCGGCGAACATGGAGGACATGAAGTTCGATAAGTCGGGCGCCACGGCGGTGCTCGGGGCCTTCGAGGTGCTGGGACGGCTCAAGCTCAAGATCAACGTGGTCGGCCTGATCCCGGCGACGGAAAACCTGCCCTCCGGTACGGCGATCAAGCCCGGCGACGTGGTGAAGAGCCACCTCGGCAAGACGATCGAGATCATCAACACCGACGCGGAAGGCCGGCTGATTCTCTCCGACGCGCTTTCATACGCGCGCCGCTTCAAGCCGGTCGCCGTGATCGATGCCGCCACGTTGACGGGAGCCGTCGTCATCGCACTCGGCCATCATGCCATCGGCATGCTCGGCAATGACGAGCCGCTGCTCGCGGAGGTGCGCGACGCCGGCGAGCGTGCCGGCGAGCGCTGCTGGCCGCTGCCGTTGTGGGACGACTACCGCGAGCTGCTCAAGTCCGACGTGGCCGACGTCAAGAACTCGGGCGGGCGCGCCGCCGGGACGATCGCGGGCGCCTGGTTTCTGCGCGAATTCGTCGATGGCTTCCCGTGGGTCCATCTCGACATCGCCGGAACCGCGTACCTCGAGGGGGAAGGGGTCAGCCACGCAAAGGGGCCGACGGCGATTGGCGTCCGGTTGTTCACGGAGTTTCTGCTCAAACGCGCCGGCGCTTGATTCCTGCCTGGGCGAGGGGAGGTCTCTGTGTCCTCGCCCTGTTGCCGGCGGCTCTCGCCGCCCAGGTGGACAGCACACGCCGCGACACGACGGCGCGTGATACGACCGCGGCCCGCGACACGACGACCGCCCTGCTCCCGACGTTTGCACCCGCGATCATGCCCGGTCCGCTACCGAGGGGCACTCGCTACACGTTCACGTCCGATTCGATTCTCCTCTCCAGCGCGCGCACGCTGAGCGACCTGCTCGCCCACATCCCCGGGGTCTACGTCGCGCGCGGCGGCTGGTTTGGGGAGCCGGAGATCGTCTTGTACGGCGGTCGCGGGCCCGCATCGCTCGAGATCTACTGGGACGGCATGCCACTGCTGCCGCTCGGCCGTGACTCGGTCTATCTGGATCCGGCCCGGATTCCGCTCGGACCCATCGAGCGCGTGGACGTCATCATGCTGCCGGCAGCGCTCCAGGTGTTCCTCGTTACGTCGCAGTATCGACCGACGGCGCCGCGCACGCAGGTCGGCGTGGTCTCCGGACGGCAGGACATCGCGGATTACCGCGCGGGCTACAGCACGCGCACCCGGTCCGGATTTGGCGTCTCGATGCTCGCCGATTGGGCCAGCATCGGGACCGGTTCGCTCGGCAACACCACGCCGCCGTTTGGGATGAGCGACATCTGGATCAAGGCCGACTACGTGCCGCCCGGCGGACGGGTCGGCGCGTCGTTTCAGGTGTCGAGCTCGAGCTGGCATCGCGCGTCGGCCGACAGCGTGGCGGGCGTAGGAACCACCACCATCGCCGGCGTGGACGGCTGGCGCCAGGATCGACGCGACAGGATGCTGCGCCTGTTCGTCGCGGAACGGGATGACGGGCTTGGCTGGCGTCTGACGACGACGCTGGGCACGAGCGCCATCAGCAATGACACCCTGGTCACGCGCCGCAACGTCTCCGGCGCAATCGTCGAGGCGAGCCAGACCTGGCGCACGGCGTCCGTTTCCGCAGTCGCCCGGCTGGCTGCCGCCGGAGCGCCGCAGCAATTCGAGGCGCGCGCTGGATGGATGCCGATTGCGCCACTCACGCTCGCAGGCAACGTCCGCCAATCGATTTATTCGAACCATCGCAAGGGCGTCCGTGCCTTTGCGACCGCGGGCATCACGCTGCCACTCGGACTCTCGGCGCGGGCCGAGGTCGGGTGGCGGCACGACGTGCAGTCGCCACTGGTCACGACCGATCAGGTGCAGCAGACCCTGGACGTCGCGGGGTGGATCGGCTTCCAGAATCGACGCATTTCGCTCGAGGTCGGCCGTGGCCGGCGCGATCCGTTCGCGCCGCTCGGCTTTGCGGTCGGGATCAAGAGCGTGGACTCCCTGAGCCCCACGCCGCTGACAGAGTTCGTCGCGGCCCATGCCACGCTCTACATCGCGCCGGGGGTTACGCTCTCGGGTTGGTACTTCGATCCGGTGGTCGGCGGCGGCGACTTCGAGCCGCCGCGGCACGGGCGCCTGGCGGCGACGTTTTACTCGAAGTTCTGGCGCGTCTTCAAGAGCGGGATCTTTGCGCTGCGCGGCGAAGTCGCCATGGAATCGTGGAGCCGCTCGACGCTTGGCGGCCTCGACACCACCGGAGCGGCGCTCGGTATGACCGGATCGAGCTTTGTCGATACCCACCTCGAGATGCAGCTCGCCGGCGTCACGCTCTTCTGGAGCGTGACGAACATCAACATCATGCGCGCCAGCTACGTGACCGGACTGGGGTATCCGAAGACCGTGCAGCAGTACGGTGCGATGTGGTTCTTCACTAACTAGTGCACCCCCCCCTGACTACATTTAAGGCCCTGTGCCGCGCAGTATGACAGGCTTCGGCTCTGCCGAAGATCGAGTGCTTCGCGGACGGTTGCGAATTGAAATCCGCACCGTCAACCACCGCTTTTTCAACCCGCAGCTGAAGCTCCCGGCGGATCTGGCCGGCGTGGAGATCGAGATGCGCGAGCGGCTGCGGCAGCTGCTCGAGCGCGGGCATGTGGCGGTGACGGCGCGGTGGGTCGAGGGACCGGGTCCCGACCGCGAGGTCACGATCGACTTGACGCGCGCCAAGCAGGTGGTGGCGGCGGCACAGCAGCTCAAGAAGAAGTTAAAACTGAAGGGCACGGTCGATCTGGCATTCGTGGCGCGGCAGCCCGACGTCCTGACGGCAACCAACGGCGCGAGCGCGCAGCCGGTACAGTGGTCGGATGTCCAGCCGATCGTCGAACGGGCCGCGAAAGACGTCGTGGCGATGCGGGAGCGGGAGGGGCAGGCGCTCGCGACCGAGTTGAATGGGCGGCTCGACGCGCTCGAGGCGGCGGCGCAGACGGTCGAAGCGCAGGCACCGGCCCGGCTCAAGGCGGAGCACCAACGGCTGAAGCAGGCGGTGGCGGAGCTGACGGCGCAGACGACCGTCGACGAGCAGCGTCTGGCACTCGAGATCGCGCTGCTGGCCGACCGGGTGGACATCACCGAGGAGCTGGTGCGGTTCCGCTCGCACGTGTCGGCGGCTCGCGCGGCGCTGCGGGCCGATCAGGCGGTGGGAAAGCAGCTCGGGTTCCTCGCGCAGGAGCTGCTGCGCGAGGTCAACACGATGGGCTCGAAGGCGAATGACGCGCGTATCACCCAGACGGTGATCGCGATGAAGGGGGACCTCGAAAAGTTCCGGGAGCAGCTGGAGAACCTGGAGTGACCCCGCGGTTAGTCGTCCTCTCGGCGCCATCGGGCGGTGGGAAGACGACGATTGCGAAAGCGGTGCGAGATCGGCATTCGGATCAGTTCGGATTCTCGGTGTCGGCAACGACACGGAAGCCGCGCGCCGGAGAGCGCGAAGGGGTCGATTACTATTTCTGGGCTCCCGACAAGTTCCTGAAGGGCGTGGCCGAGGGGAAATTCCTCGAGCACGCGGAGTACGCCGGCGAGCTCTATGGTACGCTCAAGACCGACGTCGAACGAATACTGAAGTCAGGACGACACGTCCTGTTGGACATTGAAGTCGATGGGGCGGCGCAGGTCCGGCTGCTCGAGCCAGGCGCGGTTACGATTTTCATACTGCCGAGCGATCCGCGCATGCTGATCCAGCGACTCGTGCGGCGCGGCAGTGAGACGCCTCAGCAGATTCGGCAGAGGCTGGACCGTGCCATTTACGAGCTCGGGCATGCGACGTCGTTCAACCGCTGGATCAGGAACGATGACCTCGAGGAGGCCATCGGCGCGGTTGTGAAAGCGGTGGAAGAGAATCCTGACAAGCTGATGCGGGATCGCCACGATTTCGCGTGGCTCAAGGGATACCTGAACAGTCTGGAGACCGAGAAACAGCGGTTATATGATGAATCGCATCAACAGAAAGGCTGAGCAATGCGCATCGTGACACCGGCAGAAGTCGCAGGACAGACGCAAAACAAGTATCTGGGCGTCCTCGTCGCCGCCAAATTCGCGCGCTTCGTGAATGATTTCCCGCGCGATCGGTCGGTTGACTGGGAGGAGAAGCTCACCACGCGCGCGTTCGACGAGCTCGTCCGCGGCGCCCTCAAGTACCGCCTGGTGCGGCGGCGGCGCGGCTCGCAGGAAACCTGATGGCTCTGGCCGGCCGTCACGTCGTGCTCGGCGTGTCGGGCGGAATCGCCTGCTACAAGAGCTGTACCCTGGCGCGCCGCCTGACCGAGGCGGGGGCGACAGTGGATGTGATCATGACCGCCGCAGCCGCGGAGTTCGTGCGTCCCGTGACGTTCGAGGCGCTGACCGGGCGGCCCGTCC
>Ga0137394_10001752_pt1 | contig 15935 bp, 21 predicted proteins | sample czobulk116metaG_FD_108278 | JGI IMG/M metagenome (GOLD analysis project Ga0137394, IMG submission 108278) | Vadose zone soil microbial communities from Angelo Coast Range Reserve, California, USA - czobulk1.16 metaG | ecosystem: Environmental > Terrestrial > Soil > Vadose zone | place: USA...
ACATTGAGCACATTGGACACTTTGAACACAAACAAAACAAACAAACGCGAGTGCGGAAGTGCATTAAAAAGTGGACTCGCGCAACTGCGCGCGAAATCCACTCGAAATGCACTACTCCTGCGCGAGTGCTGCGAGCACTTCTGCCCGGTAAGCGGCATCGACTTTCGCTCGTGCAGCCACTTCTGCCGCACTCATCTCGCGCGGCGCGCTGACAAAACGCTTGCCCGGCGCGAACTCCGCGAGTTTAATCGCAGTGCGCTCGGGAATTCCGTGCTTCCGCGCGTGTCCCTGCCATTTTATCACGGCGCTTTGAATCGCCAGCGCGACGGCGACTTCTTCGCTGCAGCCGTTCAGATCGATTGTGAGAACCGTTTGAACCGGCTCGCTGTCCGCGTCGGCGCGAGTTGAAACTGTGAATGACTTTGTTCCACTGAGCATGACGCCCTCCGTTTTTGAGCTCACTGGTTGGAGCTCCTAAGACGGCATTATTACCGCCTATGTTGGTTGGACAGTTGTGCGGTGCACAAGTTCTGGGGAAATTGTAACAGTTTGTAACAACGAAGATGATAATCATTCGCGCTGCCGCGGTCATGTAGGCAGGTACTCACCTACGTTGGTTGGTAGGCGCCAGCTTACAGTGCGCTGCAGCATTGTGCAGTGCAACAAAGGTGAACGCCTACCTACTATAGTTAGTAAGGCACCCACCTACCATTACACCTGCACCCACAGCTGCCCCGTAGGTAGGCACTCACCTACTAGCCCGTGGGGAGGGGCAAAATCATTTCTGTGCCAAAAGCGCTTAAGCCTCTAATAGAAATTTTCCAAAAACTGGACCTCGTAGTGGTACAGCATTCACAGTGGCCTTGGCGACAGGCGGCGGGAGGGCAATATTATGGTCGGGAAGAGTTGACATTGGCAGCGCCAACTTGCATTATGGCGTGGTGACAGACGTGGCCCAGGAGTTCAGAAAGATGCTCAGCGCAGAGCAGCAAGTTGCGCTGGCGCGCGCCCAAAAGGTGCTTGTGGAAAGGAAGCATGAGTTCGACAGAGCTAATGGTGGAAGCGAGCCCACAGGGCCCGTGGCAGCTGAAGAAGCTAACGGAACTGCATAAGCAAGCAGCAGCCTTGTTGGCGCAGGGAGTAGGGAGGCAGACCGTGGCTACTGCGTGCGATTTTACTCCCGAATATATTACGATGTTGCAGCAGCAACCCTTATTCATTGGCTACGTGAAGGAGATGACTGCGGCTGCCGCCACGCGCCTTGAGGCACTCTTCGATGAGTCAGTCGAAGTAATTGCTGACACAATGAAGAATGGCACGGAAGATGGAAAGCTCAAGGCGGTGAAGTTACAACTTGAGGCGACAGGTCGCGTCGGGCAGAACGCCGAGCGTGAGCGCACACCGGGAGATTCAGATAGGCTAAGTGTTCTTGCCGAACGCCTGGTTTCCTTGCTGGCAACTCAACGAAGGAGAGTCTTCGAAAATGAAACATCAGAAGAAGTACAAATCCTACGGGAAGAAACTAGGTAAAGCAGCAGGTGCTGGCACATTGAAAGACCACAACATTGCTGCGACTGATCCGAACAAGCAGCAGTTTGAACCCACTGAGAAGTATCCTGTTCGCCAGCATCACAAAATGGCCGGAGGCTAAGTGAACGGTGCCGAAAGTCCAAAGGTTCCCTCTACCAACCCAATGGTCGAGGACATATGTAACCAACTTCTCCACTTCGGTGACGCTTGGGAGAAGCACATCTTCACCGGCGTGGATAACAGAACCCAGGGTGTAACCATTGTGATGCTGATTCCGCCTACTCGCCTCGGTCCACTGGTGAAGCGTAGGTTCTTCTCCAACATTACCTTGATGACCACGGCTGGCCCGGCGCAGATTGAGTTTGAGATTCCCGTCGCGACCATTGAGGAAGCTGAAGTCAAGTGGCGCGAATGCGCCCAGGCAGCCATTCGCGAAGCTCACCAGCACATACAGGAGAACCAACGTCGCATAGTGGTTCCTGGACCAGAACAGCGGCCGATTCCGTTTCCGAAGAAATCCATCAACTGACGCGAAAGGATGGTGATCCCGTGACGAAGAAGAAGTCTAAGGCCAAATCAAAGCGCAAAGGTTACTAAGTGTTTCTTCCCAAGGACCGCGATGACCTATCAACCGCCAAGGGCTCACACTTACCTCCCCCTTCACGAGTCCGGGCCTTGCTAGTAGTGGTCCTTGGGGTTTTTCCTTCGCTGTGACTGCCCGCGCTGAGCTGCCGAATAAGCTTCTTGGAGAAACCAAGACCGTTACGTTTGACTTCACTTCGCAACTTGCTGTGGGTGAAACCATCAGCACAAAAAGCTGCACTGCCGCAGTCTACTCCGGAACTGATGCTTCGCCTTCAAGCATCATCAGTGGGGCTGCTTCCTCCTCGGGGGCAGTAGTTTCACAGAATATTACTGGTGGAGTTGCTGGAGTAATCTACACCGTAGTGTGCACCATCACAACGAGCGCTGGCCAGACGCTAATGCTTGCTGGCTTCCTCACGGTGCTGCCGAATAATCCGTGACGCCAGTTAGGCTTACCGCTGAACTAATCGAGGCTTTCGCAGGGACCTTCTTGTCGCCCCTTTATGATAGGCCTCGCCCGACGCCAGACTTCCACCGGGAAATTTGGGAACTCTACTGCGGTGAGCCTTCCGCTTGTGCAGTGGCTGCCCCTCGCGGGCATGCAAAGAGCACTGCTCTCACTCACGACTATGGACTTGCAGTGGGGCTGTTTCGCGAACAAGACTACATCATTATCCTTGGTGCTACCGAAGAGATGGCAATTGAGCACCTTGGTGACATCGCCTCGGAGTTACGAACAAACGAAGATATCATTCGTGAGTTCGGAATCAAAGGCTTCCTCACGGATCAGAAAACTGACATCGTGGTTGAGTTCCTTGACGGACATCAGATACGCTACATTGCCCGTGGAGCAGAGCAGAAAATCCGGGGCAAGAAATGGCGCGGTAAGCGCCCTGGTCTGATTCTTGGTGATGACATCGAAGATGATGAACAGGTCGAGAGCAAGGAACGGCGTGAAAAATTCTTCCGCTGGCTCATCCGTGCTTGTAAACAAGCACTTCGGGACGGCGGTAAGATTCGAATCCACGGCACAATCCTTCACGAAGATAGTGCCCTTGCGAAACTCACAAAGCACCCTTCGTGGAAATCAAGGTGCTATCGTGCTCACAAAGCTTTCGACGACTTCAGTGAAGTGCTCTGGCCTGAGATGTTCAGCGAAGAGAAGCTTCGCAAGATTCGACAGGAATTCATTGACGCTCGCGATGCTCCCGGCTACTCCCAGGAATACCTGAACGATCCCTTCGATCATGAGAACGCTTACCTTCGTCCCGATGACTTCATGGAGATGGAAGATGAAGACTTCCAAACCTCCAAAGTCTTGTGTGCTGCCTGGGACTTTGCGATCTCAACGAAGGATCACGCCAACTCGACTGCTTGCACTGTTGGTGGCAAGGACGTCAGAAACCTGTTGAACGTTGTGGATGTTCGCAAGGGTCAATGGAACTCCTTACAGATCATTGACGAGATGTTCGCTGTGCAAGAAGCGTGGCACCCGGAAATTCACTTCGTTGAAAAAGGTCAGATCTGGGCTGGCCTCGAACCAATCCTTGTGAAGGAGATGCAACGCCGGGACATCTGGATCAACATCGTTGCACTCCCCTCGATGAAAGACAAGGGCATCCGCGGTCGAGTCTTCCAGAAACGCCACCGCTCACACGGGATGAAGTTTGACAAGCAGGCCTCTTGGTACCCTGACTATGAGGCTGAGTGCCTCAAGTTCACTGGTATTGGCGAAGCCAAGGAAGATGATCGCTTTGATTCAACTTCGCTGCTCTGCCGCGGCTTCGAGCAAATCAACGAAGTTGAGCCTGAGGACTTCAACACTGACGAAGATTGGGAATTCGAGCGCCAAGACCCTCGCAAGGGTAAAGGCACTGGCAGAAGTCCTATCACAGGATACTGAATGCAACCTACCAACGGCGGTTGGAGAGTTTGGTTACTGGGAATCTCTGGAGTCATAATCGTAATCCTTATCTCAGCTCTCTTTAGCATCGCAGGCAGCATGTATAGCGAGGCTAAAGCAGATCGAAAAGAGATCATAGCCAGGTTGGATAAACTAGAACACATGAATTGCCGCTGATGTACCAATTTGGTACACGAAGGGACAAGGGCAAGTAATTGCTTAAGCTCGACAAGTATATCACCCTTAATGAAGAGACTGTTAAGTCTCCCAACCTCTGCGACCATTGGGACAGAGCTGACTTAGATCGCATCGGCGAGTGGGTCTTCACAGGCTACACTCGCGACAAGGCTTCACGCTTCCGGTGGGAGCAGCGCACCGAGGCTGCAATGGATTTGGCTATGCAAATCTCCAAGGCGAAAACTTTCCCTTGGCCCGACTGTAGCAACGTGGCCTTCCCTCTTGTTACCATTGCCACGATGCAGTTTCATGCCCGCGCCTATCCTGCAATCGTCAGTGGAACACAAGTCGTCAAGTACCGTGTAACTGCCCCTGATCCCCAAGGCGAAGAGACACGTCGGGCAATTCGAGTGGGTCAGCACATGAGCTGGCAGCGCCTCGAAGAAGATGAGGACTGGGAAGAGCAGCATGACCGACTCCTCATTAATGTCTCAGTAGTTGGCACCGCTTTCAAGAAGAGCTTCTTCAGCAACTCCAAGAGCTATAATGAGTCTGATTTGGTCCTTGCCAAAGACCTCGTAATCGACTACTGGGCGAAGTCCGTCGAGGGCGCTCCTCGCAAAACACACGTGATTCCCCTCTTTCGTAATGACATCTACGAGAGGGTCCAGCGCAAGACTTTTCGCAACATCCTTGAAGAGTCTTGGTACAAGGAGATGCCTTCTCCTCCTCCTGCGACAACTCAACAAATCGGTGCTGACCAGCGTCAAGGACTGGTCCCTCCTCCTGCTCCCGACGAGACAACTCCTTTTAACTTTCTCGAACAACACTGCGATCTTGATCTCGACGACGATGGTTATGCTGAACCTTATATCATAACTATTGAGGAGCAGTCTCATGAAGTAGTGCGAATTGTCACTCGCTTTGATCGCATCGAAGACATTGAGAAGTCCGGCAACACAATTGTGAAGATTCGTCCAATCGAATACTTCACAAAGTATCCCTTCATCCCGTCGCCTGACGGTGGAATCTACGATGTTGGTTTCGGAGTTCTCCTTGGACCCTTGAACGAGTCCGTGAACTCCCTCATCAATCAGCTGATTGACTCCGGCACAATGAGTATTGCTGCTGGCGGTTTCCTTGGCCGCGGTGCAAAGATTCGTGGCGGTGTCTACACTTTCACTCCCTTCGAGTGGAAGCGCGTTGATTCCAGTGGAGATGATCTCCACAAGAGTATTGTTCCTCTGCCCGTGCGTGAGCCCAGCGCAGTCCTATTTCAGCTCCTTACCCTCCTTGTTAATTACGTGAATCGCATCAGTGGTGCAACTGACATGCTCGTGGGCGAGAACCCTGGCCAGAATACACCTGCACAAACAAGTCAGGAAATGGTAACTCAGGGCATGAAGATCTACTCCGGAATCTTCAAGCGCATTTGGCGCTCAATGAAGGAAGAGTTCCGCAAGCTCTATGTGCTAAATGGCCTCTATCTACCTGTGTCACAGACTTTTGGCGAAGCTGGCCAAAAAGTGAGTCGCCAGGACTACCTCGGTGATCCTTCGAAGATTGCTCCTGTCGCTGACCCGTACATTGTCTCTGAAGAGATTCGCCTCAAGAAAGCATTGCTGCTGAAGCAGATGGCAATGTCCACTAATGGATACAATCTCGAAGTTGTTGAGCGTCGCCTCCTGCAAGCCCTTGAAGTAGATGGAGTCGACCAGATCTACCCTGGTGTCGGAGACCCACAACAGGGCAAGGTTCCTCCGCTGCCAAACTTCAAGATGCAAGTTGAGCAGAGCAAGGCCCAAGTTAAAATGGCCGAACTTCAATGGGAACAGCAAAAGTTCATGCTCGAAATGCAAGAGGAACAAAAGCTCAACGCTGAGCAAATCAAGTTCATGGAAGCACAGATTGCAGAAATCCTCAGCACAATTGGAGCTGAGAGAGCTAAACAAGAGCTTGAGCGCTTTGGCAAGATCGTTGAAATGCTCAAGTCCCGCAATGATCTGATAGGCAAGCGCATGGACGTAATGAAGCAGCAGATGGCAGCACAGCAGTCGCAACAGTCTCACATGCAGGACCTTTCACATACGCAAGACAAGCACGAACAGTCACTGAGGCACTCCGAGGAGAAACATGAACTCGCACTTTCGCAACAATCCGGCCCGCAATGAAAACTGACGCCCCCAGCGACCAGGACTGGTCTGAGTGGCTTCAGAACCCGTGTACCAAAGCCTTGCGCGAGTGGGCCAACAAGGAACGAGAAACGCTAAAGGAACAATGGGCTGCAGGAAGCTTCTCTGCTTCCTTCGACATTGAGATGGCAGTTAGGAATGCTGGTGCAACGGGAGCTTGCAGTGTCTACACCTTCATTGAAGAACTTGACTTCAACCAAATAGTAGGAGCTACGCTTGACGAACCAAAGCGGACTTAGGCCCTTGGGAAGAACTGTGCTTGTAAAGCCTTATGCTTCCCAACCAGAGCTTGTGAGCAAGATTCTTGAGATTCCACAAAGTGCCCGAGACCGAATTGAGCTTGCAGAACAAGAAGCAATTGTGATTGCTATTGGGCCTGAGGCCTGGAAGGAGGAGAAGCAACCTCGGGCTAAGCCTGGCGATCGAGTGATGATCTCGAAGTACGCAGGAAGCATTGTAGTTGGCATCCTAGACAAAGTGACATACAGGTGCGTAAACGCCAATGATCTTTTCCTGGCAATAGAGACTGAATCTCAATAACCATTGACATTATTTCCTGAGTATAACATACTTGCAAACGAGCAAATAAATGAGCGACGAAACAGTTACACCTGAGACAGAAGAGAAGGCCCGTAGCATGGGCTGGGTCTCGAAAGATGAGTTCCAAGGTGATCCTGAAAAGTGGATTCCTGCGGACCAATACGTTGATCGCGGTGAACACCTTTTACCAATTCTTCACTCAACTAACAAGCGCCTCAAGGAACAAGTCGCTACACAGGAGCGACGGCTCGCTGAGGTTGAAGAAGCACTACGGGTAGGTCGCGAGACTATTGCTTCACTTGAAACTTACCACGACGAAGACGTGAAGCAAAAAGTCGAGAAAGCTCGAAAAGAACTTCGAGAGCAACTTGCTGAAGCTAATCGCGCCGGGGACCATGAGACAGCCGCGACTGTAACTGAGGAAATGACTCGCCTCAATACAGCGGAAGGCGAGCGCACGGGGGAAACAGAGAAGAAAGCTGCCAAAAAGGAATCTCCTGCTCCTCAAGATTACACCAAGCACCCTGATTTCGTCGCTTGGAAGGACTCCAACCCTTGGTACGGTGTTGACTTAGTTCGCACCTCCATCGCGAACACTCTGAGTTGGAAGCTCCGCTCAGAAGGTGAAACTGCTCTTGGACGCGCTTACCTCGACAAGATCGCGGAAGGCGTAGAAAAGGAAATCCTCAAACTGACGGGTGGTCGTAAACCGGACAACAAGGTTGAAGGTGGCGGTGCTTCCGGTGGTCGCTCTTCCGGCGCAAATGGTAAGAGCTACTCCGATCTCCCATCTGAAGCAAAAGCTGCTTGTGATTCCTTCGAGAAGACTCTCGTTGGCCCGAACAAAATGTATAAAACCCGTGATGAGTGGCGTAAGAAGTACGCTGAGCGTCACTTCACTGAAATCTGACAATGGCCCTGAACCCTGCTAATCTCCCGGAAACAAGTGTAACTGACGAAACTCGAATTCCAATGAATCGGCCAGACTTGAAGTTGGCCGTTCCAGAGATTGAAGGGTTCGTTCTCCATTGGTTTGCTGACCGCCCCGGCCGTATTCCTCGGGCTATGGCTGCGGGCTACACTTTCGTAGACCCTGAGGAAGTTAAGATTCGCAACTTTGGTTTCGCCGAAGACCTCATCAAGTCTGGCAACACTGACCTAGGTTCTCGTGTCTCCGTTCACGGCGGCGTGGATGACCAAGGGAAAGCTGAACGCCTCTACTTGATGAAGATCAAACAGGAATGGTACGACAAGGACATGGCGTTAAGGGAAGAAACATCCGATAAGATCGTCGCCTCCCTACGAGGCGGCAAAGTCGGAGCAGAAGCTGATTCTAACGCCAATCGGCGCTACGTTACTTCCCAACAAAGAGGTAACGTAAACGTCGACTTGTTTACAAAGAAGCCCAAGAAGACATGACCTTGGGCACATTCCTGAAAGGTGAAACTTGGCAAACGCGAATAGGGCCTCAGGCCTAGCGCCGGTCCAATACCTCGATGGCACCAAGTATACAGGCTCGGGACGAGCTTACTTCATCCCAAGCACTGATTCTAATGCCTACGCTATTGGCGATCCGGTAGCATCACTCACAGGTGGTGCAAGTGCTGCAGGTGTCCCTGCAGTGATACTTGCGACTGCTGGCACTGGTAACGCTCTTCGAGGAGTAATTGTAGCAACTCGCGGAGTCGTCTACGGTGCTGGCTTTGTCGATCCAACTGGACTCGATACCACGATTATCCCAGCGACTAAGACAAAAGGTTACTACGTCCTAGTCGAGGATAATCCGCAAGTGATCTTTGAAGCACAAGAAGATTCCGTTGGAGGTGCTCTGGCAGTAACTGCCATTGGCAAGAACATTAATCTTGTCTCCGGGGCAAACAGCGGTTATCTTTCAGGCTGGCAGCTTCAGAGCTCCAGCCAGGCGACTGGTTCAACTTTGCAGTGCAAACTCCTCATGATGGTTCAAAGGCGCGACAACGCCGTGGGGACAAATGCAAAGTGGCTAGTTATGATTAACAACCATGAGCTGCGTGGCGGCGTCACTGGCGTCTAAGGAGATATAACATGGCACTCGGTGGACCGATCACAACTGCATCAAATCCCAAGCTGCTTTGGCCCGGCATCCGGGACATCTGGGGAATGCGGTATGCAGAGCATGCACTCGAATATCCTGATCTTTACGAAATGCTCGACTCGGAACAGAACTACGAGCAGGACGTGCAGATCACACCCTTCGGCATTGCGCCGATCAAACCGGAAGGTCAAGACGGCACCTTCGATTCACAAATCCAAGGTGGTGTGACTACCTACCAGCATATCCCGTACTTCCTCGGCTACATCGTAACTTTCGAGGAACAACGAGATAACCTCTACCGCAAGGTCTCGGAAGATAGGGCGTCTGCGAATGCCTTCTCCATTACACAGACCATTGAGGTAGTTGGAGCCTTCCTTTACAACAATGCCTTCTCAACAACGTTCTTCACGACGTGGGATAGCCTGGCACTTGGAAGCTCTGCGCACCTGAATGCTTCTGGCGGAACGTGGTCAAACATCCTTTCGCCAGCCGCTGACTTGGCTGAAGCCTCCCTGGAAGATGCCTGCGTTCAGTTGATGGGTTATCAAGATGACCGCGGCAACTTCATCAACGTTATGCCCGTTTCGCTGCATGTTGCTCGGCAGGAGTGGTTCAATGCAAACAGGATTTTGAAGTCTGTGCTGCAACCTGATACAGCTTCAAACAACCTGAACGTCTTGAAGGCTACCAATGCATTCCCCGGCGGTATTAAGCTGAACCACTACTTCACAAACGCGCACCCGTGGTTCATCCGGACGAATGCTCCCAAGGGCATGAGGTTCTTCTGGCGTGATAAGCCGATGTTTGATTTAGATAATGATTTCACATCTAAGAACCTATTACAGGGAACATACATGAGACTATCGGTTGGGTGCACTGATCCTAGAGGTATTTTCCTGTCAAATGCTCCATAAGGTAAGATGAGGTCGTGTTCTAAGTGTGGGGTAGCCAAACCTACTAGCGAATTCTACATTCGTAAGAGGAATGGCTTACCCCAAGCTTGGTGCATAGCTTGTACCAAGGCTCTACGAGTTGATAGACAGCCTAGGGATACAGTTTATAAGCGAATCCTGCGAAAGTATGTTGAGAATACTCCTCAGGATATTGTATCTAGAAAGGATTATCAACTACAGTATCACTATGGAATAACCATAGCAGATTACAAGGCTTTATTGGAGCAGCAGAACTACCGTTGTGCTGTATGTGATACTCAACATATGGCAGAAAGTGCAAATGAATCTATTGCAAGGGGACTTGCAGTAGATCACGATCATGTTACCAAGTTAGTTCGGGGTCTTCTTTGTGGAAACTGTAATAAGGCTATAGGTTGCTTTAGGGATAGCCCACAACTCCTCAGAAAAGCTGCTGACTACTTGGAGTTACGTACTAAGCAAATCAGTAGAGCTTCCATTGAAACTGAAGAAGTTCTAAGTGATTGTACCAATTTGGTACAACAGGATGAAATAGATAAGAAGGGATGAAGGGCCCCTGTCTGGGGCAATGCTGCCAGGACACTTCCTGGCCCTTTATAAGGAGTGAGTTGTGCCTGCACAACCGATGGCAAACTTCCCCAATGCCTTTGCTCAAGGCATCATGTTGCGGGGAGTTCCAATCCTTCAATCCAACCCCGGCAGAGTGTTCTGGCTCTCAAATGGTCCAAGCATTCAGCCTGGGGAGGTTGCTGGTGCGGACGGGAACAAAGGTTCCTTCTACCGTCCATTCTCTACACTGAGTGGAGCCCTGGCTCAGTGCCTCGGCGGCAACGGTGATATCATCATCGCGAAGCCTCAGCATGCAGAGACTATTTCCACTGCAACAGCACTTAACGTGAATCAAAGTGACGTAGCAATCCTTGGTCTTGGAGCTGGCACCAGTCGACCAAGTTTCACTTTGGATACTGCTGCCACCGCGACGATCAATGTTACTGGCAACAATGTGAGTTTCCAAAACTGCCAGTTCGTTGGTAACTTCCTAAGCATTGCAGCTCTGTTCACACCAGCTATTGCCAGCGTTACAGGCTCGATTTCTGGCTCAATATTGACTGTGACGGTGGTTGGTTCCGGTACTCTGTACGTTGGTAACACTATCAGCGGCACTGGTGTAGCAGCCGGGACAGTGATCCTTGGACAGTTGACTGGAACAGTTGGGGGTGTTGGAACTTACGTTGTGAGTGGTAATCAGACAGCAGCTTCAACCACTATTACAACTAACACAAAGTTCTTCGCCTTGGATAACTGTGAGTTCCGAGACGCCAGCAGTACACTCGGATTCCTTACCCTTCTGTCTGGTGGTGCATGCAATACAGCGAATGCTATGGATGGCTTCAGCATGTCTCGCTGCAGGTCAATTGGCTTAGGTACTGTCTCTGTTACCTGTGCAATGGTGACAACTGCTGGCCATGACCGTTGGAGCCTAACTGATAACTTCATGGTGTCTCCAATCACTTCGGGAACCCAAGGTCCGATCATGCTGGCAACAGGCGCTGGTAACATGACAGGGATTGAGATAGCAAGGAATACGACCTTCAGGCCTAATACTTCAAGCAGCTTACCATGTGCAATCAGCACATCTGGAACCGCTTGGACTGGTCACGCATATCTCAACAACTTCCATGCTATGCCAACTGGTACTGGTATTTGGATTAGTACAGGTTCCAATTTGGGCCTTACGCAGAACTTTAGCCGAATTACCAACACTGCGGATAAGTCTAACACACTTAATCCAACGGCAGTCTAACCCTTAAAGGAAATTTTCATGTCCCAAGGACAAGCGAACACGAGTTACCCACTTCTGGGTTCCTCGAAGGTATCACCAATCTTCACTGGTGACTATGCTGCAGCGGATGAAGGCTCTTACTTCGTCAGTACGCTTGCAGCGACAGCCTCAACTGCCGTAGCCTGCACAACGCAGGCACTCGCAGATACTAACCCTGCTCTTGGCATCTTCAACGGGCAGAGTGCGGGCGGCTACAACATCTATCTGCGCTACATCAAGGTCAAGGTCACGGTCGTCGGCGGCTCGAACACCAGCAAGAACTATTCAGCCCTCGTTGACAATCTGACCGTCAAGCTGACTACCGCCGGAACTGCCCTTGGTACCCCTGCAAGCGTCAATACCAGCTCTTCCGTTCTCTCGAAGATGTCTGGCAACGGCGGAGTAAACATCGCTGCGGCACAGACCCAGAATGGCCGCCGAGTAGGTGATGGGCAGATCGTGGGCGCTGTCGAAGTTGCGTTCGATGAGTGGGTCTTTGACTTTGCTTCGCCTGTAATGGGCAAGAACCTCATTGGTACGACAACGCTGGTCAGCGCCCGCACTGTCCCGATGCCACCTGTCATTCTGGCTCCGGGCTGGTGGTTCACCCTTGGCTTCTGGGGCGCCTCGCAAGCTGCTTCCGCGGATACCTTCGGCTGGGAGATCGGCTTTATCGAACGGCCAAGCGGTCAGTAAGGAGCGTCTAAGTGGCTTGGCCCTTCGTCTCGGGTGCAGCGAGTGCGACCTTGGCTGTCACCAAAAGCGTGACGAAGGGCAATCTTCTGGTCGTGTTCCACGCGACTGGAGGAGGCGGAGCATTTACGCCTACTGTATCAGACAACGGTGCAACGCCTAATTCTTGGGCACCGGTGCCAAATTCGCCTCTGAACGATGCGACGAATAACGATACTATGGCTGTGTGGACTGCAGTTGCTAAGGTAACTGGTTCTATCACAGTCACTGTCGCAAATAGTGGTGCATCTTTCAATGGAGTGGCCCTGGGAGAATGGACGCCGCCGGCTGCAGCGCCGATAGTTGAAGCATTCGCTAAGACGGTCAATGGAGCTGGCAGCATAGTGGCTGATGCAGTGCTAAGTGGCTCAGTAACAACCGTTGCCGATGGAGATTTAATTGTAAGCTTCATCTTGGATGCTGCTACTCTGCCTGCTGTTACTGAGTTCAATGCAGGCACAAATCCGAACGTCTTCACTAAGCGAGCAACTCTGTCGAACGACCCTGGTGGTGGAGCTGCGATTACCTGGGCAGTTGAAGACTTCGTGCAGACTACGCACGCAGCGATCAATCCGACCTGGACGGAAATTGCCTCCGCTAATTACGATAGTTTCACGCTCGCCTTCAAGGCCCGCGCCGCCGGAATCACAGGGCACATGCAGAGCGCTGCTACAGCAGCGAACGGAGCGGGAACTACGCGAGTAGCTGTCTTCGCGAATAACCCTAAACCAGGTAATCTGATTGCTGTCGGGGTAGAGTTCTTTCTTGCTGCAGGAACAACTACATTCACTGTGGCAGATTCGGCTGGCAATAACTACACAGTCACGCCGAACTCTCCCTCAGCATTGGATACGCAGGCTTCGGGGCAATCTGGGCAAGCCTACCTTCTCGTCGCACCAGCTAACGCTGACAAGACCATTACAGTAACTTTCGGTGTTGATCTAGGTGCAGGTGGCGGCGCCTACATATGGACAGAAGAGTTTAGTTACGAAGGTACTGCGGCCTTTGACTCTGATGCAGGGGCGCACGGCTTGAGCATTAATCCTGTCTTGCCTAACATCGGCAGTGCATCTAACCAGCTGCTGCATTTCAATTCCAGTTTCAACGGAACTCCGACAGCAGTCAACAGTCCCTGGACGCTAGGCACGCTTATTCTAGGGGAAGTGAATGGCTATGTAATGAGTTCAAGTGGCGCGAGCATTGCAGTCAGTTACCAGGCCAGTGGTGGAACTACAAGCTGGTCTAACATGGCACAGGCGATCAGCTTCTCTGCCGCTGCCACTGGAGCTGGATACAGCCTGGGTGGAGGTCCCCTACAGGGCGCTCTCGCAAACATCGTCGAGAAGCAGATCATAGAGGAAGGCCCGCGGAACGCGGTGGTAAAACTGACCGGCGTGCTAACGGTTGCAGACGAGAATAAAACCTCTATTATCTCCTTCGCAGACTTCATCAACAATGACAAAGGAGCTCTCAAAGGCTTCCGTGTAGACACGATCTTATACTCCATTGGGCAGCGCCTTACCATTCTGCTATCTTGGAATAGTCAGATTCCGCAACAGATCGTAACGCTAGTACGGAGCGGGAAGATTGATGCAACTGATAAGGGAGGCATCCTTCCAGAATTCACTCGAAGTGGCTACGATGGAAGTATCAATCTGGTGACTAAGGGCTTTCCGCCGGGAGGTGCACCGCAGAACTTTATGCTCCTTCTTCGCCTTGTGAAGCTCTATAAGTAAAGTGAGGAACTCAAATGGCTAGTAATATTCTTGAGAAGCAAATCCTTGAGGAAGGATTTCGGAATGCTGTAGTGAAGTTGACAGGAATCTTAGTTACCAACGACATTAATGAGGTTCCGGCAATATCCTTGGCAGACTTCCAGAACAATGAACAGCGACAGGTGCTCAAGGGATTTCGAGTAGACCATATTACGTTCTCACTTGGAGTCCAAATTGACGTGTTACTTGAGTGGAACAGTCAGATTCCTCAGCAAATCACTCCGCTTTCTCGCAGCGGTAAGATCGACGTAACTGATGATGGTGGCTTCGTTCCTGATATGACTCGCAGCGGTTACGATGGCAGCATCAACCTTCGTACTAGTGGCTTCCCTCCTGGAGGACCGCAGCAGAACTTCACAATCCTGCTGCGCCTGATTAAGCTCTATTTGGCATAAGGCCAGTGACAACTCCCGTATACTTCAATTCCTACAAGCGTGTCATCACGAGCGCTATGAGGAATGCCGGCCTTTTGGAGGAGTTACAAGACCCAACACCGGAGCAGTTTGCAGAGAATCGGGACAGACTTACTGATTTAGTGAACTTTCAGCAAACTCAAGGCCTTAAGCTGTTCCTCTGGCAGGACCTTCCGATTACGCTGACAGCAGGCATCTCTGCATACACACTTGGCCCTGGAGGTTCCGTTATTGCCAGTAAGCCAATTCGTGCTCTACAAGGTTACTTCCTTGACTCCAGCGCCAATCGCAGACCAATCTACCCACTTTCCTGGGAAGAGTGGATGCGACTTTCACAGGTAACGCAGCAAGGACCAATTACACAGTTCTTTGTGGATAAGCAAGTGAGTAACTTGGTAGTGACCTTCTGGCTCACTCCAGATGCGACTGCTGCCTTGGGCACTGCTCACTTGCTTATTGAACAGCAGGTGACTGCACCAGTCTTTCTGACCGATGCAATTGCTTTCCCAATTGAGTGGTTCATGTATCTTAGCTGGGGCCTCGCCGACGAGATTTGCACGGGCCAGCCACAAGCTATCATGGACCGCTGCAGAATGAAGGCAGAAACCTTGAGGAACGCCCTTGAGGGCTGGGACACGGAGGATGCTTCAACTTCCTTCGCGCCTGATACTACCCGTGGCAACTTTGGTGGGCGGAGATTCCAGTAATGCCACAGGCTCAAACTGTCCAAATTCCAAAGCGCTGGCCTCTCGCCCTTGCGCCTGAAAACCGGGGCACTTCGGCTACCAAAGATGCTCGCCTCATCAACGCTTTCATGGAGCGAGATCAGGTAACGGGAGACTATTGGCTGTTTAAGCGGCCAGGTCTCCTCCAATACAGTCAGCCTTCAGGAGGCGCAGCCACAGGGCTTGGAGTCTACAATTGGCTTGAGAACATCTACTCAGTATTTGGAACAACACTTTACAAAAACAACACTAACATTGGCACCGTTGACGGCACTGCTGGAGTCTATGCTTTCAGTCAAACCTCCGGAGGAACTCCTCGTCTTGTGCTTGGCAATGGAGTAAAGGGATACACTTACGATGGTACTACCTTTGCTCAGATAACCGATGGGGACTTCCCCGCAACCTTCTTCAAGGGTTGGGCTTACTTAGATAAGACCACCTACGTAATGGCCACTCCCAATCATATTCAGGGATCTGATCTAGACGATCCAACTAGCTGGGACCCTCTCAACGTAATCAATGCTCAGATCAGACC
>Ga0137394_10001754_pt1 | contig 15928 bp, 16 predicted proteins | sample czobulk116metaG_FD_108278 | JGI IMG/M metagenome (GOLD analysis project Ga0137394, IMG submission 108278) | Vadose zone soil microbial communities from Angelo Coast Range Reserve, California, USA - czobulk1.16 metaG | ecosystem: Environmental > Terrestrial > Soil > Vadose zone | place: USA...
CAGCGATCTTGTGCAAGGCAAGCGCGCGCTGCATCCACTCCGAAGAGACAAAACGCAGCGCGATGCGGTCCGCGTACTGCATCAGGAACGGCGTCGCCAGCATTGATAGCAACATCGCAGCGAGCACGACCTGCATGATCTCCTGCGGCAACAGGCTGAGGCCACCCGCCTGGTTCAGCAGCACGAAGCCGAATTCACCTGCCGCGGCGAGCGGCAGCGCGACGCGAATCGCGGTGCCGGTACCCGCATCGAGCAGGCGCGCCAGACCGACGATGAGCAGGAACTTGAAGCCGGTGGGTAGCAGCAGCGCGAGCACGACCCAGCCGAACTGCTCGACCACCACCCGCACGTTGAGCAGCATGCCGATCGTGACGAAGAACAAGCCCAACAGGACTTCACGGAACGGCTTGATGTCGTCTTCGACCCGGTGCCGGTATTCGGTCTCGGAGATCAGCATGCCGGCAATGAACGCACCAAGAGCGAGTGACAGTCCGGCCTTGGCGGTCAACCACGCCAACAGCAGCGTAACCAGCAACACGTTGAGGGTAAAAAGCTCCTGCGACTTGCGTCGCGCGACCAGGTAGAACCAGCGCCGCAGCAACCATTTGCCACCGACCAGCAGCAGCAACAGCAGCGCCGCCGCCTTGAGAAACGCGATACCAAGCGCAGTCCCGATGTTTTCGGGTTCGGTCGCCAACGCCGGGACGATCACGAGCAGTGGCACCACCGCCAGATCCTGGAACAGCAGCACACCGACGATGCGCTTGCCGTGCTCGGTCTCGAGTTCCATCCGTTCCGCCAGCAACTTGAGCACGATTGCGGTCGACGACATTGCGAGCGCGCCACCGAGCGCAAATGCACCGGCAAGCGAGATGTCGAACCGGTCCAGCAGGTAGCGGTGCACGAGATAACCGACCGCCATCACGGAGCCTACGGTCGCGAGCACCTGTGCCAACCCAAGGCCGAACACGATGCGCCGCATGCTCTTGAGCTTGGGCAGCGAGAACTCGAGTCCGATCGAGAACATCAGGAAAACGACGCCGAATTCGGCGAGGTAACGCGTCTCACGCAGGTCGGGCACCAGGCCGAGAGCGTGTGGTCCAATCAGGATGCCGACCGCAAGGTAACCCAGCATCGGAGGCAGGTTGATCGAGCGGAACAGGACGACCGCAAAGACCGATGCCGCGAGCAGCAGAAGGGTGAGTTCGAGGCCGGTCGCCATGCTTTCGATCCTTGCGCGCACCTCGAAAAGCGGCTTCGGAAGGCAAATCTCGTGCCAGTAGCGGCGCCGCGAGGGTATCATCGAGAGACATCCGGGTCGACCTCGCGTGGCACGTCTGAGCGAGGCCTGTTCAGCCGGGTGCAAAAAACTTCATGCCCATTACTGCTCAGCACTCCCGCGCCTCGGCGCTCGCCCTTGCGCGCGAGGTTCTGCGCATCGAAGCCCATTCGGTAGCGGCGTTGGTCGATCGGATCGATGCCGATTTCCAGCGTGCCGTCGAGCTCTTGCTCGGCTGCACTGGTCGCGTGGTCGTAAGCGGCGTCGGAAAGAGCGGACACATCGGTCGCAAGATCGCGGCGACGCTGGCTTCGACCGGAACCCCGGCGCTGTTCGTGCACGCAGCCGAAGCAGCACACGGCGACCTCGGCATGGTTACGCCGCGCGACGTGTTCATCGGCATGTCCTATTCGGGCGAGACGGCGGAGCTGCTGACGATCGTTCCGGTGATCAAGCGCGAGGGAATGCCGATGATCGCGCTCACCGGCAACGGCGCCTCCTCGCTCGCGCGCCACGCCGACGTGCACCTGAACGTCTACGTGGAGAAGGAAGCTTGCCCGCTCAATCTGACGCCGACGTCCTCGACGACCGCCATGCTGGCAATGGGCGACGCGCTCGCAATCGCCTGCCTGGACGCGCGCGGATTTTCGAGTGATGACTTCGCGCGGTCGCACCCGGGAGGTGCCCTCGGCCGACGCCTGCTTACGCGAGTGAGCGACATCATGCGCACCGGGGATGCCATGCCGCGCGTGCCGCTTACCGCGAGCGTGATGGACGCGGTACACGAGATCACGGCCAAGAAGATCGGTATGACCGCGGTGGTCGACGAAGATGGACGCGCCGCCGGCATCTTCACGGAAGGCGACTTGCGCCGTCTACTGGAACGGGTAGGCGACGTGCGTAGCTTGCGCGTCGCGGACGTGATGACGCGCAAGCCGTTGTCGATAGGCCCGGATGCGCTCGCAGCCGAGGCGGCACGCCTGCTCGACAGCACGTTGCGCAACCAATTGCTCGTGGTTGAAGGCACCCACCTCGTCGGCGCGCTGCACCTGCACGATCTCATGGCGGCCAAGATCCTATGACTGCGGTCGAGCGCGCCGCACAGGTTCGCCTGATGATTCTCGACGTCGACGGCGTGCTGACCGACGGGCGCCTTTACTACGGCCCGAGCGGCGAGGCGATGAAGGCCTTCGACGTGCGCGACGGTCACGGCATCAAGCTGCTGCGTGAGGGCGGGATCGAGGTAGCGATACTCACTGCGCGCCAGTCCGAGATAGTGGCGGTGCGTGCACGCGAACTCGGCGTCCAACGTGTTTTGCAAGGCGCGAGCGACAAGGTGGCCGGCCTCGAGCACCTGCTGAACGATACCGGCGTGAACGCGCTGCGCTGCGGCTACGTCGGTGACGATTGGCCCGATCTTGCAGTACTTGCGCGGGTTGGTTTTGCGGCAACGGTGGCGGACGCGGTGCCTGAGGTGCGTTCGGCTGTGCACTGGGTCTCGAGAGCGGCGGGCGGCCGTGGCGCCGTGCGCGAAGTCGCGGAGTTCGTGTTGCAGGCGCAGGGTCGCTTCGAGATGCTATTGGCGCGGCACGGCGGAGGTTCTTATGCGTGACCGCATCGCTCCGCTGGCCGCGATCATTCTCCTTACCATCGTTGTCGGCACGAGCTACTGGTATTCGCGCATGATGCGAATCCCGCGCGGCGCTCCAATCCCGGCGCCCGGCACGCCCGATGTCGTGGTCGAACGCGTTGTGATCACGCAGTTCGACGCCCATGGGATAGCGCGCAACAAGCTCTTCGCCGAGCGGCTCACCCATTTCGAGGAAAACGACAACGTCGAACTGGCAAGTCCGCGCCTGGTCAGCCTGCGCCCGGACCAACCGCAGCTAGACGCGCGCTCGATGCGTGCCCGGGTCGAGAACGCGGGCGAGCGCGTGCACATGATGGGCTCGGTATTGCTGACGCGGGCGGCGGCGGCAGGCGAGCCGGCGTTGCGCCTTTCCACCGAATACTTGCTCGCTTTGCCCGACCTCGATCGATTCAGCACCGACAAGCCGGTGGAAATGGAACGTGGGCCATCGACGATCAGTGCGCAGTCGATGACGTACGACAACATTGCACGCACCATCGATTTCCAGGGCGATGTGCGAGCCAGCTTCATTTCTCCGCCGGCTGCCCGGACCAAGCCATGAGGCGCGCCCTGCTCTGGTTCCTTCTCGGCGCAACCGCGGCGGCACATGGTGAGACAGCCGACCGCAACAAGCCGATTCAAGTCGAGGCGCAAAAGGGAAGCTATAACGATCTCAAACAGGCCGGCGTGTTTTCCGGCAACGTGATCGTGACCAAGGGCACGATCCGCGTCACCGGCGAGCGCCTGGAACTACGCAAGGATCCCGAGGGCTACGAATACGCGGTGGTAACTGCTGCGGTTGGCCAGCTGGCGCGCTTTCGCCAGCGCCGGGATGCGTCCAAGCCCGGTGCCGAGGAGTACATCGAGGGCCTGGCGGAACGAATTGAATACGACGGCCGCGCGGAGACGATCAAGCTCGTCACGCGTGCGCAGCTCATCCGGCTGGAAAACGATCAACAACGCGATGAGTTGCGCGGCAGCCTCATCACCTACGACAGTCGCAGCACCGAGTACAACGTGGACAGCGGAAACAGCGCAGGCTCCGACGGTCGGGTGCGCGCCATCATCGCGCCGCGCAACCCGGCTCCAGCGCCGGGCGAAGCCGCGCCGCTGAAACGCGCCCCAAGCGTAGAGCCGCCGCCGCGCTAGCACGATGGACACCCGCACCTCCGTCGTCGCGACGTCGCTTGAGACCGGCACCCGTGCCGAGTTGACGGTCGAGCATCTGCAGAAGCGTTACGGCAGCCGCGTCGTCGTGAAGGATGTTTCGCTGCGCGTTGCCGCCGGCGAGGTCGTGGGACTGCTCGGCCCGAATGGCGCCGGCAAGACCACGTGCTTTTACATGGTCGTCGGCCTGGTCCCGATGGAGGGCGGCACGATTCATCTCGACGGCAGGTCGATTGCGCATTTGCCCATCCATCGGCGCGCGCGCATGGGCCTTTCTTATCTGCCGCAGGAGGCGTCGGTGTTCCGCCGTCTGACGGTGGAAGAAAACGTGCGCGCGGTGCTCGAGCTGCAGCTCGACGATCGGGGTCGTCCCCTGAAAGAGCCGGAGCTCGGGCAGCGCTTGGATCAATTGCTCAGCGACTTGCAGATTTCTCACTTGCGCACCAACCCGGCGCTGAGCCTGTCGGGCGGCGAACGGCGGCGGGTTGAGATCGCGCGTGCGCTGGCGGCGCGGCCGCGTTTTGTGCTGCTCGACGAGCCGTTCGCCGGGGTCGACCCGATTGCGGTGATCGAAATCCAGCGCATCGTGCGCTTCCTCAAGGACCGTGGCATAGGTGTGCTGATCACCGATCACAACGTGCGTGAAACCCTGGGGATCTGCGATCACGCCTACATCATCAACGCGGGTGAAGTACTGGCCGCTGGCCGCCCCGATGAAATCGTTGAAAACGAGTCGGTCCGCCGGGTTTATCTGGGCGAAAACTTCCGGATGTAGGAACACGATGGCAATGGCGGCGCTGCCATTGACCGGCTAGTCAGGCGCCGTAACCGGAATGAAACCGAGCCTTCAACTCAAACTCTCGCAGCACCTGGCGTTGACGCCACAGCTGCAACAGTCGATCCGGCTGCTGCAGCTGTCCACGCTCGAACTCAACCAGGAGATCGAGCAGGCGATCGCCGACAATCCGTTGCTCGAGCGCGAGGACGATCCGCTCGCCGCCTCGCTGCGCATTGGTGCCGACGGCGCAATCATCAATGGCTCGAACGCCAGCAACAGCACCAGCAGCGAACCGCCACATGCGGAGGGCGAGGCGAGCGGCGACGAGCATGAAAGGGCCGCGGACATCGATGGTGACGGATTGACCGAATGGGGTCATGGTTCTTCCGGCTCCGAGCGTGACGACGAAGATGGCGGGCCCCAATCCTGGGCATCGACACGACCCACCTTGCACGAACATTTGCGTGCAGAGCTGTCGGTAACTGCAGCATCGCCGCGCGATCGGGTGCTCGGCGAACTGCTGATCGCCGCCCTCGATGACGACGGTTACCTGACGTCGGCGCTTGAAGATCTGCTCGGGATGTGTCCCACCGAAGCACAGGTCGACCTCGACGATTTGGGCGCCGCGTTGAGTTTGTTGCAAAGCTTCGATCCACCCGGGGTGGGAGCGCGCTCGGCAGCGGAGTGCCTTGCGATCCAGATCACTGCGCGCCTGCGCCAGGGCCCGGATGAAGGGCAGGTCCAAGCGCTGAAGCTCGCGCACCGAATCGTGAGCGACCACTTGCCGCTTCTCGCGGCGCGCGACTACGCGAAGCTACGTAAGCACCTGGATTGCAGCGACGATGATCTGCGCGCCGCACACCTGTTGATTCGTGGACTGAATCCGCATCCGGGCGTAGGCTTTGGCTCGTCGGCTGCGGAGTATGTCGTTCCCGACATTTTTGTCCGCCGTGTCAGGAACCGCTGGATTGCGCAGTTGAACGCCGAAGTGATGCCTCGGCTGCGTGTGAACCAGGCCTACGCGGCGATCGTCAAACGCGATAAAGGATCGGAAGGACACGCGCCTTGGTCGCAGAGGTTGCAGGAAGCCCGCTGGCTGATCCGCAACATCCAGCAGCGGTTCGACACCATCCTGCGGGTATCGCAGGCGATCGTCGATCGCCAGCACAACTTCTTCAGTCACGGCGAGATCGCCATGCGCCCGCTGGTGTTGCGCGAGATCGCCGACACCGTCAGCTTGCACGAGTCAACCATCTCGCGCGTCACCTCGAACAAATTCATGGCGACGCCGCTCGGCGTTTTCGAACTCAAGTACTTCTTCGGCAGCCATGTGGCAACCGATTCCGGTGGCGCGGCATCGAGCACCGCGATCCGCGCCCTCATCAAGCAGCTCGTCTCAGCGGAGGACCCTAAAAACCCACTTTCCGACAGCAGGATCGCTGAGCTGCTCGGCGAACAGGGCATCGTGGTGGCGCGCCGAACCGTCGCCAAATACCGCGAGTCGCTGAAGATCGCGCCGGTGGCAATGCGCAAGACGTTGTAGTGCCGTGCGTCGCCGTTGAGGCGTCGGCGTGCGGTGATTGACTCAACCCAGGCGAAGAGGAGTAACTGCATGAACCTCATCATCCACGGTCACCATGTCGACGTCACGGATGCGCTGCGCGCCTACGTTGAAGGCAAGATGGAACGCATTCGACGGCATTTCGACAACGTGATCGAGGCGGACGTGCTGCTCTCGGTCGAAGACAAGTTGCGCCAGAAGGCGGAGATCACGTTACGGGTGCGCGGCAGCGCGCTGCATGCGGAGGCGATGGATGGAGACATGTACGCGGCAATCGACTGTCTGATCGACAAGCTCGATCGCCAGGTATTGCGCCACAAGGATCGCGTGAAGAACCACGTGCGCGATCCACTCAAGCATCAACCTGCGCAGACACAATAACCGCTCGCGTAAAAAAAACGGGCCCTGCGGGGCCCTTTTGTTTTGGCGCGAGCGAGGGAGACGAAGCGCCATTGCGGGCGTGGCCGCCGGGCATGCCTGCGTTAGCCTCGCCGCGGTCGACTCGAGGATCTACTCGGATGAAGCAAAAGCGAACGTTGTGTGCACTGGGAACGTCGGCCATTCTTGCCGCCTGCACGGCCACGGGCGAGCCGCAACGACCCGTTGTTGTGGCTGCCGTCGGCAAGGTGGTCGAGGGATTGGCGACCGAGGCCATGCAGCGCCAGGCAAGCGACGCGTTTCGCGGCTTGCCCCTGGTAGTGCGCAGCGGCGGCGGCGCTGAAACTGTTGTTGCCGAGATGATGAGGACGCGACTGACAGAACGTGGTGCTCCCCTCGAGGTGGCGTGTCCCGCCAAGTGTCTGGAAATCACGCTGGTCGAATTCGTGATGGAGGCGACGGCTCAAGCGGCGCCGGGTCAGCTGCTGCCCGTTAATGCCGGCTCGGTTGCCGGACTAAGTGGTCTGCCGCGCGCGCCGGGCGAACGGCAAAACCTCCCGCCGGGTCATGCGAGCGCCCTGCTCGTTACATTTGCCGCGCGTGACGGCAACCGATACAACGCGCGCCAGCAGCTGGTTGCAATCGTTGCGGTTGCGAAGCAGGCGGATGGAACTGCACGCTGAGGGGGAAACCCGGTCATCCGTGCCGGGGCAACAGCCGTTTCAACAATGCGCGAAAATGCGCGCTTCCGGTAATCGTTGCCGCGGAGCAACACCTCGGGCGGCGTTTTTGCTGCCCGATTTGAAATGACGCAATGCCACAACCCCGCGCGTATACTCCGCGCCTTCGCTTTTTGGACCGAGGGCGAATCCGCCTCGACGCGAAACTTTCTGCGCTGCGCCGGCCGCGCTCAGCGACCCGAACGCGAGCCCATCAAATGGGATGGGATCGGAGCATTTCCTCCCTGACTCGGCAGGCGATAGCACGGCTAACTTGCGAGCTTTGAGGCTACGCCGGACGTCCGTTCGCTGACCCATGAATCTGATCTCGCGCCTGCTCCCGCCGTCGAACGTGATGCTCGACCTCGCGGCGTCAAGCAAAAAGCGCGCATTCGAACAAGCCGGACTGCTGTTCGAGAACAATCACGGAATCGCCCGCGCAACCGTATTCGACAGCCTGTTTGCGCGCGAGCGCCTTGGCTCTACCGGGCTGGGCCAGGGGGTCGCCATTCCGCACGGTCGCATCAAAGGCCTCAAGGAAGCCGTGGCAGCCTTCGTCCGCCTGGTTGAACCGGTTCCATTCGATGCACCCGACGGCCGCCCGGTGCGGCTCCTGTTCTTTTTGCTCGTGCCCGAGCAGGCGACCCAGCAACACCTGGATATCCTTTCCGAACTCGCGCAAATGCTTTCGGACAAGCCGTTTCGCGAGAACCTGCTCCGACTTACCGAACCCGGCGCAGTGCACGCCATGCTTGCGACCTGGGAGCCGGTTCGACCGGCGGCCTGAGCGCATACGCGCCGCGTCGGCGCCACGGTCACAGCCAGCCGGAATCGATTAGGCTGCGCGCCCATGATTACTGTCGGCTCGGTCTTTGACGACAACCGCGAAGCTCTTTCGCTCGATTGGATTGCCGGTCGCAGCGGCGCTGAAAAACCCTTGACCGGGCGCGACGCCGGCAGCGTCGCCGCACCCGATCTTGTAGGCCACCTCAATCTGATCCACCCCGCCCGATTGCACGTGCTCGGGCTGCCCGAGATCAAGTACATCGAGCGCATGGATGCCGGCCGGCGCGCGCACCATCGGCAGGAACTGATGGCGGGCGGCGCGCTCGGCCTGATCGTCGCGGAGAGCCTGCCGCCGCCGGAAGACATGCTCATGGCCGCCGACGTTGCGGGTGTGCCGATGTTCGCCACACCGCTCGCAGCCGCGAACGTCATCGATCTGCTGCGCATCTATCTCAGCAAGGCGCTCGCCGTGCGTTGTTCGATGCACGGTGTGTTCATGGATGTGCTCGGAATGGGCGTGCTGATCGCCGGTGAATCGGGGGTCGGAAAAAGCGAACTGGGGCTGGAGCTGATCAGTCGCGGCCATGGTCTGGTGGCCGACGATGTGGTCGACTTCGCGCGCGTCGCGCCAGACACGATCGAAGGCCGCTGTCCGCAATTGCTTGCCAATCTGCTCGAGGTACGCGGTCTCGGACTGCTCGACATCAAGGCGATCTTCGGTGAGACCGCCGTGCGCCGCAAGATGAAGCTGCGCTTGATCGTGGAACTGCAGCGCGCCAGCGCCAGCGAGATGACAGAGCGCCTGCCACTCGCGGGTGCGGCGGTCGAAGTGTTGGGAATGCCGATCCACAAGGTTTTTATTCCGGTCGCGGCCGGTCGCAATCTGGCGGTGCTGCTCGAAGCGGCCGTCCGCAACACCATTCTCAAGTTGCGCGGGTTCGACACGATGGCGGCGTTCCAGGAACGCCAGCGGCGCGCGATGGAGCCCTGAAAGCACGGAGGCAAAACTGCACCGGCACGCCGGCGTCAACCGGTTGCAGACTGGCATCGTTGGTGGGGCCGGTGCGGCAAGCACGCATCGGATTGAGTAATCCTGACACGAGGGGAGTCCATGATTAGCAAACTTCTGATCGCAGCCTGTCTCGTCCTGCCAGTCGCAGCAATGGCCGCAGACGAGAAAAAACCGACGCCACAGCAGCAGAAAATGGGGGCGTGCAACAAGGAAGCCGGCGAAAAGAAATTGGCCGGTGACGAGCGCAAGAAGTTCATGTCCACGTGCCTGAAGGCGGACCACGCGGCCGCGGCGGGAGAAAAGAAGATGACCGCCCAGCAGCAAAAGATGTCGACCTGCAGCAAGGAGGCCGGTGAGAAGAAACTGGCGGGCGATGACCGCAAGAAATTCATGTCCACGTGCCTGAAGGGCTAGGCACTGCGAAGATAGGCAGGACCGCACGTTCGCGCCGTCGCGATCGATCGTGCGTAAAAGGGCACAGCCGCTGCTGTGCCCTTTTGTTTTGAGAGCCATACGACGTGCCACAATCACGAAGCGACCTGCGGTCGCTCGATTTCGGAATCCCGGCAGGAAAATCGCCTCCATCATCGGTGTGAACGGCAGCGGTTCGGCAACGTGCGCAAATGAGGGTGGTTCTGGTTACCGGCATGTCCGGGTCCGGCAAGTCGGTTGCGATTCGGCTGCTCGAGGACATCGGCTACTACTGCGTCGACAACCTGCCCGGGCGTTTCCTGTCCGACGTCTGCGCCTTCCTCACTGCGGCCGGCCACAACGATCTCGCGGTTTCCATCGACGCGCGTTCAGAGGCAACCCTCGGCGATCTACCGGACATCATCGGCGGACTGCGACGCACGGGTTACGACGTGCGTATTCTTTTTCTCACCGCGTCGACCAATGCGCTGGTGCCGCGCTACTCGGAGACGCGGCGGCGCCATCCACTGTCGCAGCGGCTGGTCGCGAGCGGCGCTATCGATCACGAGCCCACGTTGATCGAATGCATCGAAGCCGAACGCGAGCTGCTGGCACCATTGGATGCGCTTGGCCACACCATCGATACCGGCGACCTGCATCCCAACACGCTGCGCCAGTGGGTACGCGAGTTTGTCGACTCGCCGCCGAGCAATCTCACCCTCGCGTTCGAATCGTTCGCGTTCAAGCACGGCATTCCGGTCGCGGCCGACCTAGTTTTCGACGTGCGCAATCTGCCCAATCCGCACTATGACCCGTTGTTGCGGCCGCTTACCGGCCTCGATGCGCCGGTGGCTACAGCGCTCGCCGCAGCGCCCATCGTTGGTCAGATGATCGATGACATCGCGGCCTTCATCGACAAATGGCTGCCCAGTTATGTGTCGGACGGCCGCCATTACGTGACCGTGGCGATCGGATGTACCGGCGGCCGGCATCGCTCGCCCTACGTGGTCGAGCAGTTGGCGCGGCGTTTTGCGGCGCGCGAGCACGTCCTGGCGCGCCACCGGGGAATCGCTCGGCCGTGAGCCAGGTCGCGCTGTTTCCGCTCAACACCGTGCTATTTCCTGACGGCGTACTGCCGTTGCGCATCTTCGAGGCGCGATACATGGACATGGTGCGCGATTGCATGCGGCGCGAGGAACCGTTTGGGGTGTGCCTCATCGTCAGCGGCGGCGAGGTCGGCGCGGCGGCGCGCACTGAAAGCGTGGGTTGCCTTGCGCGCATCGCCGCCTGGGACATGGAGCAGCTCGGCTTGCTGCACATCCGCACCATCGGCGGCCAGCGATTTCGCGTGCTCGACGCACGGGTGCAGCCCGACCAGCTTCAGCTTGCCGAGATCGAATTGCTCGAGCCCGACGAAGACTCGCCGATCGATCCTGAGCATCAGGCGTGCGCTGCGTTGCTGACACGGGTGATCGACGACGTGCGCGCCCAGCACGCCGAGCGGCGCCGCACCGGTCAGGCCGAAGGTGACGTGATGGGCCGGCTACCGTTCGAGGAGCCGTTTCGGCTCGACTCGAGCATATGGGTGGGCAATCGCCTGTGCGAGGTACTGCCGGTGCCGATGAAGGCCAAGCAAAAATTGATGGAACTCGACGACGCCCGCACCCGTCTCGAGATCATCACCCAATACCTGAGGCAGCACGCGGTGCTCAAGTAGGGCGCGCGCGTTCGCGCGCGAGCAACGCACGCACGTCCAACAGCAACGCACGCATCGGCGCTGGAAGTGCGGCGGTGCCGATGTCGTCCAGCAAGATCCAGCGCTGATTCGGCTCGCTGACGCGTAGGTGAGGCGCATCGATGTGTGCCAGATACGGCGTGTACATGAGCGTGAAGTGCGTGAATCCGTGGCGCCGCGCGCTTAGCGCCTGCACCTTTGAAGCCGCCGCTAGCTGAGCCAGCGCGCTGCGCAGCGATTTCGCGCTGGCGAACTGCGGCGGCGCCAACAAGCTGCCCCAGATGCCCGAGGGTGGGCGCTGCTCGAGCAGGATGGCATCGCGCGCCACCGCGAGCAGAAAACAAGCGCGCCGCGTCGGCAGGCTCTTGCGAGTGCGCGGCGTGGGCAGTTCGGCAACGCGGTTGTTCGCCAACGCGTGACAGTCCTGCCGCACCGGACAGGCCGGGCATGTCGGCGCAGCGCGCGTGCACACCGTAGCTCCGAGGTCCATCAGCCCTTGCGTGTAGGCCGGCATCTGCCGCGGCGCCGGCAGCAGGCTGCGCGCGCGTTCCCACATGCGGACTTCGACCGCGCGTGTCGCAGAATCACCCGCTATCCCGCCGTGCCGGGCAAGCACGCGCTTTACGTTGCCGTCCAGAATCGCGACGCGCTCGTCAAAGCAGAAGGCGGCAATCGCGGCTGCAGTCGAGCGGCCGATGCCAGGCAGTTCTGCGATTGCGGCGGCCGTGCGGGGAAAGGCTCCGGCGCAATTTCGCGCGAGCTCTTGCGCGGCCGCGTGCAAGTTGCGCGCGCGGGAGTAGTAGCCCAGCCCGGCCCATGACTGCATTACGTCGTTCAACGATGCTTGGGAGAGCGACGCCAGGTCAGGAAAACGCGCGATAAAACGCAGGTAGTACGGGATCACCGTCTGCACCTGCGTTTGCTGCAACATGATTTCGGACAGCCAGACGCGATACGGGTCGCGTCCTTGCCAGGGCAGATTGGTTCTGCCGTGCTTCCGCTGCCACGCGATCACGCGGGCGGCGAACGACTGCATGATCTCAGATCTCGACGCGCAAATAAGCGGGCAATTCGGGCTCGACCGCATGGCGCGGGCTGCCGTTGCTGTCCCGCGCCGCCGAGCCGCGCGCCTGAGCGGCGATCTTCTTCAGCTCATCGAGACGCTGTTGTGCGTCTTCGAGCGCTTCTTCGAGTTCGCCGATGCGGGCATCGAGCGATTCCTGCGCGTCGCGGATGCGCGCCACGGATTCGGCGCGCTTTTTCAGTTGCGCACGCTGCTCGCGCACCTGCACTTCGATCGGCGGCAAAAGCGACCGCACCCAAGCTTCGGTATCGCGTTCGGCGGCGGCGAAAACTTCGCGCGACTTGGAAACCACCGTATCGAAGAAACGCTCGATCAAGGCCCATTTGTCGCGTGTCAGCAGGGCCAGTGCGCCAAAATGGTTCTTGTAGGCGGCCTCGGCGCGCTCGAGTTCGGCAAGGTAGGTGTCGAGCGCAAACGGCATCGGTGGCGACAGGCTCCAGCCAAGGTCCTCGGCGAAGCGCCGCTGCACGCCCAGCACCATCTGCTCGATTTCGAGCAGCTTAGCGTTCGATTGGCGCAGCAGATCGCGGACCTGGCCGAAGTACTCCTTGACGGCGCTGAAGAACTGCGGCGTCAGCCGCACTTTGCGCATGCGTTCGCGCGCCTCGAGCACCCGCGCGCGCAGCGAGTCCAGGCGCAGCGGCGAGTAAGCCTCGTTCGCCAGGCGTGCCAGCACCACCCGTGCCGCGACGATCTTGCGCACGTTGTCTTCGAAATCGCGCTGTTCGGTCTGGGCACGGATCAGCATGCGTTCGATCGAACTCTGGTTCTTGCCCTGCAGCGCACGCAGTTCATACAACTGTTCGATCAGGCCGCGCTCGCGCGTGGCGAGTGCCTGCCGCACCTCGCTCGTGATGCGATCGATCACGCCGAGCGTCTGCTCGCGCACGATGCGCTGCTTCGCCGGCACCAGCAGGTCAACCAGCGCCGACTCGAGCGACGGCAGGCGGCTCAGGCGCAGCAGCCGCTCGTCGTCCGTGACCTTGGCGACGAGGCCCTTCTGGGCCGAAACGGGAAATACGCGCGACGGATCGAGTCCGAGCGTGCCGCTCACGCTGCGCACCTGCTTTTCAACCTCGGCCTCGATCTCAGCTTCGCTCTTGAGCGAGTCCCACAGGCCGTCGATCTTGTTGAGCACCGCGATGTGATTGCTGGCGTTGCCCGAGTCGCCCACGATGTGGCGCCAGACGTCGAGATCGCTCTTGGTGACGCCGGTGTCGGCCGCAAGCACGAACAGCACCGCATGGCTTGACGGCACGAGCGACAACGTCAATTCGGGCTCGGTACCGATCGCATTCAGTCCCGGCGTATCGAGGATGACGAGGCCCTGCTTCAGGAGCGGATGGGGAAAGTTGATGACCGCGTGGCGCCAGCGCGAAATCTCGATCATTCCCTGCTTGTCGACCGCGATCACCTGGTCCTTGTCTTCGGGGTCGTACAGGCCGTACATGCGCGCTTCGTCGGACGAAACACGCACGGTCTCGGCAACCAGCTTGAAGGCCTGCAACATGCCGTCGGGCGAATCCGTATCGACCGGAAACACGCGCCACTCCGCGGTAGCCTTCTTGAAGTCCGCCGTGGTTCCGAAACGCGCCCGCGTCTCGATCGGCAGCGCGCGGATGCACGGGGGCAGGGATTCGTCGTACATCAGTTCGGTCGGACACATCGTCGTCCGGCCGGCCGAGGACGGCAGGATGCGCCGTCCATAGTCGGCAAAGAATATCGCGTTGATCAGCTCTGATTTTCCGCGCGAGAACTCGGCGACGAACGCGATGACAAGCTTGTCCTCGCTCAGACGGTCGAGCGAGACATCGAGGCGGCGGGCGGCGTCGCCTTCCAGAAGCTGCGTCTGTTCCAGCCAGCGGCGAAGCTGGACGACTGAGTTCGCCAGCGCGTCGCGCCAGGCGCTGTATTCCTGGAAGCTGCTTGCGAGTTGGGCCATCGAGGCGTGGTCCAGCGGGAGCAAATTCAATCTATCACAGCAACTGCAACGCTAGTCCTCGCACTAACAGATGATTGGCTCCGTAACCGGGGCCTTTTTGCCTCTTATCGACGCTGGCAGTGAGGGCAGAAGAAGGTCGCGCGCTGCCCTTGCAGCAGGCGCCGGATCGGTGTGCCGCAGACCTTGCAGGCAAGCCCGGCGCGGTCGTAGACCTGCGCGCCAACCGCCGTGAAGTAGCCGGGGCTTCCGTCGGCGCCGATGAAGTTGCGCAGGGTACTACCGCCTGCTTCGATGGCTTCGGCAAGCACGGCGCGCACCGCGGGCACGAGCCGCTCGCAGCGGGCGAGCCCAAGTCGGGACGCCGCCATCATCGGGTGGATCTGAGCGCGAAACAGGCATTCCGAGGCGTAAATGTTGCCAACCCCGACAACCACCGCGCCGCTGAGAAGCACCTGTTTGATCGCCGTGCGCCGCCCCCGCGTCGCGGCGTGCAAATACGCAGCGTCAAACCGCGGATCGAACGGCTCCAGACCAAGGTGCGCCAGCAGCGGATGTCGAGCGAGATCCCCACGTCTGCTCGGATGCCAGAGCAGGGCGCCAAAGCGACGCGGGTCGGTAAGGCGTGCGATCCGGCGCGCTCCGGTCGCGGCGGCAAACTCGATATCGGCGTGATCGTGCGCACCCGGGCGAGGCGCACCTTCAAGATGCAGGCGCCAGGACCCGGACATCCCCAAGTGCGAAATGAGGGTGCCGTGATCGAAGCGCCACAGCAAGTACTTCGCGCGCCGGTCGAGCGCCAGCAGCGGCCGCCCTGCCAGCGTCTGGCCAAGCCGCGCCGGCACCGGCCAGCGCAACCGGCGATCGCGGACGCGCACGGCCTGCACGGTAAATCCCTCGAGATACGGTGCAAGTGCCCGGCGAGTTACTTCGACTTCCGGCAATTCAGGCATGGCACAAGGCGACTAGACTTGACCCAGGATCCGATTCTGCCGCGGTCGACGCGGATACTGCGATGTTGCGATCGATTGCCCTCCCCCGCCGCCTTCTATTTGTGATCGCGGCCGCCGGCGCGCTGAGTGCAGGTTGCTCGAGCGTACCAACGAGCCAGACACCCGACGGTGCCCCGAGCGCCGCACCCGTCGCCAAGGAAAGAGGCTCGACTCGCGTGCCGCCATCGCGGCCGCCGAAGTCCACCGGGCCGATGTCTGGCGATTCGAGTGAAAAAGCGCCTGACTATGACCTGAGCGGCCCCCTGCTGTTCCAGCTGATGTCGGCCGAAGTCGCGGTCCAGCGTGGCGAACTGGGCGCTGCCTACGCGACCTTCCTTTCGCTCGCCAAGCAGACCGGCGACGCGCGCATCGCGCAACGTGCGACCGAAGTCGCAATCAGCGGCAGGGCGATGGTGCAGGCGCTCGAAGGTGCGACGCTGTGGCACGACCTGGCGCC
>Ga0137394_10001755_pt1 | contig 15924 bp, 16 predicted proteins | sample czobulk116metaG_FD_108278 | JGI IMG/M metagenome (GOLD analysis project Ga0137394, IMG submission 108278) | Vadose zone soil microbial communities from Angelo Coast Range Reserve, California, USA - czobulk1.16 metaG | ecosystem: Environmental > Terrestrial > Soil > Vadose zone | place: USA...
GGCGCCGCCGACTTCACCCGTCGCCGGGTCGTAGCCAAGAATCGAGAATGTCCCGGTGTCCCACAGGGGGTCGCTCGGCCGACCAGCCTCCGCCGACGCCTCGGCAGTCCGCCGTTGCTTGAGCGAAGGCGGAAGACTTCGCGTGAGGCGTTCGGCGGCGCTCGCCTGCGTCGCAGCGACGCTCGGCTGGCGCCCTCGCGCCGCCGGCGCGTCGGCGAGCCTCGGCGTAGCTCGCGCGGATAGTGCGCGAGCGAAGGCGGGAAAGCCTCGCCCTCCGGCGAACAGGACAAGCAGCGCGATCGCCGCCGCGATGAGACGTCTGACTTCGCACTTCGGACTTGCCCCTCTCAGCATGATCCTCCCCATGCATTGACGATCACGTCCACGGTCTTCGCCTTGATCTCGAGCACGACGTAGCGCTCGTGCTCCCACCCGGCAAACTGCGCGAGCCAGAACAGGCGATTATTGAGCCGCATGGCGCCGAACGGGAGCATGTAGCTCGCGCCGTACCGATTGCAGTTGAGCAGATCGACCGCCATCTTCAGCGGCCGCACGCCCGCGCCGTCGCGAACGAACCAGCCGGTGCCGAACGCGATCGCCGTACAATCGGCGACGGCTAGTCCGAGCTGCCTGTACTGCCGGATGGCCTCGACATAGTAGATGCGAGGGCCGTCGCCCACGGCATAGAGAGCTTCAATCAACGGTTCGCGGCCTTCGCGCACGCGCCGGGCCATCGGATGGCCGAACCGACCTTCGACGATGCGCTCGGCGTCGTTGAACGCCTTGAGCAGCTCGGGAAGCAGCGGCCGGACGTCAGCCGACTCCCCTACGACCATCTTGATGGGCTCGATCGGCTGCGCGGGGGACACGGCGAGGCCGTCTTTGGGATACGGTTGTTCGGTGGGGGGCGGCGCTCCACGTTCGGACCGGTAGTTGGTGCGCAATCCAATCTGGCGCTGGCACTGCACGTCGACCCATTCGGGCTGAACGACGCGGAGTGCGAGCGGGCCCGCGATCGTCGTGGCCTCCCACGTCTCGAGCGCCGGCGTCGGTCCCCACCAGCGCGATGGAAGCGCGCGCAGGTCGACCGGTACTGTAAGCGAGAGCGCGGGCACCGGCCACGGACTGCTCCACCGTTTTCCATTGAAAGCTGCAAAAGGAATGATCACGCCGTCGCGCCGGAGGACGCCCACGCCGAACCGATCGCGCGCGGGTGTCGCCGCGCCCAGCGTCGCCAGAACGGCCGCACCGGCCACGAACGCCTGCACGGTGTTCCTCGTCACAGGCGGGGAGTATACTCCCCGCTCCTGCGGAAGGAGGCGCTCATGACCCGAGACGAGCTGCAGGCCGTCGTCGAACGGCACACCGAGACGTGGAATCAACGCGATCCGCAGGCGCTCTCCAACTACCATTCGCCGGAGGGCATCGTCGAAAGCCCGATGTATGGGACGCGCGTCGGGCGAAAAGCGATCGAAGAATCGCAGCGCGCCTTCTTCACGTCGTTCCCCGATGCGACGCTGACAGTCGAAGCGACCCTGATCGATCCACCGTACGTCGCTGTCTTCAGCACCATCAACGCGACGCACGTGAGCGATTTCTTCGGCCTGCCCGGCACCAACCGCCATCTTGAGTTCCGAAGCTCACGGCTCGTCAGGCTCGACGAACAGGGGCTGATCGCGCACGAACGCCGGGTCTATGACTTCACTGGGCTGCTGGTGCAGGTGGGGGTGCTTCGCGCAAAGCCCGCGAAGCCGTAAGAATGGGCCAGGGGCTGGGGGGACTCGAGGCTGGAGACTGAAGAAAAAAAGGCCGGGAACGCGTTCGCCCCGGCCTCTCCTAGTCCGTAGTCGGTAGTACGTAGTCGCTAGTCGATAGTCCGCAGTCCCCTAATCCCTAATCCCTAATCCCTACTCTACGGCTGTTGTGCCGTATTCGCCGGCTTCTGAGCGTCGATGCTGAAGGTCATCCCGGTGTACATCATCTCTTCCCAGGTCTGATCTCCCCACCACACTTCCTTGGACGGATCGGGATTCGATTTGTTGTTCGGCGAGTTGTCGTACCACGCGGTGGCGTGGATCTTCGTGCCTTTCGACAGCCTCAACGGCTGCTTGAAGACGTAGTCGGTCTGCCAGTTGAAGTCGTACTTCGGCACCGCGAGGATCGTCTCCTTGCGGCCGTCCGGGTACGTCGCATCGTAGTTCCAGCGGATGCCGCGCACGTGGGTGTGCGGAATCATGCTCCACAGCGTGATGTCCTGGCCGATGGTCATCTCGGCGTCGACGCGGTGGTCGGGCGCGCCTGCGGGAATGTGCAGGCCGCCGTTGATGAGCGACGCGAAGCGGACTTCCGTCTGCGGCTTCGTCTTCGCGAACTTCACTCCCATGCGCGTCCGGTCGGTCGTCGGCTTGCCGGATGGCGTGTAGTGCGTCTGGAAGATCAGCGTCGCACCGGCCGGCAGCTTCATCGCGCTGCCCTCCTGGTAGACGCGCACAAACTGGCCGGGCGCGAAGCCACCGATCGGGGGACCCATGCGGCGCGGCGCCGGCCGATCGTTCGGGCCCGGCGCCTTACGCTGCTCGGGCGGCAGCGGAGGACCACCGGTCTGGCCGGACGGGATGTTCGTCGTGCCCTCGGCGAAGACGAACACCGGCGCCGGACGCTGCGCCGCGGCACCGGCCGACGGCGCGGAGGGCGCCTGCGGCGGCGTGGCGGGCGGCGGCGTCGCGGCATAGACAATCACGTGGTGCAGGACCTTCGGATCGCCGGCGCGGATCTCGATCGCCTGGATCCACTTGTCCTCGGTAGTGTTGGTTGGAATCGTGAAGTACTGATACGCGACCGTGCCTTCAGCCGGGATCGCGTAATCCTCCTGCATGCTGAACACCGCATCCGGCTGACCGATCAGCCATTCGCTGGCATAGACCGGCGGCGCCGCGAGATCCGCGGGGTCGCCCTCCGGCGCGCCTGCGTTGGCCCACGTGACGATCGTGTTCCTCTCGGTCTCGGAGAGCCGGCGATCGTTCAGGAATTCGCCGTGCGCCGGGTCGGCGTGCCACGGCGGCATCGCGCCTTTCGCTACCTGCGTCGCAATCGATTTGGCCCAGGGACGCGCGTCCTTGAACGTGAGCAGCGACATCGGGGCGATCTCGCCCGGCCGGTGGCAGTTCGTGCAGTTCTTGAAAAAGATGGGCGCGACGTCCTTGGCGAACGTCGGTCCGGCAGCCGGCCGGGCCATCTGTGCTGGCGATGGGGCCTGGGCGCCGACATGCACCGAGGCGACGCCAGCCAGCGCACAGAGCGCGGCCGCGGCAACGGTCGTTCGAGTCATCATTCCAGGTAGCTCCTCTGCTGACTGACGGTAAGGGGACCGGTAAATGGTACGGACCGCTGCTGTAGAGGTCAAGAACTTTAGCCGTATACGGGGAACAGCTGCAGAGGATACGCGGAACAGCTGCAGAGAGTTCCAATGGGGCTGATGACGCTGCGGTTCAGCGCTTCTTGCGGCCACCGCTCTTGCGCTTTCGGCCACCTTTTTTGCGCGGCACCTTCGCGCCCGCACGGCGCGCTTCGCTGAGGCCGATCGCAATCGCCTGTTTGCGGCTGGTCACCTTCGTGCCCGAGCGCCCGGACCTGAGCGTGCCGTGCTTCCGCTCGTGCATCGCACGCTCCACCTTGCTCTGCGCTTTCTTCCCGTACTTCGCCATGCAGATTCCTCCGGTGTGAACGGCTGCAAGGCGGATGCCCCTGTGTTCGGGGGCTGGGGACTGGGGAATTGGGAACTGGGAACTCGGGACGTGGGGACTGCGGGCTGCAGACTGGATCAGGGATTTGCGACGATATCCACGAACGCATCCACCAGCACGCGGTCGCGCCAACCTTTCGCCGATTCGTCCGCCAGCACGCCGAACGCCTCTTCGACGGGCCGTGCGGCGCGGTACGGCCGGTCGGTCGTGAGCGCGTCGAACACGTCCACGATGCTCACGATCTGAGCGAGCAGCGGCACTTCGCCGTTTCGCAAGCCGTCTGGATAGCCTGTGCCGTCCAGCCGCTCGTGGTGATGCCTGACGATGGGGCGCACCTTGCTCAGGGATCGGAGGCCCGCGCACAACGTATCGCCGACGATCGGATGCTTTCGCATCACGCGCGACTCCTGCGGGTCGAGCATCCCGTCTTTCAGCAGCACGCGATCGGGCACGGCGATCTTGCCGATATCGTGCAGGAAGCCGCCGCGTTCGAGGGCGGAGAGATCGCTCTCGTCGAGGCTGAGTGAACGACCCAGCCTTGTCGCATAGTGCGCGAGACGCTGGCAGTGCCCCCTTGTGCAGGGATCGCGCGCTTCGATCGTCGCGCCGAGGCCGAGGATGACCGACTCTGCCGACTCCAGCTCGTCGGTGAACCGCTTCAGCTTCACGAGGGACTGGATTCGCGCGTGCAGTTCCATCGAGTCGAAAGGCTTGGTCAGAAAGTCGTCGCAGCCGGCCTGAATGCCTTCGAGGCGATCCTGCCGGTCGCCCTGGGCGGTGACGATGACCACGGGGACGAACCGTGTCGGACCGTGCTCCTTGAGCTTGCGGCAGACCTCGAAGCCGTGTCCGCGCGGCGATAGGAGATCGACGAGCACGAGGTCGGGCGGATGCGCCTCGCATACCGTCAGGACTTCGTCGACGCTCGTGACCACCGAGACGTCGTGCCCTTCCTTGGTCAGGAGCCGCTTCAGGAACCGGGCGCTGGTCTCGTCATCGTCGGCCACGAGGATCGAGGCACGCTGAGTCACTCATAATGAGAGTGCAATTCGGGGGCCGCTAGGTCAGCCGTAACATTTTTGGCGAGCGGGCGTGCGGCGTTGGCGCAACCGACTGATGCGAAAGATGTTAATGCCCGTAGCTGGCTCGCCAGCCCACACGCGCCGCCGCGAGCTCGACGGGCGGCAGTGTTCGCTGACCCTCCACGCAGTGAAAAACAAGCACGGGTGTCACCGCGAGCGCGGGCCCGGGCTGGTGCGCCCGCGATCGGCCGCCATGTGACGGTGGTGGCGGCGCGACGCTGACCTGCGGACCTCGGCGGCCTCCCCGCCCTCCTCCGCAGCCGCCTCGTTCACGAAGCTTTCGGCGATCGCCGTCAGCCGCTGATCCGTGTCCTTTTCCTCTTCGAGTGTGTCTTCGAGCATGACCGCGATTTCAGTTTTGTCGAGCAGGTTGGCCCAGGTGCGAATCGTGCCGTAGCTCGCGATCTCGTAGTGCTCGACCTTTTGCGCCGCCGCGATCATCACCGCGTCGCGCGTGCCGTCCTCCGCCGCCTCGCTGATCATGTCGTTGCCTTCGGCGAGCAGGTGCTGCATGCCCTCGCATTTCTTGCCGCGGGCCGGCATCCCCAGCCGCTCGAAAATCTCTTCGAGACGGTCGATGTGCTGCTGCGTCTGCTGCAGATGCTCTTCGAATGCCGCCTTCAACTGCCGGTTGGTCGCTCTTTTCGTGAGCTTCGGCAACGCCTTCGTCAGCTGCTTCTCGGCGTCGTAAATGTCCTTCAGTTCGTCCTTCAGCAGATCCTCGAGCGAATCCAATGTGGGCATGGTTGCCTCCGTGAAGGTGTCGTGGTTGCGGATCGCGTAAACGCGACGATTGAAGCAAGAGTTATGCGCGCGTGAACATGGCTGTCCAGCTGTTGACCGTTTCGCGAATAGTTGTGCTGATGCGGCACACAACGTGCACTCCCGTGTTATGAACGGAACAGGGAGGGAAACTCATGCGTGTAGTGAAAATGCTGTGCTGCGCGGCCGTCGTCACCGTGGCGCTCGCACCCAGCGCGCGCGCCGACGAATGGAACAAGAAAACGATTCTGACCTTCAGCGGCCCCGTCCAGATCCCGGGCGCCACGCTGCCGACAGGCACCTACGTGTTCAAGCTGGCCGACATCGCGGGGAATCGCCACGTGGTGCAGGTCTTCGACAAGGACGAGAGGAAGATCTTCACCACGATGCTCGCCATCCCCAACGAACGTCTCGAGCCGAGCGATAAGCCCGTCATCCTGTTCTCGGAGCGTGCCAGTGGATCGCCGCAGGCCGTGAAGGTGTGGTACTACCCGGGCGACCGGATCGGCAACGAGTTCGTCTATCCCAAGACGCAGGCGATGCGCATCGCGAAGGACACGCATCAGTCCGTGCTCGCGATGAACAACGATTCGACGACGAGTCCGGTGGCCGGCGAGGTCCCGAGCTCCATGAAGGGCGCCGACGTCGGCTACTTCGATGAGAACGGCAAGTGGCAGACCGACAACAAGCGCACGGCCGTCTCCACAGAGCGCACGGCCAGGGCCGCCGCGCCGTCGACCGCGGACAATACGCCGGCGACCAACACCGCCGCGCCGGCGAAGACGAGGGCGAACACTCGGTCGGACCAGGCGACCGGCACGTCCGGCGCGCAAGCGTCTCGCAAGCACCTCCCGCGCACGGCGAGCCGCCTCGCGCTGTTCGAGCTGTTGAGCGGCTTCTCGATCGCCACCGGGCTCGCGCTGCGTCTGCTGCGCAAGCGCACGGCGGTTGCTTAGTAATTCGCAGGCGGGATGGGCTGGAGGGCGGGAGAGACTGGAGAGAAGGGACAGTGAAACAGGTTGGCAGGACAGTATCTGTAGCGGCACTCGCTCTCTACCTGCCTGCCCTACCCGCCCTGCCTGCCCAGGCCGCCTTTCCCGCCCAGCCGGTCCAGGAGCCAAGCTTTCGCAGCGGCTCGAGCGAGCTCGTGGTCCTGCCCGTCGTGGTTACCGACAAGCAAGGGCGCTACATCTCCGACGTGCCGAGCCAGCAGTTCACCATCCTCGACAACGGCCGGCGCGTGCCGATCGAGCTCTTCAGCAACGAAGACACGCCGGTCACCGTCGGTCTCATCCTCGACGCCAGCGGCAGCATGCGCTCGAAGCTCGGCGAGGTCATTGCGGCGGCCGTGGCGTTTGCGAAGTCGAGCAACCCCGAGGACGAGCTCTTCGCCATCCGCTTCAACGACGACGTGCGGGATGGGGTCACCGATCGTCCATTCCTGCCGGCGAGCGATCTGAGTGCGCTCGAATCGGCGGTCAGCGCACTCAGGCCCGAGGGACGCACCGCGCTGTACGACGGTCTGATAGCGGGACTCGATCATCTGGCGCGCGGATCGCGCGCGCGCAAAGTGCTCATCGTGGTCAGTGACGGCGGCGATAACGCCAGCGAGGCGACACTCGACCGCGTGCTGAAGCGCGCCCGGGATTCGAACGCGGCGATCTATACGATCGGCATCTACGACGAGGACGATCTCGATCGCAACCCGCGCGTGCTCAAATCGCTGGCGGAGACGACCGGCGGCGCGCGGTTTCTGCCGCGCTCCCCGGGTGATCTACTCCGGGTTTGCGAGCGGATCGCGCGCGAGATTCGCAGCGGCTACACGATCGGCTACGTCCCGCCGGATCGCGACGGCGCGTACCACCGTGTCCGTGTGCTCGTGGATCCATCGCCGTCGCGGCGGTTGTACGTCCGCACGCGCCCCGGCTATTTCGCCGGACGCCGGACCGTTGAACGATGAGGACACGATCGGTGCTTCGCTGGTTCGAACGAGGACTGCTGATCTTCGGCGTGGCGCTCGGCGCCTGGTGCGCGGCGATGCTCGTCGAAGCGCGCTTTCATGACAGTGTTCCGGTGACGGGACAGCTCACCGTCACCCAGACGGTCGTCCCCGTGCTCCCGGGCGATTCGGGCGATTCGAAGTCTCCCGCACGGGGCTCCCCCGCGCTCGCCGGCGCGCTCCTGGCGCGCCTCACCGCGCCATCCGTGCACATGGAAGCCAACGTCCTCGAAGGCAGCGACGATGGGACGCTCAGTCGAGGGGCGGGCCACATCGAAGACACGCCGTTTCCCGGTCAGCCTGGCAATGTCGGCATCGCGGGGCATCGCGATACCGTGTTTCGACCCTTGCGCAACATCAAGGTCGGCGATCCGCTGGAGCTCGCGACCGCGGAGCACACGTACCGGTATCGCATCAGCAAGACGTTGATCGTCGGGCCCGACGACGTCTACGTGCTGGACGCTACTGATCAGCCGACACTGACGCTCGTGACGTGCTACCCGTTCGAGTTCGTGGGTCACGCGCCCAGACGCTTCATCGTGCAGGCGACCTTGATCCAGGACGAGACAAAAACAAATAGATAGAACCGCGAACACCGAACAGAACGAACGCTGCACCCTGAACTCTGAACTCCGAACCCAGGCGGCTCGGATTTCTTTGGAGAGCCCCGGTACCCTACGGCATGAGACCCAGCATGTTACAGAATGAATCCCTCAGCACCCTGCCGGGTGAGACCCGGAACCCGACAGGGTGAGTTCCCTCGGCGCCGCTGCTACTGCTTCGCAACGACCACGGTGAAAGACCCGCTGTTGTCGTCGAGCGCGTTGTCGTTGACGCCTAGCATGAGACGGCCCGAAGCGGGCATCGGCAGCGGCTGGCTCTGCGTTCCAATCGCGAATGGCCGGCCGTTGCCGACCTTGCCGATCAGCGCGCCAACCGGAACGGTCGAATCCGGATAGCCGCCGCCGACAGGCCCCCCATTGCCGTCCGGCGTCGCCGTCATGCCCGCAGTGCGGCCGTACTGAATCTCGCCGCTCGCCTGAAAGGCGACGCGATCGCCGGCGTTCACGTCGATCCCCGTGTCGGTCCACTGCCGCCGCGCGTCGACGCGAATGGTGCGGCCGTTCAGTCCTCCCGCCGTGCCGACGGTCGCCGCCCCGCTGTAGTTGAACGCCGTGCGGGCGGCCTGCCCGTTCAGGTAAACCCGCGCCACATCGCGAACGGGTAGCTGCTGCGGCTGGCCGCTCGCGTTCTCCCACACCAGCGTGTCGCCGCGGACGATGTTCACGAACTTACCGGGCACCGTGCTGCCATTGCGCAGCACGACGGTCTGACCCGACACCGGCACGTTCCCGAGTTCTGCCGGCGGTGGTGTGCCCCCCGCGAAGTCGATGACCGCGACCTGATCGATGGCGTACGATTGCTCGCGGCCGTTGTCGCCGAGGTTGAGCTGACCGTCGATGAAATTCGCGGCGTTTCCGCCGTGGGCGACGAGCTCCCCGCTCTTCCGCTCGCCATTCGTCAGGATGAAGGTTGCGCGCTCGGCCGCCAACACGTAAACGCCGGCGCACGCGACTACCGCGACGGTTGAAATGAAACGACGCATCATCAGATGCCTCCTCTCGAAGTGTTCTCGAATAGACACACGACGAGGAGCAAGAGCCGGACCAACTTTTTCGGAAGACGCGATCGGCAGTTGAGGTGGATCTACGGATCAGGGCCGTTTGCGCCTTCGCGCAGGGCGAAGGGCGTCAGCCGAGCGAGGGACGCTCGCCTGAAGGGTTCGCGGCACGCGAACGTGAAGAACGCACCAGTGGCCCGGCTTGATCCTGTTGAGCAACAACTAGAAGCGGATGCCGACGCCGAATTGTACGCGCTGTGTGGGCACGCTTTCGAGCTCGGTTTCCGAGTCGGCCGTGTGTCCGGAGACACGCCCGTACCTGTAGCTGACATCGGCGAAGTATCGGGAGCCGAACTCGATATTCGTGCCGAATCCGAACATGCCGAACGGACGCGTGAATTTCCCCGCCAGATCGCCGCCGAGTTGGATGCCCAGCGACTCAGCCGGGACGACGGTGCCGTTGAGGACAAAATCGGTCTCCGTCGTGATGCGACCGACGCCGAACCCAACTAAGACATACGGATGCACTCGGGTGGGAACGAGCGTCGTCGTGAAGCGGTAGCGGACGCCGACGTCGAAGTAGGTCACCTTCTCGAACCCGTTCGCGGTCACGATGTTGTTGGGACTGCTGACGGCGTTGGCTATCCTGACGCCGCGCCCTTCGAAGTCGGTGGTCGCCGCGTTGCCCACTCGGCCGCCCTCGACGAACAGATCGAGGTTCGCGCCCAGCCGCCACCCGAACTCGCCACCTATCGAGGTGTCTGATTTGTGGCCGAGCGTCGGGCCGCCTGTCAATTCCGCGTACATCTGCCCGTCCGACCCGGTCTGCGCGCGCGCTGAGGCAGCCTCGAGGCACAAGCCCACGAGCGAAACTATCGCAATACGTCCGCGCCGCTTCATTAAACGTCCTCCGTGACGGGGGTTGATGAAAATCCAAGTCGCGGAAAGGCTGGGACCTACCGCAAGCCGAGGTGAGGGGCAGAGTATACCATCTCCGTGGTATTCTGGACACGCTTCATGATCGTAGCCCTATGAGCGAACACGCTGAATCGTCCGATTTGACATTCGAGATGCCGCCACCTGGCGAGTGCCTGACGGCGGTTTCCCCCTTGGGGCCCGCGGTCGCGGCTCCCGAAACGGCCGCCTCCGGCGCGGACGCGCCGGCGCATGCCCCGGAGCAGACGGCCGAGCCGGGGTCCGCGTGGAAGCGGATGGGCCACGAGATCGTCGCGGGGCTCCAGACGCTGCTGTCGGCGGCGGTCTACGCGACGCTGATTGTTACGTTCGGTGTCCAGGTGGCGCGCGTCGACGGCCTCAGCATGGCGCCCACGCTCGAGGATCACGATCGGCTCATCGTGAACAAACTCGTGTACGAGCTCGGCGATCCGCGGCCCGGCGACATCGTCATGCTCTACTACCCGCTGAACCCCGAGAAGATGTTCGTGAAGCGGGTGATAGCGCGGGAGGGCGACACGGTCCGGATTGTCGACGGTCGCGTCTACGTCAACGACATTCCACTCCATGACGACTACGTGCCCGTCGAGTTCAGAAGCCACGACGACTGGGGTCCACAGGTGATCCAGCAGGGCTACTACTTCGTGATGGGTGACCACCGCAACAACAGCTCGGACAGCCGCCACTGGGGACCGGTGCCGAAAAAGTACATTGTCGGCAAGGTGAAGGTGCGCTGGTGGCCGCTTCAGGATGCTCGAATCTTCTGACGCTCGCGACTCAGAAGTCTGAAGTCAGACGCGTCAGACTTCAGACTTCGAACTCAGGATCTGTTGGTGTTCTTCCCGCAGTTTGTACTTCTGAATCTTTCCTGACGCCGTCATCGGAAACCCCGAAACGAACCGGACGTAGCACGGCACCTTGAACTTCGCGAGGGCGCTCGCACACCAGGCGATCAGCTCCGCCGGGTCGGGCGCCTCGCACGTCGCATCCTCGCAGGTTGCACCTTCCCACTTCGCGCCTTCGTTCGCAGCACGATCGTACGTAGAGTCCGGCTTCAGCCGTACCGCGGCCGCGACGGCTTCCCCGAAAAACGCATCGGACACGGCGTACACGTAAGCGTCGGCGACCGCCGGGTGCTCGCGCAGGCGATCTTCGATCTCCTTCGGCGCGATGTTCTCGCCGCCGCGGATGATCAGATCCTTGATGCGCCCGGTGATCCGGAAATACCCGTCGGTATCCATGCTGGCTTCGTCCCCGGTGTGGAGCCAGCAATCGGCATCGAGCACCGCGCGCGTGGCGTCGGGGTTGTTGTAGTACCCCTTCATGATGTTGTAGCCGCGGCAACAGAGCTCGCCGCGTTCGCCGGGTGCGCGCTCGGCTCCTGTCACCGGATCGACAATCTTCACCTCCAGCTCGGGCAGCGCGGGACCCACCGTCTGCGATCGCTGAGCGACCGACGCCGTGCGCGGCGTCATGGTGATGCACGGCGACGCCTCGGTCAGGCCGTAGGCGATGGTGATCTCCTCCAGATGCATCTCCGCCATCACGCGGCGCATCAGCGCTTCCGGACAGAGGGCGCCGGCCATCACGCCGGTGCGCAGCGAGGTCAGGTCGTAGCGCCGGAAATCCGGGTGCTCGAGCTCCGCGATGAACATCGTCGGCACGCCGTAGAGCGCGGTGCAGCGTTCGCGATCCACCGTCTCCAGCACGCGCCCGGGATCGAACGCTTCGATCGCGCAGATGCACGCGCCGTGCGTGAAGGGGCCGAGGACGCCCATCACGCAGCCGAAGCAATGAAACAACGGCACGCACAGGCACAGACGGTCCGCCGGCGTGTATCCGAGCGTCTCCGCCAGCGCGTGCGCGTTGTTGAGGATGTTGCGGCTGGACAGCATGACGCCCTTGGGAAAACCGGTCGTGCCCGACGTGTACTGCATGTTGATGACGTCGTCCACGCCGATACCGGTCGCGCGCGCGTCGAGCTCCGGTTCCGGGACGCTGGCGGCGCGCGCGCCGAGCTCGGCGTACGGCGTGAACCCTGCTGGCGCCTGCTCCCCGATGAAGATGAGACGCCGGAGCGTCGGGATCGCGCCGGACGCCGCGGCCGTCGGCCGGCTCAGGCCGTCCCGCACCCGTCGAGGGACGTCGATCGCGGCCAGTTCGTCGATGTAATCGACCTGCCGAAAACCGCGGATGGTGATGAGCGTGGCGGCTTCGCTCTGGCGGAGCAGGTAGTCGATGTCGCGCGCGCGCAGCGATGTATTGGCCGTGACGAGAACCGCGCCGATCTTGGCGAGCGCGAATTGCAGGACCACCCACTCGGGCACGTTGGTCGCCCACAGGACCACGCGTTCGCCGGGCCCGACGCCGATCGCCATCAGCCCGCGCGCGATCGTGCGCGCTTCACGTTCGAGCGTCTCGAAGGTATAGCGCGGTCCGCCGGCGTAGACCAGCGCCTCACGGTCGGGCAGGGCGCGCGCGAGACGCGTCAGGAGATCGCCGATGGCGATATCACGGAAGGACGGGTGGGCACCGGCCATGGCGGCGGATTGTGCCACAGATCGGTGCGGCATCGCGGGGTGGCCCGATTACAAAATTGCCGGATCCTACCGGCCTGCCATCTCACCGTATACTGATCCGCTGTGACCGACTCTTGCACCGTGCTCATAGCGGCGATTGATCTCCTGCCCGGGCTCAGGGAGCGCGCCGGAACGGCCAACGGCGAGGTACTGGCATTTTCCGACGCCGAGGCGCTCCGCGCGCTCGAGGCGATCACGAAGCGCAAGCCCAGGGTCGTGGCGCTGGAGCGGCTGTTTGCCGTGACGCCGCGCGGCGCGGCGCTGATCAGCCGCATCAAGGCGGACCCGTCGCTGCGCGAATCGGAAATCCGCGTCCTCGAGCACAACAGCGACTACTCGCGCGTCATCCCGCGCGCGGCGGTGCCAGCGCCGCCCGCGCTCGATCAGCGCGGCACTCGCCGCGCGGCGCGGGTCAAGATTGCACCGAAGGTGATGATGACGATCGAAGGCAAATCGGCCACGCTGATCGATCTGTCGGCGGTCGGCGCGCAGGTCGTGTCGCCGAGCGGGTTGAAGCCGAACCAGCAGGTCAGCCTCGTGCTGATGGACAATGTGGGCAACCTGAAGTTCACCGCGATCGTCGTCTGGACATCGTTCGAGATCCCGCCGGACGGCGGCGCGCGGTATCGCGCCGGCCTCAACTTCGCCGACGCCGACGGGGACGCCGTCGACGCCTTCGGCCAGCGGCACAAAGCCTAGGGATTCGGGATTTGGGATTCGGGATTCGGGATTCGGGATTTGGATTAGGGATTTGGATTAGGGATTCGGGACTTGGAATTACTCGCACAGGTCGTCGACGCGCTTGAACGCGGCACGCTGAGAGTCGTCGACCTGACGCAACCACTCGGGCCGGCGACGCCGGTGATCGGCCTGCCGCCGATCTTCGCCCCATCGCCCGGCGTGACGATCGACGTGATCTCGCGATACGACGACAAGGGGCCGGCGTGGTACTGGAACACGCTGCGGTTCGGCGAGCATACCGGGACGCACTTCGACGCGCCGGTGCACTGGGTGACGGGCAAGGATCTGCCGGACAATGCCTGCGACACCATTCCGGCGCGCAGCTTCATCGGCCCCGCGTGCGTCATCGATGTCCAGAGGGACGCCGCGGCCAATCCTGATTTTCTGCTGACCGTCGAGCGGATCGAGGACTGGGAGCGCACGCACGGACGGATTCCTCGCGGCGCGTGGGTGCTCCTCCTGACTGGATGGAGCCGGAGAACCGACGCGCCCGCCTTCCTCAACGTCGCGGCCGACGGACCGCACAGCCCGGGCTTCGACGCGCGCGCGTCGCGCCTGCTGGCGCACGATCGCGACGTGCTCGGCGTCGGCGTCGAGACAATTGGCACCGACGCGGGCCAGGCCGGCACGTTCGATCCGCCCTTTCCGAACCACACGATCATGCACGGTGCCGGCAAGTTCGGGCTGGCGAGCCTCTGCCATCTCGATCAACTGCCGCCGACCGGCGCCATCGTCATCGCGGCGCCGTTGAAGATTGTCGAGGGAAGCGGAAGCCCGCTGAGGGTGCTGGCGATCGCACCCGCGTAGTGCGGATTGCGGATGCGGTTGCGGCAATCCGGGACGCGGAGAAGTCCCCAATCAAATCCGCAATCCGAAATCCGCCATCTGCAATACGTCGTCTCTGACGATCGTGTCGTGGCGCTCGGAGCCGGTGGAGACGATCGCGGCGCGCACGCCGGACACAGTTTCCAGCCGCGCGATGTAATTGCGCGCGGCCTCCGGCAGCCGATCGAAGGTCCGCACGCCGGCGGTCGGCGCCGCCCAGCCGGGCATCGACTCGTACACCGGCTCGCAGGCCGCGAGTTGTCCCACGTCGGAGGGAAACTCGGTGAGGGTGCGGCCGCCGCAGCGGTACGCCGTGCAGATGTCGATGCGCTCGAGGCCGTCGAGCACGTCGAGCTTCGTGAGCGCGAGGCCGTCGAGACCGTTGATGCGCGACGCGTAGCGCACGGCGACCGCATCGTACCAGCCGCAGCGACGCGGCCGGCCCGTGACCGCGCCGTACTCGTTGCCGCTCTCGCGCAGGCGGTCGCCCATCTCGCCCGAGAGCTCCGTCGGCAGCGGGCCTTCGCCGACGCGCGTCGTGTAGGCCTTGACGACCCCGAGCACGCGGCCGATCGCGCGCGGCGGGATCCCGAGGCCGGTGCACACGCCGCCGACCGACGCGTTCGAGGAGGTGACGTAGGGGTACGTGCCGTGATCGATGTCGAGCAGCGTCCCCTGCGCCCCTTCGAAGAGGATCGACTGGCCGGCCCGCATCGCCTCGGTGAGCATCAGTGACACGTCGCGGATCATCAGCCGCATGCGCCCGGCGTGCCGGAGCAGTTGCTCGAGGACCGGCTTCCAGTCCATCGTGTTGTCCTGCACGAGGCGGTTGCGCGCGGTGACATTGTCGCGGATGTTCTGCTCCAGCCCCTTCGGATCGTTCAGGTCGCCGACGCGAACGCCGCGGCGCGCGATCTTGTCCTCGTAGGCCGGACCGATGCCGCGCGACGTCGTGCCGATCTTCCGCTCGCCCCGGCGCGCCTCGGATAGGAGATCGAGGTCGCGATGGTACGGCAGGATCAGATGGGCCTTGTCGCTGATCACGATCCGCTGCCCGACGTCGATGCCGTTTTTCGTGAGCTCGTCGATTTCGGCGAACAGCGCGGCCGGATCGATCACGACCCCGTTGCCGATCACGCACGTCACCCCGGCGTGCAGGATTCCGGACGGGATCAGGCGGAGGATGAACTTCGTGCCGTTCACGTACACCGTGTGACCGGCGTTGTGTCCGCCCTGATATCTCGCCACAATCGAAAAGTGCGGCGTCAGAAGATCGACGATCTTCCCTTTGCCTTCATCGCCCCACTGCGCGCCGAGCACAACGAGATTCATAAGCGGGTTAAGATTCTACTCGACACGACCGCCGATTACCGACTACCGACTACTCGACTACTCGACTACTCGACTGCCGACTACTGACTACTACTCTAGTGACTAGACCGATGACGCCATGATCTACTTGGACGGCTCCTCTCTCACCCTGGAACAGCTGCTCGCGATCGCCGATCGCCGCGAGCCGGTCGCGCTGGCCGACGCCGCCCGCGACGGCGTGCGCGCGTCGCGCGCCGTCGTCGATCGGCGCGCGCAAGACGAAGAGCCGGCGTACGGGATCAACACC
>Ga0137394_10001757_pt1 | contig 15918 bp, 9 predicted proteins | sample czobulk116metaG_FD_108278 | JGI IMG/M metagenome (GOLD analysis project Ga0137394, IMG submission 108278) | Vadose zone soil microbial communities from Angelo Coast Range Reserve, California, USA - czobulk1.16 metaG | ecosystem: Environmental > Terrestrial > Soil > Vadose zone | place: USA...
ATACCCCGGAGCGGGAAACGCTCACGGATCCGCGCAGGTCTTCAAAGTGATCCTTGTTGGGGTCGGATGGGCGGAGGCGCATCAACTGTGTAATCTTGCAACGGCGGCTGCCGCGGCGCTCCGCGCGGGAAATCGGCTGCTTTGGGATGCTTCCTGTTGGGTGATTTTTCGTCATCAGATCGTGCCGGGTCGCCATGGGGAAACCGTCTTTCCGGAAAAATACCGAGTCCGATGACAGTGTACGCCCCAGGCAACAACCAAAACTATAGAGGGAACGTACCTGGAAGGAAGTAGGCCGCTCCAGGAAAATGGTAGTACGGAAGTACCAGAAAAGGAAGAGAGTGGGGTGTGGAAAACGCAGCGGTAAAGTCCGATTGACAACAAGAAGTGGGCAAAATAATCCCGATTTGAGGCCGAAAAACGGGTCTGGTACCGATATGAGACCAGCGCGAGTGACCCATCACCGCGACGGGGACCACGAGTCGGTATTTTTGCTGGCAGTTTGTGGGCAAGGACGAAAACGGCGAAAAACCATCTCGATCGCATGAAGCAGGATAGAGCGAACCTATCGAGAGCGAGTGTGTTCGGCAAGCAATCCAGCTTAGGAATTTCTCAGGAGTTTCTTAGCCTCTCAGGTGAACGGTTTGGTCTGCTGTCCGCAGCAGCGGCGCCTCGTGCCCGCGTGCCGATACGGTTTCCTCGGACTGCACCTCGCCATCGCGGACCAGCAGCGCACAATCAAAATTGTTCACCGTGGGGCAAACGTGCCGAGGAAGGAGATGAAGCGCTTCTCCCACCTGCGGACCAGCGGCTCCTCCTTGAAGCGCCATGGGCAGATGCTCTTCACTCGGAGAGAGCGGCGTCAGTTCGGAATGCCCAATGACGACGCACGTGGGAACACCGGCGTCGGCTGATACTGCCTTGTGTCCTGCATCGCAGGTGACAATCCCTGCGCGCGGCCGGCTAACTACCCGCGTCAAAACCAGCACCGCCGGCAGGTAGCCATACCGCTTGGGAAGCTGGGCCAGAGTTGTGGCATCGCAATAAACAACAGTTCCGGGCGAGACGCGGTGGATGAATCCCAAATTGCGAAAGCCTTTGTAGGATAGTGAGCACGGGAACGTCGGCGTTCCCGCGGTGATCACTTCCGGCACGGTCATTCCACCGCGCTCGATATCGCTCACGACTTGCAGCAAACGATCATAGCCGGCATGCGCCGCAGCGGTCCGCTGGGGCTCATCCAGACTGCCGTATTGGCCGTCATAGTAATGCAGGCCGCGGAACTCCAGTCCCAGGCCAACTATCGCTTTCCCCAAATCCGTAATTTTGCCACTTTGGCTTTGCTCGATGCCGGTGCGATCCATGCCAGGATTGATATCGAGAAAAACTCCCACACGGCTGCGGCGCCATTGTCCTACTTGTTCTTCGTTCTCAGCCAGGACGGAAATGCGCACCTCCGGGAACTGCTCGGCTATTTCCCGCACACGGCGCACATTCGCCCCTACGGCAGGATAGGCGAAGAGCACGTCTCCCGCGCCGCTGCGGCAAGCCACCAGCAGTTCCAAAGTCGTCGCGCATTTGAAGTTGCGAACGCCGCGCTCGAGGAGCATACGAAGGGTGTAGCCCAGCTTCGCGGTTTTGATGTGCACTCGCCAGCGATCCGCATTGCCGTCGAGCAACTCCAGGGTCCGCTGGATGTTTGAAGAGACGATTTCGGGATACAACACCAAGGCGGGCGTAAGCACATCCTCGACAGCCGCAACGCGGTAGCGTTGATCCCAGGGAAATTCACTCAGCATGAATTTTTGCGTAGCCATTGCGGTTTTGATGATAGCGCGCAAATACGGTCCAGTGCCACGGCATAAACAAATTCGATCGCAATGCGGATTGACCGTCTCCATCGCTGATAGTAGTCTCTGTCAACCTTCGTGTCTGTGACGAGCCCCAATCTGGCCGGCCATCCTGATCGATCGGACCTTATTCGAGGTCTGGGATTGTGGGCTGCGGCTGCGATCGTGATCGGCGACACGATCGGCACGGGCATTTTTCTCGTGGCCAGCGACATGGCCCGCGCCGTCGGCTCGGCCACGCTGGTTTTTGCGGCATGGATTCTCGGCGGTTTCATTGTGCTGTGCGGCGCGTTCTGCTACGCCGAATTGGGCGCGGCATTTCCCAAAGCGGGCGGCCCGTACGTCTACCTAAGCCGCGGTCTCGGTCCTCTCTGGGGATTTCTTTTCGGCTGGATGAGTTCGTTTCTCGATAGGCCGGTGGCAATGGCTACGCTGGCGGCCGGATTTCTACGTTTCCTGGGATTCCTGTTCCCGGTTGTGTCCACCCCCTTGTTCACAAGCCATATTTGGGGATACGACTTCACTTTCACCGTGGCCCAACCGCTCGCAGCGCTGGTCGTGGTGGCAGTTACGGCGCTCAATCACTTTAGCGTGCGCACAGGAGGCGGCATTCAAGTGCTGCTGACATGCCTGAAGATGGGCACGATCGCGGTGATTGTCATCGCCGGCGTGATTTTCGGAAAGCCCCATGCGATCCAAGTCGCGCCCCAAGTCGGCCACCTGCCTATGGGAACAATCAGCGGCCTGCTGACGGCGCTGGTCCCTGCCATGTGGGCCTACAACGGCTTCAACGATCTCGGTGACTTGGGCGAGGAAATTGTCCACCCTCAAAAGAACATCCCTCGCGCCATTATTCTGGGACTGCTCACCGTGGGGGGACTGTACCTGCTGGCGAACGTGGTCTACTTTCGAACTTTGCCATTCGCCGAGTTGGCCCAATCTCAGCACGTCGCGTCGGATGTGGTGCAGTCGTTCGCCGGTTCTCGCGGAGCGGCTTGGTTGACGGTAGCCATGGCTATCTCCGCGCTCGGTGCGCTCCACGTTGTTGTCCTAACCGGCGCCCGCATTCCTTACGCCATGGCTCGTGACGGTGTCTTTTTCAAATTCGCCAAACACGTTCACCCTTCCTTTCGCACCCCTAGCGGCTCGCTGATCTTCCTCGGCTCCGTGGCGGCGTTACTCGCACTCAGCGGGACTTACGAAGAACTGTATTCACTTTTCGTCTTTGCCGGATGGATCTTCTTCGCGTTGAATGCGATTGCTCTTTTTCGTTTGCGTAAGAACGAGCCAAAGATGCTCCGGCCGTACCGCGCATGGGGACATCCCTGGACGACGCTCATCTTCTTGGCTGCCGCCGTGGCTCTGACTGTCAATTTGTGGATGGTCCGGCCAGTGCGTTCTTCAATGGGCCTTGCAGTAATATTGGCAGGCGTTCCGTTCTTCTACCACTGGCGGAAGATGACTTCGTAGCTCGGTTTGTGCGATTCTTCTTCGCTACAGGAGTCCGAGGACTGAGGACGATGCTGAAAAAGTTCAAGGATTTGACGGAAAAAGAGATTCTGGCGATCGCCATTGCCGCAGAGGAAGAAGACGGCCGGATTTACGGCGAGTTTGCAGACGCTCTGCACGACGAGTATCCGTCAACGGCGCAAATGTTCGAAGCGATGCGCGAAGAAGAGGTAGGACACCGCGACCGCTTGTTTGCCATGTTCCGCCACCGCTTCGGCGACCACATTCCGCTCATCCGCCGCGAAAACGTGAAGGGATTTCTGACCAGGAAACCGGTGTGGCTGGTCCGCCCACTGGGCGTAAAGGTCGCCCGCAAGCAAGCTGAATTGATGGAGCTGGAGGCGAGCCGGTTTTATGCGCGAGCGGCGAGCCGGACGACAGACGTCTCCACACGGGAATTGCTGAACAAACTGGCCGACGAAGAGAGAAAACACGAACAGACTGCCGGCGAGCTGGAAGAAAAACATCTTAACGCCAGCGCCAAAGCCAAGGAAGATGAATCGCACCGCAAACTGTTTCTGCTGCAGGTGGTTCAGCCCGGCCTCGCGGGCTTGATGGATGGCTCGGTTTCGACGCTGGCGCCCATTTTTGCCGCGGCTTTCGCGTCGCATAAAAGCTGGGAAGCATTTCTGGTAGGACTGGCAGCCTCCATAGGCGCTGGGATTTCGATGGCTTTTTCGGAAGGCCTTTCCGACGACGGATCGCTGACGGGGCGCGGCTCGCCCTGGCTGCGTGGAGCGGTCACCGGCTTGATGACCACCGCGGGCGGCATCGGTCACACGCTTCCGTTCCTGATCAGCAGTTTTCATGTCGCGATGCTGGTGGCGGTCATCGTCGTGGCGGTCGAGCTGGGGGTAATCAGTTACATCCGGCACCGCTATATGGACACGCCGTTCTTGCAGGCGTCATTTCAGGTGATTGTGGGCGGCGTTTTAGTCTTCCTGACGGGCTGGTTAATCGGCAGTTCCTAGAAGAGCGGCGTTCAAGCCTAAGCTTTCCGCTATGAGTGATGGCGCGACGGATTAATCCGTCTGCGTTGCGGGAACCGGTGCGGGGGCGTGTGAGAAGGTGCGGCGCAGCCAGGATTGCAAACGGTCCATGTAGATGTACACGACGGGCGTCGTGAACAGCGTCAGCATCTGGCTGAGAATCAGCCCGCCAACAATGGTGATGCCCAGCGGGCGTCGCAGTTCCGAGCCAACACCTGCGCCGAGCGCGAGCGGCATGGCGCCGAGAAGCGCGGCCATCGTGGTCATCAAAATCGGCCGGAAGCGCAACAGACATGCCTTGTAGATCGCTTCGACCGGCGACAACCCCTCTTCCCTTTCCACTTGCACCGCAAAATCAATCATGAGGATGGCATTTTTCTTGACGATGCCGATCAAGAGAATGATGCCGATCAGCGCAATGATATTCAGGTCCGACTTGATGAATTGAATCGCCAGAAGAGCGCCGATGCCCGCGGAAGGAATCGTCGAAAGAATCGTAATGGGGTGAATAAAGCTTTCGTAGAGTATGCCAAGCACGATGTAGACAGCGGCGAGAGCAGTGACGATCAGCACGAGCTGACCGGCAAGCGAATCCTGAAAGGCCTGCGCGGTGCCCTGGAATGTGGCATGGACGGTCGCGGGGACACCAAGTTCGCGCTGGGCGGCTTGGATGTGCTCGACAGCAGGGCCAAGCGAAGCGCCAGGGGCAAGATTGAAAGAAAGCGTGATGGCCGGGAAGATGCCCTGATGATTGACCGAAAGGGCGGTGTTGGCGTGCTCGTAGTGGGCGAAAGCGCTCAGCGGAACGAGCTTACCGGTCTTTGAAGGAACGTAAACGGACGCGAGCGCTTGCGGCCCCGGCTGAAATTGCGGCGCAACCTCCAGCACGACGTGATACTGGTTCAGGCCTTTGTAAATATTGGAGACCTGGCGCTGGCCGAAGGCGTCGCTGAGGGTATTGTCAATGTCCTGTACGGCGACTCCGAGACGCCCGGCGGTGTCACGATCGATGACGATAGCGCTTTCTAGGCCGTGCATTTGCTGGTCGGAATTGACGTCGCGCAGTTCGGGAATCTTTGCCAGACGCTGCTGAAGAATGGGCGCCCAGTGAGTAAGATCGTTGAGATTGTCGGCTTGCAGGGTGTATTGGTATTGCGCGGCGCTTCCCCTCCCACCGACACTAAGGTCCTGAACTGCCTGCAAATACAGAGCGGCGCCCGGGATTCCGCTGGTCTGTGAGCGAATCCTTCCGATGACCTGGTCGGCGCTGAGCTTTCTCTCGTTGAGTGGTTTGAGCTGAGCAAACAGGCGGGCCGTACTGCCGCCACTGCCGCCACCAGTGAAGGAAATTACCGTGTCCACGGCTGGATCTTGCGCAACAATATCGGTAAAAGTGCGCATCTTCTGTGACATGGCCGCAAAAGAAAGATCCTGGTCGCCTATGATGCTGCCATTGATGCGGCCAGTATCCTGCTGCGGGAAGAAGCCTTTGGGCGTCTGGTAGAAGAGATAGGCATTCAAGCAAACCGTGCCGATGGTAACCAGCAAGATCAGGAACTGATGGCGAAGCACCCAGCGCAGAGAGAAATCGTATGTGCGGTGCAGACGATTAAAAGCGTTTTCGGAAAAGCGATACAGCCTGTTGTGTTTGCCCGATTCGTGACGCAGGAAGCGCGCGCACATCATGGGCGTAGTGGTCAGCGATACGAAAAGGGAGACACCGATGGCCACGCTGAGAACGACGGCAAACTCTCGGAAAAGACGGCCAACGATGCCACCCATCATCAAGATCGGTATAAAGACGGCGACCAGCGAAGTGCTCATCGAGAGCACCGTAAAACCGATTTCGCTGGCGCCTTTCATGGCGGCAGCGAAGGGCTTCATGCCTCCTTCGATGTGACGCGCGATGTTCTCGATAACTACGATCGCGTCGTCCACAACGAAGCCCGTGGAAATCGTGAGGGCCATGAGCGATAGGTTGTCCAGGCTGTAATGGCACAGATACATCACGCCAAAAGTTCCGATCAGCGAAAGCGGCACGGCCACGCTGGGAATGATGGTGGCCCAAACATTCCGCAGAAAAGCAAAGACCACAAAAATGACGAGGATGATGGAAATGATGAGCGCGACTTCCACGTCGTGGACCGACGCGCGGATCGTGGTAGTACGGTCAACGGCGACGCCCAGATGGAGAGAGGGAGATATGGACGCGCTGAGGAACGGAAGAAGCGCGGTAATGCGGTCTACCGTCTCGATCATGTTAGCGCCGGGCTGGCGAAAAATGGCCAGAAGCACGGCGCGCTTCCCGCGTGAAAGTCCCAGGTTGCGCGTGTCTTCGACGGAATCGGCGACCTCCGCAATATCACGCAATCGCACGGGAGCACCCACGTGCCCGGCAACAATCAGCGGCTGATATTCGTAGGCCTTGAAAAGCTGGTCGGTATCGGAAACGGCCCACAATTGCTTTTGGTCGGAAAGCGAACCTTTTGCCAAGTTGGCGTTGGCGGCTTGCAGCGACTTGCGAACCGTCTCCAAACTGATTCCGTAGCTGTTGAGTTGATTCGGGTTTACTTCGACGCGCACCGCGGGGCGGGCGCTGCCCCAGGTAAACACTTGGCCGACACCTTCGACCTGCGCGAGTTTCTGGGCGAGGATGGAATCGGCGGCATCGTAGATTTCCGCTGGCGGAATATTGTCCGAAGTCAAGACCAGCAGCATGATCGGAGCATCAGCCGGATTGACCTTGCGGTAGGTGGGCTGGCCGGGAAGATCTGCCGGAAGCTGGCTGCGAGCCGCGTTGATGGCGGCCTGAACGTCGCGCGCCGCGGCGTTGATGTCTCGATTGAGATCGAACTGCAGGGTTATGCCCGTGTTGCCAAGCCCGCTCGAGGAAGTCATTTGCGTGACGCCGGCGATGCGGCCGAATTGCCGTTCGAGCGGCGTAGCCACGGCGGAGGCCATGGTCTCCGGACTCGCACCCGGCAAGCCGGCGCCGACAGAAATCGTTGGAAAATCAACTTGCGGCAGCGGCGCGACCGGCAGGAATCGGAATGCAACAACTCCAGACAGAAGTATGGCGATGGTAATCAGCGACGTGGCCACCGGCCGTCGGATGAATGGCGCCGAAAAGTTGGAAGAAAAATTCACCGATCAATCTCCATGCGCCGATTCGTGCGCGGGCTCCTCGATCGCGTTGCCAGCGTGAAACGAGAAGCGATGCGCTAGCCAGTCAAACGCCAGGTAGACCACGGGCGTGGTGTAGAGCGTCAGCAGTTGGCTCAGAATCAGGCCGCCGACGATGGTGATGCCCAGCGGGCGGCGCAGCTCGGAACCGACTCCGGTGCCGAGCGCCAGTGGCAAACCACCGAGAAGCGCCGCCATGGTAGTCATCATGATGGGACGAAAACGCAGCAGGCATGCTTCATAAATTGCATCGACCGGCATCTTCCCTTCTTTGCGTTCTGCCTCCAGCGCAAAGTCAATCATCATGATGGCGTTTTTCTTTACGATGCCGATCAGCAGGATCATTCCGATCAAGGCAATAACGCTGAAATCCGTGCGGCAAATCAGCAGCGCCAGGATGGCGCCGACACCAGCCGAGGGAAGCGTTGAAATGATCGTTATGGGATGAATGTAGCTCTCATACAAAACGCCGAGAACAATATAAACCGTGATCACCGCCGCCAGGATGAGGATGGGTTCATTCGAAAGTGAATTCAGGAATGCCGCCGCCGTGCCCTGAAACGTGCCTTGTACGCTTGGCGGCATGTTCAGGTCCTGCTTGACCTGGTTGATGGCGGTCACAGCGTCGCCCAGCGCGGCATTGGGCGCCAGGTTGAAGGAAAGCGTCACCACGGGAAACTGTCCCTGGTGATTCAGCGCCAGCGCCGAGGCACCGGGCTCAAAGCGCGTGAAGGCACTCAGCGGAACTTGTGTGCCGTTCGAGGATCTTACATAAATACTTTTCAGTGAATCGGGATCTTGCTGGAACTGCGGGTCCACTTCCAGGACCACGTGGTATTGATTCAATTGCGTGAAGATGGTGGACACCTGGCGCTGGCCGAACGCGTCGTAGAGCGTATTGTCAATGTCCGCGGGAAGAACACCAAGCCGCGAGGCGGAGTCGCGGTCAATCGTGAGCGCGGCAACCAGGCCCTGATTTAGCTGGTCGCTGGCAACGTCGCGAATTTCCGGAATCGCTTTCAGTTTATCGATGAAGTGCGCCGTCCAGTAAGCGAGCTCCTTGGGGTCAACGTCTTCGAGGCTGTATTGAAATTGCGTTCGGCTCACGCGGTCTTCCACGGTCAAATCTTGAACCGGCTGGAGAAAGAGGGAAACGCCGTCTACTTTGGCAAGTTCGGGCTGCAGGCGGCGGATGACGTCCGAAGCGCTGCCATCGCGCTGCGCCAGCGGCACGAGATTGATCTGGATGCGCCCGCTGTTGAGCGTGGTGTTCGTGCCGTCGATCCCGATGAAGGAAGAAAGACTTTGCACTGCCGGGTCCTTCAGGATCACCGCAGCAAGTTCCTGTTGCCGCTGCGCCATCGCGGCGAACGAAATATTTTGCGCTCCTTCGGAAACGCCCAGAATGACGCCGGTATCTTGAACCGGGAAAAACCCCTTGGGTACGTAAATATAAAGAAGAATGGTGCCGACAAGAGTGCCTACAGTCACCAGCAGTGTGGTGCTGCGAAATCGCAGCACAAATTGCAGCGTGCGGCCGTAGAAGGCGATGACAGCGTTAAATGCGTCTTCCGACTTGCGGTAAAACCAGCCCTCATCTTCCTTTTTGTGATGGCGCAGAAGCTTGGCGCACATCATCGGAGTCAGCGTCAGGGAAACGAACGCAGATACGAGGATGGTAACGGCCAGCGTCACCGCAAATTCGCGGAAGAGCCGGCCAACGATGTCTCCCATGAACAAAAGAGGGATGAGCACGGCAATCAGCGAAACGGTGAGCGAAACGATCGTGAAGCCGATTTGCTCGGAACCCTTTAGCGCCGCCTGCAGCGGAGTTTCCCCTTCCTCGATGTAGCGGCTGATGTTTTCGATCATCACGATGGCATCGTCCACGACGAAGCCGGTCGAAATCGTGAGCGCCATCAGCGAGAGATTGTTCAAACTGTAGCCGAGAAGATACATCACCGCGAACGTGCCAATCAGAGAAAGCGGAACCGCGATGCTGGGGATCACGGTGGCGCGCACGCTGCGGAGAAAAAGAAAAATAACCATCACTACCAGGCCGATGGTCAGCACGAGCGTGAATTGCACGTCATTCACGGAAGCGCGGATCGTGGTAGTCCGATCGGTGAGAATTTCCACTTTTACAGAAGCCGGCAGCGCTCCTTTCAATTGGGGCAGAAGTTTTGTTACGCGGTCGACCACGGCGATGATGTTCGCGCCGGGCTGCCGCTGAATGTTCAGAATGACGGCCGGATTCTGATTGGCCCACGCGGCTTGCTTCACATTCTCCACGCCGTCCAGAACCGTGGCGACATCGGTGAGCCGCACCGGAGCCCCGTTGCGGTAAGCGACGATCACCGGGCGGTAGCTGTCGCTGGAGATCAACTGATCATTTGCTCCGATCGTATAAGCCTGGTGTGCACCGTCAAATGTGCCCTTGGCTTGATCCACATTCGCTTGACTCAAGGCGGTGCGCAAATCTTCGAGACTGAGTCCGTAAGAAGCGAGGGCCGTGGGATTGGCCTGAATACGAACGGCCGGGCGCTGGCCGCCGCTGATGCTGACGAGTCCAACGCCGGTAAGCTGAGAGATTTTCTGCGCGAGTGTGGTGTCGGCAAGATCCTCGACTTTCGAGAGCGGCAGTGACGTGGATGTCAGCGACAGCGTCATGATCGGCGCGTCCGCAGGATTGACCTTGCTGTAGATCGGCGGATTGGGAAGGCCCTGCGGGAGAAGATTGGAAGCCCCATTAATGGCGGCCTGAACTCCCTGCTCAGCCACGTCAATGCTCAAATCCAGATCGAATTGCAGAGTAATGATCGAGCTGCCGAAAGAACTCGAAGAGGTCATCTGGTTCAACCCGGGAATCTGGCCGAACTGGCGCTCCAGCGGAGAAGTGACCGACGAAGCCATGACGTCCGGACTGGCCCCCGGATAAAAAGTCTGGATTTGAATTGTGGGGTAGTCCACCTGCGGCAAGGCGGATATGGGCAGTTGGCGGAAGGCCACCCAGCCCACTAGCAGGACGCCAACCATCAGAAGCGTGGTGGCGACCGGCCGCAAGATAAACGGCCGCGAAGGATTCATCGCCGGGACCCTGCGGCGCCGCCCTTCCGAGGACTTCCCGCTTGAGGCGCGCTTTGCGCCGGTACGGGAGAACCGGGATTGCGGCCTGCGCCCTTCCCGCCGCTCGAAGTGCTGGGATTTATTTTTGTTCCATCCTGCAGTTTGTCCTGGCCGTCGATGACCACCAGGTCGCCGGCATTCAATCCGGCGCTCACGCCCACGCTGTCGCCGGTAGTCTGCGCGATGGTTACGGGAGTGATCTTTGAAATCGTGTCCTTGTTTGCAGAATCTTTCGCCACGGCGTAGACGTAAGTTCCCTGCGGACCTCGCTGAATGGCCGCGGCCGGAACGATTGTGAGATTGTGTTTGGTGTCCACAAGAAGATGAACGTTCACAAATTGGTTGGGAAACAGCGAGTTGTCGGCATTCGCAAAAATGGATTTCAGCTTATAGGTCCCGGTGGTCGAATCGATCTGATTGTCGATCGTCTGAAGTTTTCCGCTGGCAATTTTCGTGGTGTCGTCGCGGTCATAAGCATCGACGACAAGTTGAACACCCGAGCGAAGTTTGGCGTTTACATCAGGCAGTTGATCTTGCGGCAGGCTGAAAATCACCGATATCGGCTGGAGCTGGGTTATCACCAGGAGTCCGGTGGTGTCGGAAGCATGCACGATGTTTCCGGCGTCCACGAGGCGCAGGCCGATTCGGCCGCTGATCGGCGCGGTGATGCGTGAATAAGTGAGCTGCAGCTTGGCGTTGTCAATTTGGCTCTGATCCGACGCAATGGCGCCATCAAACTGGCCCACCAGCGCGGCCTGGGTATCCAGTTGCTGCTGTGGAATCACGCCTTCTTTGAACAGAAGTTTGAAACGCTCGAGATTCACTTCGGCGTCTCTGCGCTGCGCCTGATCTTTCGCCAACTGCCCAAGAGCCTGCGCAAGCTGAACTTGAAAGGGGCGCGGATCAATCTGGGCGAGAAGATCTCCTTCGTGGACGAACTGGCCTTCCTTGAACGCAATACTGATGAGCTGGCCGTCCACACGACTGCGAACTGTTACGGTGTTGAAAGCGGTGACGGCGCCAAGGCCATTGAAGTAAACGGGCAAATCGCCACGCTGGGCGGTGGTGACGACAACCGGAACAACCACGCCACCTGCACCAAACCCTCCCCTGCCCTTGCCTGCGGTTCCGGGAGCGGCGGCGTCGGCTGTCGCGCCGGCGTTTCGCGAATTGCGATAATACCAGCCACTTAGAACGGCAACGCCAAGCACGACAATCCAGAGCCACCAGCGGCTCTTGGATCGCACGGCCGCCGTGGTTCGAGTCCCGGGCTCGTGAAGGTCCATGGAGTTGAGTTGACCCATTCGTTCGCTCCTGTCCTATATCGCGGTTGTGCGTCTCAGACAGGACTTTCGCAAAATGATGCTGAGGGCCGCTCCGGATGGTGCGGAGAGCCTGCCGGATACTATAGCCTACGCTTAGATAAGACGGCTTTTGAAGGCGAATGGTTACGAAGGGCCCCCAGGGTCGCGGCAGACGTCAAGAGGGGAGGCCGGGCCGCCAATCCGGGCGGAAGCCCTGCAGAATCTTGAAATTGGGGGTGCAGAAAAGGCACTGAGAAAGTAGACTGTCGCGAGAAAGTGCTCGTTCCGGAAGATGGAGCCTCGAATCTGGAAGGCTAGGAGACAACGACAATATGTTCAAGGGCTTGGTCCTCGGGATTTTGCTGGGCGTTCTCGTGATTGCGGGAAGCGTCTACTTCTACTTTTCTTCCGGCCGCGCGCCGGTGGCTACGTCTGCGCCACCCATGCCGATGGAAAAGACTCTCGCACGCATTGGACTGCACGCATATCTGGATAAACTTCCGCACCCCGCGCCGCAGGTGCCCGTGGATGAAACCAATTTGGTCGCGGGAGCAAAGGTTTATAAGGAGCAGTGCTCGGTGTGCCATGGACTTCCAGGTGAGCCCAAGGGAGCGATTCAACAGGGAATGTACCCCGTGCCGCCACAGCTCTTTCACGGCACAGGAGTGACGGACGACGACGCGTGGGAGTCATACTGGAAAGTAGAAAACGGAATTCGCATGACCGGGATGCCCGGATTTAAGGGGCAACTGACGGAGACGCAGATCTGGCAAGTGACCGTGCTGGTAAAGAACGCGGACAAGATTTCAGACGCGGTGAAGAAAGAGCTTGCAGCGGGCGCGTCCACTCCGATGTCCATGGCAATGCCGGATAGCACGCCGGCGCCGAAGAAAAAATAGTTCGACTTTAGAATCCTACTCAGCGGACTGAGAGCGTTCGCCGGCGCGGCGCAACTCAGGAAAATTCCAGGCCCACAATCCGGTTACGAGGAGTGTGCCCAAACCACCCAGGACAACGGCGGGGACAGCGCCAAACCACTGGGCGGTAAGACCGGATTCGAACTGGCCAAGTTCGTTGGACGTGCCGATAAAAATCATGTCCACGGCGTTCACTCGGCCTCGCATTTCATCGGGCGTGCCAACTTGAATAAACATCTGGCGAACGATGACGCTAACCATGTCCGTTGCGCCAACGAGGAAGAGCGCGAGAAGCGAAAGTGCAAGGCTTCGCGAGAGGCCGAAGAGAATCGTGGCGACTCCGAATCCGGCCACGCACCAGAGCATGGTTGATCCGGCCCGGCGGCCCAGTGGTCTGTGGGCGATGAAAATCGCCATGCATGCAGCACCTGCGGCGGGAGCACTGCGAAGAATCCCCAAACCCCACGGGCCAGTTTCCAGAATTTGTTTGGCATAGACCGGCAATAGCGCCACGCTGCCTCCGAGCAAGACAGCGAAGAGGTCCAGGGAAATCGCACCAAGGATCAGTTTTTCGCGCCAGATATAATGCAATCCCGCCAGCGTGGTTTTCCAGGTCACAGGCTCGGGAGTACGCGAGAGGGATTGCAACTTAATTTGCGTGGCGGAGAGCGCGGCCGCGCAAGCGGCGATAAAGCAAAGTGCGTAGACGGCGGCGGGACCTCGAGAGCCCGCGTAAACAATGCCTCCCAGTGAGGGGCCAAAGACAACAGCACACTGAAAGATGGTAGAGGCCCAGGCGACAGCGTTAACAAAGTCTTTTTCGGGGACCATCTGAGGCAGCAGCGAGCGGCTCACGGGCCCATTGAAGCATCGCGCGACACCCAGAAGGAGGAGTACGGCATAGATGGGATAGACGTTATGGACTCCGCTAAGAGTGAGCACAAGTAAGGAGCCGGCACAAAGGGCGGATCCGAGGTAACACGTAACGAGCACGCGGCGCCTGTTGAAGCGATCCGCAACATGGCCTGCAACGAGGAACAAGAGAATGCTCGGGAGAAACTGTGCCAAGCCGACGAGACCGAGATCGAGCGGCCTTTTTGTGATTTCGTAGACCTGCCAGCCCACAGCGACAGATTGCATCTCGCCGGCTAGGACAATGAAAAAACGCCCCGACTGAAAAAGAACGAAACTTGGATACGTAAAAGCGACTCGCCCGGCGGAGCTGAAGTTCTCAGATGCGGCCATCGCATCTTACTGTGCCACAAAACCAAATAGAACGAGAACCGCAGAAGAGTGGTGCGAAGGTCAGTTTGTGTACACACAATATTTTCAGTACTAGTGGCAGGCGCCGGTGCCGGAATCGGTGAAGCTCTTCCCTGCTTCTGGAATGAATTGCCAGTCGTAGCCGCCGGGCTTAAGAGTGACCTTCAAGACGCCGAAGGCTGTGGCATCACGAACTTCGCTGTTGCGGATTGGCGGGCCGAATGGACGATGGTTCTTGCCGCCCGTACCTACCACGAATTCGCGGATGCCTCGCGCGGGATCAGCAGTGCCATCGGGCTGTTGCGGAGCGAACCGTTCGTAATCATGATCATGACCGCCGACAATCACGTCGGCATTGGCTTCATAGAGAGCCTGCCAGAGAGCCTTCACGGTCAAATCGTTACCATGCGCGCCACCGGAACTGAACAGGGGCTTGTGCCAATAGGCGAGCGTACACGCGGCAGGATGCGCGGCAAGATCGGCGCGCAGCCACTTTTCCTGCGGGGAGCCGGAGTCGCAGCCGCCGACGTCCTTGCATTCGCTATTCAGAACGATGATGTGCCAGGTTCCGAGCTCGTAGCTGTAGTAACCGGTCTTCGGGTCACCGGCAGCGGCACCAAAATAATCGAAGTAAGGAGTGGCACCGGAGGCATGAAATTCGTGATTGCCCGGAGCCGGCCGCGTGCGGGATTTTACGCGGCCCCAGGTCTTGTCGTAACACTTGAAATTTTCCTTGCTGCCGTCAGGATAGGCGAGGTCGCCGGGGACCATGACAGTCCCGGGAATCTGCTCGAGCAATTCTGCGGTGGCTTCTGCGCCGGAAAGATCCTTGCAATCAGCGACGTCGCCGGCGCCAACGAGAATGGCGGCTTGGTCGCCGGCCGAAGCAGATGCAGCCGATTTTGCATGATTGTTAACAGAGCCGACAAGAAAGCTTCCGACTAAAGCAAACGCCACGATAAGAGTTGACTTCACTAAAGACCTCACGAGAAATGAGCAGCGCACCGCAGACTGACCGGAACCATAGGACATCGTTCCACATAAACACAGGTTAAACATTCGAAGAAAAAAATCCACCTTAACCCCCTGCTCCCACCCCGTGTTTTTTCTAAGTGTTGCTGATAAAGGACTTAGGGGATAGGGAATGGCGGGAATAGATCTAAGGAGGCAACGAGGTAAGGACGTTGGGAAATACGCCAGGAGAGGAATTGCGGAACGGGCGAGCGTGGGATGTTCTGATCACACAAGAGGGTAGCAGGTCCTAACGAAGTCGTTAAGTATTTTACATCGAATGATCGAAAATGGGGGTTCAACGGTCGCTGGGGAGGATTGAACGGTTTCCGCCGATGGTGAACGAGAGAGAAGCAAGCAAAATCAAAAACCCCACCCTCCAAAACCACGGGCGGGGCACCAAGATTCTCCTGCGGTATACGTCCGGGCCACCAGCCCGCGGGGATTGGATGTCAGATCAAGAAGAAACGTACCCGACGGCAAATGGCGCAAGACGACCAACGCCCTTACCACTGCACGTGAATCGATTCGCCTTTCAGAGTCTGAAAGGAGGCTGACGGCTCGTCAAACTTCAAGCGTGGGTCGGTGTAGTTATTCTTGTCGTGCATCATATTTATGGAGGGATCCGGAGCGCCTTTTGCCTGGGACACCGCTTGAATAGGTGATCCTCACGAGGCCTCCGTTTCCTTATTTTTCATGCGTTGGGGACCAGCGGGCGCCCGCGGCGATGGTGGGCTTGTAGAATTCGCGCTGGAGCAGGTATTGA
>Ga0137394_10001761_pt1 | contig 15902 bp, 14 predicted proteins | sample czobulk116metaG_FD_108278 | JGI IMG/M metagenome (GOLD analysis project Ga0137394, IMG submission 108278) | Vadose zone soil microbial communities from Angelo Coast Range Reserve, California, USA - czobulk1.16 metaG | ecosystem: Environmental > Terrestrial > Soil > Vadose zone | place: USA...
AAAGCTGTGGCACCGCTCTTCGAAGCGATCGGGAAACGAACCTTCGTCGTCTCCGAGACGCCGAAGGCTGCCAATCTCGTGAAGCTCAGCGGCAACTTCCTGCTCGCTTCGGTGATCGAATCGCTCGGCGAGGCCATGGCGCTGATCGGCAAAGCCGGTATCGACCGGAGGCAATACCTCGACATCCTGACCTCGACGCTGTTCGACGTTCCCGTCTACAAGACCTACGGCGGGCTGATCGCCGATGGGCAATTCGAGCCGGCCGGGTTCGCGGCGCCCCTCGGCCACAAGGATATTCGGCTTACCCTTGCCGCCGCTGAAGATCTGCGCGTGCCGCTGCCGCTCGCCAGCCTCCTGCACGACAGGTTCCTGGCCTTGCTGGCCCATGGCGGCGACAAGCTCGACTGGTCGGCGATCGGCCGGCTTGCGGCCAAGGATGCCGGCGAGGTGGAGGGCTGAGAGCTGGACGCTGCCTCCGCATCCGTCCCGGAGCGCTTGAAGGAACCGCGCTGAATGAAGAATCCCCGTGACCGGTCAGGCCGCCTTCCGGGTGAAGAATGCCCAGATTTCCGCGAGCTCGCCAGGGGTGAGACGGAAGTCGGCCGCCCCCGAAATGCCCCGCGCCTGGCCGGGACGCCGGGCACCCACGATGGCACCGGTAACGACGGGATTGCGCAGTACCCAGGCCACCGCTACCTCCCCCGGCGAGCGCCCGTGCCGCTCACCTATAGCGCGCAGCAGCTTCACCAGCTCCAGGTTGCGCGATAGCTGTGGCTCGCGGAAGTCGCTGTGCGCCTTCCGCCAATCGTCGGCGGGCAAGCCCGCGATCCGCTCCCGGGTCATCGCGCCCGTCAGGAGTCCAGAGGCCATGGGCGAGTAGGCCACCACTCCGATCTTCTCCCGGGCGACGAACGGCAGGATCTCCGCCTCGATCTCGCGGTGAAGCAGCGAGTAGGGCGGCTGCAGTGACGTGATCGGGGCGATCAGCTGCGCCCGCTTCATCTGGGCCACGCTGAAATTGGACACGCCGATGTAGCGGACCTTGCCCTCCGTCTGGAGCGCGGCCATGGCCGTCCACCCCTCTTCGATGTCCTCATCCGGGTCGGGCCAGTGGATCTGATAGAGGTCGATGGCGTCGACCTTCAGCCGTCGCAGGCTGGCCTCGCATTCCCGCCGGATGGACTCGGCCTTGAGACTGTGGCCGATCTTTCGGCGCTTGTCCCAGACCATGCTGCACTTCGTGAAGACGTACGGGCGAACGGGCACGTCTTGGAGCGCGCGCGCGACAATCTCTTCGGAGTGACCCAGGCCGTAGACGGCCGCCGTGTCGATCCAGTTGACGCCGGCGTCCAGCGCCTCCCGGATGGTCGCGATGGAGTCACTGTCGTCCTGGCCGCCCCAGGCGAATTGCCAGCCCGATCCACCGATGGCCCACGCCCCGAAGCCGATCGGCGTGATGTGCAGATCCGAGGTTCCCAGCTGTCTGGTGTCCATGAGTGCTGTCTCCGTGGCTCTTTTTGGGGTTCCGAACATTGGGTCCCGAGACTTCCCGCCTGAATTCCTGTCGACGGCTACGTGTCCCTCAGTGCTCAAGATGCGTCGAGGACGAGAGAGGTTTCCATGCGGGCTGGCGAATTCTTGCGCAAATCCTCATCGACGCGGGGTCCGGCAACCATTCCGGCGTCCCAAGAACAAGAACATCTCCTCAACTTCCCGAGCAGCTTCAGTGGAGACGACACATGGTGACCCTGAACATCAACGGCAAGGTGCAAAACGTGGACGCGCCCGCCGACATGCCGCTTCTGTGGGCATTGCGCGACGTGGTCGGCCTTACCGGCACCAAGTTCGGCTGCGGCATGGCGCTCTGCGGCGCCTGCACCGTCCATGTGGACGGCTCGCCCATCCGCTCATGCGTGACGCCGGTGTCGACCGTCGCCGGGAAGAAGATCACGACCATCGAGGGCATCGGCGCGACGCCCGTCGGGCAGAGAGTCCAGGAGGCGTGGCGCGCGCTGAACGTGCCCCAGTGCGGCTACTGCCAGAGCGGGCAGATGATGCAGGCAGCCGGTCTGCTCGCGACCAACCCCAAGCCCTCGGACAAGGACATCGACACCTCCATGGCCGGGAACATTTGCCGCTGCGGCACGTACCAGCGGATCCGGGCGGCCATCAAGGCGGCCGCGAAGGGGAGCGCATGAGCCAGGTCATCAACGTCAGCCGCCGCGGCTTCCTCGTAGGGTTGGCCGGAGCCGGGGCCCTCATACTCGGCGCGCAGACCGTGCCCAAGCTGCTGTGGGCGAAGAAATCCAGCAACGGGAGCACTCACGCCGACGAGGCGATCCTGCATCCGAATGTCTTCGTCGGCATCGATACCGACGGGACGGTCTACATCGTCGCGCATCGCTCCGAGATGGGCACCGTCATCCGTACCTCCCTGCCCCTCGTGGTGGCGGACGAGCTTGACGCCGACTGGAAGCGCGTGAAGATCGAACAGGCCGTTGGTGACGGGCGCTACGGTGACCAGAACACCGACGGATCGCACTCGGTCCGGAGCTTCCTCGAAGTGATGCGCGAGGCAGGCGCCGCCGCCCGTCTCATGCTGATTCGGGCGGCCGGCCAGCGATGGGGAGCACCGGACTCGGAGTGCCGGACCGATCTCCACACCGTTGTCCACACGCCGACGGGGCGGCGCCTCGGCTACGGAGAGCTGGCCTCGGCCGCCTCCAAGCTGCCCGTCCCCAGCAGAGAGGAATTGCCGCTCAAGCCTCCCGGCTCCTGGCGATACATCGGCAAGGGCATGGCCAGCTACGACCTCACGGACATCGTCTCCGGGAAGGCTCTCTATGGCATGGATGCCCGTGTGGACGGGATGGTCTATGCCTCCATCGAGCATCCCCCGGTGTTCGGCGGAACGGTGAAGTCCTACGATGACAAGGAGCCGCTGAAGGTCACCGGCGTGCGCCAGATCGTCCCCATCGATCCTTTCAAGCCGCCCGCCGCCTTTCAGCCCCTGGGCGGGGTGGCCGTGGTCGCCGACAACACTTGGGCCGCCTTTCAGGGGCGCAAAAGTTTGAATGTCGTCTGGGACAACGGGCCGAACGAGAGCTACGACTCCGACCAGTACAAGAAGGAGCTGCAGGAGACGGCCCGCAAGCCTGGGAAATCGGTGCGGAACGAGGGCGATGTGGAGTCCGCGTTTGGCAAGGGCAGCAAGACCTTCGAGGCCGACTACTACGTTCCGCTTCTGGCCCACGCGGCCATGGAGCCGCTGGTCGCCCTCGCAGAATTCAAGGACGGCAAGGTCACGACGTGGGCTCCCACGCAAAATCCGCAGGCGGTGCAGGACATTGTGGCCAAGGAGCTGGGCATCCCGAAGGACCACGTGATCTGTCACGTGACCCTGCTCGGCGGCGCCTTCGGCAGAAAGTCCAAGCCTGACTATGTCGCCGAGGCCGCCGTGCTCTCGAAGAAAGTGGGCCGTCCCGTCAAGGTGGTGTGGACCCGCGAGGACGACATCAAGTTCGACTATTACAATACGGTCGCCGCCATGTACATGAAGGCGGCCCTCGATCCGAAGGGACGACCGACGGCATGGCTACAGCGGTCAGTCTTCCCGCCCATCACCTCCATCTTTGACGTGAACGCCGTCTACGGGGATCCCGGCCATCTCCAACAGGGCTGGACCGACGTGCCCTATGCGATCCCGAACCTGCGCGTGGAAAACGGGCCGGCCAAGGCGCACGTCCGCATCGGCTGGCTGCGCTCGGTGGCGAACATCTATCACGGCTTCGCCGTCCAGAGCTTCACGGATGAGCTCGCGCACCGAGCGGGGCGCGATCCGGTTGATTACCTCCTCGACCTGATCGGACCAGCGCGCAAGCTAGACTTCACGCGCACCGAGTATCCGAACTACGGAGCCTCCCTCGAAACCTACCCCTGGGAGACCGGCCGCCTGCGCCGGGTCACCGAGATGGTCGCGGAAAAGGCCGAGTGGGGGAAGCGCAAGCTGGGCAAGGGCGCGGGGCTGGGCATCGCGGCCCACCGAAGCTTCCTGACCTATGTGGCCACGGTGGTCGAAGTCCAGGTCGACGACCAGGGCGAGGTTCGGATCCCGCGCGTGGACACTGTCCTCGACGCAGGACTGATCGTGAACCCGGAGGCCACCCGCGCCCAGTTCGAGGGCGCGGCGGTCTTCGGGGCCAGCATTGTCCGCAGCGGGGAGATCACCGCCAAGAACGGGGTCATCCAGCAGTCGAACTTCAACGACTACCCGGTGGCTCGCATCAACGAAGCGCCGTACCAGACCAATGTGCACATCGTCGAAAGCAGCGCTCCTCCGGCCGGCGTGGGGGAACCCGGCGTGCCGCCGTTCGTGGCTGCCTTCACGAACGCCATCTTTGCCGCCACCGGCAAGCGGATTCGGGAATTGCCGCTTTCGCGCACCAAGCTCGGCGCGTCGTGACCGTTGGGCCGGGCGCGCGGGACTTTGTCGCTCCTGAATTCTTGCGGAAATTGCCCGTCCGAGGCTGCCCTCCGTGCCCCGTCGCCGTCACAACGACAGGATTTCTGTTCACTTCACTTTCACCCACTGGGAGGAACGTATGGATTCGCGGATGGCGTTTTGGAGGATCACGCTTCTGGGCCTGCTCGCTGTGTTTGCCGCGGCCTGTTCGACGGCCGGCACCACCCGGGTCAGCATGAGCTCGATGTGCAAGGCGAGCGGAGGGACGTATTCGGGCGGGACGTGTCTGCCCGCCTCCGACCCGCAGACAGCAGCAAAGCTGTGCGTGGCCCATGGCGGCGTGTATATGTCCGGCGGGGACTACTGCGAAGTCGACAACAGTTTGCTCTGGAAGCCCCTGCCGTAGCGTAGTCTCTGTCCGGGAGGCCGCCGCGGTGGTCAGCCCATCGCGGCGGCCCCACTTCCTCTCGCGTGCCGCTGGTGGCGCAACCGGAGGGACCGTGACCGATCTTCTCGCCGCGCGGTCGCAGATGGCCGTGTCCCTCGGCTTCCACATCATCTTTGCCGTGGTGGGCATCGGCATGCCCCTCTTGATGGTGGTGGCCGAGTGGCGGTGGCGACGCAGCGGCGACGGGATCTACCTGGATCTGGCGCATCGTTGGGCCAAGGGCACCGCCATCCTCTTCGCGGTGGGCGCCGTCTCCGGCACCGTGCTGAGCTTCGAGCTCGGTCTTCTCTGGCCCGGCTTCATGGCTCACGCCGGCGCCATCATCGGCATGCCGTTCTCGCTCGAGGGATTTGCTTTCTTCACCGAGGCGATATTCCTCGGCATCTATCTGTACGGCTGGGACCGCATCTCGCCGCGCGCTCACCTCACGGCGGGCGTCCTCGTGGCGCTCAGCGGCGCGCTGTCGGGCATCTTCGTGGTGATCGCCAACGCATGGATGAACACGCCCGCCGGCTTCGATCTTGTGAACGGCCGGCTCGTCAACATCGACCCCCTCGCGGCAATGCGCAATCCGGCGGCGTTTTCCCAGACCTTGCACATGACGCTGGCGGCGTACGCGTCCACGGGCTTCGTGGTGGCCGGCATTCACGCGCTGGCTCTGCTGCGCGACCAGCGGAATGCCTTTCACCGCCGCGCCCTCGCGGTGGCGCTGCTCGTGGGCGCGCCCGCGGCGCTGCTCCAGCCGCTGTCGGGTGATCTGAGCGCTCGCGTGGTGGCGCGCTGGCAGCCGGTCAAGCTGGCGGCCATGGAGGGGCAGTTCAAGACAGAGAGGGGAGCGCCGCTCCGGATCGGCGGATGGCCGGATGAAGCCGCGGGACAGACGCGCTACGCTCTCGAGATTCCCAAGGGCTTGTCGTTGCTCGCCTTCCACGATCCCGGCGCCGAGGTCAAAGGCCTCGAGGCCTTCCCGCGAGAGGACTGGCCGCCCGTCGCACCCGTTCACATCGCCTTCCAGATCATGGTCGGGCTGGGCAGCTTCATGGCGCTCGTGGCGGGATGGGCGCTCGCGCTCATGGTGCGCCGACGCGATCTCAGAGCTCATCGCTGGCTCCTTCGCGCAATCGGGGTCGCCGCGCCCATGGGGTTCATCTGTACGGAGGCCGGCTGGATCGTGACGGAAGTGGGGCGGCAGCCCTGGGTGATCCACGGCGTCCTTCGCACGGCCGACGCGGTGACGCCGATGCCCGGCCTCGTCATTCCCTTTCTGACCTTCACTGTGCTGTATTGCTTCCTCGGCGTCATCGTCGCCTGGCTCCTGTACCTGCAGGTGCTCAGGAGCCCCACACACGCAGAGGAAGAGATGCCGGTCTCTGCCCGGCCGCGGGAGCTCGGATGATCGATCTCTTCACGCTTCCCAACGTGCTGGCCGGACTGATCGTGGTCGCCCTCAACGGCTATGTCCTGCTGGGCGGAGCCGACTTCGGCGGCGGCGTCTGGGATCTTCTGGCCTCCGGGCCCCGACGCGATTCGCAGCGGGCGCTGATTGCGGAAGCCATCGGGCCGATCTGGGAAGCGAACCATGTCTGGCTGATCATCGTCATCGTGCTCCTGTTCACCTGTTTCCCGCCGGCCTTCGCCGCTCTGAGCATCACGCTACACATCCCGTTGACCCTTATGCTGATCGGCATCGTGCTCCGTGGCTCGGCCTTCACGTTTCGAGCGCATCACGGCGAGGACAGCACAATGCCGCTCTACTGGGGGCACATCTTTGCGATTGCCAGCGCGGTGACCCCCGTCTTTCTCGGGATCTGCCTCGGCGCGGTCGCATCAGGCGCCGTGCCACGAACGGACCGGACGGACTTCTACGGCGGATTCATCGCCCCGTGGCTCACCCCCTTCTGTCTGGCGGTGGGAGCGCTGACGCTGACCCTCTTCGCCTTCCTCGCCGCCGTGTATCTCACGGTGGAGGCGCGGGACATCGCGCTCCAGGGGGATTTTCGACGCCGGGCTCTCGCCGCCGCCGTTGCCGTCCTCGTTGCCGCCGGCATCACGCTGGCCGTGGCGATGCGGAGCGCGCCGTTGGTTGCGCGAGGTCTCACCGCCTCCGTCTGGGCATTGCCGCTCCACGTGGTCACGGGTCTGGCGGCCCTGGGCGCCATCGGCGCGCTCTGGGTCCGCCGCTATCGCGTCGCGCGCTTGGCCGCCGCCGCGCAGGTCTCGCTGATCCTCTGGGGCTGGGCGCTGGGCCACTACCCGTATCTCGTGCCGCCCACGGTCACCATCGCCGAGGCTGCAGCACCGCCGCTCACGCTGACCCTCGTTCTCTGGGCATTGGCGGGTGGGGCACTCGTGCTCTTTCCCTCGCTCGCCTACTTGTTCCGCGTCTTCAAGGGGCAGCCGGACCGAAAAGACCCCGCGTGACACTCGAGCTGCTCTGACGATTTGCTCTCGAGGAACAGCTCCGTCGCGTCGCACCGGAGGCGTGCGAGGCACGGTCGGCACGCTGGCCGGTTTCGGCAAGAATCCGAAAACGGGCAGGTCAGGATGCTCCGAGACGACCTGCCATGCAACCTTTCCTCTCGAGTGTCACATCGTAAGGGTGGACATGACACTCTAGCGACGAAACGATGAGGGCATCAAAAGAGGGAGGGAATCATCCTATGCTGCAGCGCACGTTCGCCGTGTTGGTTCCCAGCGTCGCATTGGCCGCGCTCGTCGCCGGCTGTGTGGGGCCAAGCGCCAGCATCAGCACTGGTGCGTCAGGTCCGGTTGCCACTGCTCTCGCTCCTGTAAGCGAGCTCGCCGGGACCTGGCGCGGCTCCTTTGGCCGGGTCTCCTCCGACTATTATATGGACGAGGCTGAGTGCATCATTCAGATCAAGGAAGACAGAACGTTCACCGCGGCCTGCAGACCGTCAAAGTCCGGAACGAACAACCTTGCGAAAGCGTCGACCTGGTCCGGGACGGTGGTCACGAGCAGAAACCGAGTCACTCTCCGGAGCTCGCAGGAGGCGTGGGTAACGCTCATTCGTTCCGGCAACACGCTGTACGGGGTGGCCGAGGACCCTCTGGTAGAAGGGACCATCATGATGCGCTTCGAGCGAGAAGGAAGCACGGGTTGATGCGGCAGCATCATTGCGACGAAGCCCCGGTCGGCGTCACCGGATGGCTCGATGGCGCTGCCCGCTATTCTTCTCCTTCAGTTCCTTCGCAATGATTCAGAGCGCGTAGGGAGTTGACTCCACCTCCCTCGGCTGCTCGCACGTCGAGGATGGACGCGCGGTCACCGGTCTCCAGCCGTGCCCTGAGATCCTCCGGGCTGGTGCGAGCCTGCCGGAAGACGCGAATCAAGCGATGGCGGCGAACTCGGTGGAACGGGAGATAGAGCGCGAAGGCCGCGAGAAAGAGGACGATCAGGCGGATGCCCAGGTGAGCAGCCGTCCCCGTGACAGCATGGCTGACGAAATATCCGAGCCCGATCCACGCCCCGGCCCACGTCAGAGCGCTCACGACACCGTAGCAGACAAAGCGGGTGACGCTCACCTTCGTCGCACCGGCCAGCCCGGCTGCGATCGCGTTCAGCTCAGGCAGGAACCGGGCGCTGAGCTGAAATGCCCCGACATGGGCGACGAAGACATGCTGAGCGCGACGAACCAACATTCCGGCATTGGGCGCGAGCTGGCCGAACATCTTCAGCATCCGCGCCCCGCCCCATCGGCCCAGACCGTACCACGTCAGGTCCGCAGCGAGTGACGCGCCGACCGCGATGCCGATGATCACGGCCATGCTCAGATGGCCACTCCCCGCCAGCGCGCCCACGCCGAGCAACGCAGGGACCACCGGCACGGGAACCCCGGCCTGATTGCCGAATACCCAGGCAAATAGAAACCATCCCGCGTGATCCAGGATCACGGGCGTCCTCTTTCGACCGGCAACAATTTCCAGGAGTCGTGCATGTGAGTCCTTGCCTGCTCAGAGGGCGCGGAGGAACGCCACCAGGTCCTTCTTCTCCTGGGCGGTCAACTGGGTCCCGAGCATCAGATTGAAGAACTCCACCGTGTCATCCAGAGTCAGGAGCCGGCCGTCGTGCATGTAAGGTGGCGAGTCCTTGATGCCCCGCAACGGGAAAGTCTTGATCGGCCCGTCCCCGATGGCCATCATGTTGTTGACCAGCACCGGCGTGAAGAACCGCTCGGTCTGGAGGTTGTGCATCTGGTTATCGGTGTAATAGGGCGGCACATGGCAGGTCGCGCACTGGCCCTTGCCAAAGAAGACTGCTTGCCCCCGGAGCTCGGCGGGCGTCGCCTTCTTGGGGTCGAGCTTCCCGAATACGTCCAGCTTCGGCGCCGGCGGAAAGTCGAGAATCTCCTGGAACTCGGCCATGAAGTGGACCTGGCTGCCGCGCTCGAGGATGTTGACGCCCTTCTTGGTGGCGATCACCGGATCCCCATCGAAATAGGCCGCCCGCTGCTCGAACTCCGTGAAGTCCTCCACCGTCTTCAGAGCGCGCTGGGACCCGAACAGCCGCTGGATGTTGACCCCCCGAAGCGTCGTCGTCTCGATGCGATGGCGGAACTCCTGGGGCCGGATGTCGCCCACCAGATGGTTGGCCCCGTTCGTGTGGCCGTTCTGGTGACAGTCGAAGCAGGCCACGCCCAGGCTCGGGTGCGCGCTCCGCCGATCCCCCGTCGCGTTGAATTGCTGCTGGGGAAACGGCGTGAGCAAGAGGCGCAGCCCTTCGAGCTGCTTGGGGTTCAGGATCCCGTTGAAGAGAGCGTAGTAATTGTCCGTCGTCACCAGCTTCCCCTGCGAGACGTCGCCCAGGTCCGGCCGCGTGGTCAGGTAGATCGGCGCCGGGAACTCGGGCAGGAAGCGGTCGGGCAGGTCGAAGTCCAGGTCGAAGCGGGTCAGGTCCCGCCCCGTCTGCTTCTTGAGCTCATTGATGAGGAACAGGGGAAAGACCATGCCGCCCTCGGGATGATTCGCGTGGGGCAAGGGCAGGAATCCCGCCGGGTACAGCCCCTTGGCACGGATCTCCCCCGGCGTCATCTTCCCCAGGGCCTCCCAGGTCGCTCCCCCCGGCAGCCTGACCCGGACGCCGTCCTGGATCGGCTTCCCCCGGCTCATGGTCACGCCGGCGGCCGGACGGTCGCTCAGATCGTAGCGCGTGCCCAGCAGGTCCATCTGACGCTTCATGATCGCGGCCTTGGCGGCGCTCATGCGCGTCTGCACGGCCCCGAAGTCTTCCTCGATGACGGGGAGATAGCTCGAGGGGACCGCGCCGGGCTTGGGCCCCGTCTGGGCCTGACTCCGGACGGTGCCCAGGGCCATGCCCATGATCAGCAGTCCCGCCGCCGCCGTGGCGACCTTCCAGTTCCCGCGCATATCAGTCCTCTCTTTCAGCTCCGACTTCGCCTCGACGACTTGCTACTTCAAGCCCGCCCGGCTCCGGGAATGTCAGAGGGCCGCCTGGGCTGACCCAGGCGGCCGTTCCGGCCGATATGCCTGGCTGCGGCCACGACAATCGAACGCCCTAGGTCCGGGGCGCCTGAACGTCCTGGTTTTCGCGCGGGGCCTGGACGTCCTGATTCTCCCGGGGCGCCTGAACGTCCTGATTCTCGCGCGGCGCCTGGACGTCCTGGTTCTCGCGTGGCGCCTGAACATCTTGATTCTCCCGCGGGGCCTGGACGTCCTGATTCTCGCGTGGCGCCTGGACATCCTCGTGCTCGCGTGGCGCCTGGACGTCCTGGTTCTCGCGCGACGCACGAACGTCCTGCGCCGAGCTCAGACCGGGGGCCAATGAAACCGCGATGACTGCGCTGAGAGCTGCGGCAATGAATGTTTTCATGTCTCTGTTCCTTTGCCTTCCGGCTATTGGGTGTGCTCCTCGCCTCGTTCCCTTGTGCTCCTTCTTGTGACGCGAATCTTGACAGGAGAGATGCTCCACCGTTTCGTCAGAGCAAGAACACGATACGGCCATGATCAATGGCGGCAGGTTGACCTGTTGGGTCACACGATAGATGTCCGGCGGGGTGGCACCGCCGCGAACCCGGCTGCATCCAAATGAGCATGGAAGACCAGGGACGTTCCCTCGGGTACCTGAAATGCTGACGATGGCCATCCTCGCTACCATTGGTGCGTTTACCCTCGGATTCGCGCTCTGTAGCATCTTCGCCGTAGGCGCCGCTGCGGAGCGCTCCGATCGCCCGATTCGGGATGGCGGGCACGACTCCCTAGAAGTTGCCCTGCTACGCGCGGTCCCTGATCTCGATACGTATTCGCCTGTCTCGTCCAGTTCCGCGCGTGTTCAGGGCAGCCTTCGGCGTCGTCGCTCAGCGAGTTCGGTTCGGCGAGATGAGCTCGTGGCCCGCCGACGTGGAGCTCGAGGCCGCTCACCGTCCCAAGCGTGACGACCACTCGCTCCACAGAGTGAGCACGGGAAAGGGGGCCGGACACGAGCGACTCCGTCGACGAATCGACGACTAGAGGTTCTTGAACTTCTCGTTGATCCGGCTGAGCAGAAGATCCCGCTCCTCGCGCGTTTGAGCCTCGGCGCGGCGCATTTCCTCCGCGGCTTCGTCGGCAGCCACCCGTGTGTTGGCCGAGGCGGTCCAGAGGTCGATGTGGTCGATCCAGCCTGGCACGAGGGATTCCTCGGATTCGAAGAGGAGGCCGCGCTGCGGATCGAAGACGACGCGTTCCGGATCGAACTCCAGCGCCACCGGCGTCGCCAGCTTAAACGAATAGATCCAGTGCTCGGCCGGCGCCTCGTTCAGCCGAACGACGAAGGAGTAGAGCCCATCCGAGACTCCGATTGCCTGGGGCGAGCTTCTGCGCAGGATCTTGTCCATGAAATCCTCTCACCCGTTCAGCACTGCTTCGTTCTCCGTGGCCACGGACGGCTCGCCAGGCCCGCGTCGAACGCCGCGCCCGCGGATCCCCATCGGGCGTCTGTGGAGTATCGGACCGCGGCGAAACTCATTGCCCGGCACGACCCGCACCACCCGGCCCTGGCCGTCAAGGATGGTGACGGCCGGTATTGCCTCCTCATGACTCGGAAGTCTGATCTCGTCCATGACCGATCGTCGACTCATCGCCAACCTCCTTTGTCGAATGCCTACGTTCGCCCTTTCGAGACGCAGGGCGCGCTCACCGGCAATGACGGCTGAACATTTCCGCAAGAATCGGCAAGCCGCACGCTCCCGGAGGTTGGTGGTGCGCGTCCGGAACGGGAAGATATGAGAGTTTTGAAGTGCGTGTGCTGGAGAGAAGCGCGACAGGAGCAGAACGTTGCGGATCTTGGTCGTCGAGGATGACAAGACGATCGCGTCGTTCCTCACCAAAGGCCTCAGACGTCCTCGGTGGGTTTGCCGGAGGCGCGGCCTATCTCGGATTCGGGATCAGCTGGATTGAACGCCGGCGCGTCTCCGGCGATTCACCCTGCCGCCGCCGTGACGTACCACAGCCTTCAGCATCGGGAATCAACCGTGGAAGGTTTGTCGTCCCTCGTCGCGGTTCCAGAGGCGGATGAGATGGCGCTGCTGGCCCGGCACGTCGCTGTCGCGGAACGGGGTGCGACTATGGGCGAAGAGCCGGTTGTTCAGATACTGGATCTGTCCCTTCTCGATCCTGAACTCGACGCAGAGCTCCGGCGAATCGGTGATACCTCGCATGGCCTGGAGCGCCTCGCGGACTCCGTCATCGAGGCGGCTGTCCGTCAAGCCTTCCGCATTCTCGATGAGGCTCTGATTGTAACGGCAGTGTAGACCGCGCGCGGTCTGCTCGAAGATGGGCTGGCGGGAGACTTTGGCGTCATCCGGGGCGTGCTCGGCCTGACGGTCCCACGGCACGGGCTCGTACAGGCGCCGGACGAGGGCGGGATGCCGGCGCTTCAGCTCCTCGTGCACCGTCACCAGACTCACGAATCGGCTCAGGCCGCCCTCGTGCGCCGGGCTCAGGCAGACCAGGCCCACGAGCTCGGGCGGCAAGGCGAGCCACGGCGCGTCGGTGTGGAACTGGAGATCCAGGTTCGTCACCGAGCGCCTCACGCCATACTCCAGAGCCTTGCCCGTATCGCGCACGTCGTACACCATGGTGCCGTCCCACTTCTGCGCGACCAGCCGACCCAGGAGCGAGCCGAGGAGCCAGCCGAGCGCCTGGTTCTCCTCCAGCGAGAAGCGCTCGACGGGCAGCTTGTCGATGACGGCGAGCCCTATCCCCTCGCGGAGCTGCCGGCCGACATGGGCCATGACGTCGCGGCAATGCGACAGGCTGAACTGTTCCGGGGAGAGCAGGAGCGTGGGCAGCGGCTCCCCCCTCAGCGTGCGCACGACCTCCTCGAGCTCGGCCACCGCGGCGTCCGGCAAGGGCACGAGCCAGTCCGAGGGCGCGAGGCTATTCCGGTACCACGCCTGGCGGTCCTGCGCATTGGAGGTCAACATGGCCTGTCCATGCTATGTCCGAATCGTGCGCTTCCGCAACCGGTGTATAGTTGGCGAGCGATCATGACGGGCTTCAGCGACAATCTGGGTGACCTCCTCGACCGGTCCCGCCCCGCCCACAGCATGGCGGTGATCGATTGCCGCGACTGGGAGCGCCCGCGCGAATACTCCCACGGCGAGATTCACCAGCTCGCCAATGCCTGCGCGAGAGGGCTCCTCGCCCGCGGGCTCCGTCGGGGCGACGCGGTGGCCATTCTTGCCGCAAATCGCGCGGAGTTCCTCATCGCATACTTCGGGACCATGCGCGCGGGGCTCGTCTCGGTCCCCGTCAATCACAAGTTCCCGCGGGACACCATCGACTTCGTCCTGCGCGACTCGAGCGTGAAGCTGGTCTTCTGCGATGGCGAGCGCCGGGCTCTCCTCCCCTCCGGCCTTCCTCTCGTCGATTTCGACTCGAAGGGAGAGGACGGCTTCGAGGCTCTCCTGAGCCCGGGCGACTTCACGGCCATCCACCCGGAGCCGCGCGAGACGGCGATGGTGCTCTACACCTCGGGCTCGACGGGCCGCCCGAAAGGCGTGCCCCTCTCCCACGACGGTCACCTGTGGACCGTGCGCTCCCGCGTCGAGGGTCGCCAGGACATGTCCCGCGAGCGCTTCATCGTGGCCGCGCCTCTCTTCCACATGAACGCGCTGGGCACGAGCAAGATGGTGCTCGCGGCGCATGCCACCGTGGTCCTGCTGCCGCAGTTCGACGCCAAACGCTACATCGAGGCCATCGGTCGCTTCCGCGTCTCGTTTCTCACCTCGGTGCCCACCATGCTGGCCTTGATCCTCCGCGAGCCCGAGACCCTCGCCCGCACCGATCTCTCCTCGGTGCGCGCGGTGAGAATGGGCTCCGCGCCCACGACGCAGCAGCTCATCGACGCCGTCAAGCAGGCCTTCCCGGGGGCGGCGGTCTCGTATATCTACGGCACGACGGAGGCCGGCCCTGTCATGTTCGGGCCTCATCCGGACGGCCGATCGAAGCCCGACCTCGCCCTGGGCTGGCCCCGCCCGCAGGTCGAAGTCCGTGTCGTGGGACCGGACGGCCGAGAGGCCGACGAGGGGATGCTGTGGATCCGCACGCCCGCCAACATGACGGGCTATCTGAATCTTCCGGAAAAGACCCGAGAGGTCTTGACGCCGGAGGGCTGGTATATCTCCGGAGACATCGTGCGGCGCGACGAGACGGGAGCGTACTACTTCGTCGGCCGCGCCGATGACATGTTCGTGTGCGGCGGGGAGAACATCTATCCAGGCGAAGTCGAGGCGCTGCTGGAGCGACACCCGGACATCATCCAGGCCTGCGTGGTGCCCATCCCCGACGAGATCAAGCACGAGAAGCCGTTTGCTTTCATCGTGGCCAGGCCGCAGAGCCGGCTCACCGAAGACGAGGTGAAGCGCTACGCGCTCACGCACGCCCCCGCCTATCAGCATCCGCGGCACGTCGTCTTCATGCCCGAGCTGCCGCTGGCGAGCACGGGCAAGGTGGACCGGGTGGCCCTCCGCCGCCTCGCCCTCGAGCATCTGCAGGTGGAAACGAAGCCATGAAGGCCGCGGTCATCCACGAGCACGGCGGGCCGGGCTCGATCAAGATCGATCCCGCCTTTCCCGATCCGCGTCCCGGGCCGACCGATGTCGTGATCAAGGTGCGGGCGACCACCCTCAACTACCACGACATCTTCACCCGTCGCGGCATGCCGGGCATCAAGGTGCCCATGCCCTGCATCATGGGCGTCGACTTCGCGGGCGACATCGTGGAGACGGGCAGCGCCGTGACCGACTGGAGAGTCGGCGCGCGGGTCATGGTCGATCCCGTCGATCGGCTGGGGCCCGGCGGGCTCCTCGGCGAGATGTGGCACGGTGGGCTCGCGGAGTACTGTCGCGTGCCCACGCATCACCTGATGGCGCTGCCCGATGACGTGTCGTACGAGGCCGCCGCGTGCCTGCCCGTGGCCTATGGCACGGCCGTGCGCATGATGCACACGATCGGCGAGGTGAAGCGTGGCGACAAGGTGCTCATCCTCGGCGCCTCGGGCGGAGTCGGCACCTGCTGCGTGCAGCTCGGCAAGCTCGCCGGCGCCGAGGTGATCGCCTGCGCGAGCAGCGAGGACAAGCTGGCGCGGTTGAAAGATCTGGGCGCCACCCATCTCCTCGACTACACCAAGCAGGACTTCGTGAAGTGGGTCTACGAGAAGTTCGGCAAGCCGCACCGGCGACAGTTCACGGGGGGCGTGGACGTGGTCGTCAACTTCACGGGCGGCGACACCTGGGTGCCCTCGCTCAGAGTGCTGCACCGCCAGGGCAAGGTGCTCACCTGCGGGGCCACGGCCGGCTTCGATCCCAAGGAAGACCTTCGCTTCATCTGGACCTTCGAGCTCAGGGTGCTGGGCTCGAACGGCTGGATGCGCGAGGATCTCTTCACGCTGCTGGGTCTGATCCAGCAGGGCCAGCTCAAGCCGATCGTCGACCGCGAGCTGCCCCTGGAGGACGTCAACGAGGCCTTTCGCCT